>ENA-OPAA01002020-OPAA01002020.1-human-gut-metagenome-genome-assembly--contig:-NODE-2020-length-10797-cov-2.353938_pt1 | contig 10797 bp, 7 predicted proteins | sample MGYA00241049_ERZ501414 | MGnify/ENA primary metagenome ERZ501414 (study PRJEB25962, sample SAMEA2042520) | human gut metagenome | biome: human gut; feature: human-associated habitat; material: faeces... | reverse complement strand
TGCGCTGACCAGAATCACGCGCCAAGTCTCACGGACGTTCGACTTGAATTTTATCCCCGGCAGATTCCGGGAGAAGGGAAACTTTTATATGGAAACAACAGGCTACATTCACTCCATCGACAGTTTTGGTTCCGTAGACGGACCCGGAGTCCGCTTTGTGACTTTTCTTCAGGGCTGCCATATGCGGTGCCGGTATTGTCATAATCCGGATACATGGAAATTAGCGAACGCTGATGCCGTTTCTGAGCAACCGATCTCCGAAAACGCAGCTCAAGCTCATGCGAACACTGTCCAAAATACAGCTTCTGACAGCGCCGCGCCTTCCTCCGTCTGTAATTATAAAGAAATGACCCCCTCTGCCCTGATCAGACAGGCGCTCCGCTACAAACGCTACTGGGGCAAAGAGGGCGGCATCACGGTCAGTGGAGGCGAACCGCTCCTACAGATCGATTTCATGAATGAGCTTTTCCGCCTTGCAAAAGAAAACGGCGTCGGCACAGTGCTTGACACCGCGGGACAGCCGTTTACAAGAGAAAATCCATTTTTCTCAAAGCTCACCGATCTCATGGAAAATACCGATCTTGTCATGCTGGATTTAAAGCACATCGATCCGGAAAAGCACCGCGCTCTTACCGGACATTCCAACGAAAATATCCTGGCTTTCGCCAGATACCTGAATGAGATCGGCAACCCCATGTGGATCCGCCACGTCCTCGTCCCGGAACGCAGCGACTACGACGAATACCTGATTCGCCTCGATGAGTTTTTACACAGCCTGCACAACGTACAGCGCGTAGAGGTTCTCCCATACCACACCCTCGGCGTATTCAAATGGGAAACCTTAGGAATCCCATACAAACTCGAAGGCATCAACCCGCCGACCAAAGAGCGCGTGGAAAACGCCAATAAACTGCTGCATACGGCGGAATATACGGGATATCTGAAATAAAAAGCAGAACAACAAGAAAAATCTGTGAAAAAGTAACAATTTTTATAAAAATTTTATAGTATTTCTGTTCAAAAACCAGAAGAAAAGGAGTATAATCTCTGTTATGGACGAGAGCATGGTTACAATGTGACGGACATGACAGGGACGACAGCAAAAACACTACGCCCCTTTTTGATTCGCCGCGGCAGTTGCTGCATCAACCAAAAATAAAAGCAAAAAGAAAGAAGGATTTACAATGTTTGGTTCAAAAGAGGCATCGGAAGACAAGCTGAAAAAAATGGTGGAAAAAGGAAAATGGGACAAATTAAGAAAACAGTATCTGGATTCGGACAAGACAACGCAGGTAGCGCTTGCAAAAGCCTGTGCAGCTTCGAGAAATGATGGTTCTGTTAATATTCTGACTTCTCTTCTGGAAGTAGACGATGTAGACGTAAAAACCGCGGCCGTTACGAGCCTTGGTGAGGTTGGAGACGATCACGTAACAGCACTGATCCGTCAGCTGGCTGTCAAGACACCGGCAGATCAGACGGAGCTGAAAGCAGCGATCACAAAAGCGCTGGAGAAGATTGTCGAAAGAGCATAAGAGCAGGATCAGTGAAAAAAAGGAAAGGCGAAGAAGTTTCTGTAAAAAGAAGCTCCTTCGTTTTTTTGTTGCAAGGCATATCAGAATCTGCTCCAGCGGATTGTTTTTGCCCGAACAGAAATCTTACAAAATCGTAATAATAATGCAGTTGTATCTATCCCGCAAAAAATGCTATAGTGAAAATAACACAGACACAAAAGCAGAACGCGGAGCGAAAAGCATCCGCAGAAAAAAGGGAGGAAACAAGATGGAATTTGTATTCGAACATGCAACCATGATTGCCGTGATCGCCGTTGTGGTGATCATTCTTGCCATTCTGGCGAGCGGTTATGTGAAGGCGCCGCCGGATACCGCATTTATTATTTCCGGTTTCAAAAAAGGCCAGCGGATCCTGATCGGTAAAGCCGGCATCAAGCTCCCATTCTTTGAGCGGCTGGACAAGCTGAGTCTGAAGCTGGTAGCGATTGATGTGAAGACGAGCGACGCCGTGCCGACCGCTGACTACATCAATATTCAGGTGGATGCAGCCGTCAACATCAAAGTCGGGGACGAACCGCAGAAGCTCCAGAAAGCATCCCAGAACTTCCTGAACCGCGACAGCGAATATATTGCCAAGGTTGCAAGAGAAGTCCTTGAAGGAAACATGCGTGAGATCGTTGGAAAGATGCGTCTGGAAGAGATGGTTTCCGACCGCCAGAAGTTTGCGGAGCTGGTCAAAGAAAATGCAGAACCGGACTTGGCTGCGATGGGACTTGACATCATCAGCTTCAACGTACAGAATTTCGTCGATTCCAATCAGGTCATTGAAAACCTCGGTATCGACAATATCGTAAAAATCAAGAAATCTGCGGCGATCGCCCGTGCCAATTCCGAGAAAGAAATCAAAATTGCCCAGGCGCGTGCAAATAAAGAGGCGAACGATGAGCGCGTTCTTGCCGAGACCGAGATCGCAAAGAAAAACAACGATCTGGCAATCAAGTCGGCAGAGCTGAAAAAAGAGTCCGATATCAAAAAGGCAGAGGCAGATGCAGCGTACAAGATTCAGGAAGAGCAGCAGAGAAAAGAGCTGGAAATCACTTCCGCGAATGCGAACATCGCCCGTCAGGAGCGTGAGGTTGAGCTCCGTGCCAGAGAAGTAGAAGTAACCGAGAAATCCCTCGAGGCAGAAGTCAAGAAGAAAGCCGAGGCCGAGCGTTACGCAAAACAGCAGCAGGCAGAGGCAGATTTGTACCGCCGTCAGAAAGACGCAGAGGCAGACCAGTTCGAAAAAATCCGCGAGGCGGAGGCAAAGAAAGCCCAGGCAGAAGCCCAGCGCTATGCGATGGAGCAGGAAGCACTCGGTATCAAGGCAAAAGGTGAGGCGGAAGCCGCATCCATCCGTGCCCAGGCACTTGCAGAGGCCGAAGGTATGGAGAAGAAAGCTGAGGCTTACCAGCGCTACAACAAAGCCGCAATGGCAGAGATGATGATCAAGGTTCTGCCAGAGATCGCCGGAAAGATCGCAGAGCCGCTCAGCCAGATCGACAAGATTACGATCATCGGCGGCGGAAGCGAGGACAACGGCATCGGCTCCGTAGCGGGCAATGTGCCGGTGGTGATGGCAAAGCTGTTTGAGTCGATGAAAGAGGCGACCGGTGTCGATCTCTCCGAAATCATGAGAGCCGATACATACGATGCAAAAGTAAACCGCAACATTCAGATCTCCAGCCCGGAAGAGCTCAAAGAGTATCTGAAAGCAGAAGCCGGAAAGGCAGCAGCGGATGCAGAAAGCCCGGAAAAAGCGGAAGCATCCGAACCGGTGCAGAAAGACGGCAGCGAGCAGTAAATCCAGAACGGATCATAAAAACAGAAAAAGAGGCAGGGATCCAGAAAAATTTCTTGAGGATCCTGCCTCTTTTGACGTATAGATCGGAAAAAGTTATTCGGCGCCTTTTTCCAGCATGCTCATGAACTCTTTTGCTGCCTGCGGGATCGGCAGATGGGAGCTGTGGGCAACGACAAGCTGGCGCGGCGGAAGCTCCTCCACGAGGTCGAGCTGGAAGGCCGCCGTCTCTTTTACAAGACAGTAGTCCGGCACAAACGCGATGCCAAGGCCGATACTCGCCAGGTCGATCAGAAGATCGTTGCTGCCAAGCTCAATTTCCGGCACGAGGTCGAGCTGGAACCGCTGAAACTGGCTGTGCAGGAACTCACTCGTTGTACTCTTGCGGTCGAGCATCAGAATCGGGTACTGCAGCAGCTCTTTTAAGTGAACCGGCCTGTTTTCCAGTTCCGGGTAATATTCGCCGTTTGCGATGAAGATATCGTGGAACGAATGAATCGGAATCGTGTGAAGACGGCTGGAAAGATGCGAGTTTGGATAATTGGTCACGATGAAATCCACCTGGCCGGATTCCAGCAGATCGACACACTGGGTCGAAGTCTGGTTTGTCACCTTGATGTGGACATTCGGAAAGGAGCGGTGGAAACGGTTCAGGTACGGAACAAGGAAATAGCGGCAGATTGTGTCGCTCGCGCCGATGCGGAGCTGGCCGCCGCCAAGCGTTCCCGCTTCCATAATCTGTGCTTCACCGCGCGCAATCAGGTTGATCGCAGGCTCTACGTGGCGCAGCAGCGTTTCTCCCTCCGGCGTTAACTGCACGCGCTTTGTACTGCGGATAAAGAGCGTGATTCCAAGCTTTTTCTCCAGTACCTTGATCGACTGGCTGACCGCCGACTGCGAGATAAAAAGCAGTTTGGAGGCCTCGGAAAAACTGAGTGTGGTGGCAACGTAATAGAAAACCTTATATAACTCGTAATTAATATCCAAAATAAGCACCTCTTATAAAATATGATATCTTCACTCTAGCACACTTCCCCGAAAGAATGCAAGAAAAAATCTGCCGGAGCCGTGAACTTTTTCTCCTCTTTTTCGAGTAAGAGAAAATTCACGGTTCCGGCAGATAAGAAAGGGGAATCAGCCAAGCACTTTGGCAATGGCGCTGTCCAGCGTGCGGATCTGGCGCGTTGCAGAGTATCCGTCGAGTTTCGGCATCTGAATATCCATCAGCACCAGATCGAACTGATCCGGCGCTGCGGTGCGGAGCGTCTCAACGGCAACATCGCCGTCGTCTGCAAGGCTGACGGAAAATCCGGCGTTCGAAAGGAGCTCCATCGCGATTTCCTGTACCATATGGCTGACGCTGATCGCCGTGTTCGAATCGTCATCCACTACGAGGACGCGGACGCCCTGAAGCTGCGGAATGATCTCATAGCGCGCAGATCGTGCATCACATCGGCAGATGGACTTCTTTTTCCTCAATCTTGACACGGCCGCTCTCAATCCGGCTCATATCGAGCACATCGTTGATGAGGCTTAAAAGGTGCTGGCCGGAGGTGGAAATCTTGTTCAGGTATTCCTGCACCTGGTCCGGCTGATTGACGTGGGCGGCAGCCAGAGCGGTAAAGCCGATGATCGCATTCATCCGAAAAAACAGATTTTGTTCCGGAATGAAAATGGGAAACAAAAGTTACTTTACATATAAAAGAGCAGAACAGGAAGAAATTTTGAAAAAAATTGAAGAAAATTACAAATTATTGTGGAATATGTGGAAAAAATATGGTAGGATGGGGGAGAAGAGAAAAGTGGTTTCAAAATGTTACTTAACGTTCAGTGAAAGTTCTATGGTTACAAAGAAAACAAAAAACAAGAGGAGAAGGAAAATGAAATTTTTACCAAAACCAAAAGAGGTAAAACTCCTGACGGGGGAACATGCACTCTGCTATGACGGCAGAATTGTACTGGATGGCAGACTGCTGGGAAATGGGGATACGTATGCGAAAGTGCTGCAGAAGGGAATCAAAAAGGAAACCGGAATGCAGTACGATATCGGATACGGCGTTCCGGGAAGAAAAGAGACCGGCGCGATTGTACTGGAACTGGATGAGACAAGGAAAAGCCAGCAGTATGTGCTGCAGGTGACAGAGGAGGAAATCCGCATCCAGGGCGGAGACGGAGCCGGCGTGCTCTACGGTGTGCAGACGCTGTGCCAGATGATGCACGAATACGGTGCACTGCTTCCTGCCGTGCGGATCGAGGATGAGCCGGATCTGCCGGTGCGCGGCTATTATCTCGATGAGACGAGAGGCCGTGTGCTGACACTTTCCTATTTAAAACAGGTGGCAGACCGCATGGCGTACTACAAGCTGAACCAGCTGCAGCTCTATGTGGAGCACCCGGATCTGGTCTCCGGACTTTCCGAGATGTGGCGCGATGAGACGCCGCTTACGGCAGAGGAAATCCGCGAGCTGGATGCGTACTGCGCAAAGCTTCATATCGAATTGGTGCCGTCGATCGCAACGTTCGGCCATCTGTACATGCTGCTCTCCACAAAGAGCTATGGCGACCTCTGTGAATTCCCAGACAGCTGGAAAGAGCCGTTTTCCTTCTGGGACCGGATGCAGCATCACACGGTGGATGTCTCCGGCGGCAGAGCGATCGAGCTGATCAAGGCCATGATCGAGGAGTACATGGCGCTTTTTGCCACGGATAAATTCAACATCTGCGCGGACGAAACGTTCGACCTTGGAAAAGGAAAATCGAAACCGCTGGCAGACGAGAAAGGCGTTCACCGCCTGTATATCGACTATGTAAAAGAGCTCTGCGAGTTTCTCGTGGCAAAAGGCAAAAAGCCGATGTTCTGGGGCGATATCATCTGCGCACAGCCGGAGCTGATCAAAGAGCTGCCAGAGGAAACCGTCTGCCTGACCTGGGGCTATGCAGCCGAGCAGAGAGAGCATGAGGCAAAAGTGATGGCGGAAGCTGGTGCAAGACAGTATCTCTGTCCTGGGGTCGGCGGCTGGAACCAGTGGATGAACCTGGTGGAGAACAGCTACAAAAATATCGCACGGATGTGCGGCTATGCGAGAAAATACCATGCGGAAGGTGTTCTGAACACAGACTGGGGTGACTGCGGCCACATCAATCAGCCGGACTTTTCCCTTCCTGGCATGATCTATGGAGCCGTCTTCTCCTGGGGAGACGATACCGACAGCTTTGAGGAGCTGAATGAACAGATTTCCCGTCTGGCCTACGGCGACCGGAGCGGAAAATTCGTTTCCTATATGGCAAAAACGGCAGAATGCTCCATCTTTGACTGGTGGGATGCCAACGTCGTTTACGAGGAAAAAGTGCTCGGTCATCCGAACAACCGGAATGCGCTGTTTGACGCGAGAATCCAGGATGAGGCGAAGCGTGCAGCTGCAAAGGAAACAATTGCGGCTCTGAAAAAAGAACTGAAAAAGACAGCCGGTGCTCTGGAAGAATCCTGCCGTCCAATGGTTCCGGTGCTGGAACTCACGATGGAAGCGATTGACATCTGGAATGAGACGGGCGCGAGAATGTGTGACATTGAGCTTGGAAAAGAAAAGGATGAGACAGCCTGCGCGGCACTTGCGGGACGGCTGGAAACCTGGTTTATGAAGTATAAAGCGTCCTGGAGAAGCATCAGCAAAGAAGGCGATCTGCACCACATTTCAGAGATTGTATTCTGGTATGCCGACATTCTGCGGGGAAGAAAACCGTACGAAAAATAGAAAAAATCCATTTGTGAACAAAGATGAACACAAATAGAAAATAAATGAACGATAAAAAGTAACAAAGAAAACGAAAATTTACATAAAAGTGAACAAAAACACTTGACTTTTGCGCAGAAATGGACGAAGATAGAAGTATCGGATCGAAAGATCAAAAATGTCCGTATGGCGTGACAAGAGAGAAAGAAAAAAATAATTTTCACAGAGGGAAACAATCATGAGTAAAATCATCGGAAACAATCTGCCGGATATGCCTTGGCAGGAAAAACCAGCAGGAGAGCACATGCCGGTATGGCGCTATGATCAGAACCCGATCATCGGCCGTTACGAGCAGAAACGTTCCAACAGTATCTTCAACAGCGCAGTCGTACCGTTCGAGGACGGATACGTAGGTGTATTCCGCTGCGACAGCCGTTCCATCAGCATGGACATCTTCGTTGGAAGAAGTAAAGACGGTATCCACTGGGAGATCGAGGATGAACCGATCAAATTTGAGGGCGCTGACGAGGAGATTCTGACAAGAGAGTACCGTTATGACCCGCGTGTCTGCAAAATCGACGACAAATACTATGTAACCTGGTGCAACGGCTATCACGGCCCGACCATCGGTGTTGCTTACACCTATGACTTCAAGAAATTCGTTCAGCTTGAGAACGCATTCCTTCCATTCAACCGTAACGGCGTGCTGTTCCCGAGAAAGATCAACGGCTACTACATGATGATGAGCCGTCCAAGCGACAACGGCCATACACCGTTCGGCGATATCTTTGTCAGCCAGAGTAAAGATATGGAATTCTGGGGAAGACACCGTCACATGATGAGCCCGGTCCGCGGCGATGAGTCTGCATGGCAGTGCACCAAGATCGGTGCCGGCCCGGTTCCGATCGAGACAGATGAGGGATGGCTGCTGATCTACCACGGCGTTATCACAACCTGCAACGGATACGTATATCGTATGGGATGCGCACTGCTTGATATCGACGAGCCGTGGAAAGTAAAATACAGAACCAAAGACTACATCATGGCTCCACTCACACAGTACGAGTGCATGGGTGATGTTCCGAACGTTGTATTCCCTTGTGCGACCTTAAGCGATGCTGCAACCGGAAGAATCACTATCTACTACGGATGCGCAGATACTGTAACCGGTATGGCATTCACAACCGTAGATGAGCTGCTGAACTATGTGAAAGAGAATAGCCTTTGATTTATAAGATAACTTAAAAAGCGACAAGTCCGCCGGGCTTACGGGTGAAAGAAGCCTGCAGGTCCGGTGGACTTTCTTTTTTAAAATGACCCCATGGAAAGCATAAGGAGGCACTATGAAATTTGTAAAAGAGCGTGTGAACGTAATCTGCCAGGAACTGGCAAGACTTTCGATTTCACAGAAAATTAAAATCACCGATATGCAGGTGAAAAATGGATGCTATATCACACCGGCAGAGGCCGATGCATCAGAAGAGCCGTGGACATCGTTTGATACGGTCAATGACCGCTGGTACGGACCGGACAAACATTACTGGTTCCGCACCACCATCACCGTTCCGGAGAGCTTCGATGGAAAAAATCTCTGGATGAGAGTCCATGCAGGACTGGACGAATGGGATGACGGAAGAAACCCGCAGTTCCTGCTGTTTGCAAACGGCGAAGTGATCCAGGGTATGGATATCAACCACCGCGAAGTACTTGTAAGAGAAAACGCAAAGGCCGGTGAAAAAATCCAGCTCGACCTGCAGTCCTACACCGGAACGCTGCACAGCGAGTTCCGTCTGCTGGCAGACCTTGAGGAGCATGATGCGAAAATCGAGGAGATCTATTACGACCTCATCGTTCCGATGCAGGGCCTGAACCGTATGGACGAGGATAATAAAACGCGTCTGGATCTCGAAACCGCACTGACCAACACGATCAATCTGCTGGACCTGCGCAAGCCATACAGTAAAGAGTTCTACGCTTCCATCGAAGAGGCAGAAAAATGCATCCAGGAAGAGATCTATGAAAAAATGGGCGGCTGGGACGAAGTTGTGGCAACGTGCATCGGCCACACACACATCGATGTAGCATGGCTGTGGACCATCGACCAGGTGCGTCAGAAATCCTGCAGAAGCTTTGCAACCGTATTAAAACTGATGGATGAGTATCCAAACTATCACTTCATGTCGAGCCAGCCGAAGCTCTACAGCTTTGTAAAGGAAAGACACCCGGAAGTATACGAGAAAATCCGCCAGAGAGTCAAAGAAGGACGCTGGGAGCCGGAAGGCGGCATGTGGGTTGAGGCAGACTGCAACCTGACTTCAGGAGAGTCCCTCGTGCGCCAGTTCCTGTTCGGAAAACGCTTTTTCAAAGAAGAGTTTGGCGTGGACAACAAGATCCTGTGGCTGCCGGATGTCTTCGGATACAGCGCAGCGATGCCGCAGATTCTGAAAAAATGCGGAATTGACTACTTCATGACGACCAAACTGGCATGGAACGAGTTCAACAAAGTGCCGTACGATACGATGAACTGGGAAGGCATCGACGGAAGTGAAGTATTCACTCATATGATCACAACGCTCGGCGTCGGACAGCCGGAGACGAGCTTCTTTACCACATACAACGGAATGCTGCACCCGGATGCCATCATGGGCGGATGGGACCGCTACCAGAACAAGGACATCAACAACGATATCCTGATCAGCTACGGCTACGGAGACGGCGGCGGCGGCCCGACCAGAAGAATGCTGGAGACATCCAAACGTATGGAAAAAGGCATCAAAGGTGTGCCGAAAGTACGCCAGGCATTTGCGAGAACGTATTTCGACGAGCTGCATGAGAAGGTAAAAGACAGCAAACGCCTCCCAACCTGGATCGGCGAACTGTATTTTGAGTTCCACCGCGGAACATACACCTCGATGGCACGCAACAAACGCGGAAACCGTAAGAGCGAGTATGCGATGATGGAATTAGAGCTTCTGTCCGTTCTGGCCGAAAACGCCGGAAAAGCATACCCGACCGAAGAACTGAACCGCATGTGGGAGATGATCCTGACCAACCAGTTCCACGATATTCTGCCGGGCTCCTCGATCCATGAGGTATATGAGCAGACGAAGAAAGAATATGCAGAGATTGCGGAGACATCAGCAAAACTGATCGGCGAGCGCATGGAAGCACTCTGCGGAACAAAAGACGAGAGCGTGACCGTATGGAACACTCTCGGCCACAGAAGAAACGACGTTGTTGTACTCGGTGAGACCGCGGCAGAAGCCATGACCGACGGAACCACCGTATATCCGGTACAGCAGACGAAAGACGGAGCCATTGTCTATGCAGAAAACCTGCCGTCCAAAGGATATCAGGTTCTGCGCCCGACGAGCGGAGCCGCTGCGGAAACGCCATTTGCTGTAACAGAAGCTGGAGAGGGCTATACCCTTGAGACTCCGTTCTACACGATCCAGATCGATGCAAACGGTGAATTCACTTCCTTGTTTGATAAAGAGAATGACCGCGAAGTGCTTCAGAGCGGAACAACCGGCAACGAGCTGCGTATCTATGAGGACAAACCTCTGCAGTACAGCGCATGGAACCTGGATATCTTCCATACCGAGAAATCCTGGAAGGTGGAGGGTGTACGCCGCATGGAGTGGACAGAAAACGGTCCGGTCCGCGCAACACTGGAAATTGAGCGCGAAGTGATGGACACCGTCATCCGCCA
>ENA-OPAA01002018-OPAA01002018.1-human-gut-metagenome-genome-assembly--contig:-NODE-2018-length-10807-cov-2.190755_pt1 | contig 10807 bp, 7 predicted proteins | sample MGYA00241049_ERZ501414 | MGnify/ENA primary metagenome ERZ501414 (study PRJEB25962, sample SAMEA2042520) | human gut metagenome | biome: human gut; feature: human-associated habitat; material: faeces... | reverse complement strand
GATGTGGCTGGTGCGGAAGAAGAAAAAGAAGAAGCAAAAAAAACTGCGGCAGCAGATAAGAAAGTAGGTGTGTTTCTGCCTTCATCAGCAGATGATCCCCGTTGGTCTGCTGATGGAGAAACTCTTCAGAATACACTGGAAGATGATGGATATGATGCAGAGCTATTTTGGGCAGATGAAGACAGTGATACGCAGGTATCACAGATCCAGTCCATTCTGGACGATGAAGAGCTTTCTGCACTTGTCATCGCACCTTCAGATGCTTACAGCCTGAACGATGTGCTGGAGCAGGTGTATGAGAAATCTATCCCTGTGATTTCTTACGATCAGCTGATCATGGATACAGATAAGGTCAACTATTATGTTACCTTTAATACAAGAAAAGCCGGAAAAATGGTGGGAGATTCCATCATAAAAAAAATGGATCTGGAGAAAGCCCGGGAAGAAAAGAAAACTCTGACCATTGAGTTCCTTATGGGCTCTCCGGATGATCGTGACGCACTGTTCTTTTATAATGGCGTGATGGAGAAGCTTCAGGAATATTTCGACGACGGAACACTGGTATGTACTTCAGGAAAGCTGACCTTTGATGATACTGCAGTGATGCGTTCCGGAAGAAATACCGCAAAGAATGATATGGCGGAGATCCTTTCTCAGAATTATACAGAGGGTGCGCCGGATATTATCTGCACAGGTGCTGACGACCTTGCACTTGGGGCTGTGGATGCCCTGGAGGATGCAGGACATGTGTCTGGAGAGGATGGCTGGCCTATGATCACAGGAGGCGGCTGTGAGGCAGAAGCAGTGACCGCTGTGATCCAGGGAAAGATTGAGGATGATCTGCTGTTTGATAACCGTGTACTGGCACATGACTGTGTGACGATGGTGGATGCTCTTCTGAAAGGGGAGAAGCCGGAGATCTCCGATTATGAGCAGTATGACAACGGGACCAAGATCGTGGGAACTGTGACCAGTGATATCCAGCTGATCGATGCAGATAATTATCAGATGCTTGTGGATGACGGATATTATGAAGAAAAAGAGATCATGCCGGAGGCAACTGCCACACCAACGCCGACAGTGACATCGGAAGCTACGGTGATGGAAGAACCGGATATAGATGAAAATACACCGGAAACTGCATCGGCTTCATCGGAAAAGGAAGAAACGGAAATTTCCGGAACACCGACACCGGAGGAAACAGTAACTCCGACACCTTCAGAGAAAGCGGAAAAGGGTGCAGATGCATAGATCAGAAATGATATCATGATCTGGCTGTGATAAAAATAAAAATACTCCCGGAAACAATGTATATAAGTTTCCAGGAGTATTTTTTATGATAAATCTTATTCACGGAAAGTAAGTTTGCCATCAGCAATGGAATCAATGATAGCAAGGGATTCCAGATGGATACCCATGTCACGGATGGTCTGTCCGCCGGACTGGAAGCCTTTTTCGATAACGATTCCGGCTCCTTCAAGAGTTGCGCCGGATTTCTTAACGATGTCGATCAGACCGAGAAGTGCACAGCCATTGGCAAGAAAATCATCGATCAGGAGTACGTGATCTTCCGGTCCGAGAAATTTCTTGGAAAGGATCACATCGTAAACTTTCTTGTGGGTGAAAGACTCTACCTTGGTGGTGTACATCTCGCCGTCAAGGTTCACACTCTGTGCTTTCTTGGCAAATACAACCGGTACATGGAAATACTGTGCCGCAATACAGGCAATACCGATACCGGAAGCCTCGATGGTAAGGATCTTGGTGATTGGACAGTGGTCAAAACGTTTCTTGAATTCTTTGCCGACCTCGTTGATCAGGTCAATATCCATCTGATGATTCAGGAAGCTGTCCACTTTTAAAATATTTCCTTCTTTTACTACGCCGTCTGTCAGAATTCTGTCTTTTAAAAGCTGCATGAAATTTATCTCCTTTGATTTATCACATTAATATATGTTTACTGCCCACGGACAGAGCAGTAATATTTTTAATATGTATCATACGACAATATTTGCGTGAGTGCAATTATTTTTGACAAAAAAACATAAAATTATTATAATGGATAGGATGACTAAGAAAGGAACAGGCACAGATGAAAGAGTACGAAGTAATCTGGGAAATTTTTAACAAATGTCCGAGAAATCAGATGCGTGATGTATTTGTGGAAGAAGTGGAGATTGCAGATCCGGAAGCGTATGTGAAACAGAAATTTCAGGGGAAGGATGTCTCCTACGAGAAGACAGTACTGGAAGACGGAACCATCATTTTTGACATTCAGACATCTATGATCCGGCAGCGCTGTTCTTTCACGGAGATCTGAAGGAGGAAATACACATGAAAGAAACACATGTGCACGTTCTCGAGGATGGAACCGTTCTTGAACATACCCATGGGGAACAGGAACATGTGCATACTCACGATGGCACACATCCTCATCATCACAGCCACGCACAGACCAAGGCCGTACTCAACAGACTTTCCAGGGCCATCGGGCATATGGAATCCATTAAGCGTATGGTGGAGGAAGGACGTGACTGCAGCGAAGTGCTGATCCAGCTGTCAGCCGTAAAATCTGCGATCAATAATACAGGCAAGATCATCCTGCAGGATCATATAGAACACTGCATCGTGGATGCAGTGGAGCATGGAGACAGGGATGCTATCAAGGAACTGGAAAAAGCGATCGACAGATTTATGAAGTAAGGTAAGGAGTTCATGAGAGCTCATGAATGAGAAAAATGCACGGACAGAGAGCCAGTTCTGTCTGTGTAAATACAAAGAATGAGAGGAATCTATTATGGCAAAAGAGTGTAGCAATACATCCTGCAACAAATCAAGCTGTGAAGGCTGCGGACAGAAACAGCCCCAGAGCCTCATGGCAGAACCAAATGTTTTTTCTGACGTAAAACATGTGATCGGAGTTGTCAGCGGAAAGGGAGGCGTGGGTAAATCCTTCGTAACAGGCTCCCTGGCAAACCTGATGGCTTCCAAGGGATATAAAGTGGGCATTATGGATGCTGATATCACCGGTCCGTCCATCCCGAAGATGTATGGCATCAAGGGCAATGCACAGGGCAGTGACAATGGGATCTATCCGATGCCAACTGCAAACGGAATCGAGGTTATGTCTGTAAACCTTCTTCTCCCGGATGAGGAGACACCGGTGATCTGGAGAGGTCCGGTCCTTGCAAATATGGTAAAACAGTTCTGGAGTGATGTGATCTGGGGTGAATTGGATTATCTCTTTGTAGATATGCCGCCAGGAACCGGAGATGTTCCGCTGACAGTATTCCAGTCCCTGCCGATCGAGGGTGTCGTGATCGTTACTTCTCCGCAGGATCTGGTCCGCATGATCGTCAAGAAGGCTTATAACATGGCTGATATGATGAAGGTTCCGGTCCTTGGAATCGTGGAGAACTATAGCTATGTGAAATGTCCGGACTGCGGAAAAGAGATCAAGGTCTTTGGCGAGAGCCATATCGATGAGATCGCTGCAGAACTGAAGGTTCCGGTCCTGGGCAAGATGCCGATTGACGTGAAGCTTGCAGAGCTTGCAGACAGCGGTCTGTTCAGTAAGATCGAGAATGAGTATATCACTGCGGCAGCAGACGTGATGCCGAAGGCTGAAGCGTAAGTAATAAGAATAATATCTGACCGATATCAATAACAGAAAAGACCACCGGAATTGAGTACATAAGGATCGTAATAATCTTATGGCAGATTCCGGTGGCTTTTTTACTGAATCAGGGAAGTATCCTGCTTCGATCGCGAAAAGCAGTAAGCGGCAGGAACTTGATCGTGATCGTATCAGATCTGGGAAAAATATTTAAGAAAGCACTGGGCAGCCTGGGAAAGCTGCAGTGCTTCATGATGAGCGATCACGGCACTTCTTGCGGGCAGAGGTGTTTTCAGATGGACAGGTTCCAGACCCGGACGGTTGCGGAGCATATAATCCGGGATACAGGCAATACCAAGTCCGATCTCTGCAAGATCAATCAGCAGATCGTTGCTGTTCAGTTCAACCTCAGGCAGCAGTTTCAGTCCCTGGGCTGCAAACACCTGATGAAGATATTCGCTGGTGGTACTCTTTGGAGCGAGCATCAGGATGGGATAATCCAGAAGATTTTCCATGGAAAGAGGCGATTTGCCCATGGTGAAATAGTCCGGATTTGCCACGAAGATATCCCGGAATTCCAGCACAGTCTGAAGCTTGGTGTGGGCTGAAAGCCGGGAATTCGGGTAGTTGGTGACGATCAGCTCAGCCTGGCCGTTTTCCAGAAGCTCCGCACATCCGATGGAGGTACTGTTGATGATCTTGATCCGTACCTCCGGATGATCCTTGTGGAAACGGCGGAGATAGGGGATGAGAAAATAGCGGCACAGAGTATCGCTGGCACCGATCCGCAGCTGACCGGTAAGATTTCCTTCTCCGGAAAGGACAGCCTCTCCTTCGTTTAGCATGGAAAGGGCCGGCTTTACATGCTGGAGGAGAAGCTCTCCCTCCGGAGTCAGGATGACCCGTTTGGTGCTGCGCACAAACAGAGTATGGCCCAGCTTTTTTTCAAGGTTTTTGACGGCCTGGCTTACTGCAGACTGTGAGATAAAAAGCTGTCTGGAAGCCTCCGAAAAGCTCAGCGTCGTGGCCACGTAATAAAATACTTTGTAAAGTTCAAGATTGATATCCATATGTGAAAAATCCTCCGCTTATAAATGATATAAGATATATTAATTTTACTAATGATATTTCCTATGATACTATATTTTCAGCAGAAAAGAAAGACTGAAATGCTTTCTGCACGTTTACCATCCTTATTATCGGATATAGAGAAAGGAGCCTTCTATGAGCAACGTAAGACGTGTGTATGTAGAAAAGAAACCTGCCTTTGCAGTAAAAGCAAAGGAACTGAAACATGAGATCAAACATTATCTTGGTATCAGCACTGTGACAGCAGTCCGTGAGCTGATCCGTTATGACGTGGAGAATATCTCCGATGAAGTATTTGAGAAAGCCTGCAAGACCGTATTTGCAGAGCCGCCGGTAGATGATCTGTATCATGAAAAATTTGATGTGGCAGAGGGCGCACGTGTATTTTCCGTAGAATTCCTTCCCGGACAGTTTGACCAGAGAGCCGATTCTGCAGTGCAGTGTGTACAGTTCCTGGATGAGAATGCAGCACCGATCATCCGTTCAGCAACTACTTATGTAATCGAAGGAACCGTTACAGATGCAGAGTTTGAGGCGATCAAACATCACTGCATCAACCCTGTGGATTCCCGTGAGACAGGTCTTGAGAAGCCGGAAACACTGGTAACAGTATTCCCGGATCCTGAGGATGTGAAGATTTTTGACGGATTCAAGGATATGGCTGAGGCTGATCTGAAGGAGCTGTACGCTTCTCTGAACCTCGCCATGACATTTAAGGACTTCCAGCATATCCAGAATTATTTCAGAAATGAAGAGAAACGCGATCCTTCTATGACAGAGATCCGTGTTCTGGATACCTATTGGTCTGATCATTGCCGTCATACTACTTTCTCCACAGAGCTTACCAGCGTGAAGTTTGACGAAGGTGATTATAAGACTCCTATTGAAAAAACATACAAAGAATATCTGGATGCCCATAAGGATATGTACAAGGGCCGTGATGATAAGTTTGTCTGCCTGATGGATCTTGCACTTATGGCAATGAAGAAACTGAAAGCAGAAGGCAAGCTTGCAGACCAGGAAGAGTCTGATGAGATCAATGCCTGCAGTATCGTGGTACCGGTGGACGTGGACGGGAAAGAAGAAGAGTGGCTGATCAACTTCAAAAACGAGACACACAACCATCCGACGGAGATCGAGCCTTTTGGTGGTGCGGCAACCTGCCTTGGTGGAGCCATCCGTGATCCGCTTTCCGGACGTACCTATGTATATCAGGCAATGCGTGTGACAGGTGCAGCAGATCCTACCGTATCCGTAAAGGAAACTCTGAAGGGTAAACTTCCGCAGAAGAAGCTTGTCCGCAGCGCAGCCCACGGCTACAGTTCCTACGGAAACCAGATCGGTCTTGCAACCGGTGCTGTAAAAGAAATCTATCATCCGGACTACGTTGCAAAACGTATGGAGATCGGTGCGGTTATGGGTGCGGCTCCGAGACGCAACGTCATCCGTGAAAACTCCGATCCGGACGATATCATCATCCTGCTGGGCGGACGTACCGGACGCGATGGCTGCGGCGGCGCAACCGGTTCCTCCAAGGTGCATACGGAAAAGAGTATCGAAACCTGCGGTGCTGAGGTGCAGAAGGGTAACGCCCCGACCGAAAGAAAGATTCAGAGACTGTTCCGCAGAGAAGAAGTTTCCCGTCTGATTAAAAAGTGTAACGACTTCGGCGCAGGCGGCGTCAGCGTGGCCATCGGCGAGCTGACCGACGGACTGGACATCTATCTCGACCGTGTGCCGACCAAATACAGCGGCCTGAACGCCACGGAACTCGCCATCAGCGAATCGCAGGAACGCATGTCGGTGGTGGTCGAGGCGAAGGACATGGAGGAGTTCATGGGCTACTGCCGCGAGGAGAACATCGAGGCGGTGCACGTGGCCGACGTGACGGACACGGCGCGCATGCGGATGTTCAACGGCGACAGGAAGGTCGTGGACCTCAAGCGCGAATTCATCGACAGCGCCGGGGCGAAGCATTATGCCGAGGCGCGGATCGGCGCGGTGGAAAACCGCGATCCCTTTGCCCGTGAAGTGGCGGGGGAGACCCTCGCCGAGCGTTTTACGAACAACCTCAAGGATAACAATGTCGTCTCGCAGCGGGGCCTCGTGGAGATGTTCGACGCGACGATCGGCCGCTCGACGGTGCTGATGCCCTTCGGCGGCCGCATGCAGCGCAGCGAGACGCAGGTCTCGGTGCAGAAACTCCCCACGGACGGCTATACCGACACGGCCAGCATCATGGCCTTCGGCTACAACCCCTACGTGGCTTCGTGGAGTCCCTACCACGGCGCGGCCTATGCCGTCGTGGAAGCTGCGGCGAAGGTCGTGGCCGCGGGTGCGCGTTACGAGAGGATGCGCTACTCCTATCAGGAGTATTTCGAGCGTATGACCCGGAATCCCGAGTCGTGGGGCAAGCCGCTCGGCGCGCTGCTCGGTGCGCTGAAGATGCAGGTCGAACTGGGCCTGCCTTCGATCGGCGGCAAGGACTCGATGTCGGGCACGTTCCAGGACATCAACGTTCCGCCGATGCTGATGGCCTTCGGCATCACGACGGTCGACGCTTCGAAGGTCATTTCCACCGACCTCAAAGGCGCAGGACATCGCATTTACCTCGTCCGCCATACTCCGCTGGAGAACCGGATGCCCGACACGGCGCAGCTGAAGGAGAACTTTGCGTTCGTCAGCGGGCGGATCGAGTCCGGGAAAATCCTCTCGGCGTGGTCCGTGGGCTTCGGCGGCGTCGGAGAGGGCCTTGCCAAGATGGCTTTCGGCAACGACGTCGGCGCGGAGATCACCCTCGACGAGCCGAAATTGTATGAATACGCCTACGGTTCGATCCTCGTCGAGTGTGAGGGCACGTTGGAATATCCGCATGCCGAACTGCTGGGCTTCACCGTCGCCGAGGAGGCGCTGACGGTCAACGGGGTGAAGATGCCGCTCGAAGAGCTTTACAAGGCCAATACGGAGAAATTTGCGGCCGTTTACCCCGACAAGGGCCGGAACTCGGCGGAGGTGATGACCTCCGCACCCGCCCCGAAAACGTTCGTTTATCCCGGCGAGGCGGTCGAGACCCCGGTGGTCTATATTCCGGTGTTCCCCGGCACGAACTGCGACTACGACACCGCCAAGGCGTTCCGCGCGGCGGGGGCCGAGGTCCGGACGAGCGTCTTGTGCAACATCGCCGGCGACGACGTTTTGCGCTCGATCGCCGAAATGAAGGAGCATATCCGCCGGGCGCACATCTTCGTGCTCGCAGGCGGTTTCTCGGCGGGCGACGAACCCGACGGAAGCGCCAAATTCATTGTCAATGTGTTGAACAATAAGGATATTCGCGACGAAATCCACGCTTTGACCGACCGCGGAGGCCTGATCCTGGGCATCTGCAACGGTTTCCAGGCGCTCATCAAGCTGGGTCTGGTGCCCTACGGTGAGATCATCGACACCGACGAGACCTGCCCCACCCTGACCTTCAACACCATCAGCCGCCACCAGTCCCGTCTGGTGCGGACCCGCATCGCTTCCAACCGCTCTCCGTGGCTGGCAGGGACGCAGGTGGGCGACATTTACACCGTCCCCATCTCCCACGGCGAGGGCCGGTTCCTGTGCAGTGAGGAGCTGGTTCGGAAGCTGGCTGACAACGGCCAGATCGTCACTCAGTATGTGGACGAGCACGGTGTCCCCGGCATGGACGTGGACGTAAACCCCAACGGTTCCATCTGGGCTGTGGAAGGCATCATGTCTCCCGATGGCCGGGTGCTGGGCAAGATGGGCCACTCCGAGCGTGTGGCCGACGGCCTTTACAAAAATGTAGACGGCTGCTATGATATGAAGCTGTTCCAGTCTGCGAAGAAGTATTTTGACATTTGAGAACGGGAGGACACGGATCATGTTGACTGATATTGAGATCGCCCAGCAGTGCCGGATGCGCCCCATCACGGAGATCGCCGCCACCGCGGGGATCGACGAGGAATATCTGGAGCAGTATGGCCGCTACAAGGCCAAGATCGATCACCGTCTGCTGAAGGATCGGGCCGACCGGCCTGACGGCAAGCTGATCCTGGTGACCGCCATCAACCCCACCCCGGCAGGCGAGGGCAAGACCACCACCTCCGTGGGTCTGGCCGACGGTCTGCGGAAGCTGGGCAAAAACGCCGTGGCCGCTCTGCGGGAACCGTCTCTCGGTCCCGTGTTCGGCGTCAAGGGCGGCGCTGCCGGCGGCGGCTACGCTCAGGTGGTCCCCATGGAGGACATCAACCTCCACTTCACCGGCGACTTCCACGCCATCGGCGCGGCGAACAACCTGCTCGCCGCCATGCTCGACAACCACATCCAGCAGGGCAACGCCCTGAACATCGACCCCCGCCGCATCGTCTGGAAGCGCGCGGTCGATATGAATGACCGTCAGCTCCGCCACATCATCGACGGTCTCGGCGGCAAGGCCAGCGGCGTGCCGCGCGAGGACGGCTTCGATATCACCGTCGCCTCCGAGGTCATGGCAATCCTGTGCCTGTCCACGAGCATCAACGATCTTAAGGAGCGCTTGGGCGAGATCGTTGTCGGCTACAGCTGTGCCGGCGAGCCCGTCCGTGCCCGCGACCTCAAGGCCCAGGGTGCCATGGCCGCGTTGCTTAAAGACGCGCTCAAGCCCAATCTGGTGCAAACGCTCGAGGGCACGCCCGCGTTTGTCCACGGCGGTCCCTTCGCCAACATTGCTCACGGCTGCAACTCTATCATGGCCACGCGTATGGCGATGCGCTTTGGCGATGTTGCCATTACCGAGGCCGGCTTTGGCGCCGACCTGGGTGCCGAGAAGTTCCTCGATATCAAGTGCCGCATGACGGGCGTTCGCCCCAGCGCCGTCGTGATCGTCGCTACCGCTCGTGCGCTTAAGTACAACGGTGGCGTCGCCAAGGCCGATCTCAACGAGGAGAACCTCGAGGCACTCAAGGCTGGCATGCCCAACCTGTTGCGTCACGTCGACAACATCCAGAACGTATATGGTCTGCCCTGCGTGGTCGCCATCAATCGCTTCCCGACGGACACCGAGGCCGAGCTTGCTCTCATCGAGTCCGAGTGCCAGAAGCTCGGCGTCAACGTTAAGCTTTCCGAGGTCTGGGCCAAGGGCGGCGAGGGCGCGCTCGAGCTTGCCGATGAGGTCATGCGTCTGATTGAGCAGCCGAGCGAGCTCAAGTTTGCCTATGAGGACGGCGCTGATGTCGCTGATGCCCTCGAGGCCGTTGCCACCAAGGTCTACCGCGCCGACGGCGTTGACTTTACGCCGGCCGCCAAGCGCCAGCTCGCCGAGCTGCGCGAGAATGGCTTTGGCAACCTGCCGGTGTGCGTCGCCAAGACGCAGTACAGCTTTAGCGACAACGCCAAGGCCCTGGGCGCTCCCGAGAACTTCCGCATCACCGTGCGTGAGCTCAAGGTTTCTGCCGGCGCCCACTTTGTGGTCGCGCTGACCGGCAGTGTTCTGACCATGCCTGGTCTGCCCAAGGTGCCCGCGGCCGAAAACATCGACGTCGACAACGACGGCGACATCACCGGCCTGTTCTAAGCCTGCTGTCCATAGCTGCTAGCCCGCCCCGTCGCGCCTACCAAGGCTCGGCGGGGCTTTTTGATCCTTAGGCACGCGCATGTCTTGTAGATACCGGCGGGCTTTGCCCATCATAGGCTTTTGCGCGGGTAGAATGCATGGATAACTTGATGCTTGCAGGCGACGGAAAGGAAACGTTGCATGGACCAGGACAAGACGACCGTGATGGGCGGCTACGGTTCCGCGCAGGCTGGCGATAGCGCCGATGCGACTCGCGTTGTTTCCAACCCCGGTTATACCGACCCCGCCGCGACGCAGACGTCTGCCGAACCCACACGGGTTATAGGCTACGGCGATACACCACGGGATCCGTTTGATTATGCACCGCAGGACCCGTATGACAATGCGGCGCCGGACCCGTATGGCAATGCGGCGCCGGACCCGTATGGCAATGCGGCGACAGATGCTTATAACAACCTGCCGCATAATCCCATTCCGCAGCCTCAGCAGACGACGTATATGCCGCGTACGGCGCAGGTCCAGTCTCGTTATGAGTCGCGCGATCC
>ENA-OPAA01002014-OPAA01002014.1-human-gut-metagenome-genome-assembly--contig:-NODE-2014-length-10825-cov-5.303435_pt1 | contig 10825 bp, 10 predicted proteins | sample MGYA00241049_ERZ501414 | MGnify/ENA primary metagenome ERZ501414 (study PRJEB25962, sample SAMEA2042520) | human gut metagenome | biome: human gut; feature: human-associated habitat; material: faeces... | reverse complement strand
TCAGCTGCAGCTTTTTCTCGGCCAGCTGGTCGATTTTGGGCACCAGACCGCAGGTGGAAAGGCTGATGTTGCGCATTCCGATGTTCACACCCTCCGGGGAGGAGATATTCTCAAGGAAGCGCATGACCTCGTCAAAATTATCCAGCGGTTCCCCGATGCCCATGAGGACGATGTGGGAGATGCGCTCCCCGATGTCCTTCTGGGCGGTATAGATCTCAGAGCAGATCTCACCGGCTTCCAGGTTACGCACCCGGCCTGCCTGGGTGGAGGCGCAGAAGCGGCAGCCCATCCGGCAGCCCACCTGCGTGGAGACGCAGACCGTGTTGCCGTAGTGGTAGCGCATGACAACGGTCTCGATGCAGTTGCCATCGGCCATCCGCAGCAGATATTTCACGGTGCCGTCCTTGGCTTCCTGCCGGCGCTCGATCTTGGGGGCAGCAATGTAAAACTGCTCTTCCAGCTTTGCCAGCAGGGTCTTGGGCTGGTCGGTCATGGCAGAAAACTCGGTGACCAGCTTCTGGTGTACCCAGTGGAAGATCTGCTTTGCCCGGAAGCCCGGCTGACCCATGGCTTTCAGCGCAGCGGTCAGCTCGGCCAGCGTCAGGGAAGAGATACAGCGTTTTTGTTCCATGGTATTCTCCTATGAATCAATACGAACCGGACGGCGGGTTCATTGCGTTTTCTGCATGGCGCAGAGGAAAAAGCCGTCCATCCCGGTGCGGGTGGGCACCGAGAGCGCCCCGTGCTCCCCCACTGTCATTCCGTCAGGGAACGCCACAGCGGGCCGGACCACCCGGAACTCCGGGTGGCGGGCAAGGAACGCCGCCACCTGCTCCTCGTTCTCAGCGGGGTCGATGGTACAGGTGGAGTAGACCAGCCGCCCGCCCGCTTTCAGCAGAGCGGCTGCTGTGTCCAGAATGGACGACTGGGTGGCCAATAATTCATCGTGGCGTGCTTTTTCCAGTGTCTTATAGCGGATATCCGGCTTTTTTGCCAGAATGCCCAGGCCGCTGCAGGGGGCATCCACCAGAATGCGGTCCGCGGCGGGCAGCTTTGGGTTGGGGCGGGTGGCATCATTGCAGAGGGCGGTGACATGGGCAAAGCCCATCCGTTCCACAGCGCTCCGGATGAGCCCGACCCGGTGCTCTGCCACATCGCAGCTGTACAGTGCGCCCTGCCCCTGCATCTCCTCGGCCAGCAGCAGCGTTTTGCCGCCGGGTGCCGCACAGAGGTCGATCACGGTATCGCCGGGCTTTGCCTCCACACAGAGGGCTGCCAGCTGGCTGGCCTGCCCCTCCACATGGAAACAGCCCTCCTTGAAGAGCGGGTGCTCCGCCGGGCTGCCCTCAAACTTTGCCAGCACGCTGCCGGGCACAAGGCCGGGCTGTGCGCTCTTCACGCCGCTTTCCAGCAGCTTTTCGCAGAGGGCCGCGGCATCCATTTTCAGGCAGTTGGCCCGCAGGCTGGTGCAGCCGCCGTCGGCGGTATGGGTCAGGATGCCCAGCGCTTCCTCGGGGTAATGGGTGCGCAGGAACTCTGCCACATCCTGCCCCGCAGAGCCCAGCACCATGAGGCGCTGGGTCTCGTTCCGAAAGCGGGCAGTTTCCAGATCATAATTGCAGGCCTTGCGCAGGACGGCATTGACCAACCCGGACGCACTCGCCTTTTTGAAGGTGCGGGTCAGCTTGACGGCCTCGTTCACCGCCGCCGACACCGGCACCTGCATATAGCGGGCCTGCGCCAGCGCGGCCCGCAGGATCTCGCGCACCTGCGGGTCCAGCCTGGCAGGGCCCTTGGGCAGGAACTGTTCCAGAATGAAATCCAGCGTGCCCTGATGTTCCAGCACGGTGTAGAAGATGGCACCGGCAAAGGCCTTATCCCGGCCCTCCAGTTTCTGGCGGCGGAGTTCGGCATCCAGCACAAGGTTTGAGAAGCCGTCCTGCTCCTGCCGGACCAGTGCAGCCACTGCCGCTGCCCGCGGATTGGCCGCCATCAGAGGGTATCCCCCGCTTTGAGACGCAGACCGGCCGCAAAAGAGGTGCCATCCATCGGCTTTTTGCCCTCAGGCACCACATGGAGCAGCTGGACCGCACCATCGGCACAAGCCACCGTCAGGGGCCTGGTGGAAAGCACCGTGCCGGGAGCCTCACCGTTGGAGGCAGCCACGCGGCACTCGGTCACCTTGACCTTTTTGCCGCCTGCGGTCACGAACCAGGCCATGGGCCAGGGGTTCATGCCGCGCACCCAGTTGTGGATGTGCGCAGCAGTATCGGTCAGCCTGAACTCTGCCAGCTCCTTGTCCAGCATGGGGGCCAGGGTGGCATTCTCATGCTGCTGGGGCTGGGGCTTGAGGGTGCCAGCTTCCAGGGCGGGCACTGCCTCACAGAGGACGCGGGCACCTACGGCGGTGACCCGGTCGAACAGCTCGCCGCTGGTCTCCTCCGGGTCGATGGCGATCTTCTCGCAGACCAGCACATCGCCGGTGTCCAGCCCCTCGTCCATCTGCATGATGGAAACGCCGGTCTCGGTGTCGCCGTTCAGAACAGCCCACTGCACGGGGGCGCTGCCGCGGTACTTGGGCAGCAGGGACACATGCAGGTTGATGCAGCCGTACTTCGGAGCTTCCAGCACGGATTTGGGCAGGATGCAGCCGTAGGCCACCACCACGATGAGGTCAGGGGCCAGCGCCCGGATGTTGGCATCCTCGCTGCCGTCCCGCAGGGTGCGGGGCTGGAACACGGGGGTCCCATGCTCCAGAGCAACTTCCTTGACCGGGGGCGCGGTGAGCACCTGCTTGCGGCCCACCGGCTTATCCCGCCGGGTGTACACACCGCAGATCTCGTGACCGGCGGCATACAGGGCCTTCAGGCACTCCGCGGCGATATCCGGGGTTCCCATGAACAGAATGCGCATCAGTTGTTTCCTTTCGCTTCACGGGCAGCCTTTTTGCCCTCCTCGGTGTCCTCGTAGAAATACTCGCTGGACTCCATGATGGTAATGCCGTCCAGATGGTCGTTCTCGTGCTGGATGCAGCGGGCCAGCAGGTTCTCGGCCTCCAGCTCGAACCAGTTGCCGTTGCGGTCCTGCGCACGCACCTTGACGGCAGCGGGACGGGTCACGGCACCGTTGTGGCCGGGGAAGGACAGGCAGCCCTCGTAGGCGGTCTCCTCATCCTCAGAAACAGCCAGGATCTCGGGGTTGACGAAGTCGATGAACTTGTACTCATAATCCTCGGGGATCTCCTCGGGGGCATCGGTGGTGTCCCACACCACGAACACGCGGCGCAGCATTCCCACCTGAGGGCCTGCCAGACCCACGCCGTCGGCGGCGATCATCGTCTCCCGCATGTCATCCAGCAGGGTGGCAAGGCGGTCGTCAAAGTTGGTCACGGGGCGGCAGACCTTGTTCAGGATGGGATCGCCCTCTTTTACGATATTGCGGATAGCCATAGTGGTACCTCCAAAATTTGTTGTGTTGTATCAGATATCCCCGTCCGAGTGCAGATCGACCACAACGGTGGCCTTGCCGGGCAGTTTTTCCTGCTCGTAGAGGGTCAGCGTTTCCCGGATGAGGTTCCGGAAACGGCGGTCGTTGCGGCACTTGACGGTGAGTTTATAGCGGTAGGAATCGTTGATCTTTTCAATGCTGCCGGGGGTAGGGCCCAGCACCCGCAGGGGCAGGTCGGGCTGTTTGGCCGCCTGCCGGCCCAGCAGGGCCGCAAAGCGCGCCGCCGCCCGTGCCACCTCGATCTCCTTTGCGCCTGCAAAGCCAATGACGCACAGCCCGCAGAAGGGCGGGTACAGGCCCAGCTTGCGGTAGGCGATCTCCTGCTCAAAAAAGGCATCGTAGTCCTGCGCGGCGGCAAGGTTCAGCACCGGGTTATCGGGGTCGGTGGTCTGGATGATGGCAAAGCCCGGGTCTCTGGCCCGTCCGCTGCGGCCCACCACCTGCGTGATGAGGCTGAACACGTTCTCATACGCGCGGAAGCCCTGCGCAAACAGCAGCGAGTCGATGCCCAGCACGCCCACAAGGGTCACGTCCTCAAAATCGAGGCCCTTGGCCACCATCTGGGTGCCCACCATGATGTCATATTCATGCCGGGCAAACTTTGCCAGCAGCTTTTCATGGGCATCCTTGGCGGCGGTGGTATCCTGATCCATCCGCAGGATGCGGGCCTCCGGAAAAAGCTTTGCCAATTCCTCCTCGGCCTTCTGGGTGCCAAAACCCCGGTACTGCAGTTTGCCGCCGCAGGCGGGGCATCTGGCAGGGGGCGGGTCCAGCTGGCTGCCGCAGTAATGGCAGAGCAGCTTGTGGGCCGATTTGTGGTAGACCATGGGCACGCTGCACTTCTGGCATTTGAGCACCTCGCGGCAGTCCTCGCACTGGGCCACGGTCTGGTAACCCCGGCGGTTGAGCAGCAGAATGGTCTGCTTGCCTGCCTCAAGGTTGTGCCGGATGGCATCCTCCATGGCAAGGCTGATCTCCCGGGGGTTGCCGGAGGCAAGCTCGGCCCGCATATCCACGATCTGGACTTTGGGCAGCGGGTTGCCGCCATAGCGTTTGGTCAGGCGCACCAGCTGGGTGCGGCCATGCTGGGCGGCATAATAGCTCTCGGTGCTGGGGGTGGCGCTGGCCAGCAGGAGCAGGGCCCCGTTCTCCGCCGCGCGCTGCCGGGCCACCTCGTGGGCCGAGTAGCGGGGCGCGGATTCGGAGCGGTAGGTGTGCTCCTGCTCCTCATCAATGATGACAAGGCCGATGTTTTCCAGCGGGGAGAAGATTGCGCTGCGGGTGCCCACCACGATATCCGCGCCGCCGTCCTGGATCATCTGCCATTGGAGCAGGCGCTCGGTGTGGTTGAGGGCGGAATGCTGCACGGCCACCCGCTTGCCAAATTGGCTTTTCAGCCGCAGGATCATCTGAGGGGTCAGGCTGATCTCAGGCACCAGCACCAGCGCCCGGCGGCCCATCTGCAGGCAGTGCTCGATGAGCTTCAGGAACACCAGCGTTTTGCCGCTGCCGGTCACGCCGTAGAGCAAGGCCGAGTGCGGGGCTGCATCCTCCAGCCCGGGCAGCAGCGCGTCATAGGCGGCCTGCTGCTCCTCCGTGAGAAGGATGGGCTCGTTCTTCAGCGGGATGGAAGAATACAGGTCGATGGATTTGTTCACCTTGCTGCATTCCAGCACGCCCTTGGCGCAGAGGTTGTCCAGCACCGCCCGGCTGATGCCCTTTTCCTCCAATGCAGACAGGGTGCGCTCTCCCCCGGCCAGCAGGGCCACTGCGGCCAGCTGCTTGGCGGTCGGCCTGGGCTTTGGGGGCAGCGTGCCCACCAGCTTGTAGGCATTTTCCGTGTGGCGGACGAGCTGCTTTTGAAGCACCGGGGTCACGCCGTCCTCCGCCACGGTGGGCTTGTACTGCGCGCCGTAGGGGATGACCGCCTTGACGGCCTCGTAGTAGGTGCAGAAGGTGCGCTCCTTCAAAAAGTGCACCAGCCGCAGCAGCTCCGGGGTGAGGCAGGCAGAGGCCGGGGCCACATCGAACAGGAACTTGAGCTTTGCGCTCTCCGGTTCGGCATCGCAGGCCAGCACCACGCCCATCCGGGCACGGCTCCCCCGCCCGAAGGGCACCAGCACCATGCTGCCCAGCCGGACGGTATCCTGCTGGTCGGGCATGACGGCATAGGTATAGAGTTTGTCGAAATGAAAGGTCGCGTTGCTCACTGCAACGCCTACCGTTTTGGGCATTCAGGCAGCTCCTTCAAAGCGATTTAGCGGGTCAGGCCCGCACGCTGGCAGATAACATCATAGAGTCTGGCGGCGCAGGCATCCACCTCGTCGTTGACCAGCTTGAGGGTGAATTTGTCCTGCTGGGCCAGCTCATTGCGGGCGATCTCCAGGCGCTCCCGGATGCTCTCCTCGGTCTCGGTGCCGCGGCCACGCAGGCGGCGCTCCAGCTCCTGGGTGGAGGGGGGCAGCAGGAAGATGGTGGTGGCACCGGGATACATGCGGCGGATATTGGCCGCACCATGCACATCGATGACCATGACCACCAGCTTGCCCGCGTTCAGCCGCTTGTTGACCTCTTCCTTCAGGGTGCCGTAGTAGTTGCCGTTGAAGAAGTTGTGTTCCACGACCTCATCCTGATCGATGAGCTGCTGGAACTGCTCCTTGGTGCGGTAGTAGTAGTCTACCCCTTCCTGCTCCCCGGGGCGGGGGGAACGGGTGGTGGCAGAAACCGTTTTTTCGATTTCGGGGTGGGCCTTGCGCAAAGCGCTGACCACACTGTCCTTTCCGGTACCGGCGGCACCGGAAACGACAAACAGATATTTTTCATTTTCCATGGTCTTACTGCTCCTCTTCTGTCACTGTTTTGCCCTCGGCCTGACCGGCGGCACGGCTGGCCACCGTTTCGGGCTGAAGAGCTGAAAGGACAACGTGGTCGGAGTCCATGATGAGGACGGCGCGGGTGCTGCGGCCATAGGACGCATCAATGAGCATCCCCCGCTCCCGCGCTTCCTTGACCAGACGCTTGACCGGGGCAGAATCGGGGCTGACCACAGCCACCACCCGGCCCGCGCTGACCAGATTGCCAAAGCCGATGTTGATCAGTTTCATCTTTTCCTCCGAACCATCTGAATCTCAGGGTTTACTCCAGATTCTGGATCTGCTCACGGATCTTCTCGATCTCCGCCTTCATATCCACCACGATGCGGGTGATATCCAGATCCTGACACTTGGAACCGATGGTATTGGTCTCACGGTTCAGCTCCTGGGTCAGGAAATCCAGCTTGCGGCCCACGGGCTCGTCCAGCTCCAAAATGGAACGGTACTGGGCGATGTGGCTGCGCAGGCGGACGGTCTCCTCATCCACGGCGGTCTTGTCGCCAAAGATGGCGGCCTCGGTCAGGACACGGGCATCATCGATGTTCCGGTCCTCCAGAATGACCTTGAGCTTTTCGTACAGGCGGTTGGTGTAGTTCTCCACCCGACCGGCGCTCAGGGTCTCCACCCGGCCCACGCATTCTTCCAGAAAACGCAGGCGGTTCTCCACGTCAGCCTTCATCTTGGCACCCTCAGCGGCGCGCATCTCCACAAAGCGGTCCAGCGCCTGGGCAGTGACAGCGGAAACATCCTCCCACAGCTGCTCCTCATCCACATCGGCGTGGCGGGTGGTCAGCACATCGGGAAAGCGGGCGATCATCCCGGCGGTCACATCGTTCTTGACCTCCAGCGTCTCAGACAGGTCCCGCAGGGCCTGCTGGTAGCTCCTGGCCAGCTCCTGATTCACAGCCACCACGGTATCGGCGGCATCCACGGTCTGCACCGTCAGGCTCAGTTCTACCTTGCCGCGGGTCACCCGCTCGTTCAGCTGCTTTTTCAGGCGGCTGTCCAGATAGCTGCAGGTGCGGGGCATCCGGGAAGAATACTCAAAGTACCGGGAATTGACGCTGCGCAGCTCCACCGTGATCTCACGGCCATTGCGCACAGCAGTTCCCCGGCCAAAACCGGTCATGCTCAAAATCATGCTTTTTTCCTCGTATTCCAAAGGGTTTTCTGCGGACATTCTTCGTATATGTATCCGCTTTGGGGCACACAGACCCATGTTACGATACATATACTATATATTTTACTCTGCCGCCCCTTTTTTTGCAAGCAATGCGGCGAAAAAAATCTATTTTACCCCCTTGACAAGGGGCAGGAACAGCGCTATACTACGCATCGTGAACAGCGTTCATGTTGAGGAGGTGGTCATACGAATCCGATGGCAACGTCCAAGGAGGAGATCCTGAAAACGAGCCGGGTCCTCATCCAGCAGAATGGATGGGAAGCGGTCAACATCCGTGCAGTGGCAGCAGCCTGCGGGGTATCCGTGGGGTGCATCTACAACTACTTCGGTTCCAAGACCGATCTGGTGAGCGCGGCGGTGGAAAGCATCTGGAGCGATATCTTCCGCCACCCGGACGACCCGGCGGTGTTTGAGGATACCCTGTCCTGCATCCGCTGGATGTACCGGCAGATGGAGTACGGTTCTGAGCAGTACCCCGGCTTCTTCACCCACCACGCGCTTGGCTTTGTGCGGCAGGATACCGCCGATGGCAAGCAGCAGATGCGGCAGACCTGGCAGCACATCCTGGATGCGCTGACCATGGTGCTGACCAGGGACAAAAAGATCCGGCCAGACGCATTTACTGAGGAGTTCACCCGCCAGAAATTTGCGGGCATCCTGTTCTCCCTCATGCTTTCTGCCGTGGTGCAGCAGGATTTTGACCCCACAACGGTATTGGAGATCATCCGCAGGGCCATTTATGAAGTGTAAAAAACATCCCACAGTCTTGTGGGAGTTTTTTACGGCCAAAAGTGAACATCGTTCACATTGAGTGATGCGGGACATCTCCCCCAGCATTCCACCCACGGCAGCCTGCACATCACAACGATGCAGTCCGGCCGGCAATCGCTGACCGGATCGCGATAGAGCAGCAAACCAACCGTAAAGGAGCAACATTCTTATGAGAGCAATCATTGAGACCGTTTTCGACATCTTTTATCTGGTCACCGTGCTGACCTTGGGCATCCGCATGATCCGCGGCAGCAAGGCTGGCACCCAGTTCCGCCTGTTCGGCCTGATGGCCGTGGTGCTGGGCGCAGGTGACTCCTTCCATCTGGTGCCCCGTGCCCTGGCACTGTGCACCACCGGCCTGGAGAGCTACGCTGTGCCTCTGGGCCTGGGCAAGTGGATCACCTCCGTGACCATGACCGTGTTCTATGTACTGCTGTACTACGTCTGGCGCAAGCGCTATCAGATCGAGGGCCAGAAGGATCTGACCATTGCCGTGTACGCCCTTTCCGCTGTGCGCATCGTGCTGTGCATGATGCCGCAGAACCAGTGGCTGACCAACCACACCCCGCTGACCTGGGGCATCCTGCGCAACATCCCCTTTGCACTGCTGGGCCTGCTGATCATCGTGCTGTTCTACCACAGTGCCAAGGAACACAAGGATCAGGCTTTCCGCCAGATGTGGCTGACCATCGTGCTGAGCTTCGGCTTCTATCTCCCGGTGGTGCTGTGGGCAGATGTCAACCCCCTGATCGGTATGCTGATGATCCCCAAGACCTGCGCCTATGTCTGGACCGTGCTGATCGGCTACAACGCCATGAAGGCTGAGAACGGCAAGAACAACTGAGACCTGCCGGAACACAAAAAACAATAACAAAAAGAAGGGGCTGCTGCATCAAATGGTGCAACAGCCCCTTCTGGTATTATGATTTAGACAGGGTGAGACTGATTGGTGTAATCAGCGTGGTCAGCGTCCACGCCCTGCTTCTTGGCATTGCGCTTCTCGAAGAACTTGGGTGCGACCTGCGGGAACATTGCGTAGGTCAGAACATCCTCTTCCTGCGTTGCCCACTTGGCGGCCTCAGCCTTCAGCTTGTCCATCTCGGGAGCCAAGGTGTCGGCAAAGCGGCAGGTAATGGGCTGCTCGTCGCCCAGGATCTTCTTGGTGAACTCGGGGCTGATGGGAGCGGGAGTCTTGCCGTAATCGCCGTGGACCAGGCCCTTGAACTCCTTGGTGACCATCTTGTAGCGCTCGCCCAGGATGACGTTGAACACAGCCTGCGTGCCAACGATCTGGCTGGTGGGGGTGACCAGCGGAGGATAGCCTGCGTCCTCACGAACGCGGGGGATCTCGGCCAGCACTTCGTCCAGCTTATCTTCCTTGCCTGCATCCTTCAGCTGCTTGAGCATGTTGGAGAACATGCCGCCGGGCACCTGATACAGCAGGGTGTTGGCATCCACGCCCAGGCTCTTGGGGCTGATCTGGCCGTTGGCGATGTACTTCTCGCGCAGCTTTGCAAAGTAAGCGCGGACAACGTTCAGCTGCTTCAGATCCAGACCGGTGTCGTAATCGGTGCCCTGCAGGGCAGCGACCAGACTTTCGGTGGCCATGTGGCTGGTGCCGCCGCTCAGGGGGCTCATGGCGGTATCAACGATGTCGGCACCTGCCTCAATGCCCTTCAGCAGGGACATGGAAGCCAGACCGGCGGTGTAGTGGCTGTGGATATCGACCGGGATGGACAGGGTGTTCTTCAGCTCCTTGACCAGATCGTAGCAGGTGTAGGGAGTCAGCAGGCCAGCCATGTCCTTGATGCAGATGGAGTTTGCACCCATCTCCTCCAGGGTCTTGGCATACTTGACGTAGTACTCGTTGTTGTGCACGGGGCTCAGGGTGTAGCTGATGCAGCCCTGAACATGTGCGCCTTCCTTGTTGGCAGACTTGATGGCAGTCTGCAGGTTGCGGGGATCGTTCAGTGCGTCGAAGATGCGGATGACATCGATACCGTTTGCAACAGACTTCTGCACAAAGTACTCGACAGCATCATCGGCGTAGGGGCGGTAGCCCAGCATGTTCTGGCCGCGGAACAGCATCTGCAGCTTCTGGTGGGGCAGCTCCTTGCGCAGGATGCGCAGACGCTCCCAGGGGTCCTCATCGAGGAAGCGGATGCAGCTATCAAAGGTAGCGCCGCCCCAGCACTCGACAGAGAAGTAAGGGATCTTATCCATTTCGGGCAGGATGGGACGCATCTCATCCATCGTCATACGGGTGGCCAGCAGAGACTGGTGAGCATCACGCAGGACGACTTCCGTAATCTTGATCGGCTTTTTGGCCATGGTTGTCACCTCTTCCTCAGTTCTCAGTTCATGGAAACCAGAACGTCACCGGAGTTGACGGTGTCGCCCTTGTTGACGTTGACGGAGGCCACAGTGCCATCCTGAGGAGCAACGATCTCGTTCTCCATCTTCATGGCCTCGAGGATGACCAGCACGTCAC
>ENA-OPAA01002012-OPAA01002012.1-human-gut-metagenome-genome-assembly--contig:-NODE-2012-length-10830-cov-2.414292_pt1 | contig 10830 bp, 8 predicted proteins | sample MGYA00241049_ERZ501414 | MGnify/ENA primary metagenome ERZ501414 (study PRJEB25962, sample SAMEA2042520) | human gut metagenome | biome: human gut; feature: human-associated habitat; material: faeces... | reverse complement strand
CATGACCATGGCCCACGACAAGGCCACGACCGAAGCCCCGAAGAAGAAGGGCTTCAAGATGCCCGACATCTACATCATCCTCGGCATCTTCATCCTCTTCATGGCGGTGCTCACGTACATCGTCCCCGCGGGGCAGTACGACCGCGCCGTCGTTGAAACCGCCCACGGCACGCAGAACCTCGTCGTCGCCGGGACGTACAAGGCGGTGGAGCAGCACCCCGCCGGCCTCTTCGACATCATCACCGCGATCCCGTACGGGTTTGAGCGCGCCGCCGCGATCGTCTGCCTCACCTTCATGGTGGGCGCCTGCATGGGCCTCATCAAGCGTGCGGGCCTGATCGACCTCGGCGTGCAGCGCCTCTCGAAGGCGGTGGGTTCCTCGGAATTCCTCGTCGCCCCGATCCTGATGCTCGTGCTCTCGCTTCTCGCCGCCTTCATCGGCGTGCCGGAACTCTCGCTCGCGTACCTCCCCGTATTCCTCCCGCTCTTCTACAGACTCGGCTATGACGGGATGACCGCGACCGCCGTCGCGCTCCTCGGGCCCTGCATGGGCTTCACCTTCGGCCTCACGATTCCGGGTTCGGTCGGCATGGGTCAGCAGATCGCGCAGATCGAGATGTTCTCGGGTTCGGGCCTTCGCGCCGTCGTCCTCGCGATCGTCATCCTCATCTCGATCGTCTACGTCATGGTCTACGCCCAACGCGTGAAGAAGGACCCGACGAAGAGCCTCACGTACGAAACCGACAAGGAACTCCGCGCGAAGTTCGCCGAAGAGGAAGCCGCGAAGACGGGCGGCGAAGAAATGGTCTTCACGCAGCGCCAGGTCTGGGCCGGCATCTCCTGCCTCGTCCTCTTCCCCATCGCCATCTACCTCATCCTCTCGATGAACCTCGGGTTCCAGGCGATCGGCGGTCTCTTCCTCGCGATCGGCATCATCGCCGCCGTCATCGCCGGGAAGAGCGCGCAGGAAATCTGCAACGACATCAACGCCGGCATGCGCGACCTCATGGTGGGGGCGCTCCTCTGCGGCGTCGCCGCGGCCATCGCGGTCGTCATGGACAAGGGCGTGATCACGGACACGATCGTCTACTGGCTGGAAGGCATGCTCGCCTCGGTGCCGCCCGCCTTCTCCGCCATCGCGATGTTCTGGGAACAGGCGATCTTCAACGCGCTCATCCCGGGCGCCACCGCGCTCACCATTCTGACGATGCCGATTCTCTCGCCCCTGGGCACGCTTCTCGACGTGTCGCAGCAGGCGATCGTCTCGGCGAACGCCTGGGGCGGCCAGCTCACCGACATCTTCTTCCCGACGTCGGGCTTCTTCATCGCCACGCTCGTCATCGCGAAGGTCGATTACATGAAGTGGATCCGCTTCTATACTCCGCTGATGCTCATCCTCGGCGCTGTCTGCTGCGGCGCTCTCTATCTCCAGCAGGTCTTCGACCTCGCGTTCTGACGGAGTCACCAACATGCATGATCTGATCGTTAAGAACGGCCGCGTCGTCCTCGCCGACGAAGTCGCCACCGTGGACATCGCCGTCAAGGACGGCCGCATCGCCGAAATCGCCCACAAGATCGATCCGGCCTCGGCCAAGGAAGTCATCGACGCCGCGGGGCTCTACGTGATGCCCGGCATGGTCGACCCGCACATGCACGTCTCGGAACCGGGCCGCACCGAATGGGAAGGCTACGAAACCGGCACCAAGGCGATGGCCGCGGGCGGCATCACCTCGTTCGTCGAGATGCCCCTCAACACGATCCCCGCCACGACGACGGTCGAGACGCTCGAATTGAAGCTCAAAGCCGCCGAAAATCAGTGCTGGGTCGACTACAGCCCGATGGGCGGGATCGTTCCCTGGAACCTGGACGACCTCGCGCCCTTGGCCGACGCCGGCGTCGCCGCCTTCAAGGCGTTCGTCGCGACCTGCGGGTCGGGAAAGCCCGGCGACTTCAAGAACGTCACCGACTACGAACTCTTCGAGGGCTGCAAACGCGTCGCCGAGAAGGACGGCCTCGTGGTCGTGCACTGCGAAAACGCCACGGTGACGGACGGCCTCGGGAAGGCGGCGGAAGCCGCCGGGAAGACGCTTCTTTCCGACTACGTCGCCTCGCGCCCCATCTGGACCGAAGTCGAAGCCGTGCACCGCGTGCTCATGATCGCGGAGGCCGCCGGCTGCCGCATCCACATCGCGCACTGCTCGTGCGCCGAAGTGATCGAAGAGGTGATGCGCGCCCAGGCCCGCGGCGTCGACGCGAGCTTTGAATCGTGCCCGCACTACTTCCTTCTCTGCACGGAAGAGTTGGACGCGATCGGCGCGAAGGCGAAGTGCTCGCCTCCGATCCGCGACCGCCGTCACCAGGTCGAGCTTTGGGAACTCCTCGCCTCGGGCGGGATCGAAATGCTCGTTTCCGACCACTCGCCCTGCACGCCGGACCTCAAGTCGTCGGACAATGCCTTCCGCGCCTGGGGCGGCATCAGCGGCGCGCAGAACTGCGTCGACGCGATGTTCGACGAGGCGGTTCTGAAGCGCCACATCAGCCCGGTCGTGCTCGCCCGTGCGCTCGCGACCAACGCGGCGCGCCGCTTCCGCCTCAAAGGCAAGGGCGAGATCGCGCTTGGGTTCGACGCCGACCTCGTCCTGATCGACCCCAAGAAGAGCTACGTTCTGAAGGCCGAAGATCTCTACTACAAGAACAAGTTCTCGGCCTACGAAGGCCGTGAGATCGGCTGCCGGATCGCGCGCACCATCGTGCGCGGCCGCACGGTCTACACGCTCGAAGACGGGATCGTGGGCGAAGCCGCCGGGAAGCGCATCGAACTCTCGAAGTAACCCCGGCGACGGCTGAAAGTATCTGCCGTTACTTCCTCAGGATGGCCTCTGCGCCTAGGGCGCGGAGGCCTCTTTCGTCTTTGGGCGACGGGTGTTGTACAAAATATGTCGTTGAATGACACATGGTTGTCACCTCAGGCCCAAGGTCCCCCAAAGGGATTGCCGAGAATCAGGGTATCCGCAATGCACCAATCAAAATACGGAGACCCATGATGACAGACCACCTTCACGGCGTGGACACGGAAAGCGTGCTCGCCAATGAGGATCTCCTGCCGACCAAACAGACCTGGAACTGGTACAACATCTTCGCCTTCTGGATGTCGGACGTCCACAGCGCGGGCGGCTACGTCTTCGCAGGCACCCTCTTTTCGCTCGGGCTTGCCGGCTGGCAGGTCTTCGTTTCCCTCATCCTCGGGATCGTGATCGTTCAGATCCTCGCGAACATCATCGGCGTGCCGAGCCAGCGCTACGCCGTGCCCTTCCCTGTCATGAGCCGCATGACCTACGGCGTCTACGGGTCGAACATCCCGGCCTTGATCCGCGGGATCATCGCCGTCGTCTGGTACGGGATTCAGACGTACCTTGCGAGCGCGGCGCTGCTCGTGGTCGTGCTCTACTACTTCCCCGAACTTCAGCCCATGGCCGAGGTGAAGTTCCTCGGGCTCTCGCATTTGGGCTGGTGGTGCTTCATCGCGATGTGGCTCGCGCAGACGGCGCTCTTTCTCGCGCGCATGGACGTCATCCGCCGCTTCATCGACTGGGCGGGCCCCGCCGTCTACGTCGTCATGGTGATCCTGATGATCTACGTGATCGCCGAGGCCGGTTGGGAGAACATTTCCTTCTCGCTCTCGGAGCGCACGCTCACGCCGCCGGAAGTCATTTGGAACATCATTCTCGGGGCCGCCCTCATCGTCTCCTACTTCGCCGGACCCACCCTCAACTACGGCGACTTCTCCCGCTACTGCAAGAGCTTGAAGGACATGCGCCGCGGGAACTTCTGGGGGCTTCCAATCAACTTCGTCTTCTTCTCCTCGATCGCCGTCATCACGATTTCGGGGACGCCCGCCGTCTTCGGTCAGATGCTGATCGACCCGATCGCCTTGATGGGCCACCTCGACAACAAGTGGGCCGTGCTCCTTTTGGGCTTCACGCTCCTCACCGCCACGGTGGGCGTCAACATCGTCGCGAACTTCATTTCGGCCGCCTTCGACATCTCGAACGTCTTCCCGAAGGTGATCACCTGGCGCCGCGGGGGCCTGATCGCCGCCGTCGTCTCGGTGCTGATCCTCCCCTGGAACCTCTTCTCCACGCCCGAAGTCATCCACCACACGATCGACCTTCTGGCCGGCTTCATCGGCCCGATCTACGGGATCATGATCGTCGACTTCTACGCCGTGAAGCACCGCATCGTGCACGTGCCGGACCTCTACAACACGTCCTTCGACGGGCGCTACTGGTACAAAAAGGGCGTCAACCCGCGCGCCGTCGCGGCGCTCATCCCGGCGGGGCTGTGCAGCGTGGGCGCGCTCCTCGTTCCGGGCGGGATCTCGAACTTCTCGTTCTTCATCGGGGTGGCGGTTTCGAGCCTTCTCTACTACCTGATCAACCGAGACCTCATCAACGGTCAACCGCAGAGCTGAGCGCGAAACCCTACGCGCGCGACGTTCGGAAGGCGTCCAGGCGGATCCCTGAGGGGGGACGCCCGGGCGCCTTTTTCGCGACCCCGCTCAGGCCTCCTTGCTCCCCGTCTCACCGCGCACGAGTTCCACGACGAACCTCGTCCCCGCAACGGCGCCTTCGGGCGTCGGGATGTCTTCAAAGCGGAAGCCCCAACCGCAGCGGTCCGCGAAGCGCCGCACGAGGTGAAGCCCGATCCCGTGCCCGACGTCGCGCGAGAGATTCACGCGCCCTTCACCCTTCCCGAAGTCGTCGAAGAGCCCCTCGCGCTTCTCGGGCGCAATGCCGCCCCCGGTGTCCTCCACCCGGAAGCCCGTCGCGGTTTCCGTCACGACGACGGCGCCCTAGCGCGTGTGAAGCACGGCGTTCTTGATGATGTTGGACGCGACCGTCCCCAAGAGGACCGGCGAGAAGGCCCCTTCGCAGCGGGCTTCGGTGACGAAGCTCAACGAGAGCCCCTTCTCCTTGGCAGGTCCCGACCAGATTTCGCGCATCCGCCCCATGATTTTGGAGACGGTGTCGGTCGCCTGGAGTTCCGCCTCGTAGGCGTCCCCTGCGAAAGCCAAAAAGCTCGTGATCAGCTCATCCATTTCGAGGAGCGCCCGGTGGGCGCGCTCGACGTGCTTTTCCTGGTGCGGACTCAAAGGCGACATCCCGAGCATCTCGAGGCTCATCCGCGCGGTCGTGAGGGGCGTGGCGAGTTCGTGGCTCACGTCCCCCGCGAAGGCGCGCTCGCGCTCCAGGGCGTCGTAGAGCCTCCGGAAGCTCCCGTCCACCACCGCACCCAAGCGGCCCACCTCGTCCCCGTGCGCGTCGTGGGCGCCGAGCCCCTCGTAGCGGTGGGACTTCGTGCGGTCTTCGATCATGTTCGTGAGCTCTCTCACGGGCTTCAGAATGACGATCGCGAGGAAGCTCCCCGCCGCGGCGACGGCGATGAGAAGGATCACCGCGACGGCAAGGAAGATGTGCTCCAACTCGCTCTCATAGTCGAAAGTCGTGAGTCGGATTCGGGAGATGATGTATTCGTTGCCGCCGATGCGTCCGCGATAGACGTAAAGATCGCGTCCGTCCTGGTGGTCCGGGAAGACGGAAAAGCCTTGAGGCACGTCCGCCCAAGCGGGCGGAATCGGTTTGAAGCGGGGGTCGGTACCCACAACTTCCACGGTTGAAGGCAAAATCGTGATGGCGTCATGAAGGCTCGCCACCCTCTATCATGAAAGAGGTGGGAGCCCTCGGCACGCGACCAGTCTGCGTACGTTTTTTTGGCACCGCACCGCATCGCGGTTACCGATGCAAAATTGCAGCCGATCTTTCGCACCCTATATTGCTCTGTCTCTCATTGAGAGAACTAGGCGTATGGAAAAATGAGCGCATCTTCCGAGCGGAAGCTGTGTCTGCTGTTTCTCCAACATCACCCGTATGCCGAGGGCTCGCCAAACCCCACCCAGTTACAGGAGGGGCTATGAGCAAGTCTAAGCCAAAACCACTGCGATCCGCGCTAGCTGAGGTCAGTGCTCCCGAAATCACTGTCCGCGCCCGCTACCGCTCCGCAATCGGCATCGACGTGCATCTGGGTCTCCTTGTGTGTTGCTTCCAGAGGCAAGACGACAATCACCGGGAGTACCAGGAATCTCGCGACTTCCATACTGACCGCGCAGGCATTGAAGAGTTCGTTGCATGGTGCAAGGAATGCAATCCCGACATCTTCGATGTGTCATTCACATTGCGCTTAGGCCCGCCGAGACCCAACGCCATTACCGCAGACGAGACGAACAAAACAGCAAGCGAAACAATGAACTTTTTATGGTTTCCTCCTTGCCTTCTACTTTACTCCCGACCATAGATCGGTAGTCGTCTCATTTTGTGTCGCACCTTGGATGAGGTTCTTCCGTTGCGCGTGGACGGCCTCCTGCCGCTAAACTTCCTCCGAACCGACATGCTTTTCCCGCGCCGCATCCCTTCGGATGAGCACCGCGGAGCCGAATCCCCCGAGACACCCGTCATGAACATTCAGAAAGACAACGAAATGTACATGCGCATCGCGCACATCGCCGCGGAGCGCAGCTATGCCGCACGCCTCAAGGTGGGCTGCGTCATCGTGAAGAACCACTCGATCATCTCGTTCGGCTGGAACGGGATGCCGACGGGCTACGACAACTGCTGCGAGATGGAAGTGGACGGGCAGTTGGTCACGCGCCCCGAAGTGCAGCACGCGGAGCTGAACGCCATCGCGAAGTTGGCGGAGAACGGCTATTCCTCCAAGGGCGCCTCGATCTTCATCACGCACAGCCCCTGCATCCACTGCGCGCTTCTCATCCAGAAGTGCGGCATCACCGAGGTCTTCTACCACGAGCTCTACCGCTCGAGCGAAGGGCTCGAATTCCTCCGGAAGGCCGGGATCAAGGTGGCTCAGCTCTGACAAGGGAAATCACTTTCCCCGACGTTTCGGCTGGGGGCCTATAATTCTCTTCACTTGAAGAAATCAGACCCCCATGCATTCCTCCACCGCTCTCCACGGCGCTCTGCTCGCCGCCTTGGCCGCCCTCCTCTGGGGCACGGCCGGCACCGCCCAGTCCTTCATTTCGCCCGAGGGCCCCGACGCCCTTTGGGTGGGCGCGCTGCGCCTCATCTTCTCGATGGCGTTCTTCTGGCCGCTCGTGTTGTTCACGAGCCGGAAGGCGTCGGCCCCGGCGGCCTCGAACACCGCCGCCCCGGCTTCGCCCCGCCGCCTTGCCGTGGGCGTGATTCTGGGCGGCTGCACGATGGCCGCCTACAACTTCGGGTTCTTTGCGGGCGTGCGCGAGATCGGCATCGCCTTGGGGTCCGCCGTCACGATCGGGAGCGCTCCGATCTGGGCCGGGATCATCAACGTCCTCTGGAAGAAGAAGGCGCCTTCGATGCGCTGGTGCCTCGGCACCGGCGTCGCCGTCGCCGGGGGCGTCGTCATGGCGGTCTCGCGCGCGGGCGATGCGGAACTCTCGACGCTCGGCTTCACCGCGTGCCTCTTCGCCGGGTTCTCGTACGCGCTCTACGCGTTCGTCGCGGAAGAGGCCGTGCGCACCGCGGGGAGCGCCCGTGCGAGCGCCTGGATCTTCACGACCGCGTCGCTGATCGCACTCCCCGTCGCGTGGGTGAATTCGGGGCTCCCGTCCCCGGCCATCAGTGACCTTCTCGTCACGGTCTATTTGGGCGTCATGGTGACGGGCGTCGCGTACCTGTCGTTTTCCGAGGCTTTGAAGCGCATCAGCCCGGCGACCGGCGTCGCGCTGACGCTCCTGGAGCCCGTCACGGCGTTCGTGCTCGCCGCCTTGGTCGCGCACGAGCCCACCTCCGTCATGGCCTTCGTGGGGCTGGTCGGCATCCTGGGCGGGCTTGCGGTGATTCTGCGGGAGGCTTGAGACGACGATCCGCAGCCCCGACATGACGATGGGACCGCTCACGCGGTCCCATCGTCGTTTTTGGAGTTCCCGGCAGAGATCAGGCCTCGATCGGCCCCTCCCAGACGAGCTTCGGGGTGCGGGGCTGGCGAAGCGCCAGGCGGATCTCAGGCGTCAGGTTCGCCTGCACGGGAAGCGGCATCACGCCGCCTTTTTCCAAAGCGGTGAGCGACGCCCAGACGTGCCCCAGGAGCACGCTGTCGATGAGCGCCCCGTGGAGCGAACGGTCGACGGTGCCGATCTCGAAGCGCTCGCAGAGCGCCTCCAAAGACCTCTTCCCGACGGGAAGGAGACTCCGTGCGCGGCGCCAGGAGCACTCGATCTTTTTGACGGAGCCGAAGAAGGACGGCCCGCCCGCGCGCGCGAGCTCCCCTTCGATGAAGTGCTGGTCGAAGGTCGCGTTGTGCGCGACGATGGTCGCGCCCTTCACGAAGGCGAGGAATTCGTCCTGGATCTCCGCGAAGCGCGGCGCCCCCAGGAGAAACGACGTCGACAACCCGTGGATGCTCTGCGCGACGTGGTTCATGCGGCATTCCGGGTTGAGGTACGTGTGAAAGGCTCTGATCGCCCTGCCCTTCTCGTCCGCCTCCACCACCGCGATTTCGCAGACACGGTCGCCTCCCGTGACGGAAAGTCCGGTGGTTTCGGTATCGAGAAAAAGGAAGCGTTCGGCCATGAGGGTCTCCAATGCTCAACGGAGGCCTATTCTAAGCCGCTTCGCGGGGACCCCTCGCGGGGTCCTCTTTCGAGGGATTCCGAAGACCCCCTCAATGCACGCGGAAGAGCCGCGAGGACCAGGCGACGAAGAGAAGAAGACAGACTTCCATGAGGAAGGCCGTCCCGAGCGAGGTGCGGTGCGCGACGAAGCCGATCAGCGCAGGCCCCGTGAGGAGCCCCGCATAGCCCAAGGTCGTCACGCTCGCCATCGCGAGGCTCATCGGCATGTCGTTCTGCTCGCCCGTCGCCGCGAAGGCGATGGGGACGATGTTGGAGGCCCCGATCCCGACCAGGAAGAAGGCCGCCACCGTCACCCAGGCGCTCGGCACCGAGACCGCGAGGATGAACCCGGCGCCTGCGAGCACCGAACCCATGAGCACGGTGCTTCTCGGGCCGATGCGGGTGATGAGGCGGTCCCCGGTGAAGCGCATCAGCGTCATCGCGACGTTGAAGGCGGCGAAACCGAGCCCTGCGTTTTCGATCGCCGCGCCCTGCACTTCGGTGAGGTAGAGCGCACCCCAGTCGAGGATCGAGCCTTCGACGAGGAACATCACGAAGCAGACGCAGCCCAAGAGAAGCACGCGACCCTTCGGCAACGGGAAGCCCCGCCCGTGGGCGTCCTCCGAAATCCCGGCGACCAACGTCCAGCGCCCGACCCAGGCCCAGGAGAGCGCGCCCAGGATGAGGAGCGCCATCGCGGCGAAGGCAGGGGCCAAGCCGAGGTTCATGAGGAGGCTCATCAGAAGCGCGCCCACGACGCCGCCCACCGAGTAGAGCGCGTGAAAGCCCGAGAGCATCCGCCGGCCCGAGGCCTTTTCGACTTCGATCGAGTGGACGTTCATCGAGACGTCGACCGCCCCGAAGACGGCGCCGAAGACCGCAAGGAGCGCGACCGCCACCCATGCGTCCGTGACCCACGGGATGAAGACCGCGAGCAGGCTCGTCAACGGCACCGCCCACGCGAGCACCTCGCGGGTGCCGCGCCGCGAGACGATCATGCCGGAGAGGGGCATCGTGACGAGGGCCCCGAGACCCAACGTGAGAAGAAGCATCCCGAAGACGGCTTCGTCCAACCCCAAGCGCTGCTTCACGAAGGGGACGAGCGAGGCCCAGACGGCCATGATGAAGCCCGCGAGAAAGAACGAAAGCCGCGTGGCGTGGTGCGAAGGCGGAATGTCGCGCAGAAAAACCGCATCCGACATGGGTGCTCCGAATGGAAAAGAGTTGGGGGTCGTGAGATTGTATCGGCCGCCGATCTCAGAATGATGACGGCCGGAGAAATGCGCTCAAAAAACCCCGGCGGGTGCGGGACCTGCCGGGGTTCTCGAGAGCCCTTCGGGGGCTCAGGGCTTCGACGCGCGTCGGCCGATCAACCCATCTTCTTCGTCACGAAGTCGACGAAGACGTTGACGCCCAAGGGCAGGTACTGCTCGTCGAACGTCATGTTGGGAGCGTGCAGACCCGGGGTGGCGCCGACGCCCACGCCGAAGTAGGCGGCCTTCAGTTCGGGCTTCGCCATCTTGAAGCAGTGGAAGTCTTCGCCGCCGCCACCGCAGTCCTTCGCGAGGTTTTCGACGCCCGCGGTGTCGCGGATCGACTGCGCGATTTCTTCGACGAGATCGTCATCGTACTCGGCGGCCGGGCAGAGTTCCGGCGTATCCACCGTCACTTCGGCCTCCATCGCCTTCCCCGTCATTTCGCAGGCGAGGTTGATGCGGCGGAGGTACTCCTTCATGAGCGGGTTCTTCCCGGCGCGCACGTCGAAGGTGATCGTGCAGGTGTCGGGCACGGTGTTGGTCGCACCGGCGTTCGCGTGGATCTGCGTGGCCTTGGCGGACCAGACTTCGGTCGGGTTCAACCAAATGTCCTGCACCGCGCCGATCACGCGGCAGGCGACGTCGATCGTGTTGACGCCCAGGTGCGGACGGGCGGCGTGCGCGCCGCGGCCCTTGATCGTGACGAACGTCGTCGCGGACGCCGTATGGCGGACCGCCGCGCAGATCTTCCCGGCCGGGACGTCCTGAATCGGACGGATGTGGGCGCCGACGGCGTATTCGACGTCGTCCAAGACGCCGGCCTTGATCATGGCGGGCGCGCCCTTCAAGGTTTCTTCGGCGGGTTGGAAGAGGAGCTTCAGCGTCCCGCGGCGGACCTTGCCCACCAAGCGG
>ENA-OPAA01002010-OPAA01002010.1-human-gut-metagenome-genome-assembly--contig:-NODE-2010-length-10839-cov-12.059718_pt1 | contig 10839 bp, 8 predicted proteins | sample MGYA00241049_ERZ501414 | MGnify/ENA primary metagenome ERZ501414 (study PRJEB25962, sample SAMEA2042520) | human gut metagenome | biome: human gut; feature: human-associated habitat; material: faeces... | reverse complement strand
CCATCCTCGATCCCCGCGACACCTACGCAGATGCCGCTCAGTGGGAAGAGAAGGCAAAGGATCTGGCCGGCCGCTTCGTGAAGAACTTCGCCAAGTACGAGGGCAACGAGCACGGCAAGGCTCTGGTCTCCGCAGGCCCCCAGCTGTAAGCTGAATCCCGCATTTTTCTTCTGAAATCCATATAAAATAAGCGCCCGCCCCGTGGTTCTGCTCGAACCATAGGGCGGGCGCTTTGTTGTTTGCATTCAAGCTATCCAAACACTTTTTGTCCGGGTAAACAAAGCGTCGATTGCGTTTTGCGCGGCCGTATGCTATGCTTTTTCCAAGGGAGCTGATAAAATGGATGCCAGAACTTTCGGAAATTATCTGAGCCGGATGCGCAAAGCGCAGGGGCTGACACAGGCTGAGCTGGCTGAACAGCTGCACGTTACCGACAAGGCTGTCAGCCGCTGGGAGCGGGGCATCGGTCTGCCGGATATCAACACACTGGAACCGCTGGCAGATGCGCTGGGGCTGACCCTTGCCGACCTTATGCATTGCCGTGCTCCGGAAGAAGCCGATGCCGCACCGACCATCCAGCTGGAAGATTTCTTTACCATGCTGCGTCGGCAACATACCGTAGACTGGCATTCTGTGCGCACTGCCCTGCTTGGGCTGAGCATTGCGCTTGCCCTGTGGGGCGTTTTTGCCTGTCCCGGCACTATTGCTGTGCACTGGCATGGTCTTGGCGATGGTTCTTTTCGGGCAGACGGCTGGATGCCTTCGCTCTTCATTTTCCCGTTGTGCGCAGGCATTGAATTTTTATCGCTGGAAATCTGGAACAGCTTTGAACAGACAGGCTATTATCGCCGCTGGGGTGAGATCAATCTTTTCATCATTCATGCCATGTCCTTCGGTACACGTTCTGCCAGATGGATGAAAGTTGTGCTGGATCTGTTGTTTTTCTTTTGTTTTGGTTTTGTGATTCCATTTGTAGAAGCGTGGATGATTTTTTTGAATTGATGCCAACCATTTCCGTAAAAAAGAGACAGCGGAACGCCCGCAGGCGTTCCGCTGTACCACATTCAAAACGATATTTCAGCCCAGCAGCTCCAGCACACCGGCCTTGGGGCGGGCGCCCACGGCCTGACGCACCAGCTTGCCCTGCTCGAACACCAGCAGGGTGGGGATGCTCATCACCCCGAACTGCGCCGCCAGATCCGGCTGCTCGTCCACGTTCACCTTGCCCACCTTTACATCGGTGCGCTCCTCGGCGACCTCGTCCACCACGGGGCTCAGCATCCGGCAGGGGCCGCACCAGCTGGCCCAGAAGTCCAGCAATACGGGCTTTTCGCTGTGGAGCACTTCCTGTGCAAAGTTTTCCTTGGTAATGTTGATGACTGCCATATTTTTTCCCTCCTGAATGGGTGTTATGTTTACTGACACCATCAGTATACCCCATACGCAGCCCGCTTTTCCGTGACCGGGTCACGCAGGCGCAAAAAACAGCCGCTCCGGGCGCACCCGGAGCGGTTGTTTTTGAAGGAGGTAACGAGGTAAATGAATAAGGATATCTCCCAACGCTTATCCCAAGGTGCAGGCCCCGGACAGGCGCTCAGGCAAAGAAGGAGATGATGAGGGCTACCAGGAAGCCCACGCCGCCGACCAGCGTTTCCATGATGGTCCAGGTCTTGAGGGTGGTCTTTTCGTCCATGCCCACAAGGCTCTTCACCAGCCAGAAGCCGGAGTCGTTGAAGTGGGAGCAGACGGTGGAGCCGCCTGCAATGGCAGCGGTGACACAGGCGAGGTACAGCGGGCTCAGCTCGCTGAGGCCGGGCATGGCGGAGATGATGCCTGCTGCCATGGTCATAGCCACGGTAGCGGAACCCACCGAGATACGCACCAGAGCAGCCACGATGAAGGCTACCAGCACCAGCGGCAGGCTGGCGTTTGCCACGGCGTTGCCGATGACATCGCCCAGACCGGAGTTCTGCAGCATATAGCGCAGCACGCCGCCGCAGGCAGTGACCAGCAGGATCATACCGGTGGGCTCCAGAGACTTGGTCATGATCTTTTCCAGCTGGGCGTTAGTGTAGCCGTGGCGGGTGCCCAGCAGGTACATAGCAGCGATGGTAGCCAGCAGCAGCGCCATAAAGGGCTCGCCGAGGAAGGCCAGAACGGGCTGGATGCCTGCCAGTGCGGGCACTACCTTTGCCACGGAGTTTGCGATGATGAGCAGCAGCGGGATCATGATGATGCCCACGATGGTGCCAAACTTGGGCAGCTTGCTCTCGTCAATGTCTGCCTGCTGTGCAACGTGCTCGGGGACTTCAACCATGTACTTTTTGCCGCAGATGCTGCCCCAGATGGGACCGGCGGCGATCATGGCAAAGATGCCGCAGAAGATGCCGACGAGGATGACCCAGCCAAGGTCAACGCCCAGCATGGTAGCCACCAGAACGGGACCCGGCGTGGGCGGGATGAAGGCGTGGCCGACCGCCAGACCGGCCAGCAGGGGGATGACGTAGTACAGTACGGAGCGCTTGGTGCGCTTTGCCAGAGAGAAGGCCAGCGGAATGAGGATGATAAGTCCTGCATCAAAGAACACCGGCATGGCCACCACCAGACCCGTGATGCCCAGTGCCCACGCGGCCTTTTCGTCACCGAACTTTCGCACCATGGTCACAGCCAAGGTCTGTGCGCCGCCGGATTCTTCCAGAATGGCGCCGAACATGGAGCCCAGACCCACAAGAAGGGCGATGCCCTTTAAGGTGTTGCCGATGCCCTCGTTCACCGAGCCGATGATGTCGGACAGGGGCATACCGGCCATCAGGCCGATGCCCACCGCACCGATCAGGATGGAGATCATGGCGTGTACCTTGAACTTGATAATGAGAATGAGCAATAGGATCAGGCCTGCCACGGCAGCAAAAACCAGCCGTGCCGCATCGGGCGTTGCAACTGCTGTCATAGAAATTTCCTCCGTTTCGTGATTTTTGGTTGCACTTATCCAAGCCGTCCGGCAAAACCCGCCGGACAGTTTACTACTTGTTGTTTATATGGAGCGGTTTACTCCATGTATGCGCCCTTCATGGGGCTGACAGCGTGCTGAGAGTAGAGCTTCAGCAGACCCTTGGTGTACTTGGGAGCCTTGGGCTTCCAATTGGCGCGGCGCTCGGCAAGGATGGCGTCCATCTCCTCGGGGGTCTTGGGCTCGCCCTTCACGCCCACGATGGCCAGCTTGCGGTTATGCACGTCGATCTGGATCAGGTCGTCCGGCTCCACCAGTGCGATGGGGCCGCCCACGGCAGCCTCCGGGCTGACATGGCCGATGACCGGGCCGCGGCTTGCGCCGGAGAAGCGTCCGTCGGTGATCAGGGCTACACTGGAAGCCAGCTTCGGGTCGGCGCAGATGGCCTCGCCGGTGTAGAACATCTCCGGCATACCGCTGCCGCGGGGGCCCTCGTACCGGATGAAGATGGCGTCGCCGGGCTTCACCTCGCCGTGCAGCACAGCGGAGATGCACGCCTCCTCACTGTCGTAGGGCTTGGCGCGCAGGGTAGCTTCAAACATATTCTTGGGGCAGGCGGTGTGCTTGATGACGCAGCCCTCCGGGGCAAGGTTGCCCTTCAGGATGGCAATGCTGCCGTCCGTACCCTTGGCGTGATCAAAGCTGTGGATGATGTCCTCGCGGCTGACCGGGCGGGCAAAACCGGCGGTCTTTTCCGCCAGAATGGCATCGCAGTGCTGGTAGAAGCCGTTCTTCTTCAGCTCCTCCAGATTCTCGCCCAGCGTCTTGCCGGTGACGGTCATCACGTCCAGATGCAGCATGGACTTGATCTCCTCCATCACCCGGGGCACGCCGCCTGCGTAGTAGAAGTACTGTGCGGGCCAGTCGCCGGAGGGACGGATGTTCAGCAGGTAGTGTGCGCCACGGTGCATCCGGTCAAAGGTGTCGGCGTCGATCTCAATGCCGAACTCGTGGGCGATGGCGGGCAGGTGCATGGTGGCGTTGGTGGAGCCGGAGATGGCGGCGTGCACCATGATGGCGTTCTCAAAGCTCTTCTTGGTCACGATGTCCTTGGCGGTGATGCCCTTCTTGACCAGCTCCATCAGCTGCTTGCCGGCATCGTAGGCGGCCTGCTTCAGCTCCGGGGCGGTGGCGGGCATCAGGGCGGTGCCCGGCAGCATCAGGCCCAGTGCCTCGGCCATGATCTGCATGGTGGAGGCGGTGCCCATAAAGGAGCAGGCGCCGCAGCTGGGGCAGGCGTTGTGTTTGTAGTAATCCAGCTGGCTGTTGGGGATGACGCCGGTCTTTTCCCATGCGTCAAACTTGCCGATCTGCTCCAGCGTCAGCAGCTCGTTGATGGCGCAGGCGGGGTCGTTGACCACATACTCCTTGGGCAGGGTGTGGGCTTCCATCACGCCGCCGGTGACCACGATGGCGCTCATGTCCTTCAAACGGCCGATGCTCATCAGCATGGCGGGCACAGATTTGTCGCAGCTGGCGATGAACACGCCGCCGTCGTAGACGCTGGCGTTTGCCTGTGCCTCCACCAGATTGACGATGGCGTCACGGTGGGGCAGCGAGTAGTTGATGCCGTCATGACCCTGTGCGATGCCGTCGCACATATCGGTGGCAAAGTAGCGGGCAGCCTTGCCGCCGTTGTCGTTGACCGCCTGCACAGCCTCCTTGACGAACTGATCCAGATGGGCGCTGCCGGGGTGGCTGTCGCCGAAGGTGCTCTCCACCATGATCTGGGGCTTGGAAAGGTCCTCGACCTTCCAGCCCATACCCATTTTCAGGGGGTCGTTCTCGGGTGCTAAAGTGCGGACTTCCTGTGAACGCAACTCCATATTCATTACCTCCAAATACTGCTTGCTTCCGTCCTTTTTCTGCGGGACCTTTTTGTGGCTTTATTGTAAATCCGCAGACGTCTCTTTGCAAGTTGTCACGGGCATGTCCTACTTTTTGTGCAAAAACTCTGGGATACATCATGCACACTGCCCAAATCTGGGCGAATTTTGCCCAAAATCAGCCGTCAAAGCGGCTTTTGAGAAAAAAGAGAAGAAAAAGTCATCTGACGACTTTGGAAAGGACCCTCTCAGTCAAAGCCTTTCCGGCAGCGCCGCGCTTTCGTAGAAAGCGGCGCTGCAAATGCTGTTTCCCTCCACGACCCCTCCTGTGAAAATGCAATGCCGGAGCGTCCGCAGACGCTCCGGCATTGCTCTATTTAAAATATTTTTTCCGCTGAACATGGCTAGAGCACAGCGGAAGCCATTCTAAATCGTTGTTCGAGCCACGGGCTTACGGAAACGGTACTTCCCGCACATCGTCAGGGTCCAGCCCGGCTTTGCGCTGCTCTTCAAACACGGCGGCGATCAGCTCGTCCAAGTCCTCTAAATGGGTCAGGGTGCAGCAGTAGCGGCGCAGGGCGGCAGCGCCCTTCAGCCCCTTCATGTAGTGCATGGTCTGGGCGCGTGCCTGCGGCATAGCCACAAACTCGCCCTTCTGCTCTACCATCTCCTCCACCTGACGGCGCAGCGCGTTCATCCGCGCTTGCAGGTTCGGCTCCTTGGGGGCGGGCAGACCTTCCAGCGCGGCGTTCACCCGCTCGAATAGCCACGGGTCGCCCAGTGCGCTCCGGGCGATCATCACGCCGTCGCAGTTTGTCTCCCGCACCATGCGCAGCGCGTCCTCGGCGCAGTGGATATCGCCGTTGCCCAGCACCGGCACCTTTACCGCATCCTTTACCCGGGCGATGATCTCCGGGTCGATGCCCGGGGTGTACATCTGCTCCCGGGTGCGGGCGTGCACCGCTACCAGTGCCGCGCCCGCCTGCTCGCAGGCCTTGGCGCACTCCACGGCGGTGATGTGGTCGGCGTCCCAGCCCTTGCGCATTTTTACGGTAACAGGGCGCTTGGTGTGCGCCACCACCTGCTCCACGATACGCCCGCAGCGGTCGGGGTCCAGCATCAGCTTGCTGCCCGCCCCACCGGAAACGATCTTAGGGGCAGGGCAGCCCATGTTGATGTCCACAAAGTCAAATTCGTACTGCTCAATGGCGGCGGTGGCCTCGCCCATGATCTCCGGCACCTCGCCGAAGATCTGCACTCCATAGGGTGCGCCGTTGGGCGCTGCCTTCAGCAGGCTGACGGTCTTATGGTCGCCGTACACCAGCGCCCGGCTGGACACCATCTCGCTGACCGTAAAGCCCGCGCCGTGCTGCGCCATCAGGCGGCGGCAGGGGGCATCCGTAAAGCCCGCCATAGGGCCGAACACCGCCCGGTGGGGCAGGGTGATATTGCCGATCTTCAAAGGTTCCATGGGTTCTCCTTGTATCTGTTTTGGGGTAGACGATTTTGAATGCGCTCCGCGTTGCTCTGCGCATATTCAGGGGAAAAATTATTTTTAATTTCGCGTTTGTCGCGCTCTGCGGAGCGCGACAAACGCATTTTCACGAGAGGGTTTCACCCGCAAAAACACCGCCGCCCGGCCTGTGGAAGCAAGCCGGGCGGCGGTGTACATGAAAGGATGAATATGAGGATGATTAGTTTGTGATGGGCACAGGCACCTTTTTCAGGCTGTTCCATGCGCGGATGATGCGGGCATTGGTCACCTTGGTGTCCGGGCCGAAGGTTGCGCCGTAGTCGGAGAGCAGACCCTGCTCCACGCACCAGCGGGCGGCTTTCTGCTGCTCGATATTGTCAGCGGGGATATCGGTATACAGTGCGGTGCTTACAGGGTCGGGCTTGCCGGCAGTCGTCCACAGGACGTTTGCCAGCTCCTGACGGGTGGAGGGGATAAAGCCGCCCGGCAGGGTATAGTACAGGTACAGGGAAGAGATGTGAGCATAGGTGATATAACCCAGACCCGCAGTGCCCAGTACGATGCCAAGTGCGGCTGCGCCGGAGGAGAAGCCCGGGTCGATCTCGTCGCCGGGTTCGTCCGGTGTGGGCGGCGCGGGCTTCTCGGTCACCAGCACGATGGACTCCGGTTGATACACTTCAATGGTGTAACTGCCGTCATTATTTAGCTGTACTTTATCGGTTCCAATAATGGATACGCCGTCTGCAAGGCAGTCGGTCAGTGCGGTATCAGTCTTTACGGTAATGGGGTTTGCCTGCCGCTCAGACATACCGTGGGGCACATAAAGTTCGTTGTAGCCGTTTTCAGACCAGCCTTTATTTACAAGCACTTGGAAGGTTCTGCCATCCTGATCGCTCACAGAGGTAAAGCTGACGCTGCCTTCCGGCACAGTGGGCTTACTTACAAAATAGCCGCCGGTGATAGAAAGGCTGTCCGGGATGATTCTGCTTACATCCACAGCTTTGGTAAACAGGCCGCCGGTGATGGAAAGCGGGAAGCGACATATTCCGGTGGAAACCTCGCCCTTAAACAGGCCGTCGCTGATGGTGATGGAAGCGCCATCATTCATGAGCGTCATACGCTTTTCAAAGGTCCCGCCGGAGATGGTGTAGTGGTTGTACACCTCCCTTTGGAAGGTGCCGTCGGAGATGATGCCGTAGTTGAACACCTCCCCTTGGAAGGTGCCGTCGGAGATGATGCCGTAGTTGAACACCTCCCCTTGGAAGGTGCCGTCGGAGATGGTTTTGTTGTTGTTCACATTCCCTTGGAAGGTGCCGCCGGAGATAATGCCGGCATTGTTAGTCCAACAGCCAACGGTGCCGTCGGCAAAGTCGGCGTTTTGGTTGATGATCAGCTCTACCCCTTGCAGGGCGCTTTCAGCCCCGGATTCCGAAGAGGGCTTCAGGGTAAAGCCGCCATTGTACAGGTACAGCCGACCGCCGGAACTTGGATCGTAGTACCAATTGCCATCGCTGCCACTGCCTGCGGGCTTGCCTTCGGCGTTCAGCTGGATGGTAAAGCTTTCGGCGGTGCCGTTTTCTGCGTCCAGATCACGGCTGCTGCGGGTGGCGGCTTCCTCCTCGGTGCTGCGGGAGGCGTCGGCCTCCTGTACAAGGGGTGCAGCCTTTTTGGCCGTGGTCTGGGCGGGTGCATCGAACACCGGGGCAGCTGCCAGTGCAGACACCGGCAGCAGGGACAGCAGCATACTGCCGGTCAGCAGGATGCTTACAATGCGTTTGACTTTCATAAAGTTTCGCTCCTTTCGTGTGGGTTTTATACGGGGGTCTTATTACCATAAATATACCATAAACTAGGCAAAAATAAAAGAAATTCTGCACGAATGGGGGTTAAAACTGCGCGAATAGCTGAAAAAGGGGGGAAAACTAAAACACTGCTGCCCGGGGATGTTCTCTTTTGACACCAAAAGAGAACCAGAAAAGTGCCAGCGATTTCGACGCGCTGGAGCCACGAAAAAGGGGTGGGCTGCACCGGAAAAAACTGAAGATTCACGCCTGTTCGGCGTGAAGATCTTTTAACCGTTTTTTCCGGCTCCGCCGATTTGAAGCCCCTCAGTCGCTGCGCGACAGCTCCCCCAAGGGGGAGCGGGCACGCCCGCAAACTTTGCGCTTGAGCCGGAAACTGTGCCACCATGCCAAAGGCTCCCCCTGAGAGGAAAGACTCCCCCCGGCCGGGGGGAGATGTCGCGCAGCGACAAAAGGGGGAATCTGGCACGCCGTCAGGCGTGACTGAGAGGGTTCAGCCCCGCCCCACCTAGGGCGCACACCCCCTTTATGACAGAATTATGAATCTTTATAAACATTTTTGCAAAGGGCTTGACAGCAGGGCAAAAACGGTTATAATGGTCTTAGCACTCAGGAACAAGGAGTGCTAAACAAACAAAAGCAATACAAAAAGGAGGCAGGCGCTATGACGATGGATGCACGCAAGCAACGGGTCTTGCAGGCGATCGTGGCGCTGTATGGCCTTGAGGGCGAGCCGGTGGGCAGCAGCGTGCTGGCAAACTACTTTGATATGGCAGTGTCCAGCGCAACGCTGCGCAACGAGATGGCGGCGCTGACAAAGCTGGGCCTGCTGGAGCAGCCCCACACCAGCGCGGGGCGTGTGCCCAGCGCCAAGGGCTACCGGTATTATCTGGACAACCTGCTGACCGATGATCAGCCGCTGGACCGCGTTACCCGCGCCCGGGTGGATGCGGTGTTCGCCAGCCTTGACCACGAGCCGGAAAAGCTGGCACAGGGTGCCGCCAAGGCGCTGGCCGCCATCAGCGGCTGCACCGCCGCCGTCAGCACCCCCTGCGCCGAGGATCTGTGCATCGCCCATTACGAGGTGGTGCAGGTGGGCCGCAGCGCAGCCGCTGTGCTGGCTGTGACCACTGCCGGTTACGTCCGCACCCGGGTGGCGCGGGTGCGCACCGGGCTTTCCCGGGAAAATGCAGCTGCCCTTGCGGCGCTGCTCAACCGCAACCTTACCTTTGTGGCACCGGTGGATCTTTCCACCCGGATGCTCAGCGAGCTGTGCGGCCAGATCGCACCGGAGCTTGTGCCGGTGGTCAGCGCCGCAGCCGCAATTTTGCAGGACAGCGTAAAGCCCCATGTATTTCTGGGCGGCGAGCAGTACCTGCTGGACTGGCCGCAGCTGGACGGCCGGGTGGGTGATATCCTTACCCTGCTGAACGACGAGGAACAGGCCGCAAGCCTGATCGCACCCCCGGAAAACCGCAGCGAAAGCGTGCTGCTGGGCGAGGATCTGGAACCGCAGATCCCCGGGCTGTGCATCGTGAGCGACCGGTATCTGGTAGGCGGCGGGCTGTGGGGCTCCATTGCCCTGATCGGCCCCACCCGGATGCCCTTCCAGAAGCTGATGCCCCTGCTGCACGAGTTTGCAGACCAGCTTGGCGAGGGCATGAGCGGCAAACGAAAAGACACCCCGCAGGCTGCCGTACCGCGGCGGACTGTGATCTATAAGGAGGATCTGGAATGAGCGAAGAAGCAAAGAACACGGTGCCCGAGACCGAGCAGCCGGAAACTGCCCCTGAGGAAAAGACCGCTGCCGCAGCGCCCGAACAGGCTGCTGCCGAGGCTGCCGCTACCGAAGAGGACAAGAAGAAGGACGGCGGCTGGTTCAACAAGAAGGCCCGGGAGATGGAAGCCGTTAAGGCAAAGCTGGATGCTGCGGAAAAGAACGCTGCACAGGCCAAGGATCAGCTGCTGCGCATGGCTGCCGAGTACGACAACTACCGCAAGCGCTCCACCCGCGAAGCCGACCAGAAGTTTGGCGACGGTGTTTCCCACGCAGTGGAAAAGATCATCCCCATTCTGGATACGCTGGATATGGCTGCCAACGCCCCCACCACCGATGAGAACTACAAGAAGGGCGTGGTCATGACGCTGGATAAGGCGGCAAAGGCACTGGAAGCCCTCCATGTGGAGGAGATCGAGGTGCTGGGCAAGCCCTTTGACCCCAACTTTATGAATGCTGTGCAGCAGATCCCCGCCCCGGACGGGCAGGAGAGCGGCACGGTGGTCACCGTTTTCCAGAAGGGTTACAAGCTGGGTGACAAGATCATCCGCCATGCAACCGTTGTGGTGGCCGAATAAATAAGCCGAACCTCCCGCAAGGGAGTTTGCAATAACATCCGCTTGACATCATCATAAGCATCATATAAACAAGATTTGTTCTTTCGAGAGGAGATTTCATTATGAGTAAGATTATTGGTATCGACCTTGGTACTACCAACAGCTGCGTAGCTGTTATGGAGGGCGGCGAGCCCGTTGTCATCGCCAACTCTGAGGGTGCCCGCACCACCCCGTCCGTTGTCGGCTTCACCAAGACCGGCGACCGTCTGGTAGGTCAGGTTGCAAAGCGTCAGGCTATCACCAACCCCGACAACACCGTTTCTTCCATCAAGCGTCAGATGGGCACCGACCACAAGGTGACCCTGAACGGCAAGGAGTACACTCCCCAGCAGG
>ENA-OPAA01001988-OPAA01001988.1-human-gut-metagenome-genome-assembly--contig:-NODE-1988-length-10927-cov-2.584345_pt1 | contig 10927 bp, 9 predicted proteins | sample MGYA00241049_ERZ501414 | MGnify/ENA primary metagenome ERZ501414 (study PRJEB25962, sample SAMEA2042520) | human gut metagenome | biome: human gut; feature: human-associated habitat; material: faeces... | reverse complement strand
TGAATCACAAACTTACAGTATTCCGCGGTGACGGAATCGGTCCGGAACTTGTTGACAATGTGTTAAAGATCTTAAAGGCAGCGAACGCACCTCTCGAATATGAAATCTACAACGTCGGAGAGGACGAATGGAAACGCAACGGCGCACTGATCCCGGAGGAAGCCTACGCATCTTTTGAGCAGACAAAAGTGCTGTTAAAATCCCCGATCACGACCCCGGTTGGAAAGGGATTCCGTTCCTTAAACGTTACCCTTAGAGGCAAGTATGACCTCTACGCGAATATCCGCCCGGTAAAGTCCAATGATGCGGTAAAAACTCCGTTTAAGAACGTGGATATCGTGATCTTCCGTGAGAACACCGAAGGTCTGTATGTCGGAAAAGAAGAACAGATCGATGAGAACACGGTTCACGCGATCAAGATCGTTACCAAGAAAGCATCTGAGCGCATCATCCGCGACGCCTTCGAGTACGCGAAGAAGAACGGCAGAAAGAAAGTTACCTGCGTTCACAAGGCAAACATCCTCAAGATGTCTGACGGCATGTTCCTCGCGATCTTCCGTGAAGTTGCAAAGGATTACCCGGAAATCGAGGCTGATGACAAGATCATCGACAACACCTGCATGCAGCTCGTCATGAACCCGAACCAGTTTGATGTGATGGTAATGCAGAACCTCTATGGTGATATCCTCTCCGATCTCTGCAGCGGTCTGATCGGCGGCCTTGGTCTTGTACCGTCCAGCAACATTGGTGCCGACTATGCAATGTTCGAAGCCGTTCACGGAAGTGCTCCGGATATTGCCGGAAAGCACCTTGCAAATCCGACGGCGTTCCTGTGGTCCGCATGCATGATGCTTGAGTATCTTGGTGAAAATGAGACAGCATCCCGCATCCGAAAAGCAGTGGATGAGGTCCTTGCAGAAGGAAAGCACCTGACAAGAGATCTCCATGGTGAGGCATCTACGGAAGAGTATGTGGATGCTGTGATCGCGAGATTATAAAGAAAGATAGAAAAAAAAGAGAACCAAAACCTGGCAGATCGCCGGGGATGGTTCTCTTTTCTGCGTTTTACAGCACTTCGCAACCTGCGGAAGCGGAATCAACTGTGCTTCTCATCACAATATCTGCAGCGATATACCTCATGATCCTTATCATCGAGATAGAAGATATGCGGCAGCTCCTGCTCGATGGAGGTGATGCAGCGCGGGTTTTTGCACTTGAGCACGCCGCGGATGCGCTCAGGCAACTTGAGCGTGCGCTTTTCCACAAGTTTCCCATCGCGGATGATGTTGACGGTGATGTTGTGGTCAATATAGCCGAGGATATCGAGGTCGATGGAGTCTAACGGTCCCTCGATCTTGATGATATCTTTTCTTCCCATCTTGTTGCTCTTTGCGTTCTTAATGATCGCGACGGTGCAGTCTAACTCGCCGAGGCGCAGATAGCGATAGATATCCATGCTCTTGCCCGCCTGGATATGGTCAAGGACAACGCCTTCCTGAATTCCGCTGATATTTAACATGGCTTTTCTACCTCCAGTAATGTCATAATGAGTGCCATACGGACATATACGCCGTTCTGGGCCTGTCTGAAGTAAGCGGCACGCGGGTCATCGTCCACCTCAACAGAGATCTCGTTGACACGCGGGAGAGGGTGAAGTACATACATATCCGGTTTCGCAAGCTTCATCTTATCCTTATCAAGAATGTAGCAGTCCTTCATGCGGATGTAGTCTTCCTCATTGAAGAAACGCTCCTTCTGGACTCTTGTCATGTAGAGGATATCCAGTTCTTCCATCGCGTCATCAAGACTGGTCGTCTCACGGTACTCGATATTTTTGGCATCAAGGACACTCTCTTTGATATAATCCGGTACCTTTAATTCCGGCGGGGAGATCAGGATAAAACGGATTCCCTCATAGCGGGACAGCGCGTTGATCAGGGAGTGAACGGTACGGCCAAATTTCAGATCTCCGCAGAGTCCGACCGTCATATTGGAGAGTCTGCCCTTTAAAGAACGGATCGTATATAAATCGGTTAAAGTCTGTGTGGGATGCTGGTGACCGCCGTCTCCGGCGTTAATAACAGGAATCGAAGATTTGGTGGAGGCTACATAAGCGGCGCCTTCCTTTGGATGTCTCATCGCGCAGATATCTGCGTAACAGGAAATAACACGGATTGTATCGGAAACACTTTCGCCCTTGGAAGCGGAACTGGAATCAGCGGAGGAAAATCCGAGAACGGAACCTCCAAGATTTAACATGGCAGCTTCAAAACTAAGTCTTGTTCGTGTACTTGGCTCATAAAAACATGTTGCAAGCTTTTTGCCATCACATGCATGGGCATACTTGCCAGGAAACTTCTCGATATCATTTGCAAGGTCTAAGAGTTTGTCTAACTCTTCGACGGAGAAGTCTAATGGACTCATTAAATGACGCATATAAACCTCCTTATAAATACCTGCTCTTTTATAAGAAATAGTGATATTTCTCTCAGGCATTTTTACTATCATATAATAATCATTTTCCAAATTCAAGAGAAAAATTATTTACGTTATATTGGTACAAAATAATAAAATTTTCAGAATTTTTTGGGCGGCAGCTGGCTTTTTATATTGCAGTTTGAAAGCAAAAAAGCTATAATCAAATAATCATGAGGATGAAAAGCAATCCGGAGAAAAAAAGGAGTATCATATGGCTGAAGATATCAGGACAATGCATGAAGAAGACGAGGATGAAGTAAAATACTGTGAGCGGAAGAGATTATTATTTTTCGGTCTGCCATGGACGTTTACAAAGTATACGATCACACCAAGCATGCTGACGATCGATCAAGGTCTGTTAAAGACGGAAGAAAATGACTGTTACATGTACAAAGTACAGGATGTGAAGCTGACAACGACACTGTTGGAGCGCATTTTCGGGCTCGGAACGATCACCTGCTACACCGGGGATGTCACGAATGCGGAACTGAAACTGATCCACATCAGAAAGTCAAAGGAAGTCAAAAATTATCTTTTGAAAGCATCAGAGGCGGCACGTATGAAACGCCGCACATTAAATACACTAGACATTGGAGCTGCGCAGGATCTGTCGGATGCTCTGGATTCATGATCTAAAACTTACTTAGAGAGGATTTTCTCAAAGATCAGTCCGGCAGCCATCCATACCGGCGCATAGTCAAGACGGATGACACCATTTATGTTTGTGGGAGCATTGCTGTAATCCCAGGGACATAGATGGTGTTTTTTTAACAGGGAACCACTTAAGTACTCAAAACAGAAAATACCTGTGGAATAGATAAAGCCCCGGAAGAGAGCAGGGATTTTTTTAAAGTATCTGTACAGCGGTTTGATGATACATGCCATGCCGTAAATGGGAAACATCCAGACGGAAGTCTGCCCGATCAGGCGCAGGTCATGCCGGCTGCAATTGCCGATGGAGGTAAAAAGAATTTCAAGGCACCAGCCCGTGAGTCCGCAGATAAAAAAGTTTCGCCGCATAATAAAAGTCTCCTGTTTTTTTTATATAATATGTCACAGATCCATTGATTTCATACATGGAATCGAATGGGACAACTTGTAAAATCCGCCCTCTTGTCATATAATAAAAAAAGTACATTCTGCCATTAGGCAGGGGAGCGGTATGCAATTATTACGCAGTCTGTTAAAACAGATTTCATACGAAAGTGTAAGGGGAGACGATGACCGGAAGATAACGGATATCTGTTGTCATTCTGAAAAAGTAAAAGAAGGCTCCCTTTTTGTTTGCATAAATGGATACCGGAACAATGGTCATGAATATGTGCCACAGGCGGTGGAGCATGGTGCAGCGGTACTTGTTGTGGATGACCGCTATGTGATCGAGAGCCGGTCTGGACCGGTGATTCTGACAGAACATATGAAGGTGAATGTGTATGAGTTGATCCGTGACAGAAATATCTGTGTGGTCGCAGTGAGAGATACCAGAAAAGCACTCTCGGCGCTCTCGGCAGCTTTTTTTGATCATCCGGCAGAAAAAATGAAGATGATCGGCATCACAGGCACGAATGGCAAGACGACCACAGCATTTTTAGTGGCGGGGATTTTGAGGGAAGCCGGTTACCGGGTGGGAATGATCGGAACGATTGATTCCTATGACGGAAGATGGAGCGAGGCGATGAGGAACACGACGCCGGAATCGTGCGAGATTCACAGACTTCTTTCCCGTATGGTGGAAAATGAATGTGACTGCTGTGTGATGGAGGTGTCCTCGCAGGGCATTGCATTGCAGCGCACGGCAGATGTTTTTTTTGATATCGGCGTTTTTCTGAATATAGAACCGGATCATATCGGAAAGGGAGAACATGCAACTTTTTCCGAGTATCTGTACTGCAAAAGCAGGCTGATGCGTCAGTGTGGCATTGGCATTGTGAATCAGGATGATCCGAATGTGGATAAGATACTTGCAGGACACACCTGCGAGGTGGAAACCTTCTCCATCCGGCACCCTTCGGATGTGATGGCGGAGGACGAATGGTATGAGATGGGATCGGGCAGCCTGCAAAGCCATTTCACGGTAAAAAAAGAGTGGCAGAGAGAAGAAGTTGTCATGCAGCTTCCGGGGCAGTTTAATGTTTATAATGCGCTTGCCGCCATTTCCGTGGCAGGGCATTTTAAGGTGGACCGGGAGCAGATAAAAGCAGCGCTGGCAAAACAGGTTGTGCCGGGAAGATGCCAGAATATGTCTGCGGGAGCCGGATATGTGTTCCTGATCGATTATGCCCACAACGAGATGAGTCTTCGGAATCTGCTCGAAACTTTACGAAAATTCAAACCGGCAAGGCTGATCGTGATTTTTGGATGCGGAGGAAACCGCTCTGTTTTGAGAAGGTATCAGATGGGAGAGACGGCAGGCAGACTGGCAGATTTTACCATTATCACCTCGGATAATCCAAGGTGGGAGGATCCGGAGCGGATCATGGACCAGATCGAGGATGGGCTGCGTGGCGCAGTGTGTGCAGGGGAAAAGCCATCTTACATAAAGATCTCAGACCGCAGGGCAGCAGTGGAATATGCCGTTTCGATGGCAGAGAAAAGGGATATTATTGTTTTAGTCGGAAAAGGGCACGAGAGTTATCAGGAGATCAAAGGAATCCGATATCCGTTAGACGACAGAAAAATAGTACAGGAGGCGCTGGATGGCGGAATACGCGAATATCATTGTTGATATATTCAATGAAAAATTAGATAAAACATTTCAATATAGGATTCCGGAAGCAATGAAGGAAAAACTGACACTTGGAATGCAGGTGTATGTCCCATTTGGCAAGCGCAACATCAAGGGATATGTTGTGGAACTGACGGATGAACCGGAGTTTGAGGTGGCAAAGATCAAAGAGATTATCGGGATCGTGACAGACAGCGTTCCGATTGAAAGCCAGTTGATCGCACTGGCAGGCTGGATGAAGAAAAACTATGGAGCGACCATGAACCATGCGTTAAAAACCGTCATTCCGATTAAGAAAAAAAGCAATGCAGTGGAACACAAAAGCGTCCGCCTGAAGCTGACGGAGATCGAAGCCAAAAGTGAACTTGCAGAATTTGAACGGAAACATCAGAAGGCGCGTGTGCGGCTGTTGTCTGCGCTGATTGAGAATCCACAGATGGATCAGAGCATGATCACACAGAAGCTGAATGTTTCGGGAACGGTGATTCGGGCATTAGAGACCATGGGAATCGTGGAGGTGGTCAGTGAGCGGTCCTACCGCAACCCGGTGTCACATTTAGACAGCAAGGGGTATCATCTCACGTTAAACGAAGAACAGCAGTCCGTGGTGGATGCGATCGAGCGGAATCTGGATCAGAAAATTGCAAAAACTTATCTGATCAAGGGCGTGACCGGAAGCGGCAAGACGGAAGTGTATATGGAACTGATCGCCCATATGTTAGCGCAGGGAAAACAGGCAATCGTGCTGATCCCTGAGATCGCGCTGACATTTCAGACCGTCATGCGGTTTTACAACCGTTTCGGAGACAGGGTTTCCATCATGAATTCCAGATTGTCTCCGGGAGAGCGGTTTGACCAGTTTGAGCGGGCAAAAAACGGGGACGTGGATATTATGATAGGCCCGAGATCGGCGTTGTTCACACCTTTTTCAAAATTAGGGCTTATTATTATCGATGAAGAGCACGAGAGCAGTTATAAAAGTGAGACACTTCCGAGATACCATGCAAGGGAGACTGCGATCGAGCGTGCGAGAATGTGCGGTGCGAGTGTCGTGCTTGGCTCGGCAACTCCGTCTGTGGAAAGTTATTACAAGGCGAAAACAGGGGAGTATGAGCTGTTAGAGTTAAAGCACCGTGTAGCAGAAAAACCACTCCCGAAAGTAGAGGTCGTGGATTTAAGGGAAGAGTTAAAAGCAGGCAACCGTTCCATTTTAAGTGTACAGCTTCAGGAGCTGATGGAGGACCGCTTGAAAAAGGGACAGCAGATGATGCTTTTTATCAACCGGAGAGGGGTTGCAGGCTTTGTCTCTTGCAGAGCCTGCGGTCATGTGTTAAAATGTCCGCATTGCGATGTTTCACTGAGCCAGCATGGAAGCGGCGCGGCGACACGTCTGGTCTGCCATTACTGCGGATATACGACGATACAGCCCGGTTTGTGTCCGGTCTGTGGCTCTAAGTATATCAGTGGTTTTAAGGCGGGCACGCAGAAAATAGAACAGGTGGTAAAGGCGCGTTTCCCACAGGCGCGTGTGCTCCGGATGGATATGGATACCACCAGAATCAAAGATGGGTATGAGCAGATATTATCTGCATTTTCAAATCACGAGGCAGATATACTGATCGGTACACAGATGATCGTAAAGGGACATGATTTTCCGGGGGTTACGTTAGTGGGTGTGCTTGCGGCAGACCTTTCACTTTATATCAGTGACTATCGTGCGTCAGAGCGGACTTTCCAGCTCCTGACGCAGGCGGCAGGACGTGCCGGCAGAGGTGACATTCCCGGCAATGTCATCATACAGACGTATGATCCGGATCATTACAGTATCACGACTGCAAAAGAGCAGAACTATGAGGCTTTTTACGGGCAGGAGATCGAGTACCGCAAAATGATGCGGTATCCGCCGGTGTGGAACATGCTTTATATTTTGTGCGCGTCGAAAAACGAGGCGGCAGCAAGTGAGGCGGCGGTAGCATTGATGGGGAAAATCGATCAGATAGTGAGAGAAAACAGTGAAAAGATTTTTCCAATCGGGCCGTCAGATGCACCGGTTGCAAAAATTTCCGATGTCTACCGCAAAGTGATCTATGTGAAAACCCGAGAGTATCAGACACTTGTCATATTGAAAGATGGTCTGGAAGCTTTTATAAAAGACAACCGTCTGTATCAGAATGTAGCAGTAGGATTTGACTTTAACCCGGTCAACGGATTTTAAAATTGTAAAATACAAAATGGAGGATAAAAAAATGGCACTTAGAACAATCAGAATACAGGGAGATCCTGTACTTACCAAAAAATGCAGAGAAATCAACGAAATGACACCAAAGATCAAAGAACTGATCGACGATATGCTTGATACCATGTATGAGGCAAACGGAGTCGGACTTGCAGGACCACAGGTCGGTGTTTTAAAAAGAATCGTAGTCATCGATATCGGGGAAGGCCCGGTTGTTATGATCAATCCGGTGATTCTGGAAAAGTCAGGCGAGCAGACCGGGGATGAGGGCTGTTTAAGTCTTCCGGGAAAAGCAGGTACCGTTACAAGACCGAATTATGTGAAGGCACGCGCGTTTGATGAAAATATGGAAGAATATGAGATTGAGGGGACCGAGCTTATGGCACGTGCAATCTGTCATGAGTTAGACCACCTTGACGGACATATGTACACGGAGATTGTAGAAGGACCGTTACATGATGTAACTTATGATGATCCGGAGGAATAAACAATGAGAGTAATTTTCATGGGAACACCGGATTTTTCGGTGGGGACATTAGAAGAGATCATAAAAGCCGGTCATGAGGTTGTGCTGGTCGTTTCGCAGCCGGATAAAGCGGTGGGAAGAAGTAAGGCATTAAAATATACGCCGGTGAAGGAATGTGCCATCGCACACGGCATTGAGGTCTATCAGCCGGAGCGTGTCAGGGACAGCGCATGTATCGAGTATCTGAAATCGTTCCATGCAGATATCATGATCGTGGTGGCTTTTGGACAGATTATACCAAAGGCAGTGTTAGACATGCCAAAATATGGATGTGTGAATGTACATGCATCGCTACTGCCAAAATATCGTGGCGCAGCACCGATCCAGTGGGCTGTCATCAACGGCGATCCGTATACCGGAGTGTCCACACAGCGCATGGACGAAGGTGTTGATACGGGAGATATCATTTTAGAAGAAAAAGTGGAGATCCGGCCGGATGAGACAGGTGGAAGTTTATTTGACCGCCTTGCAGAGGTTGGAGCAGAACTCTGCGTAAAGACGATCGAAGCAATCGAAAATGGAACGGCTGTTTACACACCACAGGATAACAGTAAAGCCACACATACAGCAAAGATCCATAAAGAGTTGGGAAGTATTGACTGGACGAAGAGTGCGAAAGAGATCGAATGTCTGATCCGCGGTTTAAATCCGTGGCCAAGTGCATATACGAGACTTGACGGAAAGACACTTAAGATATGGAGGGCAAATGTGCTGCCGGATGAAAAGAAAGCGGCTCCGGGATGCATCATAAAAGCGGAAAAGGGAAGTTTTCTGGTACAGACAGGAGACGGTGTCTTAGAGCTTCTTGAGGTACAGTTAGAAGGAAAAAAACGTATGACCACGGATGCATTTTTAAATGGCTATACGGTGGAAGAGGGAACTTATTTTACACGTGGTTAATGAATGGAGGTAACCTGATATGCCTTATTACTATTATGGTTTTGATCCGACTTATGTTTTGGTTCTGATCGGCGCAGTGATCTGCCTGATCGCATCTGCAAGAGTAAAGAGTACTTTCAATAAATATTCCCAGTACCGCAGTATGAGCGGTATGACCGGGGCACAGGCGGCGGAACGTATTTTAAATTCAGCCGGTATCTATGATGTGACGGTCTGCCATATATCGGGAAGTCTGACCGATCACTACAATCCGTCAAAAAAGACACTGAATCTGTCTGACTCCGTATACGGAAGCAATTCTGTCGCAGCGATCGGTGTTGCAGCGCACGAATGTGGACATGCGATCCAGCATCAGAAAAACTATGTGCCTCTGACACTCCGCACGGCGATCGTTCCGGTTGCAAACATTGGATCTACACTTGCATGGCCGTTAATTCTGATCGGTCTGTTTTTTAACCGCTCAACCGGTGCAATGCTGATCAATCTTGGAATCTTATGTTTTTCATTTGCAGTATTATTCCAGCTTGTCACTCTTCCGGTAGAGTTTAATGCTTCACGCCGGGCACTCCATATTTTAGGTGAGCAGGGAATTTTATCAGACAGTGAACTGCCTTATACCAGAAAAGTATTGAAGGCTGCGGCATTGACCTATGTTGCAAGTGCTGCGGCAGCAATCTTACAGCTGTTAAGGCTGGTTCTTTTATTTGGAGGACGTAATCGTGATGACTGATACCGTAAATACAAGAAGACTTGCACTTGATGTTCTGCTTGAGGTGACGGAACATGGGGCATACAGCAATCAGGTGCTCCGTGCCGTGCTCGAAAAATATCAGTATATGGAAAAATATGAGCGGGCGTTTCTGACAAGACTGGTGGAGGGAACGATCCAGCACATGATCGAACTTGATTATGTGATCGACCAGTTCTCAAAAGTGAAAGTGAAAAAAATGAAACCGGTCATCCGCAATATTTTAAGAATGGGTGTGTATCAGATACAGTATATGGATTCCGTACCGGATTCGGCAGCCTGCAATGAGGCGGTAAAACTGGCAAGAAAAAGCGGTTTTTCCACACTGAGCGGTTTTGTGAACGGAGTGCTTCGAAATATTGCAAGAAACAGTGGTTCCATCCGGTATCCGGATGAAGAAAAGGAGCCGGTTCTGGCGTTAAGTGTGCGTTATTCCATGCCGGAGTGGATTGTGGAAGAATGGCTTAACGCCTATGGCATGGAGCAGACAAAGGCAATTTTAGATGCTTTTTCAAAGGAAGCACCGATTACGATCCGCACCAATGTGACCAAAATTACGCCGGATGCGTTAAAGGAACAGTTAAAAGCCGAAGGCGTGACGGTGCAGACGTTAGAAGAACTTTCTTATGCCGGACTGCCATATACGGATGCATATCACTATGCATTTGCAATTTCAGGTTTTGATCATCTGATGGCACTTCCATCATTTCAGGACGGTCTTTTTTATGTGCAGGATATCAGTTCCATGATGGTGGCTGAGGCCGCAGCACCGGAGAAAGGCGCACATGTGATCGATGTCTGTGCGGCTCCCGGAGGCAAGAGCATTCATCTTGCGGAGATGCTGGACGGCACCGGAAGTGTGGAGTCGCGTGACCTGACAGGGTATAAGACCGGACTGATCGAGGAAAATATCAGCCGTTACCAGATAAAAAATATGACGACAAAAGTGTGGGATGCCACGGTGCCGGACGAGAGTGCAGAAGATACAGCGGACGTCCTGGTCGCAGATCTGCCATGCTCCGGTCTGGGGGTTCTGCGCAAAAAGACAGACATCCGCTATAAAATGAGCCGGGGGCAGCAGGAAGAGTTAGAGGAACTTCAGCGCAGGATTCTAGATACGATCTGTTCTTATGTCAAAAAGGACGGGATCATGGTATATTCTACCTGTACGATCAACCCGGGAGAAAATCAGGAGAATGTCGCGTGGTTTTTAGGAAAACATCCTGAATTTGAACTGCTTGATATGGAACAGATTTATCCGGGAACACAGGTGGGAGATGGATTTTTCTACGCCAGATTAAGACGTATCTCATA
>ENA-OPAA01001972-OPAA01001972.1-human-gut-metagenome-genome-assembly--contig:-NODE-1972-length-10981-cov-6.023796_pt1 | contig 10981 bp, 8 predicted proteins | sample MGYA00241049_ERZ501414 | MGnify/ENA primary metagenome ERZ501414 (study PRJEB25962, sample SAMEA2042520) | human gut metagenome | biome: human gut; feature: human-associated habitat; material: faeces... | reverse complement strand
AGTGTTACAGGATGCGCACCCGGATGACGGCAGGGATGGCGGCCAGCTTCTCAGCCAGCCTGCCGTCCACGGCACCGGTCGCGTCCAGCATGGTGTAAGCCATGTTCTTTTTGCTCTTGTTCACCATGTTTTCAATGTTCAGGCCCGCTTCGGTGGTCAGGGCGGTGATCTGGCTGATCATGCCGGGCTCGTTCTTGTGGATGATGCAGATGCGCTTGCCGCCTGCACGGGGCTGATGCACCTCGGGCATGTTCACCGAGTGGGTGATGTTGCCGTTCTTGAGGTAATCGCTGATCTCCTGCGCGGCCATTGCGGCACAGTTGTCCTCGGCCTCCGGCGTGGAAGCACCCAGATGCGGGGTGCAGACGATGCCGGGCTTGCCCAGAATGGCCTCAGTGGGGAAGTCGGTCATGTAGCCGGAGACCTTGCCCGTCTCCATGGCCTCCAGCAGGGCTGCGGTGTTCACCAGCTCACCGCGGGCGTAGTTCAGGATCTTCACGCCGTCCTTGCACAGGGCCAGGGTCTGGGTGTTGATGGTATCCTTGGTGGTGGGCAGGTAGGGAACATGGATGGTGATGTAGTCGCACAGAGGGAGCATGTCGTTCAGGTTCACGCAGTGGTGTACCTGGCTGGAAAGGTTCCAGGCGGCATCAATGGAGATGTAGGGGTCGTAGCCGTAGACCTCCATGCCCAGCTCAATGGCGCAGTTGGCCACCCGGGAGCCGATGGCACCCAGACCGATGACACCCAGCGTCTTGCCCTTGATCTCGTTGCCCACAAACTTTTTCTTGCCCTTTTCCACGGTCTTGGCCATGGCGGGGTCGCCGGTCAGGCCCTGGCACCACTGGGCGGCGGCGGCCACATTGCGGCTGCCTGCGATCAGCATCCCAATGACCAGCTCAGCCACGGCGTTGGCGTTGGCACCGGGGGTATTGAACACCACGATGCCCTGCTCCGAGCAGCGATCCAGTGGGATATTGTTCACACCGGCACCGGCACGGGCAATGGCCAGCAGGTTGTCGTTGAAGGTGGTGTTCAGCAGGTCGGCGCTGCGCACCAGAATGCCATCGGGGACATCGGTGTCCACCGAAACATCAAACAGGTTCTTGTTCAGCTTTGCCAGGCCCACCGGGCTGATGGCGTTCAGGGTCTTGATCGTAAACATACTTTCCTATCTCCTATACACAAATCAGGCATTTGCCTTGCGGAATTTCTCCATGAAGTCCACCAGCTTCTCTACACCTTCGGTGGGCATTGCATTATAAATGGAAGCGCGCATACCGCCCACCAGACGGTGGCCCTTCAGGTTGACAAAACCGGCTTCGGCGGCTTCGGCGCAGAACTTCTTGTCCATGTCAGGGTCGGGGCTGGTAAAGGTGACATTCATCGTGCTGCGGTAGCGGTGCTCCACAGGGTTGTGGAAGAACTCCTGACCGTCCAGATAATCGTACAGGATCTTGGCCTTGGCTTCGTTGATCTTCTGCATGTTTTCCAGGCCGCCGATGTCATTTTCCAGATACTTGAGCACCAGACCGGTCATGTAGATGCACCAGCAGGGGGGCGTGTTGTACATGCTGTCTTTAGCCAGCAGGGTGGTGTAGTTCATCATGGTGGGCACGGTGTCAGCGGCGTGGCCCAGCAGGTCGTCCCGGACAATGGCAATGGCCATGCCGGCGGGGGCTACGTTCTTCTGCACGCCAAAGTAGATGCAGCCGTACTTGTTCACGTCCACAGGTTTGGAGAGGATCATCGAGCTCATGTCCGCCACCAGCGGCACACCCTCCACCTGAGGTACCTCAACGTACTGGGTGCCGAAGATGGTGTTGTTCTGGCAGATGTGGATGTAGCTTGCGTCCTTGTCGTAGTCGATGGCGTTGACATCGGGGATGTAGGTGAAGTTCTTGTCCTTGCTGGAAGCAACGATCTTCACCTCGCCGAACTTGGCGGCCTCCTTGGCAGCCAGGTTCGAGAAATTGCCGGTGACCAGATAATCGGCCTTGCCTGTGGTCATAAAGTTCAGAGGCACCATGGCAAACTGCTGGGTGGCACCGCCCTGGAAGAAACCGACCTTGTAGTTGTCAGGGATGTTCATCACCCGGCGCAGGGTGGCTTCGGTTTCAGTGATGATGGCATCGAACCACTTGCTGCGGTGGCTCATCTCCATCACGCTCTGGCCGGAATCGCCGTATTCCAGCAGCTCTGCCTGTGCCTGACGGAGCACCTTTTCCGGTAACATGCTGGGGCCTGCGCTGAAGTTATATACTCGTGCCATATGGAACTCTCCCTTTCCTATCCATACCGCCGCTCTCATCTGCGGCAGGTGTGTGCTTGATTTGTCCGTAGTATACCGGTTCCGGGGGTGCAAAAACAAGAGCATCTTTGCACAAAGATGGGACTGCTCTGCCTGCCTTGAGCGCACAAAACACACAACTGTCCTTAAACAAAGAACACTTTTTAAGACAAATGTAAAAATATGCTGATTTTACCGCATGGCTCCTTACTTTTACTGCTTGCCTGTTTGTGCCGGGTGTGGTATAATCGTGTTGAAATGAGACAAATGTAAAAGCAAAAAATCGGAGGTGAAACCGGTGTACGGACTTTCAGACAGACTGAAACCACTCTCTGCCGCCGAGGAGCAGGTGCTGCTGGCGGTCTGGGACTGCCCCACCCCGGCCACCCGGCGGGACATCAGCGAAAAGCTGACCGCCACCGGCTGGGCTCCGGCCACGGTGCTCAACTTTTTGTACCGTCTGGAGGAAAAGGGCTGGGTCAAGGGCGGCAAGGCGGGGAGCCAGAACACCTATCTGCCCACGGTCACCCGCCGGGCCTATTGCGTTGCGGCCATGCGCCAGCGGATGGACACCCTGTTCGGCGGCAGCCTGCCCGAAGCGGTCCGCGCCCTTGCCAGCGAGAGCGGCGCTTCCCAGAGCCAGCTGGAACAGGCCATCCGGGTGCTGGAGGAGCAGCATCAGGAGGCAGAAGAATACGACCTGTACGATCCCTATGGGTGACGGAAAAACGAAAAAGCTCCCATTACGGGAGCTTTTTCGTTGCATTTGGTCGAAGGATGTGTTAAAATCAAATGCGAAAAGGTACTGCACATAACGGCAGGCGGGGAGCCCACACTTCCGGAAGGAGGTGAGAGCAATGCCGATTACTTTGACGTTCCATATTTTTGGACTGGTATTTACCATCAAGGTGAAAAGCGAAAACCGCCACCCTGGCCGGTGACGGTTTTCTATGCAAATAGATAGCTAAAACCCTTCAGGGCTAACCGCTTGTCGCAGTGCCTTTTCTATTTGTAGTATAGTGATTTTTTCCTGGTTTGTCAAGTGGCGGAAGGATATACGATGGAGTGCAGATTGAAAGCAAAAAAATGCGGCGGCTGTCCGATGCTGGGGCTGGATTATGCCGAGCAGCTGAAACAAAAAGAAGCCGCTGTCCGTAAGCTGGTGGGGAAATACGGCCCGGTGGCTCCCATCCGGGGAGCGGAAAACCCCTGTCATTACCGCAATAAGGTGATCTCTACCTTTGCAGCGGGCCCCGGCGGGAAACTGGTGTCCGGCATCTATGCGGCAGGTACGCATAAAGTGCTGCCCGTGGAAAGCTGCCTGCTGCAGGACGAAGTGCTGGACACCGTGATGCAGGCGGTGCGGGCGGCGGCCAGCACCTGCCGCTACCAGCCTTATAATGAGGACAAGGGCACTGGCCTGCTCCGCCACTGCCTGCTGCGGCGCGGTGTGGTGTCCGGGCAGGTGATGGTGGTAGTGGTGACAGCCCAGCCGGTTCTGCCCGGGGCGAAAAACTTTGTCCGTGCTCTGCTGGCCGAAGCCGAAAAGCGCCATGTCCCCGTGACCACCGTGGTGCAGAACTACAACCCCCGCCGCACCAGCGTGGTGCTGGGCGAAGAGGAAAAGGTGCTCTACGGCAAGGGATTCATTCTGGATACCCTCTGCGGCAAGACCTATGCCCTGAGCCCCCGGAGCTTCTACCAGATCAACCATGACCAGACCGAGGTGCTGTATGGTCTGGCCGTGGAAGCCGCCCGCCTGACCGGCAAAGAGGTGGTGCTGGATGCCTACTGCGGCATTGGCACCATCGGTCTGACCGCCAGCGGCAGGGCAAAGCAGGTGGTGGGCGTGGAGCTGAACCGGGACGCTGTCCGGGATGCCATCGGCAACGCAAGGCACAACGACGTGAAAAACGCCCGCTTCTTTGCCGCCGATGCCACCCAGTGGATCACAGAAGCGGCGGCCGCCGGGCAGAGAGCTGATGTCATTTTCATGGACCCGCCCCGCGAAGGCTCCACCCCCCAGTTCATCGAGAGCGTGGCCCGCATGGCCCCCAAACGGGTGGTCTATGTCAGCTGCAACCCTGAGACCATGGCCCGTGATCTTGCTCTCCTGACCGCCAAAGGCTACCGCGCCGAGGGCTTTACCCCTGTTGATCTCTTCCCCCAGACCGCCCATTGTGAGGTGGTCGGCGCGCTGACCAGATCACAGAAGTCCAAAGGGTGAAACAAGCCACGATGAATGGATATTTTTATGTATTAACGGCCATTGACCTTTTTGTGCTGAGCTTCATGTGCATCCTCACAAAGCTCAGCGAGTCCCTGAACAAAAAGCAGAAGCAGGGATTTTTCTTTGCCTTTGCGCTGATCGCGGCGATCTCGGTGCTGGAGGTGGTGACACTGGCGGTGGACGGAACCCCGGCGGGCTACCGCTGGCTGAACATCCTGTCCAACTATCTGGGGTTCGGCCTGTCCCCGGGAGTGTGTCTCTGCCTTGTGTATGTCATGGACCGGAAAAAGAGGATGAACCGCTGGTTCAGGGCGGCGGTGTGCTGCGAGGCGTGCTACCTGCTGTTCCTTGCTCTGTCCATCCCCGCCGGGCTGGTGTTCTCCGTCAGCGCCGACAACGTTTATTCCCGTGGGCAATACTTCTATATTTATATCATCCTGTATTTTGCGGCCATCGTGTATCTCTCGGTGTCCACCATTGTCACGGCGCGGGAATTTCAGAATCGCAGCCGGGCGCTGATCTACCCCCTGATGATCTTTCTGCTCATTGAGACCATCATTCAGGTGACACTGCCGGAGCTTCACGTTACATGGCTGTGCGTTACCCTGTTGTCGGTGCTGTACTTTATCTACTGCAGCGAGATGTGGAACCAATTGGATGCCCTTACCGGGCTGCTGAATCAGAACAGCTATCTGAACCGCACTGCTGAGATGCGCCGCAACGGCGGGGTGCTGGTGGTGTTTGATGTGGACGATTTCAAGCAGATCAACGACCGCTATGGCCACCTGCAGGGGGATCTCTGTCTGGCCGAGATCGGCCGCTGCATCAAAAAAGCCTATGCCCGCAGCGGCTACTGCTACCGTACCGGCGGCGACGAGTTTTGTGTGCTGATGGAAAACGCGGACCGGGAGGCCCAGTGCGCGCAGGAGTTTGTACGCCAGCTGGAACAGCGGCGAAAGGCCGTGGATTTTCTGCCCACGGTGTCCTTTGGTTCGGCTCCCTTTTTGGGGGAGGACGTGCTGGCTGTGAAGAATCGGGCCGACCGGGAGATGTACCGCTACAAAAAGGCCCGGAAGCCCGATGTTGCTCATTGTTCTCCGAATCATACCCTCCTATGAAAAGGGACTGCTGCACTGGGATCTCCCCCTGTGCGGCAGTCCCTTTCCTTGTTCTGGCAGGGCACGGTGCGCAATGGCGTGATTTGAACTGGCTTTTTTGCATTTCCTGTACTATAATAAAGAACTGTGAAGTTTACACCCGCTATCACTGGGAAAGGAGAATCACCCCTTGAATAAAATGCTTACCCACCTGAACGGCTACAAGCGCGAGGCTGTGCTTGCACCGCTGTTCAAGATGCTGGAAGCCACGTTCGACCTGTTTGTGCCGCTGGTCATGGCAGACATCGTCAACGTGGGCATTGCAGCACATGATTTCCACTATATCCTTGTGCGGTGCGGCATCCTGCTGCTGCTGGCCGTTGTGGGCCTTGCCTGCAGCCTGACGGCCCAGTATTTCTCGGCCAAGGCGGCGGTGGGCTATTCCACCTCCCTGCGCCATGCCCTGTTTGAGCACATCCAGAGGCTTGGCTTTACCGAGATGGACACCATGGGCACCAGCACCCTCATCACCCGCATGACCAGTGACATCAATCAGGTGCAGAGCGGTCTGAACCTCTTCCTGCGCCTGTTCCTGCGCAGCCCGTTCGTGGTGGTTGGTGCTATGATCATGGCGTTCACCGTGAATGTGCGGGCCGCCTGGATCTTTGTGGTCGCCATCCCGCTGCTGAGCGTGGTGGTGTTCGGGGTCATGGTCATCACTAACCCGCTGTACAAAACGGCCCAGGCCCGGCTGGACCGTGTGCTGGGCCTGACCCGCGAGAACCTGACCGGTGTGCGCGTGGTCCGCGCCTTTGATAAGGAGCAGAGTGAGATCGACCGCTTTGAGTCGGCCAACGACCTGCTGACCCGGATGCAGCTCCATGTGGGCCACATCTCCTCCCTGATGAGTCCGCTGACCTACGTCATCATCAATCTGGCCATCGTGGCTCTGCTCTATGTGGGCAGCATCGAGATCAATGTGGGCGGCATGGCCTCCGGCGATGTGATCGCGCTGGTGAACTACATGAACCAGATCCTGGTGGAGCTGGTCAAACTGGCAAACCTCATCGTGCAGGTGAGCAAGGCGCTGGCCTGTGCCGGCCGTGTGCAGGCTGTGCTGGACACCGAGCCCGGCATGGAGTTCCCCACGGCCCTCAAGGGCGAGGCACCTGCAGACAAGGCCGGGGACGCTGTCCGGTTCGACCATGTCAGCCTGACCTACGCCGGTGCCGGTGCCCCCAGCCTGACCGATATCAGTTTTACCGCAAAGCGCGGCCAGACTATTGGTGTCATCGGCGGCACGGGCAGCGGCAAATCCAGCCTTATCAACCTGATCCCCCGCTTCTATGATGCCACGGAGGGCACCGTGGAGATCCTGGGCCGTCCGGCGCAGGAGTACCCCCGCGCGGCTCTGCGCGGCAGTGTGGCGGTCGTGATGCAGAAAGCCCAGCTGTTTGGCGGCACCATCCGCTCCAATCTGCTGTGGGGCAACAAAAACGCGGCGGACGCTGACCTGTGGGCCGCACTGGAGACTGCGCAGGCTGCGGATTTTGTCAGGGCAAAGCCCCTTGGGCTGGACGAGCCTGTGGAGCAGGGCGGCCGGAACCTGTCCGGCGGCCAGAAGCAGCGCCTGACCATTGCCCGTGCGCTGGTGGGCAAGCCCGAGATCCTGATCCTGGACGACAGCGCCAGCGCGCTGGATTACGCCACCGATGCGGCCCTGCGCAAGGCGCTGGCCGCTCTGCCCGGTGACCTGACCGTGTTCATCGTGAGCCAGCGTGCCGCCAGCCTGCAGCACGCCGACCAGATCATCGTGCTGGATGACGGCAGGATGGTGGGTTTGGGCAGGCACGCCGACCTGCTGAAGACCTGCCCCGTTTACGAGGAGATCTACGCCAGCCAGTTCAAGAAAGGGGATGCGCAGAAATGAGTGCAAAAGCAAAGAGTAAGCTGACCCCGGAACAGCGCAACGCAACGCTTCGGCGGGTGCTGGAAAAGATCCGCCCTTACGGCTTTTTTGTGGTGTGCAGTCTGATCGTGGCCGCTGTGAGCGTGGCTGCCCAGCTGTATATCCCCATCCTCTGCGGCAGCGCCATTGATATGATGCTGGGCAAGGGGAATGTGGACTTCAACGGTGTTCTGCGCATCGTGGTGGAGATCGTGATCGTGGCCGTAGTGGCTGCATTGGCCCAGTGGCTGCTGAGTGTCTGCAACAACCGCATCACCTTCTCGGTCAGCCGGGACCTGCGCAACGCCGCGCTCCGTAAGATCCAGACCCTGCCGCTCTCTTATCTGGACAGCCATCCCTCCGGCGATATCGTCAGCCGCATGGTCGCCGATGTGGACACCTTTGCAGACGGCCTGCTCATGGGCTTTACCCAGCTGTTCAGCGGCGTGCTGACCATCCTTGGCACCCTGCTGTTTATGCTCAGTGAGAATGTGCCCATCACGCTGGTGGTGGTCTGCATCACCCCGCTGAGCCTGGTGGTGGCAAGCTTCCTTGCCAAGCGCAGCTACAAGTATTTCCAGGGCCAGAGCACCGTGCGCGGTGAGCAGACCGCCCTGGTCAACGAGATGATCGAGGGCCAGAAGGTCGTGCAGGCCTTTGGCCATGAGGCCGAGAGCCTTGCCGCCTTTGACGAGGTGAATGGCCGCCTGCAGAGCGTGAGCCTGAAGGCCATCTTCTTCTCCAGCATGACCAACCCCGCCACCCGCTTTGTGAACAACATCGTTTATGCAGGTGTCGGTCTGGTGGGTGCCGTTTACGCTGTGGCGGGCGGCATCACCATCGGCCAGCTGAGCATCTTCCTGAACTATGCCAACCAGTACACCAAGCCCTTCAACGAGATCTCCGGCGTGGTCACCGAGCTGCAGAACGCACTGGCCTGCGCGGCCCGTGTGTTCGAGCTGCTGGATGCCGAGGACCAGGTGCCCGAGGCGGAGAACGCCAAGGTGCTGGAGACCGACGGCCATGTGGAGCTGAAGGACGTTTCCTTCCGCTACCTGCCGGACCGCCCCCTCATCGAGGGCCTGGATCTGGATGTGAAGCCCGGCCAGCGCATCGCCATCGTCGGCCCCACCGGCTGCGGCAAGACCACCCTTATCAATTTGCTCATGCGGTTCTACGATGTCAACGGCGGCTCCATTGAGGTGGCCGGAAACGATATCCGCAGCCTGACTCGCGCCTCCCTGCGCGGCAGCTACGGCATGGTGTTGCAGGATACCTGGATCAAGAGCGGAACCGTAAGAGACAACATCTGCTTTGGAAAACCGGATGCAACCGATGAAGAGATCATTCGTGCAGCGAAGGAAGCAAGAAGCTGGGAATTCATCCGGAGACTTCCAAAAGGTCTGGACACGGTGCTTCACGAAGACAGTATCAGCCAGGGTCAGAAGCAGCTTCTGTGTATCACAAGAGTCATGCTCTGTCTGCCGCCGATGTTGATTCTTGATGAGGCGACATCCTCTGTTGATACACGAACCGAAGAACTGATCGAAAAAGGCATGGATCAGCTGATGGAAGGAAGGACCGTGTTTGTTATCGCACATCGATTAAGTACTGTGCGAAATGCCAATGCGATCATGGTACTGGAGCAGGGGAAGATTGTCGAGAGAGGGGATCATGCAGAACTGTTGGAACAGAAAGGGAAATATTATCAGCTTTATCATGGAATGTTTGAGCTGAGTTAAAAAGAAAGGAGTAAAGAGTATGAGAAAATATAACCGTATTTTTCTGATCGTCCTGGATTCTCTCGGAATCGGGGCGATGGCGGATTCGGAGAAGTTTGGGGATGTCGGTGTCAATACCTTCGGCCACATCTGGGAGAGTCAGGGAGGCCTTGAAATCCCGAACCTGCGCCGCCTCGGTATGGGAAATCTCTGCGGTGTGACAGAGGATGAGGCAAAGGGTTACGCCAGAAGACTGAACGAGGCGAGCAACGGAAAAGACACCATGACCGGCCACTGGGAGATGATGGGAATTTACACGACAAAGCCGTTCGTTACGTTCACCGACCACGGATTTCCGAAAGAACTGATCGACGAGCTGGAAAAACGAACCGGCAGAAAGATCATCGGCAATAAGGCGGCGAGCGGAACGGAGATCCTCGATGAGCTGGCAGAGCGAGAGATCGAAAACGGAGAACTGATCGTCTATACCTCGGCGGATTCCGTACTGCAGATCTGCGGCAACGAGGAGACGATGGGACTGGAGACGCTGTATCATTACTGCGAGATTGCCCGTGAGCTGACCATGAAAGACGAGTGGAAAGTCGGCCGTGTCATTGCAAGACCGTACGTCGGAAAGAAAAAAGGAGAGTTCGTCCGCACCGCAAACCGTCACGACTACGCTGTCAAACCGACGGGAAAAACCGTGCTCAACGCGATGCAGGAGGCAGGATATGATGTCATCAGTATCGGAAAAATCAACGATATTTTCTGCGGCGAGGGCATCACGGAGAGTCTGAAATCCAAGAGCAGCGTCCACGGCATGGAGCAGACGATTGAGACGGCAGGAAAAGATTTTACCGGACTGTGCTTTGTCAACCTCGTCGATTTCGATGCACTCTGGGGCCACAGAAGAAACCCGGAAGGCTACGGAAAAGAGATTGAAAAATTCGATGTGAACCTTGGAAAGCTGCTGGAGCAGTTAAAAGACGACGATCTGCTCCTGATCACGGCAGACCACGGCAACGACCCGACTTATACCGGAACGGACCACACCAGAGAACAGGTGCCGCTCCTTGCGTACTCACCGTCTATGAAGGAGAGCGGCCTTCAGGAGACGAAGGACACCTTCGCTGTGATCGGCGCATCCGTTGCAGAGAACTTCGGCGTAAAAATGCCGGAGGGAACGATCGGAACATCGATCCTGGAATCGTGGAAATAAGGAAGCGATGGCGTTTTCAGCTGAGGCGGTAAGAACCTTTCGAAAGTTTCACAAGCTGTCCTTCTTCGAGCAGCTTCTTTAAAACTCGCTGGAGCTGGCGGCGGCTGCAGTGGAGCTGCATGGCCATCTTTTCCACGCCGGAAAACGTCTGATCCGGACAGCGCTCTGAGAGATAAGAGAGGAAGGATTCCTCGAGCGTGGAAAAATTCGACTGGGAGCTGGAATAAAGCATCAGCTTTTCGGTGACAGAGTTTAAAAGATATCGTAAAAAGCGGTTGTCGTTCAGCAGAAGCTCTTTCGTGGAAGCGAGCGGCAGAACAATACAAAGCGCGGTGGTGCGTGCCTCGATCTGGTGCGTATCATCGCGTTTTCCGCAGAATTCCATATCGCCGATGCAGGTAAAGCCGTCGAGATAGCCGATCGGGTAGCTCGTGCCGTCGGCGCGGTTGGCGCTGATCTCGATGGAACCGTCCACG
>ENA-OPAA01001967-OPAA01001967.1-human-gut-metagenome-genome-assembly--contig:-NODE-1967-length-10997-cov-3.294644_pt1 | contig 10997 bp, 9 predicted proteins | sample MGYA00241049_ERZ501414 | MGnify/ENA primary metagenome ERZ501414 (study PRJEB25962, sample SAMEA2042520) | human gut metagenome | biome: human gut; feature: human-associated habitat; material: faeces... | reverse complement strand
CCTTGCTGGGGCGGATGCCGTAGCCGGTCTCCAGATAGTAGGTGCCCAAACGGTGGCTGGGGGTCTCCTCTTTGGTGGAGAGGATCATCGGCGTGCAGTGTACGTCGTTGCAGCGCAGCCAGCGCACAGCGCTTTTGCCCAGAGAGTTGTTGGGCACGACGCTGAAGAAGGTGGAATCCACGCCAAGATTCGCCAGCGCCAGCGCGATGTTGGCCTCGCTGCCGCCGTAGCTGGCCTCGAAGGAGGAGGCCATGCGGATCTTCTCATAGTTCGGCGGGGTCAGACGCAGCATCACCTCGCCGATGGTGATGAATTTCTGCGGGCTGTCGTTGCCCATCAGGATCGGATTGCTGTGTTCCATTTGGAATTCCTCCTGTTTTTGCCGTAATTCGTTAGTTTATATTGTACGACATAAGGGGCAGATTTGCAAGCCAAAAAGCGCAAAATTTGTGCGGTTAGTTTTTTAACGAGGAATGTAGACGGCGTCTCCGACGCCCCGCGAAGAAAGCCTCCCTTGTCAAAGGGAGGTGCCGAGCGCAAGCGAGGCGGAGGGATTCCTGGCCGTCTGCGGGTGTAACGGGCAATCAGGCAAGGCCCGTCGGAATCCCCCAGTCCGCTGACGCGGCCAGCCCTTCGGGCCCGGGCCCCTCTGTCGCTCCGCGACATCTCCCCACACTGTGGGGAGTCACCCTTTGACAAGGGGGCCTTTTTTTGCGCGGGCGAAGCCCGGAAGGGTTCAGCCCGTTGACGGGCAGCATAGCAAAGTCGCGGGCCGGGCATGCCCGATCCCTACAGGGCAGTGATTTAAAGCAGAGGCCACCCGGAACCCGGCATCTGCCTGAAATTACATTTCTTTCTCAAACTTATCGATCTTCCCGACCTTGCCGATGACCGCGACGGTATCCCCCTCTTTAAAGGTATAATCGGCGGAGAACTCCACGTTCGTCTGCTGGCCGTGCTCGACGGCGATGATGTTGATGCCGTAGGCCTTGCGCAGATCCAGCGTCCGCACACTCTTGCCCAGCATCCTGCCGCCCACCGTGATGCGCCGCACCTCGACGCCGTCGCCGAGGGCGATGTAGTCCAGCAGATTGCCCGAGATCAGCCGCTTGCCGATGCGCACGGCCATGTCGGCCTCCGGGTAGACGACCTCGGCCCCGAGACGCTTGAGCACCTCGCCGTGCACCTCACTGGCGGCCTTGGAGATGACGTGCGGCACGCCCAGCTTTGTGACGAGCATCGTCGTCAGGATGCTGATGTCGATCTGTTCACCGATGCAGATCGTGACCGTGCCGCAGTTCTGCATGCCGGTCTCCTTCAAAGAGGTCTCGTCCAGCTCGTCGATGACAAACGCATAGTCGGTGTAGCCGCGCACGGCCTTGACCTTTGCCTCGTCCTTGTCCACGGCAATGACCTCCTTGCCGGCGGCGGCCAGCGTCTTGACCAGCGCCGTGCCGAACCGGCCTAACCCGATTACGCCGTAGCTCTCGGCGGCATTTTTCTTTTTGTCAAACATACGTGTACCTTACCCAATCGTAATATTTTCCTCGGTATACTGCGCACTCGGAGCGGGGCGCTCCACCCAGAGGGAGAGCAGCGTCACCGCGCCCACGCGGCCAATGAACATTGTCAGGATCAGAACCACCCGGCTGGCAGGGCATAACTCCGCCGTGATGCCGGTGGAAAGCCCCGCCGTGCTGTAGGCCGAGATCTGCTCAAACAGCAGGCGGCCAAAATCGAGCTGCGGCTCCAGCACGCAGAGCGCAAACGTGCCGCAGCCCACGACCATCAGCCCCATCAGCATGATGGTCGCGGCCTTGGACAGCGAGCCGTCCGGCAGACGCCGGTGGAACGCGCCGAGCCGCCGCTTGGAGAAGATGGACCGCACCTGCTGCATCAGCACAAAAAACGTTGTGGTCTTGATGCCGCCGCCCGTCGAGCCCGGCGATGCGCCGATGAACATTAAGATCATGATGACCAGCAGACCCGCGTTGCTCATGCTGCCTAAATCCACGCTGGAAAAGCCCGCCGTGCGGGCCGTCATGCTCTGGAAAAGCGCTGCCAGCCAGCCCATGTGGTCGGTCAGCTGCAAAAGCACTGCGCCGCCCACCAGCAGCACCGCTGTGGTGGAGAGCACGACCTTGGTGTGGAACGTCATTCTGCGAAACTGCCCGCGGCAGCGCCCCACGTCCAGAATGACCATGAAGCCGATGCCGCCCACAATGACGAGCGCATCGGTGACGAGGTTCAGCAGCAGATCGTTCCGATAGGGGATCAGGCTCTGCCCGCCGCCCAGTGCGTCAAAGCCCGCGTTGTTGAAGGCGGCAATCGAGTGGAAAATGCTCAGCCACACCGCCTGCAGCGGCATGTGATCGCGGGCAAATGAGGGGAAGCTGAGCGCCGCACCGGCGACCTCGCAGATCAGGGTCACCAGCAGGATGGCCCGCACAAGGCGCACCATGCCCTCCAGGCTCTCGACGTTCAGCGCCTCCCGCACGAGGGAGCGACCCTTTAAGCTGATGCGCCGCCCGGCGACCAGCGCTAGCCCCATGCCGATGGACGCGACGCCCAGACCGCCGATCTGTATCAAAATCGCAATGACAGCCTGCCCGAACAGGCTGAACGTGTCGCCGGTGTCCACCACGACCAGCCCGGTGACACAGACGGCGCTCGTTGCGGTAAACAGCGCGTCCAGCGGGCCGACGTGTGCGCCGGGGTGTACGGCAAACGGCAGCATCAGCAGCGCCGCGCCCAGCAAAATCAGAAGCGCAAAGCCCACGGCAATGATGCGCGCCGGGGGCTGATTTTTCAAAAATCTGGCAATGGCATTGTGTATGGCGCTGCGTAGCTGCTGCATGGCCGCCCTCCGATAAGCAAACGATAAGCAAATATAAAAGCAGCGGGCCCTCCGATTGCTGGAAAAGCCCGCACAGTCCCGCGGAAAAACGGGTCATTACCCCCACTATAGCATGAATGCCGCACAGCGTCAAGGCGCTTTTTTGCCCTGCATGCCTTGCGCTTTGCGCCCAAATGCGGTATAGTTTAAATAACTAGAAACCTGAATCAGGAGAAACCGAATGAAACAACAAACAAAGGGCGGGGCTTTGCACAGGCTCTGGCAGGCGCTGCCGTGGCTCTGGATGGCGGCGGCGTATCTGTTTGACCTGTGGTACCAGCTTGTGCCCGGCAAATGGATCGTCGATTCCGACCTCGCGTCGGAGATGATCCTCTCCGACCTGCTCAACAAAGAGGGCAGCATCATCAGCCACAACTGGTTCTACTCCACGGAATTGAAGGTCGTCAACCTGCAATGGTTCTACCGGCTGGGGCTGCTGCTTTTCCCGGATGACTGGCATCTGGCGCGCGCGTTCGGCATGGCCGTCACGCTGGCACTGTACGCGGTGTGTATGCTGTTCTTTGTCAAATGCGCCAGGCTCGGACGGCCCGGCCTCTGGATGGTGGGCACGCTGCTGTGGCCGTTCGGTCAGCACTATCTGGTCTACGCCATCTACGGCGGGTACTACCTCGTCTATACCTTCTTTTATATGCTTGTACTGGCGCTGGTGCTGCGCAGCCTCGACGCCGACAAAAAGCACTGCGCACTGCAATGGCTCGCGGCCTGCATCGTCACGGCCATCGCGGGCATGAACGGCGTCAAGCAGCTTATGGTGTTCCACGCGCCGCTCTGCATTGCCGCGGCGATCCTGCTGGTGCTTGCACTGCATGACAGCGGCACGTCCGACTGGAAAACGGCCTTGCAGCACTGCCGCCGTCAGGTGCGGCTGTTTGCGGCGTCGCTTGTCACGGCGGTGGCCGGCGCGGCGGGGTATTTCATCAGCAACAGCGTCATGTCGCGGCTGTATGATTTCAAGTCCTACAGCTTCATCGTCTGGGACCGCGACGAGAACTGGTTCACGCTGGACCGCATCCTGATGGACTTCTTCCATGAGTTCGGCTACCAGAACGGCTCCGGCATCTTCCACTTCGGCGGCATTGCGGCGGGCATCGGTCTGCTGCTGGGCGGGTGGATGTTCTTCTGCATCGTGCGGCTGCTGCTGCGGCTGAAAAAGCTGGAGACGAACGACCAGCTGCTTGTGCTGCTGCTCGTCGCCATGCTGGCGGTCTGCGGCATCTCCTACGCCTACTTCCACGAGTATTACCTCTACTTCTGGCTCATGAACATGCCGGTGGCCATTGCGGTTATGGCGGTGGAGCTGAAAACCGAGGACTTCCGCCTGCCCGGTGCGCGGCAGCTGCTGGGTGTAGTGCTGGCAGGCTGCTTCACGGTCTGCGCCGTCAACACCGTCCGGCAGGAGATCGAAAACCCGTATCTCGCCCACAAGGGGCTGGACGCCGCCGCCGACTGGCTGGTGGACAACGGCTACACCGAAGGCTACGCCACGTTCTGGAACGGCAACGCCATGACAGAGCTGACAAACGGAAAATTGGACGTCTGGACGCTGCAATCGCTGGATGAGGACTACGTCCCCAACTGGCTGCAGCGCAAGGACCACCTGACCACCGACCCGCAGCACCCGTTCCTGCTCATCGACACCGAGACCGACGGCCCGGCGGAGAGCGCGGGCCTTGTGCAGAACGGCGAATGCACCGAGGTCTACAACGACGGACGGTTCGTCATCTATGACTTCGCCGGCGCGGACGCCGTGCATGCGGCGGCGAAGTGAAAAAAGCGACAACACAAGCCCTGCCGTATTTGTAGGGGCGGATGCAAGCATCGACCCCTACGGTACAACAACGAAATATAATATATAAATATAAGGAGTGTTCTTATGCGTTACTGCAAAAAATGTACGATGCCCGACACCCGACCCGGGATCACCTTTGATGCCGAGGGCGTATGCAGCGCCTGCCGCCACTACGAAGCCCGCAAAAATGTGGACTGGGATGCCCGCTTCAAGGAGTTCGAGGCCTACTGCGACAAGTACCGCGGCATGAACGGCCCCGGCGGCTATGACTGCGCCGTCGCCGTCTCCGGCGGCAAGGACAGCCACTTCCAGGTCTGGATGCTGAAAGAGGTCATGCACATGAACCCCATCCTGTTCAGCGTCGAGGATAACTTCCCCATGACGCAGGCGGGCATCCACAATCTCAAGAACATCAGCGAGGAGTTCGGCTGCACAATCATCTCCTGCAAGCCCAACATCAAGGTGCAAAAGACGTTGATGCGCAAATTCTTTGAGAAGTACGGCAAGCCGACCTGGTACGTGGACCGCCTGATCTACACCTTCCCGCTGCACATGGCCGCCAAGTTCAACACCCCGATGCTCTGCTACGGCGAGAACGTCAGCTTTGAGTACGGCGGCAACGCCGATAAGGAGACCTACTCCGCCATGGGCCAGATCGAGAACGGTGTCGCCGTCGGTATGCCGATGGAGGAGCTGCTGGGCGACGGTGTGACCGAGAAAGACCTCTCTCTGACGCTGGCCCCCAGCGCCGAGGAGCGCGCCAAGCTTGACCCGTTCTACATGAGCTACTTTGTGCCCTGGAACAGCTACAAGAACTACCAGATCGCCAAGGCCCACGGCTTCCACGACCTGACCCATGAGTGGGACCGCACCCACCACGCCGAGAACTTTGACCAGATCGACTCCCGCGCCTATCTGGTACACAGCTGGCTGAAGTATCCCAAGTTCGGTCACGCTGCTGCAACCGACTACACCGCCCGCTATATCCGTTACGGCATGATGACCCGCGAGGAGGCCATCCCCATCATCAAGGAGCGTGACGGCAAGCTCGACCCGCTCTGCGTGCGTGATTTCTGCGAGTTCTGCGGCTACACCGAGACCGAGTTCTGGGCCATTCTGGACAAGTTCTACAACCGCGACCTGTTCGAGAAGAACGAGTACGGCGAGTGGCAGCTCAAGCACCCCATCTGGGAGGAAAACAAGTAATGGTACGTCATGTTATTTTGTGGAAATTAAAGGAGATGCCCGACGCCGAAAAGGCCGCCGTCAAGGCCGGCATCAAGGAAGGGCTGGAGGGTCTGGCCGGTAAGATCCCCGGCCTGCTGGATGTCCGCGTCTACACCGACGCCCTGCCCAGCTCTGCCAACGCTGACCTGATGCTGGACACGACCTTCACCGACGCCGCCGCGCTCAAAAGCTACTCCACCCACCCCGCCCACGTTGCCGTGGCAGACGGCAAGGTAAGACCGTACACCGCGGTAAGGACGTGCTTGGATTTTAACGTGTAAGTAAGCAGAAAATAAACTGTAGGGGCGGATTCCATATCCGCCCGTGGACGCTTCCGCAGCCGCGGACTCTGCGGGCGCATATAGAATGCGCCCCTACGGTATAACGGAGGAATAACCATGACCACCCTCATCCGCGGCGGCCTCGTCCATGACGCTGTTCACCGCGACGCCTGCAAGGCTGACATTCTGCTGGCCGACGGCAAAATTGCCGCCATCGGAACCGATTTGACCGCCCCGGCGGACGCCGTGATTTTCGACGCCGATGGCCTTGATGTATTCCCCGGCTTTGTGGACGCGCACACCCATATCGGTCTCGACGGCTACGGCATCGGGTACGAGGGCTGCGACTACAACGAGATGAACGACATCTGGACGCCGCAGCTGCGCGCCATCGACGGCATCAACCCGCGCGACCCCTCGCTGGCCGACGCGCGTAAGGCGGGCGTGACCTGCGTCTGCACCGGCCCGGGCAGCGCCAACGTGCTGGGCGGCACCTTCCTGGCGATGAAAACCGTCGGCGAGCGCGTGGACAACATGATCGTCCGCGACCCCGTCGCCATGAAGTGCGCCTTTGGCGAGAATCCCAAGCGCTGCTACCGTGACAAGTGCGACTCCACCCGCATGTCCACGGCGGCGTTCCTGCGCGGTGCACTGATGCAGGCGCGGGACTACGGCGCGCGCAAGCAGGCGGCCAACGGTGACGTGACCAAAATGCCCGCCTACAACCAGAAGCTCGAGGCCCTACTGCCGGTGCTGGCGCGGAAGATCCCCTTAAAGGCCCACGCCCACCAAGCCAACGACATCTTTACGGCGCTGCGCATTGCGCGGGAGTTCGATCTGCGCCTGACGCTGGAGCATGTGACCGAGGGGCATCTCATTGCGGACGAGCTGGCAAAAGAAAAGGACGTGCCGATGGCTGTCGGCCCGAGCCTGACGTTTGCCAGCAAGTTTGAGCTGCAGAACAAATCCTGGAAAACCCCCGGCGTGCTGGCCAACGCGGGCTGCCACGTGTCCATCATCACCGACAACTCGGTCATTCCGCAGCAGTATCTGCCGCTCTGCGCAGGCATGGCGGTCAAGGCCGGCATGGACCCGTTCGACGCGCTGAAGGCCATCACCATCAACCCGGCGGAGCACATCGGCGTGGCCGACCGCGTCGGCTCGCTGGAGGTGGGCAAGGACGCGGACGTCGTCATCACGAACGGCTGCCCCTTCGAGGTCATGACCGAGGTGCGGGCAGTCTTTATTGACGGGGCGCGTATCGCGGAGTAATTGCGTACAGTGCGGCATCTTTAAGCAAGCCGTACCAACTCTGCAGAAACCTCCCCGGCGTTGGCTATTAAATAGCGGCACATCTCCGTCCGCCATCGCCCAAAGGCCAGCAATTCCTCATCCCCGGTCTGTAAATACTGTTTGTACCCATAAGTGCTGCTCAAAAGCTGGCCTAAATACAGATACGGCATATACCGCAGGTCGTCCATGCTCACTTCGGCGTACCTGCGGTATTCGTTTGTGTAGGCGGCCAGTCGTGCCGCATTGAATGTGCAGTCCATGTAGCTGTATGACCGTATCAGTTCCCACGCAATCGGTACTTCTCCGGCGTTGACAAAATCCAGCACGGCCTTGATCTCTGACCCGTCATACAACAGCTGCATTACGCTGTAATCGCCGTGAGAGCGTTTGAGGGTCAGGGCGTTTGTGTTCACAAATGCACCCGCATCAGACACACGGGCAATCATTACAAGGCGGTCCTGCAAGTCGCGGCAGATCTCTGCTCCGTGTACGGCATCGGCGTGGGCTGCTGCCATCAAGTCCGCGTAGGCGGCTTTGGCCTGCAGCCGCGCTGCGCTGCCGTATCTAGAAATCTCACAGGGTAACAGATCATCGTAGGGGTAGTGCTCTAAGGCATTTACAATTTGCGCCAGCAGTCTGGCGGAGTCGAGCAGCTCCCTTTTGGAACAGCAGCCCTTTTCCCGTGTTTGCCCGGGAATAAATGCCTGCAGAATGGCGATGCGGCCGTTCTGCATAAAGTAGAAGTCTCCGTTTCGGCAGGAAATGTACTCGGGCACAGAAATCCCGTTCTGGCGCAGAAAATCTGTGACATGTACCTCCCGCAAAATGCTGTCCGCGCGGAACTTGGATTGAAACACCTTTAAAATGAAGGCTGCCTCGCTGCCGTACAGCTTAAAAAGCGCTGCACTGCCTCGGTCAATGCGCTCCACTGCCCGCACGGCAAGGCCGTAGTGCTGCCGGACGGCGGCACAAATTTCAGGGTCGGTCATGAAGGACACCTCGCTTTCTGTAAATGGACGGTGGAAGGCTCAGTCCGGTACCCTGCAAAGGCAGGGGGTTTTTAAACAGTATACCACATCTTCCCCTGTTTGCGTACAAAATTCCCACCGTATGCTTGCATCCCGCATAAAACTGTGCTATAATACCCGCATACGGCAAAGGCGCCGTCTGATAGCATTGCTATCGGACGGCGCCTTTTCATTTTGATACAGAGCCGATTGGAGTGTAAAGAATATGGAAAAGATTCCCCGTCACATCGACATTGACTACAGCAAGTACGCCCCGGACATCCCGGAGGACCGGCTCGAAGCCTACTACGGCCTGCCCAAGCACGTACAGTTCTGCAAGGAATGCGTCATGAGCAACCAGAAGCCCAACTCCTGCTATGAGTTTGAGCATACGATCAACTCCATCAAGAAAACGATGGTCATTCAGGAGGACGGCGTCTGTGATGCCTGCCATGCCTGCCACAACAAGGCCAACGGCCATATCGACTGGGCCCTGCGCGAGAAGGAGCTGCGCGAGCTCTGCGACCAGTACCGCAAGAACGACGGCAGCTATGACTGCCTTGTGCCCGGCTCCGGCGGCAAGGACAGCTTCTACGCCGCGCACCTGCTGAAATACAAGTACGGCATGCACCCGCTGACCGTCACCTGGGCCCCGCACATCTACACGCCCTGGGGCTGGGAGAACATGCAGGCGTGGATCCACGCGGGCTTTGACAACTACCTGTGCACCCCCAACGGCATGACCCACCGCTTGCTGACCCGCCTTGCGACGGAGAACCTGTTCCACCCGTTCCAGCCGTTCATTCTGGGCCAGAAGCAGCTGGCACCCAAGATGGCCGCGAAGTTTGGCATCCCGCTGGTGTTCTACGGCGAGAACGAGGCCGAGTTCGGCAACCCGATTGCCGACAACAACTCCGCCCTGCGCGACGAACATTTCTTTGCGGTCAACGACTACGACCACATTTATCTGGGCGGTGTCAGCCTGCGCCAGCTGGAGGAGGACTACAAGGTCGATAAGGCCGATTTGGCCATCTACCTGCCGTCCGAGACCTCCAACCTTGAGAAAAACCACATTCAGGTGCGGTATCTTGGCTATTACGAGAAGTGGCATCCGCAGGGCGCGTACTACTACAGCGTCGAGCACGGCGGCTTCCGCCCCGCGCCGGAGCGCACACAGGGCACCTACTCCAAGTACAACTCCATCGATGACAAGATCGACGATTTCTTCTACTACACGACCTACATCAAGTACGGCATCGGCCGCACGACCTACGACGCCGCGCAGGAGATCCGCAACGAGGAGATCACGCTGGACGAGGGCAAGGCGCTCTGCAAGAAGTTTGACGGCGAGTACCCGGACCGTTTTGAAAAGGAAATCTTCAAATATCTGTCGCTGGACCGCCAGCACTTCCCCTGGGCCAGCCAGCTGTTTGAGCAGCCCAGGATGGACCGCGACTACTTTATGGACCTGGCGGACCGCTTCCGCTCCCCCCACATCTGGAAGTGGGAGGACAATATGTGGAAGCTCCGCCACACCCCCTACGAGGGCGACAGCGAGGTACTGTGGGGCGACCCGAGGGGAACGCACCACGAAATTTGAGCGAAAAGGCTTCCCCCTTGGGGGAAGCTGTCCGCGAAGCGGACTGATGAGGGGTGGACTTTCCGCGGCAACCCGTTTGCGGGCAATCGTGGCATACGCGCCCCTCATCCGGCCTTGCTTCGCGCGGCCACCTTCCCCCACAGGGGAAGGCTTTAGAAAGGTTCAGCTATGAGCAAAAAAATACGACTAATCGCAAGATTGGACGTCAAGGACACCAACCTTGTCAAGGGGATCCAGCTCGAGGGACTGCGCAAGCTGGGCGACCCGAATGCGTTTGCCAAAGAATATTATGAGGCCGGGATAGACGAGCTGCTCTATATCGACATCGTCGCCAGCCTGTACAACCGCAACAATCTAAGTGATATTGTGCGCAAAACCGTGGACGACGTCTATATCCCCGTCTGCGTGGGCGGCGGGCTGCGCAGCGTCGAGGATGTGCGCCACATCCTGTCGATGGGTGCGGACAAGGCGGCCATCAACACGGCGGGCTTTGTCCTGCTGATGGGCTTTATGCTGCTGGTAACATTCCAGGATGTATTCAAATTGGTAAAGTAGGCGATCAATATGACAAAGAAATTGATGGTTGGCAAGGTGGCTGTGGGCGGCGGTGCCCCCGTGTCCATCCAGTCCATGTGCAATACGAAAACCGACGATGTGGCCGCTACTGTGGCCCAGATTCACGCATTAGAGGATGCCGGATGCGAGATCATCCGGGTGGCGGTACCGGACGAGGACGCTGCCAAGGCGGTGGACAAGATCAAGGAGCAGATCGATATTCCCCTGATCGCGGACATCCACTTCAACTACAAGCTGGCGCTGATGTGCGCCGAGCGGGGGATCGACGCCCTGCGGATCAACCCCGGCAACATCGGCGGGGAGGAAC
>ENA-OPAA01001964-OPAA01001964.1-human-gut-metagenome-genome-assembly--contig:-NODE-1964-length-11030-cov-2.307882_pt1 | contig 11030 bp, 10 predicted proteins | sample MGYA00241049_ERZ501414 | MGnify/ENA primary metagenome ERZ501414 (study PRJEB25962, sample SAMEA2042520) | human gut metagenome | biome: human gut; feature: human-associated habitat; material: faeces... | reverse complement strand
GTCCAGCCGCAGCGGCAGCGTCGGTTCTTCCACGTTGTAGGTCGGCAGCGCCACGCCTGCATTGGCCAGCCACAGAAAACTATTGTGGTAGCGGCTTAACTTAAAGTCCTGATGCAGGTCCTTTAAAATAAACCGCTTGTTCTTGGCGTTCAGCTCGCTGGGAATCAGGTCAAAAATATCCTCGAGATAGAGCTTCTCCTTCGGGTCATAGCGGGCAATATCCTTTTTGTACAGCGTCAGAATGGACTGCTGCACCTGGGCGACTTCATACAGATTATGCGCTTGCAGGTAGCAAGCCACAGCCGCCGGCATACCACCCACGATCAAGTACAGGCGGAAAAGCTCCATCATCTTCTGATGCACCAGCGGGTCAACTTCCTGCTTTTTGTCATAGCAGCTGCGCAGATGGTCAAAGATGCGATCCGACACGCCGTTGGCGCGGGCAAATTCCTCTATATCCATCGGGAACATTTCCAGTACGTCAAGATAGCCGACCGGTGCGCTGCGAATGTCTTTAAGCTCCACGCCCAGCAGCGACCCGCTTAAAATATAGCGGTAGCTGCCCTCCTCCACCAAAAACTTGATGGCGGTCACGATTTCCTTGCACTCCTGCACTTCATCCAAAAAGATAAGCGTCTTGCCGGGGACCAGCTTTTCCCCCACCAGCGCAGAGAGCCGCAGCAGGAAATCGCTGCTGTCGGTGGCTGTTTCAAACAGCTGCCGCGCGGCTGTGTTTTCCAAAAAATTCAGTTCCACAAAATTCGGGAAGGCTTCCTGCCCCTGCTGGCGGATCAGGGTCGTTTTGCCGACCTGCCGCGCCCCTGTAACAAGCAGCGCCTTGTGCGTATTGCTCTGCAAAAAAACCTGTATCTTTTTCGCAGCGGTTCGTTGTAACGTACTATTGCTGCTGTTTTCCATGCCGGATGCCCCCCTAGAAAAATCGTTTTGTCCGTTTTTTCAAATGTATTATACTTCATTTTGTCCGTTTACGCAACATATTTGTCTGCTGTTTTGTCCTGTTTTCGTTTATAGTTACCGCAAATGGGGAGATATTATGTCATCATGACATAATATCTCCCCTGCGTTTTATAATTTAATATGCTGCACCGTATTTTCCGCTTTCCAGCTCCAGCAAAAACTTATACAGCGGTACGGCCTCGATGGTCACGCCGTCCTCGATAATGGTTTCTTCTTCCTCATAGGTCACGATGACGAGCCGCGCGGCCCCCTGCGAATTCTGCGCCAGCTTTTTCAGGCTGCCGACTTCGCGTTCGCGGGCATCCCCGGCAATGGAATAGGCTGCCTGTACGGCCAGACCGATGGAGGGCACATAGAAATCAATGTCGATTCCCGTCTTTGCGGATTTCAGATAATACACATCGTCCGGATAGGCGCGTGCAAGCGCTACAGCCGCCATATTTTCCAGCTGCACCGATTCCTTCCGGTCCAGAAACAGGCTTACAATGCCGTTGTCGGAGAAATAAAACTTCGGGTAGCTCTCCTTCTCGACAAGGTTTGCGTAGTAGTTCTGCAGATGGAACAGCAGATAGGCATCCTCCGCATAGCGGATGTAGTCGGCAATCGTCTCCTTGGCCAGCGATACATTGACGGCGCGCAAGGTCTTTTGCAGCTTGGAATAGGAAATCTCACTGCGGACGGACTCCGCTATTTTTTTTATCAAGATTTTTACCGCGTAGTCGTTGCGGATGCTGTTCCGCGTGATGATGTCGCCCAGAAGCACCTTCTGGTATACGCCGGAAATATACTCCCGCTTTGCCTTGTACAGCAGTGATTCCGGCAGGCGCCGTATTGCAGATACTGCGCACAGGCGGCGCGGATTTTCCCGTTTGTTTTGGTGCCCAGCAGTGCCGGTTCATTGTGGGGTATCCCGCAGGCGGTCAGGTACTCTCCGAAGGCATAGGGCGTAATATGCCTGGCAAAAAAGCGTCCGCCCAGCGTTGTTTCTATCTCGCGGCTCAGCATTTTGGCGTTGCTTCCCGTGATGTAGATATGCTCTTTTGCATCAGCCATGCGGCGGGCAAACTTCTCCCAGCCGTCAATGTTCTGCACCTCATCCAGAAAGAAATAGCCCTTTTTGTCGCTCATCTCGCTTTGCACCGACAGCAGGTCGTTGAAGTCCGCGGCGGTGAACTCCGACAGGCGCTCGTCCTCAAAGTTGATGTAGACGATTTGTTCCCAATCCACACCGGACGCCACCAGATCCAGCACAATTTTATACAGCAGCGTGGACTTGCCCGCACGGCGCAGACCTACCAGCACATAATTGCCGTTTTCCTCAAACTCATAATTGCGCGGCACGATTTGAAAATCACGGATAAATTCATGTTGGTCGTAGATGACGGATTTTAAAAGTGCATGGTTCATAGCGTGTGCCTCCGAGGAACGCAGTTTGTTTTGTCAAGTATAGTTTATCATATTCTTGCGTTTTTGTCGAGTATAGTTGACAACATTACATTGTGCTTGTAAATCATACTAAGTTCCGTCACAAACAGCGCTTCCCCTGACGCACGTTCCATAGCAGCACCGTTCCAAAGCTGCATCGCCCCGCGGCTGTTCTTATTTTTGACGCTCTCAAACAGGTGTGCCCGGCATTGCCGCCCCGGTAAAGAAAAGCCGCAAAGGCCGTTATTCAGTGTCCCAGCGTTTTCAGCACACTTGTCACGTCATCGATCTGCGTGGCAAACTCTGCCTTTAAATCGGCGGGCGCAATGTTCATCAGATAGGGGTGCGCCGCCGCACGGAGCATGGGGGCATCGTTGTAGCTGTCACCGAAGGCATATGTATTTTCCTGCGGGATACCGAAATACGCGCACAGCAAATGCAGCCCCTTGTCCTTGCCCGCCGCGGTAAAATCCAGCCAGTGCTCGCCCGTGACGGCGGCACCGATGCGGTCTTGCCAGAGGGGCAGGATTTCCTTGGCCGGGATGTTCATATCCCCTGCGGAGATGGCGGAAATCTGGGTCACATCTCCTTTTACCTCGCTGAAGTCCTTCACGATACGGCAGTTCCCAAACTCAACGCCCACCGCGTCCAGATTCGCTTGGGCGGCAGCAGTTGGCACAAAATAATAGCGGCCTGTCGTAGTGCAGGCACGGGATACACAGTCCGTGCGCGTTCCCAGATAGGCGACCAACTCGGCACAAAGCTCCCGCGGCATAGGTATGGTATGCAGCAGCTCGCGGCCATAGCAGACATAGGCGGCATTCTCGGACATATAGGCGATTTCGTCCGCCACGGGGGCGAACAGCTCCCGCAGAGCGTCAAGGGGGCGGCCGCTTGCAGCGCAGAACAATACCCCGCAGTCATGCAGGCGGCGTATCTCGTCAAATACGGCGCAGGGAAGCTCGGTCTGTCCCTCCGGCAGAAGGGTGCCGTCCAGATCGCTGGCAACCAAGGTGTGAAACTGTATCATCCCGAATTCTTTCCTTTCTCGATTGGTCAACGCCGCGCTATGTGATGGCTGCGCGGCAAGATCATTCCATACGCTCCACCAGAAAATCAATAAAGGCGGCGTAATCCTTGCACAGAAGGGCACCCTTCAAATTGTTGCTGTCCAGCAGGATCATGGACAGCGGCTCAAAAATATCGTAAAAGATCTTGCGGTCATTGGGGTTGAAGCTCAGCATGATCACAAGGTTGACAGCTGTGTCGTCCCAGCAGATGGGGGTGCGGCTGACATATGCGGCCATACAGGTGCGCGGGCTGCACATTTTCAGCGTGTGGGGTATCGCAAACTGCCCAAACGCCGTGGACGAAATGCTCTCCCGTTCCATGACGGCGGCCTCGAACGCCGGGGTCGTGCAGCCCAGCGCCAGCAGGCGGCTGCACATGTGGTGGACTACTTCCTCCCGCGTGGTACAATGGGAGCCTGTTTCAAACAGCTCCGGCGTCAGGATAGCCGACAGGCTGCGGCGGAAGTTTTCACGCCGCGCCTGCGTGTTGATCTCCTCCACCTTGCGGTTCAGCGCCATAATGTCGGAGTTCGTCAAAAAAGGCGAGATAAGCACAAGCGGCATATCCAATACCCTGTGGGGCCGCACGGTGGAGATGACCAGCGCACTGCCGGTAAGCTGGTCAAGCAGGCTCTCTTTTGTAAATACGTTGGTAAGCAGGATTTTACCCTGCATGCGGCGGCTGATGCGGTCCGCAAGGCTGCTGTCCATATTGTAGTAGCTGGGGCAGTACAGTACGGCGGGCACACGGTTTGCCAGTTCCTTCTGCGTTTCCAGCGCACCGCCCAGATGCAGCGCGATGTAGGCGATCTCATCCTCATCGAGCGTGATGCCTGTCTTTTCGCGGATGATGCCCGAAAGCTGCACGGACACATCGTAAATCAGCGGGCAGCTCTGGCGTATCTCACTGACCAGCGGATTCTTGCAGAAGCTCCTGTTCTGCGCGCGCACCAACAGATTGTGGGTATGTAACGCAAAGCGGATGAAAAACTCCGGCTCGTCCAGATTGATGTCGTAAAAGTCCTTTACGGTGTTGATGAGCTGGTGTACAAGGTCGGTGCAGTCGCTGCCGATATAGTCTGCAATGTTGTCGGGCGTGATGGCTGCATAGTCCAGCATCGAGGTACGGGAGACGAGCAGCAGCGCCATTTCATATTGTTCGGCTGCAGAGAAGCGAATGTTGAAATTACGGGCCAATCTCTCGGTCAGCTCCTGCGCAAGCCTTTCATTCTGCGGGTCCAGCGGGTGCATAGTACTGGGGGCTTCCGTGTAAACGCAGCCGTTCTGTACACGGTTTATGGCGATGGCAATGTGCAAAAGCAGATTCAGCAGTGAATAGTCATTGATGAAGTAGTGGTTTTCGTTCAACACATCCATGACATCCGCGCGTATTTTTTCAATGTCAATGCTGGGAAATGCTGCCTGCAGGGAGTCCGTGCTTGTAAACGCACTGGCGGATTCATGGTACAACAGTCCGCTGAGCAGGCGGCGCTTGTTGCGCTCACTGCCCGTCAGTGTCACGGTGTCCCCGCTGACGGCAAGGCTCAGGTCATACTCCCGCGTCAGGCGGCGCATCTTGCCCATCAGGCCGTGAAAGGTCGTTGCGCTGATATAAATCTCATCGCACAGGTCGTACAGGTTCAGGCTGCCGCCCTTCTGTACAAGGCGGTTCAGGATGTAGGTGCAGCGGTCCTGCGCGTTCTGAGGGATGTCGTTCGGGCTTTGGTGCAGCATCTGCTGCGCCATAGCGGGCGCAATGCGGTATCCTGTCGGCGTCGAGACGATGGCATCCTGGTATTGCGCATTGACTGCATTGATATAGTTATGTACCGTGCGCACCGATACCCCCAGCGAATTGGCAAGCTGGGTAGCGTTGAGCTGCTGGTTCTGATCCAGCAATGTCTGCACGAGCTGGTTCTGCTTGCTAGCCATGAACGGTGGATCCTTTCGTTTCGTTGAATGTGTGGTAGAAAATCGGCTTTTTCTCTCCGGGCGGGGCGCTGCTGTAACTGCCGTATTGCAGGGTGGGGCACCCTGCCTTACTTTTATATTCATAGTATACCCCAACCCTGCCCCAAAAGAAAAGCGGCAATTTTCACAGGGGGTCTGCAAAAAGCCGTACAAAATGCCAAAAAGTATGCTTTTTCTGTTGCAAAAATCTGTAAAAGCTGCTTTTTTAAGCAGAGTGCACAACTTTGGTGTGCAATTATTTTGCACATTGACAGATTGCACCAACGGTGTGCAAAAGTCGGGTTGCACTATGCAAAAAATTGCAGTATGCTGAAAACACAGAAAGGGTCCTGGGTATGAAGACCCGCAAAAATATGAGGAATTTAACACGAAAGAGGTAAACAACTTATGAAAAAGCACAATGTTCTGCTCGTCTGCGGTTCCGGCGCATCTTCCGGCTTTATGGCTGGCAACATCCGCAAGGCTGCCGCAGCCCGCGGCCTGTCCATCACTGTCAATGCACGCAGCGAGTCCACTGTTGAGGATTATGTCGATGAGATCGACTGCCTGATGATCGGACCTCACCTCGCCTCTACTCTGCCCGAGATGGAAGAGATCTGCGAGGGTTATGATGTCAAGGTCGGCGTCATTGAGCAGGCTGCCTACGCACGCCTGAACGGCGATGCTGCGCTGGATCAGATCCTTGGCATGTTCGGTGAGGCCTGATACTCTACGGTACCAAGCAGGGAAGCGGCCCTGCACTAAATAGTGCTGCCGACCATCGGCAGCATAAATGAGGAGGAAACCAATGGATAAACTCATTAAATGGCTCGAAAATTCTTTCGCGCCGAAACTGCAAAAGATCACGAACCTGACTTGGGTCGTGGTCATCAAGGACTCGGTGATGCAGCTGCTGCCCTTCATTCTGGCAGGCTCTATCTTCTGCGTCGGCACCATCCTGAACGACTACATTCCCGCTCTGCCCAGCTTCTGGACTCCCTTCGGCTGGACGATGAGCAAAATCGGCCTGATGGCCTCCTTCCTGATCCCCTTTAACTACTGCGAGAAAAAGCGCTTCCGTAAGCAGCGCATCCTCGCGGGCTTCACGGGCATGATGCTCTTTATGATCTGCATCGACCCGCAGTCTGCTGAGGAAATGGGCCAGGGCCACACCCTGTACGGTGCCAACGGTATGTTCGTTGCCATCTTCACCGGCATTATCGTTGGTCTGGTCTTTGGTGCGTTCGCTAAGTTCTCTTTCTTCAAAGAGGATTCCGCCATTCCCGACTTCGTTCGTCAGTGGTTTGACTCCCTGCTGCCCATCATGCTTGTGATCGCGGGCGGCTGGCTGATCGTTCAGGTCGCCGGTGTCGATGTTGCCGGTGCTGTGCAGGCCGTCTTTATGCCGCTGCAGAGTGCTTTGACCTCTCCTGTCGGCTTCGTGTTCTTCTGCTTCCTGAAGTGCTTCATCTACTCCATGGGTATCTCCACTTGGGTGCTTACCCCTGTTGATGAGCCTGTCAAGCTGGCTGTTATCACCGCCAACCTTGAGCTGGTCGCTGCCGGCGTTGCCACCTACCAGAACCTGGGCATCTTTACCGAGACCTTCATGTTCTGCACCTATCTGTGGATCGGCGGTATCGGCTGCACGCTGTCCCTCTGCCTGTTGATGATGACCATCTGCAAGTCCAGCGAGCTGAAGGCCCTTGGCCGTGCCTGCATTGTGCCCGGCATCTTCAACATCAACGAGCCCATCATCTTCGGTGCCATCGCCTGGAACCCCCTGTTGATGCTGCCTATGTGGATTCAGGGCATCATCCTTCCCATCGTGACCTACCTCTTCACGAAGGTCATCCCGTTTGCCCCCATCCCGCGCATCCAGTTCGACCTGTGGTACTGCCCGTACCCCATCAGCACCTTTATCTCCACGCAGGGCAGCATCACCGGCGTGATCTTCGCCATCCTGACCTTTGTTCTCTCTGCCGTCATCTGGTTCCCGTTCGTGAAGGCCTATGACGACCAGAAGGTCAAGGAAGAGACTGCCGCCATCAAGGCCTGATAGCCGCAAAACGCTTACAGGTGCCGCTTGATCTGTAAGTTGAAATTATGAAATAGTACCGTCCGGCCGGCTCTACTCGACCGGGCGGTATTTTCATCAGGGCGCAGTCACACAACATTCTATAAGTCACACGATTTAACCGTAACGAATACAAAGGAGCATTTTTATGGAAGAGGAAAAGAGCCCGATGACGGGTATGACCCAGGAAGAAAAAGACGAATATGTCATGGGCAAGGCCATGGATATCATCATGGGCTCCGGTGACGCTCGCCTGCACGCCAGCAAGGCTATGGACCACATTGCCAAGGGTGAGCTGGACGAAGCCAAGGCTGAGCTGAAGGAGGCTGACAAGCTGCAGGCCGAGGCCCACAATGTTCAGACCGAGATGATCCAGGGCGACATTCGCGGCGGTGATGAGAAGATGGGCTACTATGTCCTGTTTGCCCACGCACAGGATACCCTTATGACGATCCAGGTCGAGATCAACATGACCAAGAGTATGCTGAAGATCGCCAAAAACTATGAAAAGCGTCTTGCTGACCTTGAGGCTAAGGTGCAGGGCTGATTTTTGACAAGGAGAATCTAAAATGGAAAAGATGAGCAAATACAACGGTATGCCGAAAGACTTTCTCTGGGGCGGCGCACTGGCCGCCAACCAGATGGAGGGCGCATGGAAAGAGGGCGGCAAGGGCTGGTGCCTGGCAGACATCAACCGCAGCCAGTATGACGTCCCGCCGGAAGAGCGCTACAACATGGAGATCGACACCGCATACATCAAGCGCGCCATGGCGGAGGACGACAAGTTCTACCCCAAACGCCGCGGCATCGACTTCTACCACACCTACAAGGAGGACATCAAGCTGCTGGCAGGCACCGGCATGAACAGCCTGCGCACCTCCATCAACTGGGCCCGCATCTTCCCCAACGGGGATGATGCCACGCCCAACGAGGAGGGCCTGAAGTTCTACGATGACCTCATCGACACGATCATTGCCAACGGCATGGAGCCGCTGATCACGGTCAGCCACTATGAGATGCCGCTGAATCTGGCCCTGAAATACAACGGCTGGGCCAGCCGCGAGGTCGTTGACTTCTTTGTGAAGTACTGCGAGGTGCTGTTCAAGCGCTACAAGGGCAAGGTCCATAAGTGGATTTTGGTCAACCAGATCAACCTCATCATCCACGAGAGCTTCAACCATCTGGGCATTGCCAGCGACAAGGTCGACAACCTGCTGGAGGCCAAGTATCAGGGCGTCCACAATGAGATGGTCGCCTGCGCCAAGGCCACCAAGATCGCCCATGAGATCGACCCTGCCAACGAGATCGGCATGATGTTCTGCTCCAACCTGACCTATCCCATCAGCCATCGCCCCGAGGATGTGTACTGGAATATGCGCCACAACCAGATGGAATACCTGTACGGCGACATCATGGTCCGCGGCTACTACCCCGGTTACGCCCTGCGCTATTATGATGAGCACAACATTCATATCAACTTCTACCCCGGCGACGAGGAGGCTCTGAAAGAGGGTACGGTCGATTTCGTATCGCTGAGCTACTACTACAGCCGCCTGTCCGGCGAGGAGCCGTACCTGCACAGCGAGCTGGGTCAGGTGCCGAACCCCGACATTCCGGCCAGCGACTGGGGCTGGGGCATTGACCCTCTTGGCCTGCGCATTGCGCTGAACGAGTACTGGGACCGCTACCAGAAGCCCCTCTACATCACCGAGAACGGCCTTGGCGCCTACGATAAGGTCGAGGCCGACGGCTCCATTCACGACCCGTACCGCATCGACTATCTGCGCAAGCATGTTGAGCAGGTCGTCGAGTCGGTCAAGGACGGCGTTGACGTGCGCGGTTACTATCCGTGGGGCCCCATTGACATCATCTCCTGCTCCTCCAGCGAGATCGAGAAGCGCTATGGCTTCATCTATGTCGATTACGATAACCAGTTCAACGGCACCGGCAAGCGCAGCCTGAAGGACAGCTACTACTGGTACAAGAAGGTCACCGCCTCTAACGGCGAGGACCTTGGCTAAGGAAGCTTTTTGACAAAAGCAAAATAACCGATTACAATGGAGTACGGACTGTGAAACAAAAGGAAACAGCAGCAGTGCTGATGGTGCTGCTGGCAGCGGCCTGCTGGGGCGCAAACGGCATCTTTATCAATATCCTGACGGCCTACGGCGTCAACGGCACCCAAATGACCCTCGTGCGTATGGCCTCGATGGCCATTCTGACAGGCATCTGGCTGGCGGCGAAAAACCCCGCCGCGCTGAAGATCGACCTGCGGGATCTTGTCTGGTTCGTCCCGGCAGATGCATTGGGGCTGTTTATGTTCGGCCTGTTCTACACCTACTCCATCCAGCGTGTGGGTATGGGCACGGCTGCCGTGCTCATCTACCTTATGCCGTCCCTTGTCATGCTATTCAGCGTCGTGTTCCTGCATGAAAAGTTCACCCCCGGCAAGGGGCTGTGCCTTGTGCTCAGCCTGCTGGGCTGTGCGTTAGTCAGCGGCGTGGCAGGCGGCGTGACGCTGGATGCGGGCGGTGTGGCCTACGGTCTCGGTGCCGCGCTGTGCTACACGCTGCAGAATATTCTGCTGGCCACCAAGCTGAAAAAGTACAGCCCGATGACAAATCTGTTTTACATGTTCCTTTTCAGTGCAGCGGCAAGCCTTGTGTTTACCGCCGCCGCAGGTGAGCTGCCGGGCGTTGCCTATATCCTGACAACGCCCGGTGCGCTGGCCGCCAACCTCGGGTTGGGGCTGGTGTGCTCTCTGGCGGCGCAGTGGCTGTACACCGCCGCGCTGAAAACCATCCCCGCCAGCCGTGCGTCCATTGCTGCCACCTTTGAGCCTGTGGCCGCCGCGCTGTTCGGGCTGGTATTGTTCGGGCAGAAGATGGATGGATTCGGCGTAGCCGGCATTGTGTGCGAGATCGCCGCGCTGGTGCTTTTGCAGCTGCCGGCCCCCGCAAAACGGAAAGGATAAGCAAATGGCAAAGAAACAGACCCCCACGGTACAGGATTACCACAAGAGTGAGACCTACAAGAACGCTGATGCCGAGACCCGTCGCAATCTGCACCGCTATAAATCTGAGCTGAACATCACAGACGAGCAGATGAACTGGCTGATGGCCTTGGAGGACGTGCGCCTGACCCCGAAAGAGCAGCGCCGCAAGGGCAATGCCACCGCGGAAATGATGGTGATCGGCGCAACGGTCACCTTTTTGCTGGCCGTCAATGTGGGGCAGCGTGCGTTTATGCTGATTGCCAGCGTATTCTTCATCTTTGCCGCGGGGCTGTACCTGTCCGGCGCCCTGAACCCCTACAGCATTGCTGTCCGCAAAATGAAAAAGCAACTGAAATCTTACCCAAAAGTTCCGTCCTTTAAAGAGTGGAGCAAACCAGCCGACAAGGACGACAACGAATAAGCCATTCCCTTGCTGAGTTACACAGCATTCCTCATATTACACAAAGCCCCTGCCGCAGCACTGCGGCAGGGGCTTTGTGCTGCGTGTCGAAAAACCTCCCTCTGCGAGGGAGGT
>ENA-OPAA01001950-OPAA01001950.1-human-gut-metagenome-genome-assembly--contig:-NODE-1950-length-11116-cov-2.587831_pt1 | contig 11116 bp, 8 predicted proteins | sample MGYA00241049_ERZ501414 | MGnify/ENA primary metagenome ERZ501414 (study PRJEB25962, sample SAMEA2042520) | human gut metagenome | biome: human gut; feature: human-associated habitat; material: faeces... | reverse complement strand
GTGTTGATGGCGACCCACAATAGCCAGATTGTAAATACTTTACGTCACCGTGTCATCGCGATTGAAAATGGTCGTGTAGTGCGTGATGAAGCGGAAGGAGAGTACGGATACGATGATTAGAAGATTTTTCCGACACTTAATCGAATCGCTTAAAAGCTTGAAACGAAATGGTTGGATGACGATTGCAGCGGTCAGCTCGGTTATGATTACCCTTAGCTTGGTTGCTATTTTCGCCTCAGTTATTGCCAATACCATTAAGCTTTCAGATGATATTCAAAACAGTGTGCGGGTTGTAGTATACATGCGCAAGGATATTCAAGATCAGAGCGAGCAGATTGAAAAAGACGGTCAAACCGTGACCAATGAAAACTACCATAAGGTCTACGATGCTCTGACAGCCATGAAGCATGTCGACAAGGTTGATTTTTCTAGCAAGGAAGAACAGTATGATAAACTGGCAGAAATATTGCGGGAGAGTCTGGATATGGAAAAGATATATGAGATTACTAACGGAGATGCAATTATATCTACAGATGTAGGACAGCACCAGATGTGGGCTGCACAGCATTATAAGTTCAAAGAGCCAAGAACACTTCTTACATCAGGCGGACTTGGAACTATGGGATATGGTCTTGGTGCATGTATAGGTGCCAAGGTTGGACGTAAGGATAAGACAGTTGTTAATATTGCAGGTGATGGCTGCTTCCGTATGAATATGAATGAAGTTGCAACAGCAACCAGATATAACATTCCTATTATTGAAGTTATATTTAATAACCATGTACTTGGTATGGTTAGACAGTGGCAGGATCTTTTCTATGGCAAGAGATATTCAGCTACAGTTCTTGATGATCAGGTAGATTTTGTTAAGGTTTCAGAAGGAATGGGAGCCAAGGCTTACAGTGTTGATACAATAGAGGAGTTTGAGAAAGCATTTAAAGAAGCAATCGAACTCAATATTCCATGTGTTATTGACTGTCATATTGACAGAGAAGACAAGGTATTCCCTATGGTTTCACCGGGGGCTGCAATCTCAGAGGCATTCGACAGAGAAGACCTGAATAACAAGAAATAATTCATATATTGACTTTAATGTGATAAAGGACTAAAATAGTTCTTAATATTTTATATTTTAGGAGGAAGAAAAGGTGAGTAGAGTTTATAACTTTAGCGCTGGTCCAGCTGTTTTACCAGAGGAAGTACTCAAAGAAGCAGCAGATGAAATGTTAGATTACCAGGGAAGCGGTCAGTCGGTAATGGAAATGAGCCACAGATCCAAGGTTTATGACAACATCATCAAAGAGGCAGAGAAGGATTTAAGAGACCTTCTTAACATCCCAGATAACTATAAGGTGTTATTTTTACAGGGTGGTGCATCGCAGTTCTTCGCTGAAGTGCCTATGAACCTTATGAAGAATAAGAAAGCAGGTTATATCCTTACAGGACAGTGGGCTAAGAAAGCATTTGCAGAAGCTAAGATATATGGAGAGGCTGTTGAGCTTGCTTCATCAGCAGACAAGACATTTTCATATATTCCAGACTGCTCAGATCTTGATATTCCAGAGGATCTTGACTATGTATATATCTGTGAGAACAACACAATTTACGGAACAAAGTATAAGACATTACCTAACACTAAGGGTCATATTCTTGTATCAGATGTTTCATCATGCTTCTTATCAGAACCTATGGATGTAACTAAGTACGGCGTTGTATACGGCGGTGTCCAGAAGAACATCGGACCAGCAGGCGTTGTAATTGCTATTATCAGAGAAGACCTTATAACAGATGACGTTCTTCCAGGAACTCCTACAATGCTTAAGTGGAAGACACAGGCAGATGCAGATTCTCTTTATAATACACCACCATGCTACAATATCTATATCTGTGGCAAGGTGTTCAAGTGGATTAAGAAGATGGGTGGACTTTCAGCAATGAAGGAACACAATGAGAAGAAGGCTAAGATTCTTTATGATTTCCTTGATGAGAGCAAGTTATTCATGGGAACAGTTGTTAAGGAAGACCGTTCACTTATGAATGTACCTTTTGTATGCAACATTGAAGATAAAGAAGCTAAGGATGCTATGGAAGCTAAGTTCATTAAGGAAGCTGCAGCTGCAGGATTTGTTAACCTTAAGGGACACAGAACAGTTGGCGGTATGAGAGCATCTATCTACAATGCTATGCCAATCGAAGGTGTAGAGAAGCTTGTTGAATTTATGAAGAAGTTCGAGAAGGAGAATGCATAATGATTAATGTTAATTGTCTTAATAATATAGCGGCATGTGGTTTGAAGCTTTTTTCTGATGAGTATAATACAGAAAGCTCATTTGAAGATGCACAGGCTGTACTTGTAAGAAGTGCCAAGATGCATGATATGGAGCTTAGTGATAATCTTCTTGCAATTGCAAGAGCAGGAGCTGGCGTTAATAATATTCCTCTTGACAAATGTGCAGAGGAAGGTATTGTTGTATTCAACACACCAGGAGCTAATGCTAATGCAGTTAAGGAACAGGTTATTGCAGCTATGCTTTTAGCATCAAGAGATTTAATCGGTGGTAACAAGTGGGTTGCAGATAATGCAGAAGACCCTGATATTGCCAAGGCAACTGAGAAGGCTAAGAAAGCATTTGCAGGACAGGAAATCAAGGGCAAGAAGCTTGGTGTTATCGGTCTTGGAGCAATTGGACAGTTAGTTGCCAATGCAGCTATAGCACTTGGAATGGAAGTATACGGATATGACCCATATGTTTCAGTTAAGGCTGCATGGAATCTTTCAAGTGAAGTTAAGTACATATCTGATGTTAAGGATATCTATAAGGAATGTAACTATATTACAGTTCATGTTCCTGCACTTGACAGCACTAAGGGAATGATTAATAAGGAAGCATTTGACCTTATGCAGGATGGAACAGTAATTATCAACTGTGCAAGAGATGTACTTGTTGATGAAGCTGCTATCGGTGAGGCACTTAAGTCTGGAAGAGTTAAGACTTATGTTTCAGATTTCCCTAACCCAACAACAGCTAAGATGGAAGGAGCAATTGTTCTTCCTCATCTTGGAGCTTCAACAGCAGAAGCTGAAGATAACTGTGCTATTATGGCAGTTAATGAGCTTAGAAACTTTATCGAGAACGGTAATATTGTCAATTCAGTTAATTATCCTAACTGTGATTGCGGAGTATGTGCAACTAAAGGAAGAATTACTGTATGCCACAAGAATGTTCCAGCGGTTATCAGTAAGATAACAACAGTTCTTGGTGCTGCAGGCATCAATATATCATCTATGGCTAACCAGTCAAGAGGTGATTATGCATATTCTCTCTTAGATATTGAAGCATCTGCACCAGAGGCAGTAGTTGAAGAGCTTTCAGCAATTGAAGGTGTTATCAAGGTAAGAGTTATTAAGTAATCATATGTAATGAGAATAATATCAAAGACCAGTCATTTGTTGTAACATTTGGCTGGTCTTTCTTGTATTAAGGTCGTCTGAATGTTAAAATATATCTAATATATGAAAGTATAGTACTTAAGTTAAATAGTGCGGATGGAGGTTAGTATGGCAGTAATAAGACCATTTGAATGTGTCAGACCGGCTGAGAAAGTGGCAGACAGAGTAGCAGCTCTTCCTTATGATGTGTATGATTCAAAGGAAGCAAGAGCAGAGGTGGAAAGAGAACCATTATCATTTCTTAAGATTGACAGGGCAGAGACCCAGTTTGATGAATCAGTTGATATGTATAGTGAGCAGGTATATAAGAAAGCCCATGATATGCTTATGGAAGCTATAGATGATGGAACATTTATAACAGATAAGGACAAGGCATATTATGTGTATGAGCTTACAATGGATGGAAGGACACAGACAGGAATTGTAGCATGTGCTTCTATTGATGATTATCTTAATAATGTTATTAAGAAGCATGAGAACACAAGAGCTGATAAGGAATTAGACAGAATTAACCATGTTGATACATGCAGTGCCCAGACTGGTCCTATATTCCTGGCATACAGAGCTAATGCAGTAATAAGTGCAGAGGTTGCCAAAGCTAAGCAGGAAAAGCCTGTATACAGTTTTACAGCGGTTGATGGAATAAGACATCAGGTCTGGAAAATAAGCAGTAAAGAATCTGTAGAGGCTATAGAGAACGCATTTGCAGGAATCAACCAGATATATATTGCGGATGGACACCACAGGGCAGCTTCTGCTGTAAAGGTAGGTTTACGCAGAAGAGAAGCTAATCCGGGATATACAGGCAATGAAGAGTTCAATTATTTCCTGTCAGTATTATTCCCAGACGAAGAACTTATGATAATGCCATATAACAGAGTTGTAAAGGACCTGAATGGTTTAAGTGAAGAAGAGTTCATGGCAAAGATTAAAGATAAATTCACTGTAAGCGAGAGTAGCACACAGGTTGCACCTTCTAAGAAAGGTGAATTCGGAATGTATCTTGGCAAAAAATGGTACACACTCACAGCCAAAGAAGAAATCTTAAGCAGCGACCCGGTAGACGGATTAGATGTAGCAGTACTCCAGAACAACGTCTTAGAGCCACTCTTAGGAATCCACGACCCTAAGACAGACAAGAGAATAGACTTCGTAGGCGGAATCCGCGGTTTAGGCGAGCTTGAGAGAAGATGCTCAGAAGATTGTGTATTGGCATTCTCAATGTATGCAACATCAATAGGCGAATTATTCGCAGTAGCAGACGCAGGACTATTAATGCCTCCTAAGTCAACTTGGTTTGAGCCAAAATTAAGAAGCGGATTATTCATACATAGATTCTAAGTGGATATTAATCTGCTTTTGTAGAAGTGTAGATGTGATGTGTGTATATTTTCGTGTGTGGTCGATTTATGACGAGCTGTGTGGGAGTTAATGCCGTTAGATGCATAAGCGCTGTGAATGAAAGCTCGTTCAAGCGAAGCGCGTTTGCTTTCGTTCACAGTAAAAAACTTTGCAGATAACGGCATTTACTCCCACTAAGCGTAGGAATCATGAGACCACACATGAAAATATACACACATCACCACCACTACACTACAGACATAATATACAGAATTATTCAGCTGGAAGGAGAACATTATGTTACATAATACTATTAATATAGATTTACCATATCAGGAGTTTGGAATAGAACAACAGGGAAATGCAACAATTACTACTTACATCAAAGATGTGTTCCCTAAGGATCAGGATCCGTTTAAGAGACCTCTTATTGTTATCTGTCCGGGTGGCGGATATAATCATCATTCTCCAAGAGAAGGAGAAGCTATAGCTATTAAGATGCTTGATATGGGGTATAATGCTGTTGTATTAAGATACAGTCTTGCACCTGTTACGTATCCTGCACAGCTTTTTGAGGCAGCCTATACAATGAAGTATGTAAGAGATAATGCAGCAGAATGGGATGTTGATCCTGACAAAATCATTATCGCAGGGTTTTCAGCAGGAGGTCATGTTGCCGGACTTCTTGGAACGGGATGGAATTCAAAAAGACTTGATTATCTTCTGGAAAATGTACTTCACTGCAGTCATGAGTATGTTAAGCCAGATGGCATGCTGTTAGGTTATCCTGTAATTACATCAGGAATTGATGCACACAGGGCATCATTTGAGAGAAGTCTTGGGGAAAAATATGATGAGTTTATAGATGAAGTGTCTATAGAAAAGAGAGTGGATAAGGACACACCACCTGCATTCATATGGCATACATGTGAAGATAAGACAGTTCCGCTTGAAAATTCATTACTTATGGTAGAGGCGTTAAGAAAACAGGAGATTCCGTTTGATTATCATGTATATGCTAAAGGTACTCATGGTCTTGGACTTGGCACACGAGAGACTGCGACTAAGAATATGGGACATTATGAACCACAGGTGTCATCATGGACGGAATGCTTTAAACAGTGGATGGGGGTAATGTATGAATAAAAACTTATACGGTCTGATGAACTGGCCGGAGATAGAGGGGATTGTATATGCAGAGTGTGACAAGCCAAAGGAGTTGCTTGGGGCACATGTTACCGGTAAGGGACTGCTTATACAGATAATGCGTCCTGATGCAGTGGCAGTTAAGCTGCATATAGATGGCAGAAAAACTGCTGTTAATATGGAAAAGGTTGATGAAGCGGGATTTTTTGCAGCACTTGTTTCATCTAAGAAAAAGCTTTCATACACTTATTCAGTGGAGAAGGTTAATGGAGAGGTCACAGAATATACGGACCCATATGCATTTGCAAATGTTACGAAACCGGAAGATTACAAAGCATTTCTTGCAGGAGAAGAGAAAAATGCAGCACATATATTCGGCGCTCATGAAAGAACTGTCAATGGCGTGAAGGGAGTGCTTTTTAATGTATGGGCACCTAAGGCACTCAGCGTAAGTGTCGTAGGAGAGTTTAACAAATACGACGGCAGAGTCCACTTAATGGAAAGAATTGAGGATACAGGAGTATTTGAACTGTTTATTCCGGGACTGGCAGCCGGATGCGGATATATGTATGAAATTAAGAGACAGGGTAAGGGGACTACAAGAAAGTTAGACCCTGTATCAAGACAGATATCATCAGTTCCAATTATTGCATCAGTGGTAAGTGATGAGAACATGCCTGATTCATATGCATGGAACGATGGGCTATGGATGATAAAGCGGAAGAAAGAAGCAGGAAAGAAGAAGCCCGTAACAGTATATGAGGTATCACTTACTGACTGGCTGAAAGAAAAAAGTGCAGATGAGCTCGTGGATTTTGTAAAGCAGGAGGGATATACACATGTATGTTTTCTTCCGGTTGCAGAGTATCTTAATGAGGAGATGAATGGATATTCGACATTGGGATATTTTGCGGTGACACACCGAATAGGCGGCAGTGATGCATTTAAAAAGCTGGTTGATGACTGTCATAACGCTGGAATTGGCGTAATAATTGACTGGAATGGTGCTTACTTTGGTACAGAAGCTAAGGGACTGTATGATTTTGACGGGGCAGATGCTTACGGATATCTTAAGCCATCACTAGAGAAGCATCCTGAGTGGGATGTTGTCACATTTGACTATAAGAAAGGTGCTGTAAGAAGTTTTCTTTTATCAAGCGTATTAATGTGGCTTAATGATTACCATATTGACGGTATCAGAATTGATGGTGTTGCTTCAATGCTTTACCTTGATTACGGTAAACAGCCGGGTACTTGGACACCTAACATGTATGGCGGCAATGAGAATCTTGACGCAATCGAATTTCTTAAGACTATGAACAAATATATTGCTAAACGTGGCGATGGCTGTTTTACAATAGCAGAAGAATCAAGCGGCTGGTTTGGAGTTACTGCGGCAGATAATGATGACCCTCTTATGTTTACTTATAAGCAGAATAACTGCTGGACTAAGGATTTTCTTGAATTCATGGGAACTGACCCGCTGTTCAGAAAAGGTGAGTATGACAAGCTGACATATGGAATGCTCTATAATTACGGAGAGGATTTCATGCTCTCGCTCAATCATGATGATTTCAGGGAGAAAGCATTTGTGGATATGGTGTCAGGCAGTGATGAGAAGGCACATTTGTCAGATATCAAGGCTGCACTTGGATTCATGTATGCACATCCGGGAAGCAAGATGTTTGCAGCAGGACAGGATGCAGGACTTGAGAAATTCATGTCGGAGCTTAATAAGTTCTATGCGAAAAATGCGGCTCTATATGAGCTTGACAATGACCCTGATGGATTTATGTGGCTTGAGAATTCTAATCCGGAAGAGACTGTTATTGCAATGCAGAGAGCTGACAGCAAGGGTAATAAGCTTGTGATTGCTGTGAATTTTACTCCTGTTAGGAGGGAAAATTACAGACTTCACGTTGATGTGCGTGGAAAGTATAAGGAAGTATTTAACAGTGAGTGGAAGAAGTTCGGTGGAGACGAGAAGGTTAATGGACAGATTATCAAATCAGATAATGATGGTGATGATATGGAATATATTGATATTACACTTCCTGGACTTTCATTTGTTATATATAACAGTGAATCGTATACACAGCTTGAACTCGAGGAAATCGCTGTATTAAAGAGGGCTGCAATTGCAAAGAAGGAAGCCATGAGAAAGGCAGCAGAGGCTGAAATGCTTGAACTTGCTGCAGCAGAGGAAGCAAAGCGGGCGGTTGAAGCAAGAAAACAGGCAGAGAAAGCCTGCATGGAAGCACTTCAGGCTAAGGAAGAAGCTGTAAGAAAAGCAGAAGAAGCAGCGCGTGCAAGTGAAGAGATTGATATAGAGACTAAGAAGAAGTTAGAACAGCTTAAAAAGAAGATGAAATAATACAAAGGGGGATCAGCTATGGGATTCATAGGACTTGTGGCAGATGCAGCCACAACAATCCAGCAGGAAACAGATGAGATAACCAGATTCTTTTCTATTGCACATGTTAAGCAGCTTCTCAATGATTTAGGAAACTGGTCCGTTTCACTTATTGGTAAAATTGTTATTGCTGTCTTAATATGGTTTATTGGCAAGAAGATAATCAGGGTGCTTGATAAGCTTGTAAAGAAGATGCTGGACAGAAGCACGCTAGATAAAGGCGTTGTTAATTTTGTGGTATCAGTGCTTAAGTTTGTAATGTATGCAATACTTATCATGATAGTTGTGGATAAGCTGGGATTTCAGACGACATCACTGCTCACACTTTTTGGCTCTGCAGCACTTGCGATTGGTATGTCCCTGCAGGGAAGCCTTTCAAACTTTGCAGGAGGAATTCTTATTCTTATATTCAAGCCTTTTAAGGTTGGTGATTATATTATAGTCGGAACTAATGAAGGAACTGTAAAGTCTATAGAGATTCTTTACACAAGGCTTGTTACTATTGATAATAAAGTAGTAATGCTCCCGAACGGTTCACTTTCTAATTCAAGCATTGTTAACGTAGGTGCAGAGAATACAAGAAGAATTGATATTCAGATAGGAATTGGCTATTCATCAGATATTCCTAAAGCCAAGAAGCTTCTTGAACAGGTTATTAATAGTGAGAAGGGGATACTTAAGGACAAGGATATTCTGGTTGTTGTCAAGAGCCTTGATGAAAGCTGTGTAACACTTGAGACAAGAGCCTGGGTTAATACAGCAGACTACTGGAATGTAAGATTTAACCTGCTTGAAAGATATAAGAATATATTTGATGAGAATGGAATTGAGATTCCGTTCAACCAGCTTGATGTACATATGAAGTAGTTTTTTTGAAGGATGCCGCGAAAGTGGCATCCTTTTTTGACTTCGGCTGCATATTGGACTGCAGTAATTGCTTGGTAATCTGCTAAAACCTACTAGATATTAAGAAAACTGGAATTTAGTAGGCTTATTTTTAGAACTTTTAACATGAGAAATTGTCAAAGACCCACTAAAACATTTCATACCAGTGATTTAGTGGGTGTTTTTGACGTTAGAAGAAAGAAAAACAAATGATTAGATATAACTAACCGACGCTAGAAACCTACTAAATTATAAAGTTATAAGCCATTAGTAGGTCTTAGATGATATATGGATGTTATCAGATGCTTTTGTAAACCTACTATTCTGCAACAAAGTAATGTTTGTGTGGGTTTTTCACAAAACTACACTGATTTTACTTATTTTTTACATAGATTGGTCACATTTTCCAATTAATATCTTACTTGTAAGAACGAAAGAGACAGAAAGGAGAGCCTGATATGGCAATTGAAGTTTTCAACCGTTATGAGAAGAAATACATTATAGATGAAGATACTTTTCATAAATTGACTTACCAGATAGCTGATTATATGAATCCGGATGCGTATAACAGAAATGGTGAGGCGTACAGAATCAGCAACATATATTATGATACTGAGAATGATCAGCTTATAAGAGCTTCTATTGAGAAACCGGTATACAAAGAAAAGTTAAGACTGAGAGCTTATGGGATGCCAGAGCTTACAGATAATGTCTTTGTAGAGATTAAGAAGAAGTACAATGGTATTGTCAATAAAAGAAGAACTTCAATGACGCTTCAGGAGGCATATGATTTTCTTGATGACGACATATGTCCAGATAACCATGAAGGAAGAATAAACAGGCAGGTGCTTAAGGAGATAGATTACTTCAAGAATTTCTACCATTTGCAGCCTAAAGTTTATCTTTCATATGACAGATTCGCGTACTTTGAGAAAGATGATGGCGATTTCAGGATTACATTTGATAAAAATATTACGACCAGAAGGGAAGATGTAAGACTCGAGCATGGAAGCTATGGAAAGAAGCTTTTGCCGGATGGTAAGTATTTAATGGAAGTTAAGATAAGTGGCGCTGTTCCGCTGTGGTTTACTAAGATAATATCAGGACTTAATGTTTACCCGGTATCGTTTTCTAAGTATGGTACTGAATATAAGCAGTATGTCCTTACGAATTACACAAGCTTAATGTATAAAGGAGAAAATATATGTTTGAATCAATCTTTACATCAACATCAGAGAATACAATCAGCATTAGCCAGTCAATGTTAGGAATATTAGTAGCAGTTGTTATTGGTTTAGTGATTGCTTTTGTGTACACACTTGTATCAAAGAAGGATGGATATAATAAAAGCTTTATAATAGGTCTTGCTCTTTTACCAGCGATAGTGGCATCAGTTATTCTTCTTGTAGGAAGTAATGTTGCAAGGGCGTTTTCAATGGCGGGAGCTTTTGCTTTAGTAAGATTCCGTTCAGCACCGGGAAGTGCTAAAGATATATCAGTAGTGTTTTTTGCAATGGCAACAGGTCTTGCATGCGGACTTGGTTTTGTGACATTTGCAGGGTGCTTCGCAGTAATAATTCTTCTTGTATTTGTAGTGTTATCGGTAACAGGATTTGGAACAAGAGATGCACATAGAAAACAGTTAAGAATCACAATTCCAGAGAATCTTAACTATATGGCAGTATTTGATGATATATTTGATAAGTATCTTAGTGAAAATGTACTTAGAAAAGTAAAGACAACTAATATGGGTACAATGTTTGAACTTACCTATGAATGCAGGATGAAATACGAGAGCGAGCAGAAGCAGTTCATAGATGAGTTAAGAGTAAGGAATGGTAATCTCAATATTACAATGGGGATGATGCCGGATTCGGATG
>ENA-OPAA01001948-OPAA01001948.1-human-gut-metagenome-genome-assembly--contig:-NODE-1948-length-11118-cov-3.780439_pt1 | contig 11118 bp, 11 predicted proteins | sample MGYA00241049_ERZ501414 | MGnify/ENA primary metagenome ERZ501414 (study PRJEB25962, sample SAMEA2042520) | human gut metagenome | biome: human gut; feature: human-associated habitat; material: faeces... | reverse complement strand
GCCGCCTGCGCGGCGCGGACGCCTACAAGAGAGGCGGCGAGTAGGATGCTTACCGAAGAGCACTTCGAGCTGTTCAGACAGTTCAGGATAAAGGCCATGGGGGACAAGCTGCGCGAGATGGTGGAGGACGAGTCGTACGATCGGTTCACCTTCGAGGAGAAGATGGAGATGCTCATCGACGCGGAGGCCGCCGCCAGGCGGGAGCGCAAGGTGGCCAAGCTCGTCAAGGACGCGCGCTTCAAGGATCCCTCGGCATGCGTCGAGGACGTCGTCTATCTGCCCGACCGGACGCTCGCCAAGGACCGTATCAACCGCCTCGCCCGATGCGAGTGGATCGGCGAGAGCGAGGTCGTCGTGGTCATCTCGAAAACCGGCTGCGGCAAGAGCTTCGTCGTTCAGGCTCTCGGCAACGCGGCGTGCCGCAGGCTGATACCCGTGCGCTACACGCGCCTCGCCGACATCTGCGACGATTTGAACCGGGCCCGCGCCGCCAAGGACGGCAGCTACTTCGAGAAGATGGACGCCTACAAGTCCGTCGCGCTCCTGTTGGTCGACGACTTCATGACGACGCCGATATCGACGCAGAACTCGGTCGACCTGTTCGAGATCATGGAGGCGCGCGAGGGCCGCCGCGCGACCGTCATCGCCTCGCAGCTCGAGCCGAACGAGTGGTACCTGCGCATCGAGGGCGAGCTGATGGCGGACTCGATCCTCAACCGCATCGCAACCGGTGCCCGCTACATAGATCTCGAGGGGCCGAACATGCGAGAGTACTTCGCCAAGAAGAGGCGCGCTGATTAGCGGTACCGAGACAGCCTACTCGCGGTACCGCCTTTTGCTGATCGCCGGTACCAAGCCAGGTGATCGATGGTACCGCGAGAGGTTACTACTCAGAAATCCCCAAGAAGCAGGTGACGTACCAGCACGCTCGCTCGAAGTTCGACCTAGGGAGGTTATTATGTCAGGTTGTTCTCGTCGACAATTTCTGGCTCTTCGGTGGTTTCTGTGGGAGAGATTCCGGCATAGGCCCAGCTCAGCGGGCGAAAACAACGATCTGGAACTGAAACGGCCCCGGGAGGGGCCGTTTCCGCGTCATCCGCCTATGATTGCTAAGCCAAATTCAGACAACCGAAGAGGTGTGACGCATGAAGAGTCTACTACTTCTCGCCCTCGGTCTGGCCCGCACGGTCGTCCTGGGCGCGCGCATCGAGGCCGAGCGCATCGTCGTGAGCGTCCGGCCCTACAAGCGCGAGCAGCGCCGCTGCCCCGTATGCGGCAGGGCCTGCGACTTCTACGACATGGCGAACCGCGGGGCCCCCAGGCTGTGGAGGGCGATGGACCTGGCGCGCTCGGCCTGCTACCTGGAGTACGCGCCCTGCAGGGTGCGCTGCCCGGAGCACGGCGTGCGCACCGAGGCCGTCCCCTGGGCGCGGCACGGGGCGCGCTTCACGCGCGACTTCGAGGACTGGGTGGCGTGGCTGGCGGTCCGCTGCACCGCCTCGGCGGTCTCCGAGCTCGCCCGCGTCGAGTGGCACAGCGTGGGCGGCGTGTGCAGGCGCGTCTACGCCGAGCTGGAGGCCGCGCGCGGCGCCTCGAGGTTCGACGGCGTGCGCCGCATCGGCATCGACGAGACGTCGTACAAGAAGGGCCACAAGTACGTCACGGTGGTCGTCGACCACGACCGCGGCTGCCTCATCTGGGCGCACGAGGGCACCGGCAAGGACGTGCTCAACCTGTTCCTCGACGAGCTCACGCGCGAGCAGAGGCGCGCCATAGAGGTGGTGACCGCCGACGGCGCGAGGTGGATAAGGCAGCTGGTCAAGCGCCGCTGCCCCAACGCGAGGTGGGTCATGGACCCCTTCCACGTGGTCCAGTGGATGAACGACGCGCTCGACGCCGTGCGCTGCGAGGAGTGGAACGCCGCCAGGGCCGCCGCCAGGGCCGCCAGGCCCAGGCCCGAGGGCAAGCGCGGCAGGCCTGCCAAAGGCGAGCTGCCGCCCGAGGAGGTCAGGGCGCTCGAGGAGGAGGCGGCCTCCATCAAGGGCAGCCGCTACGCGCTCGTGAAGAACCCCGAGGACCTCACCGACGGCCAGAGGGCGAGGCTCGAGGCGCTCAAGAAGAGGGCCGGCTCGCGGCTGGTCAGGGCCTGGGAGCTCAAGGAGGACCTGCGGGCCGTCTTCCGGGCAGCCGACGGCTCCGAGGCCGCCGAGCTGCTCGACGACTGGATGCACCGGGCCGCCTACTGCAAGATCGCCAAGGTCGTCGCCGTGGAGAAGAAGGTGCGCCGCCGGCGCGACGACATCATCGCCGCAGTCGAGCTCGGCATCAGCAACGGGCGCGTAGAGGCCATCAACAACAAGATCAAGGTGACGGTGAGGATGGGCTACGGCTTCCGCAACACCGACAACCTCGTGGCCCTGCTCATGCTCAGGTGCGGCGACTGCCAGCCCCAGCTCCCGGGTCGCCCGGTGAAGGCGAGGAAGAAGGGCGTGAAGGGAGCGAAGAGCGTTGCTGCCTAGGCTAGCCCCTTGTCACACAAACTACCGAAGCCTCAGATTTTCAGAGCGAAGCGGCGAAAATACTACCCGACCTTGACGCGGGAAAACCCCATAGAATAGGGACGGGCAAAGGGCAGAAATTGACCTTTGCCTTGATTACCCCTATGGGAACTTACAGCAGCAAAAAACCCAGAGAAAGGAGGTTTCCACTTGGCGTATGTACCCGTACCCAAAGACTTATCCAAAGTCAAGACAAAAGTAGCTTTCAACCTTACCAAACGGCAGATTGTATGTTTTGCGGCGGCTCTCCTGTTCGGCTTGCCGCTTTTCTTTCTGCTCAAAGACAGCACAGGCACAAGCCTTGCGTCTATGGCTATGATTGCCGTCATGCTGCCCTGTTTCCTCTTTGCCATGTATGAGAAGCATGGACAGCCCCTTGAAGTGGTGGTGAAGAACATCATACGGACGAAATTCATAGCCCCCAAAGAACGACCATACAGGACAGACAACTTTTATTCCGTCTTAGAACGGCAGAGAAAACTTGAAAAGGAGGTATCAGCGATTGCAAAAGGAAACACGAAGAAACAGCGCGGCGGGAAGCGCAAAGCCTAACCCGCCCCGCAAGCTCACCCGCGCCGAGAAAAAGCAGATTGCGGAAATCATCAGACAGGCAAAGGGCGACGGGAAAGCCCACACCGCACAGCAGACAATCCCCTATATCCAGATGTACCCGGACGGTATCTGCAAGGTTACGGGACGGAAATACTCAAAGACCGTCGCCTTTGAAGATATTAACTATCAGCTTGCACAGGCAGACGAGCGCGTCTTGGAACGTATCGACGGGGCGCGTACCAGAAAGGCGAGCAAAAAGGCGGCGAGGAAAGCACAGGCAGAAGCCACAGCAAAAGAAAAATCTTCCCGCTTGCAGTTTACCGACGAGGAACGGGCAACGCCGGAGCTTGAAAGGTATATCCGAAAATCGGACAAAGCAGCCGACCGTCTGGACGCGGCAAAGGCGGCTATCCCCAAAGAAAAGAAACTTGTACGGGAGCGCACCTTTGATGAAGCCACCGGGAAAGGCAAGACCCGCCTACATTTTGAGGAACAGGAAAAGCCCATAGGAAAGAATAAGCCCCACAATAACCCGCTATCCCGCCCCGCACAGGAAGCGGGTATTTTCGTCCACAACAAGATACATTCCGTTGAAAAGGACAATTCCGGCGTTGAGGGGGCGCACAAATCCGAAGAACTGGCAGAGCGCGGCGCAAAGTACGGGGCGCGGAAAGTCAAGGAGGGCTACCACAGCCACAAGCTCAAACCCTACCGGGCGGCGGCAAAGGCAGAGAAAGCGGCGTTCAAGGCGAATGTGGATTTCCAGTACCATAAAGCCCTGCATGACAATCCGCAGATTGCGGGCAATCCCCTTTCCCGCTTCATGCAGAAGCAGCAAATCAAGCGGCAGTATGCAAAGTCGGCAAGGAAAGGCGGCGCAAAAACGGCGCAGAAAGCCGCAGAGAACACCCGCAAGGCGGCAAAAAAGACCGCCGAGGAAACAAAAAAGGCAATCGCTTTTGTAGGGCGGCACCCGGCGGGCGTATGTATCGCCGTTGCCGCGCTGCTCTTATTCATCATGGTATCGGCGGGGCTTTCCTCTTGCGGTTCCATGTTCTCCGGCTTGATGAACGGCATACTTGGGACTTCCTACACGTCGGAGGACAGCGACCTTGTGGCGACGGAGAACAATTACGCCGCAAAGGAAAACGAGCTTCAGCAGCAGATTGACAATATCGAAAGCACCCACCCCGGCTATGACGAATACCGCTATGACCTTGACAGTATCGGGCATAACCCCCATGAGTTAGCGTCCTACCTCACCGCCCTTTTGCAGACCTACACCCCGCAGAGCGCACAGGCAGAGCTAAATCGCGTCTTTGCCATGCAGTACACTTTGACGCTGACAGAAGAAACGGAAATCCGCTACCGCACAGAAACAAGCACAGACCCGGAAACAGGGGAAACGACCACCGAGGAAGTACCCTACGAGTACCATATCCTCAACGTGAAGCTGACGAACAAGCCCATTTCCGAGATTGCGGAGGAACTTCTAACGCCACAGCAGCTTGAAATGTACCGCGTCTATCTGGAAACAAGCGGAAACAAACCGCTGATTTTCGGCGGCGGCTCCCCCGATATGGGCGCGTCCGAGGATTTAAGCGGCGTACAGCTTGTAAACGGCACACGCCCCGGCAACACCGCCGTTGTAGACCTTGCGAAGCGGCAAGTCGGCAACGTGGGCGGGCGACCCTTTTGGAGCTGGTACGGATTTAACAGCCGCGTGGAATGGTGCGCCTGTTTCGTTTCATGGTGCTACAATCAAGCCGGAAAGAGCGAGCCGCGCTTTGCCGGGTGCCAGTCACAGGGCGTACCCTGGTTCCAGTCACGCGGGCAATGGGGCGCGAGGGGCTATGAGAATATCGCCCCCGGCGACGCTATCTTTTTCGACTGGGACGGGGACGGGAGCGCAGACCATGTGGGGCTTGTTATCGGAACGGACGGGGAGCGCGTCTATACCGTCGAGGGCAATTCCGGCGACGCCTGCAAGATAAAGAGCTACCCCGTCAATTACTCCTGTATCAAGGGCTACGGCTTAATGAATTGGAACTGACAACAAAAAAATGAAAATCTGAAAGGAGAAATTTATTGATGGCTATGAACAAAATTGAACGTATCGACAAAGAGATTGCAAAGACCCGCGAGAAAATCACCGAGTACCAGAACAGATTAAGGGGGCTTGAAGCGCAGAAAACCGAAGCGGAAAACCTGCAAATCGTACAGCTTGTGCGCTCCATGCGCCTTTCCCCGCATGAGCTTTCCGCTATGCTTTCCGGGGGCGGTATTCCGGGTATGGAAGCCGCGCCGGGCTACCCCGCAGAACCCGCAGACCATGACACCGAAGAAATGGAGGACACCGAGAATGAATAAGAAAATCCTTAGAACCTTGACCGCACTTTGCGCCGCCCTTGTACTTATGGGCGGCTTTTCCGTCACCGCTTTTGCACAGACCCCGGAGGGAGAGGACGACACCAACGACAGCGGCGTTGTCTACGAGGAACCCCAAAAGGAAGAACCCCTTACCCCGGACGGGAACGCGACCCTTGTAGACGATTTCGGCGGCAACAAGCAGCTTATCACCGTAACGACCAAAAACGGCAATTACTTTTATATCCTCATTGACCGGGACGACGAGGGCGAGGACACCGTACATTTCCTTAATCAAGTGGACGAAGCCGACCTCTTAGCACTTATGGAGGACGGAAGCACCGAAGCAGACCCGCCCGCCGTTTGCAGTTGCACCGATAAATGCGAAGCCGGAAAGGTAAATGTGAGCTGCCCTGTCTGCAAGGACAACATGACCGCTTGCAGCGGCAAGGAAGCGGAGCCGGAAACCGAGAAACCAACAGAGCAGCCCAAAGAGAAAGGCAATACAGGCGGGCTTGTGCTTTTCCTTGTCGTGGCACTTCTTGGCGGCGGGGGCGCGTTCTATTATTTTAAGTTTATGAAGCCAAAGCAGAACGTCAAGGGCGACACCGACCTTGAAGATTTCGATTTTGACGATTACGACGAGGACGAGGGGGACGGGCTTTCTGATGAAGAACAGGAGGACGAGGAAGCATGACGCTTTTCACCGAAAACCCTTTAGAAAAAATGATGGTACAAAGACCCACCGGGCGGCGTGACAGTGCGCCGCCCGTTCCAAAATCCCCGGCGTGTATGCGTTGCCCTTATAAGGCGCAATCCCCCTGTATCGGCTATTGTCTGAAACAGGCACAGGAGAAGAAGCACACCGCGCCGGAACGCTGAAAGGAGGATTTTTTCATGGCATTTAGACTTGTGATTGCAGAAAAGCCGAGCGTGGCGCAGACTATCGCCGCCGCGCTTGGCATTAAGGGGAAACAGGACGGGTATATCGAGGGCGGCGGCTACCTCATTTCATGGTGCGTCGGGCATTTGGTACAGCTTGCGGAAGCTGCCGCCTACGGGGAGCAATATAAAAAATGGAGTTTTGACAGCTTACCCATTCTGCCGGAGGAATGGCAGTACGCCGTTGACCCGGACAAGGGGAAGCAATTCAAAACCATTAAAGAGCTTATGCACCGCGCCGACGTTTCCGAAGTGGTAAATGCGTGTGACGCGGGGCGCGAGGGAGAATTGATTTTCCGCTTTGTCTACGAAGCGGCGGGCTGCAAGAAGCCCATGCGCCGCTTGTGGATTTCTTCAATGGAGGACGGGGCGATTAAGGCGGGCTTTGCTTCCCTCAAAGACGGGCGGGACTATGGCGCGCTCTTTGCGTCCGCCCTCTGCCGCGCAAAGGCTGACTGGCTTATCGGCATTAACGCCACCCGGCTTTTCTCCTGCCTGTATGGAAAGACCTTGAACGTGGGGCGCGTCCAGACCCCGACCTTAAAAATGCTCACCGACCGGGACGCGGCTATCTCCCATTTCCAGAAAGAAAAATATTATCATGTTCGCCTTGATTTATCCGGCGCGGACGCGGCAAGCGAAAGGATTTCGGACAAGGCAGAAGCCGACGCGCTGAAAGGGGCTTGCGAAGCGGGAAAGGCGGTATGCGTTTCCCTTACCAGAGAGAAGAAAACCGCAGCCCCGAAAGAAGCCTTTACCCCGGAAACGATTTACAAGATGCGCCGGAACCCTTACGGCGACAGCCCGGAAAACAGCCACCTCTTGCAAGCCTATGTGACACAGGAGAACGGGCGGGCGAAAATGGGCGACGTGCTTTATACGGGAACGCCGGAGAAATGCCGCGAGCTTATGGGGCAGCTCAAAAGCGGCGAGCTGACCGAGGGCGACGTAAAGCAGCTTTACGCAAAGGCACAGGAAACGGCGCAGACCGCCGGACAGGACAAAGACACCTTTTCCATTTACCAGATAAAGGGCGGGGACGAAACAAGGGATTTCCGCTTTGAGCCATACGACCGCCTGCAGGCGGCGGGAAATGTGGTTGACAGGGCGAACTATGAGCTTGTCTATTCCGCGCCCCTTGCGCCGGAAACTTCCCTTGAAGATATTTACACCCGTTTCAATATCGACCACCCGAAAGATTTTAAGGGACACAGCCTTTCTGTTTCCGACGTAGTGGTGCTTCATCAGAACGGGCAGGACACCGCCCACTATGTAGACAGCTTCGGTTATAAGAAAGTGCCGGAATTTTTGCAGCCGGAAAACTATCTGAAAACTGCCGAGCAGACCACCGAGCAAAACTACAACATGATTGACGGGCAGATAAACAACACCCCGACCGTCGCAGAATTGGAAGCAAAGGTAAAGACAGGAGAAACCATTTCCCTTGTTGACCTTGCGGAAACTGTCAAGGCTGACAAGGAACGTGGCAAGGCAGCAAAAACGGAAAAGAAGCCCTCTATCCGGGCGCAGCTTAAAGCAGCGAAAGAACAGACACCGAAGAAACAGGCAAAACAGAAAACACAGGATTTGGAAAGGAGCTGACGCATGAATAAGTTTGAAAACGTGGATATTTTCGCTTCTCTTGACGCTATCATGCGGCAGAATACAGGATTTTTCCAAAGTGATTTTGACATTGACAAGGAGATTATCGCAAAAGCAGCGGCAAGCCCTAACAGAGAGGATAAGACGCTGCTATGGTTTTGCCGCCCGTCCGGGACGCATTGTTTTAAGGAGCGCGACGTGTTCCTAAAGGATACCGCCGCCCACAATACATGGTGTTTTTACAAAGAGCAGACCTGCGACCGCGTTCTTGCCTATGCCGTCGAGCTGACGGGCAGGGAGCGCGGGAAAATCAAAGGCAATCTTTATGAGCTTGACTATGCAAGGCAGTATGAGCGCGTTAAGGACAATGCGCTTGCCGCCGACACAGTCAAGTTGATTTATGAGCATGGGACAAGGGAGATACCCGCCGGACAGCATTTTAACGGAAATCCCGATACTTCTTTAGGGAAGTTTGAACACTTTGAAGCAGTACCCAACGACCCGGACGCGCTACAATTCCTTTTACGGGAAGAAAAGCAAAAACGGGATAAACTGACACCGGGCGACTTCAAGGAACATACCGCCGCCCTGCGTGCTGGGCTGATTGAAGCCGAAGCGCGGCGCATTGTGCAGGAAATGAAGCGCAGGGACACGCCCAATAGCCCTAATAGGACACATTTCATGGTGGAGCTGTCCCCGACATTTATGCAGCTTGCGTCCTCTAAGGACACCGACCGTCTGTTTTCCATGTTGCCCTATAAGACACTTTCCTTTTCCAAAATCGAGGGCAGACATGGAACATACGCCTTGATTGATAAAAATGAAAACCGGGGCACAGATATTCGCAGGGTGCGCCCCTCAATCCGGGCGCAGCTTGCCGCTGACAAAAGAAAAGCCGCCCCGAAAAAGGCGGCTGTAAAATCAAAAAATCACGAATTGGAGGTATGAGCATGATTAGACTGACAGTTGAAGAAACAAACCTGTTGAGCATTTACAATGAGGACGGCAAACGTGGGCTTACAGAAAACATCAACGCTGCGCTGCCGTTCATGGACGAGGATATGCGGGAACTGGCGAAACGCACCCTTGCGAAAATCGCACCTCTGACAGAAAATGAGTATGCGGAGCTTGCTATTTTCGCCGCTGATGAGGTATGACCGGGATAAAGCGGCTTACACCACCCCAAAGCCGGAAAGTCAACAGCCTTATAAAAAAGGAGTGCTGCAACTGCGATAACGGACACTGTATTTTACTGGACGACGGGGAGGAATGTGTCTGCCCGCAGCTTATTTCCTATTCGCTTCTTTGCAAATGGTTTCAGACCGCCGTATTGCCCCTTGATAAGCTGCTGTATGCAGAGCTTTTCAAGACCGAGGATAAAAAGCGTTGTACCGAGTGCGGAACTTCTTTTGCGTCCACCTCTAACAGCGTCAAATACTGCCCGGACTGCCGGAAGCGTATTACCCGCAGACAGGCAGCGGAGCGCATGAGAAAACGGCGCGCCCTTGTTACGTAGTAGGGGCAAAAAAAGCCTTGATTTACGGGGCTTTCAGTGCTTGAAAATGACGCGGCAAGGGTTTTATACCTTATCCCCTAAAAATGACGTTCTATTGCGTAACAGATACCAAAAACGCACCTACATAAAACAGGGCGCGGACAGTCTTTTGTTGGCTGTCTGCGCCCTGTTCTTTTACTTTATTCGTGCAGTTCTTCTATATCCTTTATTCGGTTTTCCAATAGGATATACAGCTCTCCATTCTCTCCCCTTATAACCAGAGTATCATTTTCATCGGAATAAGTTCCATATTCCACACATTCTATATATCCGATAAGTGTATTTCCGTCCTCAAAAGTAATTTGGATTTTACTGTCTGCGTTAATATAAGTTTCTACGCCATAACTGCCATTTTCTAATGTTATTCTGTAACATGGTGTAATACCAACCATTTTCATAATTATTCCCGTTCCTTTCCTTTCTTCCGTTCCGGCTCTTTGCCTTGCCGCAAAATATTGTCTATGTTCTGTTTGATAACGTCGTATTCCTTGACCTGTTTTTTCAGCTTGCCATAATCAGCGTAAAGGGCTTCTTTTTGCGCTTGTAGTTTCCCGTATTCTTCCTGCATGGCGGCAAGATTGGGGAGTTTAGTAACGCCCGCCGCTTTCAGTGTCTTTACTGCCGCTTCATGGAGTATCAGACTGCTTTCCTGCTTTGCCCGGTATGCGTCCTTATCCTTTGCCCTGCGGTATGCTTCATAGACAGGTTTTGTCTTTTGGTAGGTAGTAACGTGCTTCATCAGCACCGCCATATCTGCAAGACGCTTTTCCACGCTCTTTAATGCGTCTGCTGTCTTTTCATTTTCCGCATTTACTTCCTCAATCCGGCTGACTAAATCTGCGTACTGCTCAATCTTATGTTCTGTCAAGAAATTCATAGTCTTTGCAGCCAGTTTCAGATTATGGATTTTCGCCCACTGTTCATAGCCCCGGCTCTCTTGTGCCTTGATACTGTTTTCAATGTCAATAAGCAGCGATACGCCGCGCTGCTCTTTGGGAGCTTTCGCTGCCTTTGTGCGTTTGCCCTCTATCCGTTCTCTTATGGCTTCCTCTGTATAATCTGTACCGAGAGTTTTCAGACGGGTAAAGCGTTCCTGTCCGGGAGCGCGGCAGGAGATATATTTTCCCGGCTTTATCTCATAACCCGCTGCCTGTAACCGCTGCAACAATTCTTCAAAACTTGCTACTTGGGGGATAAGCGTATCAACGGCAATTTTCAGCTTGCCTTTCCAACTTGTACCGACCTTTTCCGCTTGATATTCTGCATAGCTTTTTCCCTTGCTGCCTTTGCCCGGAACGACAACAGACAGCCCGTTTTCCCGGCACAGCTTATCGCTCATGTTCCGTATGCCGTAGTAACTGCGCTTATTGGAATTGTACTTATGGTAGTCAACAAAATTGACCGCACAAAAAATGATATGGTTATGGATATGCCCTTTGTCTATGTGGGTAGTTAAGACGTATTCATGCTGTCCCTTTGTTACCGCGTCGGCAAGCTGCTTTCCGATTTCGTGGGCTTTCTCATAGTCTACTTCTCCCGGTT
>ENA-OPAA01001944-OPAA01001944.1-human-gut-metagenome-genome-assembly--contig:-NODE-1944-length-11137-cov-4.844613_pt1 | contig 11137 bp, 5 predicted proteins | sample MGYA00241049_ERZ501414 | MGnify/ENA primary metagenome ERZ501414 (study PRJEB25962, sample SAMEA2042520) | human gut metagenome | biome: human gut; feature: human-associated habitat; material: faeces... | reverse complement strand
CCTGCTGCTGCAGCTGTAGCTGTTGCTGCTGGTCCTGCTGCTGGTGCAGCTGCTGCTGAAGAAAAAACATCTTTTGATGTAGTTTTGAAGAGCGCTGGTGCTGCAAAATTGCAGGTTGTTAAAGCCGTTAAAGAAGCATGTGGTCTTGGCTTGAAAGAAGCTAAAGACATGGTAGACGGTGCTCCTAGCACAGTAAAAGAAGGCTTGGCTAAAGACGAAGCTGAATCACTGAAGAAAACTTTGGAAGAAGCTGGAGCTGAAGTTGAGCTTAAATAATATTAGCCTGAGTATCAGGTAATACGGTTAGGAATCCTCTGGTAGAGGATTCTTAACCTTTTTGTGTCTATATTATTATTAAGTTCTACAAAATATTAACAAATGTCTTCAAATACTGAAAATCAAAGAGTTAATTTTGCTTCCATCAAGAATCCGATGAAGTATCCGGATTTCTTGGAAGTGCAATTGAAGTCATTCCAAGACTTTTTACAGTTGGATACCCCGCCCGAAAAGCGTAAGAATGACGGGCTGTATAAGGTATTCGCTGAAAACTTCCCTATTGCTGACACTCGTAATAACTTTGTCCTTGAATTCTTGGACTATTACATTGATCCGCCTCACTATTCAATAGACGAGTGTTTGGAGCGCGGGCTCACATACAGCGTGCCTTTGAAAGCAAAACTGAAGTTGTATTGTACTGATCCTGATCATGAAGATTTCGATACGGTTATTCAGGATGTTTATCTGGGTCCTATTCCGTATATGACTCCGAAAGGAACTTTTGTTATTAATGGTGCTGAGCGTGTAGTTGTTTCTCAGTTGCACCGTTCTCCGGGCGTGTTCTTTGGTCAGAGCGTGCATGCTAACGGTACTAAATTGTACTCTGCCCGTATTATTCCATTCAAAGGTTCATGGATCGAATTCGCTACAGATATTAACAATGTAATGTATGCGTATATCGACCGTAAAAAGAAATTGCCTGTTACTACTCTGTTAAGAGCTGTAGGTTTTGAAAATGATAAAGATATCCTCGAAATCTTCAATTTGGCTGAAGACGTTAAGGTTAATAAGACTAACTTGAAGAAAGTCGTAGGAAGAAAACTCGCTGCTCGTGTTTTAAAAACATGGACAGAAGATTTCGTAGATGAAGACACAGGTGAAGTTGTTTCTATTGAACGTAATGAGGTTATTATCGACCGTGAAACTGTGATTGAAGAGGATCATATCGATGAAATTATAGACTCAGGCGTTCAGAATATCCTTGTTCACAAGGAAGAAGCGAATTCATCCGACTACTCTATTATATTTAATACCCTTCAGAAAGACCCGAGCAACTCTGAAAAAGAGGCTGTACTTTACATTTACCGTCAGTTGCGTAATGCAGATCCGGCTGATGATGCCAGTGCTCGTGAGGTTATCAATAACCTGTTCTTCTCTGAAAAAAGATATGACCTTGGCGAGGTAGGACGTTACAGAATCAACAAAAAGTTGGGACTGACTACGGACATGGATGTGAAGGTATTGACAAAACAAGATATTATTGAAATCATTAAGTATCTGATTGAGCTGATTAACTCTAAAGCGGATGTTGATGATATTGACCACTTGAGTAACCGTCGTGTACGTACTGTAGGAGAACAGTTGTCCAATCAATTTGCGATTGGTCTGGCACGTATGTCTCGTACCATCCGTGAGCGTATGAATGTGCGTGACAATGAAGTGTTTACTCCGATTGATTTGATTAATGCGAAGACTATTTCTTCTGTTATCAATTCATTCTTTGGAACAAATGCTTTGTCGCAGTTCATGGATCAAACTAATCCATTGGCTGAAATCACTCACAAGCGTCGTTTGTCAGCGTTAGGACCTGGTGGTCTGTCACGTGAACGTGCTGGTTTTGAGGTTCGTGACGTACACTATACTCATTATGGTCGTTTGTGTCCGATTGAAACTCCTGAAGGTCCGAATATCGGTTTGATTTCTTCTTTGTGTGTGTATGCTAAGATTAATGAACTTGGCTTTATTTCAACTCCTTATCGTAAAGTAGCTGATGGTAAGGTGGATATATCTGATGAAGGTATTGAATATCTGACAGCCGAAGAGGAAGAGGATAAGATAATCGCTCAGGGTAATGCTCCATTGGATGATGAAGGCAAATTTGTTCGTGAGAAAGTAAAAGCTCGTCGTGATGCTGATTATCCTGTTGTTACTCCTGACCAGGTAGAGTTGATGGATGTTTCTCCACAGCAGATTGCTTCTATCGCTGCTTCTTTGATTCCGTTCTTGGAACATGACGATGCTAACCGTGCATTGATGGGATCAAACATGATGCGCCAGGCAGTTCCTTTGTTGCGTACAGAGGCTCCTATTGTAGGTACAGGTATTGAAAAACAGTTGGTTGAAGACTCTCGTACTCAGATTGCAGCAGAGGGTGATGGTGTTGTAGAATATGTCGATGCAACAACTATTCGTATCTTGTATGACAGAAATGAAGATGAGGAATTTGTAAGCTTTGAACCTGCTTTGAAGGAATACAGAATTCCTAAATTCCGTAAGACTAATCAGAGCATGACCATTGACCTCCGTCCTACTTGTGATAAAGGACAGCGTGTGAAGAAGGGTGATATCCTGACTGAAGGATATTCAACTCAGGGTGGTGAGCTTGCATTGGGTAAAAACCTGTTGGTGGCTTATATGCCTTGGAAAGGTTATAACTACGAGGATGCTATTGTATTGAATGAACGCGTTGTACGTGAGGACTTGCTGACTTCTGTACACGTTGATGAATATATTTTGGAGGTCCGCGAAACGAAACGCGGTATGGAAGAATTAACTTCTGATATTCCTAACGTGAGTGAAGAAGCTACTAAAGATTTGGATGAAAACGGTATTGTACGTGTAGGTGCACGTATCGAACCGGGTGATATCCTGATTGGTAAGATTACTCCGAAAGGTGAATCAGATCCTTCTCCGGAAGAAAAATTGCTTCGTGCTATTTTCGGTGATAAGGCAGGTGATGTGAAGGATGCTTCATTGAAAGCTTCTCCGTCATTACGTGGTGTCGTTATTGACAAGAAGTTGTTCTCACGTGTTATCAAGAGCAGAAGTGAGAAGAATGCCGATAAGGCTATTCTGCCTAAACTGAATGATGAATTCGAAGAAAAGGCAGCAAAACTGAAAGATATCTTGATTGAGAAACTATTGGTTTTGACTAATGGTAAGGTTTCCCAAGGAGTGAAAGATTATTTGGGAACGGAAGTTATTGCCAAGGGGGCGAAGTTCACCAAACGCGATTTGGAATCATTGGATTATACTATTATCCAGTTGAGCAAGTGGACAGCTGATGCTCATAAGAATGACATGATTCGTGACTTGGTGATGAATTATTTGAAGAAATATAAAGAATTGGATGCTGAATTAAAGCGTAAGAAGTTTGCTATCACTATCGGTGATGAACTTCCTGCGGGCATTATTCAGATGGCTAAGGTTGATATTGCCAAGAAGCGTAAGATTGGTGTAGGTGATAAGATGGCGGGACGTCACGGTAACAAGGGTATTGTTTCTCGTGTGGTTCGTCAGGAAGATATGCCGTTCTTAGCAGATGGTACTCCAGTAGATATCGTATTGAATCCGTTGGGTGTGCCTTCTCGTATGAATATTGGTCAGATTTTCGAAGCCGTATTAGGTCGTGCCGGAAAAGAGTTGGGTGTGAAATTTGCTACTCCTATTTTTGACGGTGCTTCTATGGATGATTTAAATGAATGGACAGATAAAGCTGGATTGCCTCGTTATTGTAAGACTTATCTTTGTGATGGTGGTACAGGCGAACGCTTTGACCAACCTGCAACAGTGGGTGTAACTTATATGTTGAAACTAGGGCATATGGTTGAAGATAAGATGCATGCCCGTTCTATCGGTCCGTACTCCCTTATTACTCAGCAGCCGCTTGGTGGTAAGGCACAGTTCGGTGGTCAGCGTTTCGGAGAAATGGAAGTTTGGGCGCTTGAAGCATTCGGCGCAGCACATATCTTACAGGAAATCCTGACCATTAAGTCTGATGACGTTGTAGGACGCTCAAAGGCTTACGAAGCTATTGTGAAAGGTGAACCTATGCCAACTCCGGGTATCCCCGAATCTCTGAATGTATTGTTACACGAACTGAGAGGTCTTGGCTTGAGTATCAACCTTGAATAATAAAAAAATATAACTCTTTACATTATAAATAAGGAAGTATGGCTTTTAGAAAAGAAACTAAGATAAAGAGTAATTTCTCGAAAATCTCAATTGGCTTGGCTTCACCCGAAGAAATCCTTGAGAATTCGAGCGGTGAGGTGTTGAAGCCTGAAACGATCAACTACCGTACCTACAAACCGGAACGTGATGGTTTGTTCTGCGAGCGTATTTTCGGTCCGGTGAAAGATTACGAATGTCATTGCGGTAAGTACAAACGTATCCGTTATAAAGGTATTGTTTGTGACCGATGTGGCGTTGAAGTGACTGAAAAGAAGGTCCGTCGTGAACGTATGGGACATATTCAGTTAGTTGTGCCTGTAGCGCATATCTGGTATTTTCGTTCATTGCCGAATAAGATCGGTTATTTGTTGGGGCTGCCTACAAAGAAACTAGACGCTATTGTATATTATGAACGTTATGTAGTTATCCAGCCGGGTGTGAAGGCTGAAGATGGCATTAATAAATATGATTTGCTTTCTGAAGAAGAGTATTTGGATATCTTGGATACACTTCCTAAAGAAAACCAATATTTGGAAGATACAGATCCGAATAAGTTTATAGCTAAGATGGGAGCAGAAGCCATTTATGATCTGCTCTCAACTTTGGATTTGGATGCTTTATCTTATGAATTACGTCATAAAGCAAGTAATGATTCTTCGCAGCAACGCAAGAACGAGGCTTTGAAGCGTCTGCAGGTAGTTGAATCGTTCCGTGCATCTCGCGGACGTAATAAACCTGAATGGATGATTGTACGTATTGTGCCGGTTATTCCTCCTGAACTGCGTCCATTGGTTCCGTTGGATGGTGGCCGTTTCGCTACCTCTGACTTGAATGACTTGTATCGTCGTGTGATTATCCGTAACAACCGTTTGAAGCGACTGATTGAAATCAAGGCTCCCGAAGTGATTTTGCGTAACGAAAAACGTATGTTGCAGGAGGCTGTCGATTCCTTGTTCGATAACTCACGTAAATCAAGTGCAGTGAAGACTGACGCTAATCGTCCATTGAAATCACTGTCCGATAGCTTGAAGGGTAAGCAAGGACGTTTCCGTCAGAATTTGCTGGGTAAGCGTGTTGACTACTCTGCTCGTTCGGTTATTGTTGTTGGTCCTGAATTGAAGATGGGTGAATGTGGTATCCCTAAACTGATGGCTGCAGAGCTTTACAAGCCGTTTATCATCCGTAAGTTGATTGAACGTGGTATTGTGAAGACTGTAAAATCTGCAAAGAAGATTGTAGACCGCAAGGAGCCTGTGATCTGGGATATCTTGGAACATGTCATGAAAGGTCATCCTGTATTGCTGAACCGTGCGCCGACTCTGCACCGTTTGGGTATTCAGGCTTTCCAACCGCATATGATTGAAGGTAAAGCTATTCAATTGCACCCGTTGGCTTGTACAGCGTTCAATGCCGACTTCGATGGTGACCAGATGGCGGTTCACTTGCCTTTGAGTAATGATGCGATTCTGGAAGCACAGATGTTGATGCTTCAAGCTCATAACATTCTGAATCCTGCTAATGGTGCTCCTATTACTGTGCCTGCACAGGATATGGTACTTGGTTTGTATTATATTACCAAGCTGAGAAAAGGGGCTAAAGGTGAAGGCTTGACTTTCTACGGTCCGGAAGAGGCTTTGATTGCTTATAATGAAGGTAAAGTGGATATTCATGCTATCGTCAACGTAGTGGTGAAGGACTTGGACAAAGATGGCAAAATCGTAGATGTGATGATGAAAGAAACCTCCGTAGGGCGTGTGATTGTAAATGAAATCGTTCCAGCGGAAGTGGGGTACTTGAATACCATTATTTCCAAAAAGTCTTTGCGAGATATCATTAGTGATGTTATCAAAGCTGTCGGTGTTGCACGTGCTTGTGAATTCTTGGATGGTATTAAGAACTTAGGTTACTATATGGCGTTCAAGGGTGGTCTGTCATTCAACTTGGGTGATATTATTATCCCGAAAGAAAAAGAAGAACTGGTAAAACGTGGTAATGAGGAAGTGGAACAGATTATGATGAACTATAATATGGGTTTCATTACTGACAATGAACGTTATAACCAGGTTATCGATACATGGACTCACGTGAACAGTGACCTGTCTGATATACTTTACAAGACGATTAAGAATGATGACCAAGGCTTCAATTCAGTATTTATGATGCTTGATTCCGGGGCCCGTGGTTCTAAAGAGCAGATTCGTCAGTTGTCTGGTATGCGTGGTTTGATGGCAAAACCGCAGAAAGCCGGTGCTGAAGGCGCACAGATTATTGAAAACCCTATTCTTTCAAACTTTAAAGAAGGTTTGTCTGTGTTAGAGTATTTTATTTCTACCCACGGTGCTCGTAAAGGTTTGGCGGATACAGCGTTGAAGACTGCTGATGCGGGATACTTGACCCGCCGTCTGGTAGACGTGTCGCATGATGTGATTATCAATGAAGAAGACTGTGGAACACTTCGTGGTTTGGTTTGTACGGCTTTGAAGAATAACGATGAAGTTATTGCTACTTTGTACGAACGTATTCTAGGACGTGTTTCTGTACATGATATCGTCCATCCTACTACTGGTAAACTGATTGTAGCCGGTGGAGAGGAGATTACAGAGGATATTGCGCAGGAAATCGAGGATTCTCCGATTGAAAGCGTTGAAATCCGTTCGGTATTAACTTGTGAATCTAAGAAAGGGGTATGTGCTAAGTGTTATGGACGTAACTTGGCATCCAGTCGTATGGTTCAGAAAGGTGAAGCAGTCGGCGTAATCGCTGCCCAATCTATTGGTGAGCCGGGTACACAGTTGACATTGCGTACATTCCATGCCGGTGGTATCGCAGGTAATATGGCTGCTAATGCAAGCATTGTGGCCAAGAATAATGCACGTTTGGAATTCGAAGAATTGCGTACGGTAGATACGGTTGATGAAATGGGTGAGGCTGTGAAAGTGGTAGTCGGTCGTTTGGCTGAAGTCCGCTTTATCGATGTGAATACAGGGATTATCCTGTCAACTCATAATGTGCCTTATGGTTCAAAATTATATGCTGCGGACGGTGATATTGTTGAGAAGGGAAAACTGATTGCTAAGTGGGATCCGTTCAACGCTGTTATTATTACAGAGGCTACTGGTAAGATTGAATTCGAGAGTGTGGTTGAAAACGTAACTTATAAGGTAGAGTCTGATGAAGCTACCGGTTTGCGTGAAATTATCATTATCGAGTCTAAGGATAAGACAAAAGTACCTTCTGCCCATATTGTAACCGAGGATGGTAATTTGATCCGTACTTATAACTTACCCGTGGGGGGGCATGTTGTGGTTGAAAACGGTCAGGCAGTGAAAGCTGGTGACATTATTGTGAAGATTCCTCGTGCTGTAGGCAAGGCTGGTGATATCACTGGTGGTCTTCCTCGTGTTACAGAACTGTTTGAGGCTCGTAACCCATCTAATCCTGCTGTCGTTTCTGAAATAGACGGTGAAATTACTATGGGTAAGATTAAGCGTGGTAACCGTGAAATTATTGTCACATCTAAGACAGGTGAAGTGAAAAAGTATTTGGTGAATCTGTCTAAACAAATATTGGTTCAGGAGAATGACTACGTTCGTGCCGGAACTCCGTTATCTGACGGTGCGATTACTCCTGCTGACATTTTGGCCATTAAAGGTCCCACGGCTGTACAGGAATATATCGTAAATGAAGTGCAAGACGTTTACCGTTTGCAGGGTGTGAAGATTAACGACAAACACTTTGAGATTATTGTTCGTCAAATGATGCGTAAGGTAGAAATCGATGAGCCGGGCGATACTCGCTTCTTGGAACAGCAGGTAGTGGATAAGCAAGAGTTCATGGAAGAAAACGATCGTATTTGGGGCAAGAAAGTAGTTGTTGACTCTGGTGATTCTCAGAATTTACAGCCGGGTCAGATTGTTACTGCCCGTAAGTTGCGTGATGAGAACAGTATGTTGAAACGTCGTGATTTGAAGCCTGTTGAGGTACGTGATGCTATTCCTGCTACATCTACTCAGATTCTGCAAGGTATTACCCGTGCCGCTTTGGGAACTTCAAGTTTCATGTCTGCTGCATCATTCCAGGAAACAACGAAAGTTTTGAATGAGGCTGCCATCAATGGTAAGGTTGATAGATTGGAGGGTATGAAGGAGAATGTGATTTGTGGTCACTTGATTCCTGCCGGTACCGGTCAGCGTGAATTCGAAAAGATTATTGTTGGTTCGAAGGAAGAATATGATCGCATTCTTGCTAATCGTAAGAATGTACTCGATTATAGTGAGGTAGAGTAATTTTTAATACATACACTGTAAAAGAGGCTGATTTCTGTTTAAGAAATCAGCCTCTTTAGGTTTATAGTAAATGCTATAGGAAAATTATATAGAATAATCAGTATGTTGTATTATTACAAATAAATGTCTATATTTGTACTCCAACCAAAGAATAGAAGTTGGGGACCTTGAAATTCAGAATATTTTTTTAATGCTAAAGTATAAAATCATGGAAAACGAAAAAAATAACAATCAGTTGCAGATAGAGTTGAAAGAAGAAGTAGCTCAAGGAACGTATGCAAATCTTGCCATTATTACCCATTCCAGTTCGGAATTTATTGTTGATTTTGTGCGTGTAATGCCGGGATTACCTAAAGCTGGAGTGCAGTCACGTATTGTACTGACTCCTGAACATGCAAAACGTTTGATGTATGCATTACAGGAGAATGTTGCAAAATACGAACGTAATTTTGGACCTATTCGAATGCCGGAAGAAATGAATGGGGGAAATAATGGACCGGATGGAAAAACATTCATTCCTCCTATAAGCGGATTTAAAGGGGAAGCATAAGGGCTTTTGTAGCAAAAATAACATAGTAGTCTGTTTTTCAAAAACTTTTTTGAGAAACAGACTATTTTTATTAGTAGAAAGTATTGTTTATTAAAATGTTATTCGTAACTTTGCAGCCCAAAATGTATAGTTTTGGACTTAGTACAGCAAATTAATAAACAATATATAATAATTAAAAATCAAACAAAATGCCTACTATTCAACAATTAGTAAGAAAAGGAAGAGAGGTTTTGGTTGAGAAGAGTAAATCTCCGGCACTGGATTCATGTCCTCAAAGACGTGGCGTTTGTGTTCGTGTGTATACTACTACTCCGAAAAAGCCGAATTCAGCAATGCGTAAAGTTGCTCGTGTGCGTCTGACTAACTCTAAGGAAGTAAACTCTTATATTCCGGGAGAAGGTCATAACTTGCAGGAACACTCAATCGTGTTGGTTCGTGGTGGTCGTGTGAAAGACCTTCCGGGTGTACGTTATCACATCGTTCGTGGTACTTTGGATACAGCAGGCGTAGCTGGTCGTACACAAAGACGTTCTAAATATGGTGCGAAGCGTCCTAAAGCAGGACAAGCTGCAGCTCCTGCAAAAGGAAAAGGAAAGAAGTAAATTGTAACTGAATTCCTGAAACAAAGAATATTAATTTAAGTTTTGGTTTGTTGGAATAAGCTATAAAGGTTGAGTAAATGCTTCAGAGGAAGCGTTGAAGTAAACGGAAAAAGTGCAGCCCCAAACAAAAACATTATTTTGAGAAAAAATGAGAAAAGCAAAACCAAAAAAACGTGTGATCCTTCCGGATCCGGTATTTAATGATCAGAAGGTTTCTAAATTCGTAAATCACTTGATGTATGATGGAAAAAAGAATACATCTTATGAGATCTTCTATGCAGCATTGGAAACAGTGAAAACAAAACTTCCTAATGAAGAAAAATCAGCTTTGGAAATCTGGAAGAAAGCTTTGGATAATGTAACTCCGCAGATTGAAGTAAAGTCTCGTCGTGTAGGTGGCGCTACTTTCCAGGTTCCTACTGAAATTCGTCCTGATCGTAAAGAGTCAATCTCAATGAAAAACTTGATTCTTTTCGCTCGTAAACGCGGTGGTAAATCAATGGCAGATAAACTGGCAGCTGAGATTATTGACGCTTTCAACGAACAGGGTGGTGCTTATAAGCGTAAAGAAGATATGCACCGTATGGCTGAAGCTAACCGTGCATTCGCTCACTTTAGATTCTAATCAAGTAATAATTAATAAGTAAAGGACGAAGATGGCTAAACATGATTTGCATTTGACCCGCAATATCGGTATCATGGCTCACATTGATGCTGGTAAGACAACGACTTCAGAACGTATTTTGTTCTACACTGGCTTGACTCACAAAATTGGTGAGGTGCATGATGGTGCAGCAACAATGGACTGGATGGAGCAGGAGCAGGAACGTGGTATTACTATTACATCTGCTGCTACTACTACTCGTTGGAAATATGCGGGAAATACTTATAAAATAAACTTGATTGACACTCCGGGACACGTTGACTTTACTGCTGAAGTAGAACGTTCTTTACGTGTCTTGGATGGAGCTGTTGCAGCTTATTGTGCGGTTGGTGGTGTTGAACCTCAGTCAGAAACCGTATGGCGTCAGGCTGATAAATACAATGTGCCTCGTATTGGTTACGTTAATAAAATGGACCGTTCTGGTGCTGACTTTTTCGAAGTTGTTCGCCAGATGAAGGATGTATTAGGCGCAAATGCTTGCCCTGTGGTAATTCCTATTGGTGCTGAAGAGAGCTTCAAAGGAGTTGTTGATTTGATCAAAATGAAAGCTATTTTGTGGCACGATGAAACAATGGGTGCAGATTATAGCGTAGAAGAAATTCCGGCGAACTTGGTTGATGAAGCTAATGAATGGAGAGAGAAAATGCTCGAAAAAGTGGCTGAATTTGACGATGCTTTAATGGAGAAATTCTTTGATGATCCTTCTACAATCACTGAAGAAGAAATCTTGCGTGCTTTGCGTGCAGGTACATTGAAAATGGATATCGTTCCGATGTTCTGCGGCTCTTCATTCAAGAATAAGGGA
>ENA-OPAA01001940-OPAA01001940.1-human-gut-metagenome-genome-assembly--contig:-NODE-1940-length-11157-cov-2.665826_pt1 | contig 11157 bp, 10 predicted proteins | sample MGYA00241049_ERZ501414 | MGnify/ENA primary metagenome ERZ501414 (study PRJEB25962, sample SAMEA2042520) | human gut metagenome | biome: human gut; feature: human-associated habitat; material: faeces... | reverse complement strand
TGTGGAGAGCGGGCTTGCCATTGCTGAGATGGTAGCATCCATTGATAAGCCAACGGTTTCACTGGTACTCGGTGGCAGCCATTCCATCGGCGTGCCGCTGGCAGTCTCCACGGACTATTCTTTTATCGTGCCATCCGGTACGATGGTGATCCACCCGGTGCGGATGAATGGAACTGTGATCGGGGCGCAGCCAACGTATGATTATTTTAAGCAGATGCAGGATCGTATTTTAAAATTTGTTGTGCAGCATTCCAAAGCAGAACAGAACCGGCTGGAGGAGCTTATGATGAATACGGGAATCCTCACAAAAGACCTTGGGACGATCCTGGTTGGAGGACAGGCGGTCGAGGAAGGACTCATTGATTCTATCGGTGGGATCCATGAGGCATTTGCAAAATTACACCAGCTCATACAAGAGACAAAATCCGGCGGCAAAAAAAGCTTTTAATGACAATCAAAATGAAATATGGTATACTTAAAAAGTATGAAAATCGGTGACTTATGGAAAAAACTGATATTTTTCAGAAAATATGAGATACGATACAGCGGAGGAAAAAGCTTATGACTTTATTACAGGCGGTCTTGATGGGGATCATACAGGGATTGACAGAGTTCCTTCCGGTCAGCAGTTCCGGACATCTTGCACTTTTTAAAATCCTGTTCCATGTTGAGACGGATACGGGAATGCTGTTTGATGTTTTACTGCATGTGGGAACTCTGATCGCGATCTGCGCAGTTTATTATAAAGATATTGTGCGGCTTTTTGTGGAGGGAATCTGTATCGTGAGAGATGTGCTGATCAATTTTGCAGCACTTATAAAAAACCTTTTTCTATCGATCCGTGACAGAGGAAAAGATCATGTTGATTACAGTCCGTACCGCAGAATTGTAAACAGCAGTTACCGCAAGTTTGTGGTGCTGATCCTGGTATCAACCATTCCGACCGGAATCATTGGTTTTGTTGGAAAAGACGTGGTAGAGCAGGCATCAGAACTTCTGATCGTGCCGGGCATCTGTCTGATCGCAACCGCAATCCTGCTCTTTATCGCAGACCGCTGCAAGGGCGGAGACAAGCTTCCGAAGGACATTACATACACCAATGCGTTTGTCGTTGGTATTGCTCAGGGCGTGGCAACTTTGCCGGGATTATCCCGCAGCGGAACAACGATCACAGCATGTCTGCTCAGCGGATTTAACCGCAAGTTTGCAGTGAAATATTCGTTTATTATGTCGATACCGGCGATTTTAGGTGCCATGGTGTTAGAGTTAAAAGATTTTGCAGACCTGTCTGTGAGCGGCATGGATATCACCTGCTATATTGTTGGTATGGTGATTGCTGCAGTGATCGGATATATCTGTATTAAAACAATGCTTGTCATTGTGCGCAATCGGAAATTCCGTGTTTTTGCAGTTTATTGTCTGATTGTCGGACTGCTCTCAATCGGCGGATTTTTCTATACATTATAGGAGATATTTTTTGGAGGTAATATTTTGGCAACAGGGAAAAGAAAGAGTTCCTCTGGCAGAAAAACTTCTGGCAGAAAAACGAATTCAGGACGTAAGAAGAATGATATACAGCAGGAGAGCTTTACAGAGGAAGTGATTCTGTGGGTGATCCTTGCAATCTCCATTTTACTTTTTATCAGTAATTTTGGAATCGGCGGGGCAATTGGAAATGCTGTCAGCAGTTTCTTTTTTGGTGTATTTGGTTTGATCGCATATATTTTTCCGGTTGTTTTGGTGATCGGTACTTTTTTTGCGGCGTCCAATAAAGGCAATCGGATCGCAACGGTAAAAATTGCTGCGGCTGTCTTTTTTGTGCTGTTTTTGTGTATGTTTATCGAGATCGTGCGCTGTGGCGCGGAAGTTGCCGGAGCGGCAGGTGCCTATCAGTATTGTTCGGTACATAAAATTGGCGGAGGATTTTTAGGTGGTCTTCTTGCCGGGATTTTTTGTCCAAATTTTGGACTCCTCGGTTCTTATGTGATCGATGTTGTGGCAATGATTATCTGTCTGGTGCTGATCACAGAACGTTCCGCATTGAAGGGTGTGCAGAAAGGCAGCCGTAAAGTTTATGAAACGGCAAAAGAGAGCAATGAACGTCATCGTGAACTTGCAGAACAGCGACGTGAGGAACGTGAGCTGCGCCGCATGGACCGCAAGGTGGAAGGCGTGGCAGTCGACACAAGAGTTCTTCCGGACAGGAAGGCAGAGCCTATGGGTTCGGATGAAGTCAGTGAAATTAATATTGACAAACTTTTGGAGCAGTCGAACACCAATCTGCCGGAAATCAAGGAGGAGAAGCATGTGACACTCACAGCCGGAGGCGCAGAATATCAAAAACTTCCTGCTATGGAACCGGAGACGGAACCGTATGTTGCTCCGTCCGCATTTTCTGAGGAAGCGTTTGAGGCAAAAGAGCTGGAAGAGGATGCATCAATCTTTCACTCAGAGCCGGCATATCAGGAGAGTATCCATACAGAGCCGGCTTATGAAGAACATCATCCAGTAGAAGAATCTATTCCGTATGATGCCGCAGAAAAACCGAAGAAAAATGTTAAGGCTACGGAGGAAGATATTCAAAATGATGTCTCATCCATCGAGGAAGAGATTCATCTGGAGGCACAGAAGGAAAGAAAGTATGTGTTCCCACCAGTATCATTGTTAAAACCGCCAGGCAATAAGCAGGGAGATTCCAAACAGCATCTTCAGGAGACGGCACAGAAATTACAGCAGACATTAAAGAATTTCGGCGTTAACGTTACGATCACGAATATCAGTTGTGGACCATCGGTCACACGTTATGAGATTCAGCCGGAAATGGGTGTTAAAGTAAGTAAAATCGTGAATCTGGCAGATGATATCAAACTGAATCTCGCAGCTGCTGACATCCGAATCGAGGCACCAATCCCGGGAAAGGCGGCAGTTGGAATCGAAGTCCCGAACAAAGAGACACTGATGGTTTCTTTCCGTGAACTTGTGGATTCGCCGGAATTTAAAAATCATCCATCCAACATTTCTTTCTGCGTCGGAAAAGATATTGGAGGAAATGTAACGGTTGCAGATATTGCAAAAATGCCTCATTTACTGATTGCCGGTGCAACAGGTTCCGGTAAATCTGTCTGTATCAACACGATTATTATGAGTATTTTATACAAAGCAGATCCGAAAGATGTAAAACTGATCATGGTCGATCCAAAGGTGGTCGAACTTAGTATTTATAACGGAATTCCACACTTACTGATTCCGGTTGTGACAGATCCGAAAAAAGCGGCAGGTGCGCTTCACTGGGCAGTCGCAGAGATGACGGACCGTTATCAGAAGTTTGCAGAGGCAAATGTCCGTGACTTAAAAGGCTACAACGCCAAAATTGATGAGCTTCCGGACGGAGAGGACAAGCCGGAAAAACTACCGCAGATCGTGATCATTGTAGACGAGTTGGCGGATTTAATGATGGTTGCGGCGAGTGATGTGGAGGAATCCATCTGTCGTCTGGCACAGCTTGCAAGAGCCTGTGGAATCCATCTGATCATCGCAACACAGCGTCCGTCCGTCAATGTCATTACCGGACTGATCAAGGCGAATATGCCAAGCCGAATCGCCTTCGCGGTGACATCCGGAATTGATTCGAGAACCATTCTCGATATGAATGGTGCAGAAAAACTGCTCGGAAAAGGTGACATGTTATTTAATCCTCAGGGCGTACCGAAACCACTGCGTGTTCAGGGTGCATTTGTATCGGATAAAGAAGTATCGGATGTCGTTGCTTACATAAAAGAAGAAAACGGACAGGTGAGTTACAATTCATCTGTGGAAGAGCAGATGAACAGCATCGAATCCGGGAATACGACAGTAAGCATTGACTCAGGACAGACCGGGGACGGAAGAGATCCTTATTTTGCAGATGCAGCAAAACTTCTGATCGACAAAGAAAAGGGTTCGATCGGAATGCTGCAACGGTATTTTAAGGTCGGCTTTAACCGCGCAGCAAGGATCATGGATCAGTTGGAGGAAGCCGGAATTGTCGGACCGGAGGAAGGTACAAAGCCAAGAAAAGTACTGATGTCGCCGGAACAATTTGAGCAATATGAAGAGGAATATCTGTAATTGATATTTGCTTATCAATAAGACTTGTATTATAATATCAACTTATAAGTCCTGTATGGACAAATACAATATGCGAAAGAGAATCGCAGGAATGGAGTTTTGGAATGAAAAGTGATATTCAGATTGCACAGGAAGCAGAAATGCTCCCAATCAAAGAAGTAGCAGAAAAGCTTGGAATCGGAGAGGATGACCTCGAATTATACGGAAAATACAAAGCTAAATTATCCGATGAACTGATCGAGCGGGTAAAAAATCAGCCGGATGGAAAGCTGATTCTTGTGACAGCAATCAATCCAACTCCGGCTGGAGAGGGAAAAACAACGACAAGTGTCGGACTTGGACAGGCATTTGGCCGTTTGGGGAAAAAGGCAGTGATCGCATTGCGTGAACCATCTTTAGGACCATGTTTTGGTATCAAGGGAGGCGCCGCAGGAGGCGGTTATGCCCAGGTCGTTCCGATGGAAGACTTAAATCTTCATTTTACAGGAGATTTCCATGCGATTACTTCTGCAAATAATCTGCTGGCTGCTTTGCTTGATAACCATATTCAGCAGGGAAATGAACTTGGCATTGATACAAGACAGATTGTATGGAAACGCTGTCTTGATATGAACGATCGTGTGCTCCGTAATACTGTCGTTGGACTTGGAAGCAAAATGGATGGTGTTGTGAGAGAAGATCACTTTGTCATTACCGTTGCCTCCGAGATTATGGCAATTCTCTGCCTTGCAACTGATATGCACGATTTAAAAAGAAGATTAGGACGCATTATTGTTGCCTATACTTATGATGGAAAGCCAGTGACAGCAGATGATCTTCAGGCAACCGGAGCAATGGCTGCATTATTAAAAGATGCGTTGAAACCAAACCTCATCCAGACCTTAGAGCACACACCGGCAATTGTACATGGTGGTCCGTTTGCCAACATTGCACATGGATGCAACTCTGTCCGTGCTACAAAGACAGCATTAAAACTTGCAGATTATGTGATCACAGAGGCAGGATTTGGTGCAGACCTCGGCGCAGAGAAGTTCTTTGATATCAAGTGCAGAAAGGCAGATCTGAAACCGGATGCAGTGGTTTTAGTTGCAACAATCCGCGCTTTGAAATATAATGGAGGAGTTGCGAAAGCTGATCTTGCAGAGGAAAACCGGGAAGCTTTGAAAAAGGGCATTGTAAATCTGGAGAAACATATCGAAAATCTTCAGAAATACGGAGTACCGGTGGTTGTTACTTTAAACTCCTTTGTGACAGATACCAAGGCAGAGACAGACTATGTAGAGCAGTTCTGCCATGAGAGAGACTGCGAGTTCGCACTTTCCGAAGTCTGGGAAAAAGGTGGCGAAGGTGGTATTGCACTTGCAAACAAAGTGCTTGAGACCTTAGAGAAAAAAGAAAGCCATTTCAAGGTATTATATGAGAATGATCTTTCTCTGGAAGAAAAGATTGAGACTATCGCAAAAGAGATTTACGGTGCAGACGGCGTGACTTACGCACCGGCAGCAAAGAAAGAATTAAAGAGAATTACAGATATGGGGCTTTCCAATTTCCCTGTCTGCATGGCAAAAACACAGTATTCTCTTTCCGATGACCAGACAAAACTTGGCCGTCCGGAGGGATTTACCATTAACGTAAGAGAAGTATATGTATCAGCAGGAGCAGGCTTTGTGGTTGCTGTAACAGGTGCGATCATGACAATGCCTGGTCTGCCAAAAAAACCTGCTGCATATGGAATTGACGTAAATGACGAAGGTGTGATCACCGGTTTATTCTAAAAAAGAAATGCAGTAGAAAGAACAGAGTGAGAGGAATTATGGCACAGATTATTGACGGAAAGAAAATTTCACAGGACATCAAAGATGAATTGAAAGAGAAAGTGACAGCATTAAAAGATACAGGAACGGAGGTTGCACTTGCAGTGATCCAGGTCGGAAATGACCCGGCATCCTCTGTCTATGTAAGAAACAAAAAGAAGGCTTGCGAGTATATTGGTATCCGGTCCTTATCCTATGAACTCCCGGAGGAGACAACCGAAGATGCATTGATCGAGCTGATTGAAAAACTGAACAAAGATGAAACTGTAAACGGTATTTTAGTTCAGCTTCCGGTTCCAAAGCATATTGATCCGGATAAAATCATCCGCACAATCTCGCCGGAAAAAGACGTAGACGGCTTTCATCCACAGAATGTTGGAAAATTAGTGATCGGTGAAGAGGGCTTTGTATCTTGTACTCCGGCCGGAGTCATTCAGCTTCTGAAACGTTCTGGAATTGAGATTTCCGGAAAAAACTGTGTTGTAGTTGGCAGAAGCAATATTGTCGGAAAGCCAATGGCGCTTCTGATGCTTCGTGAGAATGCTACGGTCACGATCGCCCATTCAAAAACAAAAAATCTGAAAGAATTATGCCAGACAGCAGATATTTTGATCGTTGCCATTGGAAAACCACAATTTATTACAGCAGATTATGTGAAAGAGGGAGCTGTTGTGATTGATGTTGGAATCCACAGAGATGAAAATAATAAACTCTGCGGAGATGTACGATATGAGGAAGTTGCAGAAAAAGCTTCTGCGATCACACCGGTTCCGGGTGGAGTAGGTCCAATGACAATTGCCATGCTTATGAGCAATTGCGTGGAAAGTCTGAACAGAGAATAAGATTGGTAGAGATAGAAAGGGTTTCATATGAAATGTGCAAAGTGTGGAGCTGAGTTAAAAGAAGGCTGTTTATATTGTTCGGTATGCGGCCATGAAGCACAAATGGTAAATGGTTATTCTGTTTTGGAGGAAGATTATCTGAAAGCTCTTTTGACAGATGAAGCATCCAAAGATACATCGTCAGAAGAAACAGAAAACCAGAACAAAAAAGCAGAGGGACACCATAAAAAGAAAAAACAGACTCCGTGGATTGTTTTAGGCTGCGTTGCTGCAGTGGTTGTCGTCATTGCAATCGGAGCAATTGCTTACGTGCGCTATCAGAATAACAATTCGTACGATTACCAGATTGAGATGGCAGAAAAGGAACTGGTGGATTTAAACTATGAGAAGGCGCTTTCTTACTATAAAAATGCGCTGACATTATCACCAAATGACATCAATGCCAGGGCTGCCATGGCGGAAATCTATCTTGCAAGAAAAGAATATGATTCTGCATTAGTGCTTGAGATGGAGATCATCAACCTCGATAAAAAGAACAAAGAGGCTTATCAGGGATTGATCACGATTTATGAGGCAAAAGGTCAGTACGATAAAATTACAGAGCTGGCGTCTACTGTGACAGATACAGATTTATTAGAACTGTTTTCCGGGTATATTGTCGCTGAACCGGTCTTTTATCCGGATGAGGGAACATATGATGTGTATACGGAAGTTACCATTTTTTCCATTGAAGAATGTGATATCTATTATACATTAGATGAATCAGATCCGAAAAAAAATGGTATTCTTTATACCGATGCCGGAATTGAATTAGACGATGTTGGAAAGTATACTATCAAGGCAGTCTGCAAAAACGATAAGGGAATTTACAGTGATGTTGTCACCTGTAAATATAAGACCGAAGCGAAAGCCCCGGATTATCCGGAAGTAACACCGGATGGCGGTACCATGGATGATATTACGTTTGTAGTGATTACTGCAGATGAGGGATGCAGTATTTATTACACGTGGGATGGAACAGATCCTACAGATACATCTGCACGTTACACAGAACCAATCGAAGTACCGGAAGGTAACAATATCTTATCTATTATTGTCGTGAATGATAAGACAAAACTTACAAGTGAGATCTACCGGACAAACTTTATCTATCATGCCCAGCCTGAAGTTGAGATTGAAGAGTAGCGGAACGTTGTAACTTTTATTATGTACGAAGTGAACAAAGAAAATGCCATTGAATTTAAAACTCAATGGCATTTTTTATAAATGAAACATAATCAATGATAGATTTAACATTCCTCCGGAATGAACTCGATCACACCCTTGGCAAGTCTGGATACACGCGCTAATGAGTATACATCCACACCCTGTGCAATTAATTTGTCGCGTCCCGGCTGGAAGGATTTCTCGATCAGAATACCAACACCTGCGATGGAAGCACCGGCCTCAGACAGTAAGCGGATGGCACCGCTTGCAGCTTCTCCGTTTGCAAGGAAGTCATCAATGATCAGAACGTTATCATTTTCTTCAATGAACTGATGGGATAATGTCAGTTCATAGCTTGTGCCTTTTGTGAAGGAAGTTACAACGGTCTGAAGCAGATTATCATTTAAAACCTTAGAAGGCTGTTTCTTTAAAATGATCATTGGAACGTTCAAAGAGATAGCCGTCATTAGTGCCGGAGCAATCCCGGAGCTTTCGATGGTAACAACTTTGGTAATCCCCTTATTTCCGAAATGTCCTGCAAATGCATCGCCAATCTGCTGCATTAAAACAGGATCTACCTGATGATTGATAAAGCTATCTACTTTGAGAATATTCTCAGATAAAGCATGACCTTCTTTTAAGATTTTTTCTTCAAGTTCTTTCACTATGTCACCTCATAAATATGTATTGTTATATTTTTAGAACGATAAAATATAGATTCCGGATCTTTCTGTTCGTTCTTTATTTTGCATATTGTAGCACAATTACAGTGTGAAAAAAAGACTATTTCGTGTTTTCTTCGAATAAATTCCCGTAAAGTTCTTCCACCAGATGATCCAGAAAGGTTTCCTCTAAATCCGGGTACTGTTTTGAGAGGAAACGGGTCATGATCTCATAGCGTTTAAAGTAAAGATCCTGATCAAAAACTTCCTCGTCCATGCTCTCATCAATATCTTTTGCGCTGTAAGTGGAAGTAAACCAGGAAATGATTTCAGAAGATAAATCATTTTCTTTTTCTGCCTGCGTGCCAAGTGTTTTCAACTGCCGCAACGACACAATGCCGATCACGAAGAAGATGAGGAGCATGACACCCATAACGATACAGAGCATAATCTTCATATAATCAGCGACATGAACAGGAAGTACTCCGGTGGCAAATAAAATAAGTGCAATAAAACCGAAAACACTCACCAACAGGAATGAATAGGCAGTGGATTTCGTCTCTTCTTTTTTTGATTCCTTTGAAACATAAACTTTCATAATGATTCTCACTTTCGTTTTTTACTTTGTTATAATTATATTTGATTTACTAGACCGGGGCAACGGTTATATGATATAATTTTTCTGTATGAAAATAACAATTTTATGTGTAGGAAAAATTAAAGAAAAATTTTACAGGGATGCGATCGCTGAGTATGGAAAGCGCTTGAACCGCTATTGCAGATTTGAAGTGACTGAGGTGGCGGATGAGAAGACACCGGATCATGCAAGCGAGAATATGGAGCTTCTCATCAAGGAGAAAGAAGCGGAGCGCATGGAGAAGTATCTGAAGGAAGGTGCCTATGTGATTGCCCTTGCAATTGAGGGAAAACAGTTAGATTCTGTGGAACTGTCACAAAAAATCGATACTCTGGGAACATCCGGCATAAGCCATATTATTTTTGTGATAGGTGGTTCGCTGGGACTCGCGGAACGCATTTTAAAACGGGCAGACTATAAGCTTAGTTTCTCAAAGATGACATTTCCGCATCAGCTTATGCGTGTTATCTTATCAGAACAGATTTACCGCAGCTACCGCATTATCAATCATGAGCCATATCATAAGTAGACGATAAAAACAGACAATTTTAAAAATAACAAACATAGTGGGAGGAATTGTATTTTATGTTACGAATCAGAGAGTATCGCAGGGTGGAAAGTTTAGAGGAAGCCTACGAACTCAATCAGAAGAAAACGAACCGTATCATAGGTGGCGGACTCTGGATGAAAATAGGAGATCGGAATCTTATGACTGCCATAGATTTAAGCGGTCTTGGATTAGATCAGATCAGTGAGACAGAGGATGAGTTTGTGATCGGCTGCATGGCAACACTCCGCGATTTAGAAGTGCATCCGGGATTGAATGCATACACAGATGGCGCGGTAAAACAGAGTGTCTGTCATATCGTCGGAGTGCAGTTCCGCAACTGTGCAACCGTTGGTGGAAGCATTTATGGAAGATTTGGTTTTTCAGATGTACTGACTTTATTTGCGGCACTGGATTGCTATGTGGAATTATATAAGGGTGGAAATGTTCCAATTCAGGAATTTATCCATATGAATTATGATAATGATATTCTTGTGGCAGTACATATTGTAAAAACACCTGTGAAGATCACTTATCTTTCACAGAGAAACACAGCAACGGATTTTCCGGTAATTGCAGTTGCTGTTTCAGAATATAACGAAAAACTGCATGTCAGCATTGGTGCAAGACCGGTAAGGGCAGAGACACTGACACTTGACCTTTCAGAAAAAGCAGATATGGAACATCTGGTAAAAAAAGTGCAGGAACAGTTTTCGTTTGGAAGCAACCGGCGCGGCAGTGCAGATTACAGACGCCATATTGCAGGAGTTCTTGTAAAGAGAGCCTGTGCGGCAAATGAACAGCAGGAGGATAGAAAATGAAGATACATTTATGGCTGAACGGCAAAGAAATCTCTGATGAAATCTCACCGGATATGCCTTTATTGGAATATGTCAGAACAAAGGGATGTTACAGCGTAAAACGTGGCTGTGAGACATCTAACTGTGGACTTTGTACCGTGTGGATGAACAAAAAACCGGTTCTTTCCTGTTCGGTACTCGCAGCAAGGGCAGATGGAAAAGAGATTGTAACTTTAGAGGGTGTGCAGGAACGCGCGGCAGAATTTGGAACTTATCTTGCAAACCAGGGCGGTGAGCAGTGTGGCTTCTGTAATCCGGGATTTATCATGAACGTTCTGGCGATGGAGGATGAACTGAACAATCCGACCGAGGAGGAGATCAAGGCATATCTTTCCGGAAATCTCTGCCGCTGCAGCGGCTATGAGAGCCAGCTGCGTGCGATCAAAAATTACCTGAACCGTAACCGGGATATAGAGTAGAATTAGATAATTGCGAAACTCATGAGAACGTAAATTGAATTGTGAAAAATTAACAAAAGCTTG
>ENA-OPAA01001939-OPAA01001939.1-human-gut-metagenome-genome-assembly--contig:-NODE-1939-length-11160-cov-5.803872_pt1 | contig 11160 bp, 6 predicted proteins | sample MGYA00241049_ERZ501414 | MGnify/ENA primary metagenome ERZ501414 (study PRJEB25962, sample SAMEA2042520) | human gut metagenome | biome: human gut; feature: human-associated habitat; material: faeces... | reverse complement strand
ATGGTGGCGCAATTTTCAACTGGAATATTGGCGCACTTTTCAATTAGTATCTACAAGCATCCGCATACTTTTGCCACTTTCATTACTTGGACAGGAAGTTGCAAAGCTTATCCGTTGCCACTGCCCGGTGGCTGATTTTATTCTTCAATTCGCTTCCCATTTCGGCATATGTCTGCGTATATCCTTCCGGAATAAAGACCGGGTCATATCCGAAACCGGAAGTACCGTGCCTGTGCTTCGTTATTTCGCCTTTTACGATGCCTTCGAACAAGTGTTCCTTTCCATTGACGATAAGTGCGAAAACGGTACGGAATCGGGCTTTTCGGTTCTCCATTCCTTCCATATCCTGCAACAGCTTCTGCATATTGGCTTCTGAATTGTGTGCATCGCCGGCATAGCGTGCCGAATACACTCCGGGAGCTCCGTTCAGGGCTTCCACTTCCAGACCGGTATCATCGGCAAAACAATCCAGGTGGTAATTTTCAAAGATATACCTTGCCTTCAGCAAAGCGTTTCCTTCAAGCGTATCTGCTGTTTCGGGAATATCCGCACTGCAATGGATGTCTTTCATGCTGAGAAGCTCTATTTTATCTCCTAAAATAGCGGTTACTTCTTCCAGTTTGTGGGCATTGTTGGTTGCAAAAACAAATTTCTTTTTCATTTTCCTTTCAATTTATCGAATCCTTCTCCATACACGCCGATAACGGAGCTTTGAGAGATGAAAGCATTCGGGTCGATGTCCTTGACCAGACGGAATATCTCGACAGACTGGCGTTTGTAGGCCAACACAACCAATACTTTCACGTTGCGTTTGCTGTACCAGCCTATACCGTCGAGTACGGTTACACCGCGATGAGTCTCTTTGGTGATGCGGTCGGCAATCTTTTCGTACTCTTTGGAAAAGATAAAGAATTGTACCGACTGACGCGCACCGTTCACGATATAATCCAGTACGATGCCGATGACGAACAGCGTTACAAAACCGAAAATCACCCGTCGCCAATCGTTGAATATGAAGTAGCAGGAACTGATGATGATAACGTCGCAAGCCATAATCATGCGTCCCAAAGTAACGTCGCGGTATTTATGGATGATGGCTGCGATAATGTCCGTACCGCCCGTACTTCCGTTGCAGTTGAACACTACGCCCAGACCCGCACCGCACATGGCTGCGCCTATGAGGCAAGCCATGAAATCCTGTCCCGGTCCCAGTATCTGAGGCGGCACTCCGTCCGCTCCGTTCACCAGCAACTGGAAAAACCATAGGAAGAAAGTCAGTCCGAAGATGGCAAATGTGGTCTTGATACTGAATTTAGGTCCTAAAATCTTGATGGCAAACGTCATCAGGACTGCATTAATGATGAAATACGACCATTGGATAGGAAATCCAGTGGCATAATAGATGATGGCTCCGATACCCGTAGTACCGCCGGTCGTAATCTGATAGGGGATAAGGAACGCAGCCCATCCCATAGCGTAAGAAATTAATCCGAAAGTGATGAAGACATAGTCTTTCAACTCTCTCATCACTTCCGCTTTGGTTGGTTTTGTGATTTGCATATTTGTTATTTGATAACAATGTTTACAATCTTCTTGGGTACTACGATTACTTTGACGATGGTCTTTCCGTCTGTCCATTTCATGGAACGTTCGTCTGCCAATACCGTTTCCTGAATGACATCCGATGCCGTATCGGCAGGGAATTCCATGTTGAAACGTGCTTTTCCGTTGAACGAAATGGTGTAGTTCACCGTATTTTCCACCAGATATTCTTCGTTGTATGCAGGCCATTGCGCGTCGCATACAGAACCTGTGTTACCTAATGTCTCCCACAATTCCTCACATACGTGCGGAGCGAAAGGAGCCAACGTAACGGTAAGCTGATTCAATATCTCTTTCTTGCTGCATTTCAGCGCGGACAGCTCGTTTACGCAAATCATAAAGGCACTGATGCTTGTATTGTAAGAGAATTGTTCAATGTCTCCCGTCACTTTTTTGATGAGCTTGTGCAAGGATTTCAACTCTTCTTTGCCGGCAGCTTCATCAGTTACCAGGTAGTTGCCGGTACGGTCGTAGAACAGCGACCAGAACTTCCTGATGAAGCGGTGTACGCCGTCGATACCGTTCGTATCCCAGGGCTTGGACTGTTCTACAGGGCCGAGGAACATCTCATACATACGCAGCGTATCCGCACCGTATTTCTCTACAATCATATCGGGATTAACCACGTTGAACATGGATTTGCTCATTTTTTCAACCGCCCAGCCGCAGATGTATTTGCCGTCTTCCAGGATAAACTCTGCGGTAGCATACTCAGGACGCCATGCCTTGAACGCTTCCGTGTCGAGAACGTCGTTGGACACGATGTTGACATCCACGTGGAGCGGGGTAGTGTCGTACTGGTCTTTCAGGTTCAGCGATACGAATGTATTGGTATCCTTGATGCGATATACAAAGTTGCTTCTTCCCTGAATCATACCCTGGTTCACCAGTTTTTGGAACGGTTCTTCGACGGCGGATACGCCGAGGTCGTGCAGGAATTTGTTCCAGAAACGGGAGTAGATCAGGTGTCCGGTAGCATGTTCCGTACCGCCTACGTAGAGGTCTACGTTGCGCCAGTATTCATCCACTTTCTTGTCGATGAGTGCCGTATGGTTGCGCGGGTCCATATAGCGCAGGTAGTATGCGCTCGAACCTGCAAATCCCGGCATGGTGTTCAGTTCCAGCGGGAAAACGGTTATATTGTCAATCTTCTCATTATCGACCACGCATTTGTTTGCCGTGTCCCAAGCCCATTTAGAGGCATGTCCCAACGGCGGTTCGCCCGTTTCGGTGGGCAGGAATTTGGCCACTTCAGGAAGTTCCAGCGGCAGGCAGCTTTCATCAATCATGTAAGGCATTCCGTCCTTGTAGTAAACCGGGAACGGTTCGCCCCAATAGCGCTGGCGCGAGAAGATGGCGTCGCGCAGGCGGAAGTTTACTTTTACGCGTCCCAGATTATGTTCTTTCACATATTTCTTGGTGGCGGCGATGGCTTCCTTAACAGTCAGTCCGTTCAGGTTGAGGTCGCAATAAGGCTCTGTACCTGCTTTCGGAGAGTTGCATACGATACCCTCTTTGGCATCGAAACTTTCTTCGCTTACATCGCAGCCTTCCACCAGCGGAACGATAGGCAGGTTGAAGTGCTTGGCAAAAGCGTAGTCGCGGCTGTCGTGTGCAGGTACGGCCATGATGGCGCCTGTTCCGTATCCTGCTAATACGTAGTCGCTAATCCAGATGGGCACTGCTTCGCCCGTAAAGGGATTGACGGCATAGCTTCCGGAAAATACGCCGGTGACGCTGCGGTCGGAGATGCGTTCGCGTTCGGTACGTTTCTTGGTACGCTCCAGGTAGGCGTCTACATCGTCTTTTTGTTCCGGGGTGGTTACTTGGGCTACCAATTCGCTTTCGGGAGCCAGCACCATAAAGGTAACTCCGAACATGGTATCTGCACGGGTGGTGAAAATGGTAAATTCCAAATCACTGTCTTTTACCTTGAATTGGATTTCGGCGCCTTCACTGCGGCCTATCCAGTTTTTCTGCGTCTCTTTCAGAGATTCGGTCCAGTCAATGGTGTCGAGTCCGTCCAGCAGGCGTTGTGCGTAGGCAGATACGCGCAGACACCATTGGCGCATCTTTTTCTGGACTACGGGGAAACCGCCGCGTTCGGATACGCCGTCTACCACCTCGTCATTGGCAAGCACGGTACCCAGTTGCGGACACCAGTTTACCATTGTTTCACCCAGATAGGCGATACGGTAGTTCATCAGGACTTCCTGCTGTTCTTTTTCGCTCATGGCGTTCCATTCGTCGGCAGTGAAGCGCAGTTCTTCGCTGCATGCGGCGTTCAGTCCTTCGTTTCCATATTTGGCGAATGCTTCTGTCAGTTCTTCAATGGGACGCGCCTGCTTTTCTTCGTTGCAGTAATAGCTGTTGAACATCTTCTGGAAAGCCCATTGTGTCCAATGATAGTATTCCGGATCGCAAGTACGTATTTCACGGTTCCAGTCGAAAGAGAAACCTATCTTGTCCAATTGCTCGCGATAGCGGTTGATATTGTTGACGGTGGTAATGGCCGGATGTTGTCCGGTTTGTATGGCGTATTGCTCTGCGGGCAGGCCGTAAGCGTCATATCCCATGGGATTCAGGACATTGAAACCTTGCAGACGTTTGTAACGGGCATAAATGTCCGAAGCGATGTATCCCAACGGATGTCCCACATGCAGACCTGCGCCGCTGGGGTAGGGGAACATGTTCAGTACATAATATTTTTGCTTTGTTTCGTCTTCCGTCACTTGGTAGGTTTTATTTTCTACCCATCGTTTCTGCCATTTCTTTTCAATCTCTCTGAAATTGTATTCCATAATGGTTTTTATTATATTGTTGAAAACTTGTTGATATACTTACTGAAACTTGTTGATAGTTTGCTTAATTCGGTTTATATCCTGTTAATTAAACGGTGCAAAGTTAAGTCTTTATTTTCAGATTTGTAGCGAAGTAGTGTAAAAAAACAGCATGAAATACTTGACAATACGCTTTTTATTCACTATATTTGTAAAGTGCTTTTAAAACTAATTTTTTGTTTGTAATACAAATAATGGCTGAATTAATTCAATAGGATTTTACAAAAAAGATTTTTTAGGATATTTCAAGGGATGTAATCTGTGAAGATTGCATCCCTTTTTGTTTATTTTTATTGTAAAAACCCTGATAGGGGAGAAATAGGCCGTTAATAAATTCAGAGAGAATTTTACTATAATTTTTTCAGAATTATAGTAAATTTCCGAAGGCGTTTATTAAAGGTGTTATTTCATTGTATTGAAAATAGAAATAGCGTATCTTTGCCGGCAACTTATCCGTGTCGTATATGAATGCGAAGAAAAATTACATTTATCATATTATTGCCATTCTTGTAGTGGGGATATGGGGGCTGACGTTCATCTCTACGAAGGTATTGATAGGATACGGACTTTCTCCGCAAGAGATATTTTTGCTTCGTTTTCTGATGGCTTATCTGGGTATTTGGTTTATCTCTCCGCGCAAACTGTTTGCCGATAATTGGAAGGATGAACTTTGGTTGTTGTCGGGTGGCGTTACGGGTGGCTCGTTCTACTTTCTGACGGAAAATACGGCATTGGAAATTACACTGGCTACCAATGTGGCTTTCATTGTTTGCACGGCTCCGTTGCTCACCACTATTCTGTCTTTGCTGATTTATAAAAGGGAGAAAGCCACCGCTGCGCTGATAGGCGGTTCTTTGCTTGCATTAGTAGGGGTGGCGTTAGTAGTGTATAACGGCCATTTTGTGTTGAAGATTTCACCCCTTGGCGATTTCCTGACTTTGCTTGCCGCTTTTTCCTGGGCATTTTACAGTTTGATAATGAAAAAAATGTCAGGTCGTTACCGTACGGCTTTCATAACCCGCAAGATTTTCTTTTATGGGGTACTGACTATACTTCCCGTATTCCTTGTTCGTCCCTGGCAATTTTCTCTTTCCGGATTTTTGCAACCGGCGGTTTGGATGAATCTCCTTTTTTTAGGGGTGCTGGCTTCTTTAATTTGTTTTGTGGTATGGAATATGATTTTGAAAAAATTGGGTACGGTACGGGCTTCCAACTACATTTATTTAAATCCGCTTTTTACATCGATAGGGTCTGCCGTACTGCTTGACGAACGGTTTACCGTAATCTCGCTCATGGGTGCGATGTTGATATTAGGTGGAGTGTATTGCGCGGGAAGAAGATAGAAAGAGGTATTAACACCAAGAATGTAATAAATTTCATATCTTTGTTGCTGAAAAACCTATAAAAATGAAAAGAATCATCTTCTTCATATCGATATTGTTACATTTCTGTGCTGGACAGGCTCAAAACACCGCTTTTCCCTCTTTGGAAGATTTGGATAGAGTAGTGGCTGAACAACAGAAATATGTTGATATTCGCGAGGGACGTATTTCTGACGTAAAATCAAAATTACGCAAAACCGCATCGGAAGAAGAACGCTATCAGTTGAAGAACTTTCTTTTCAATGAATATTCTTCTTATGTGGTTGATTCCGCACTTCATTATGCGCAGGAAAAACTGGTATCTGCCTATAAGATGAATCGCCAGGATTACATTGACGATTCAAGATTGAATATGGCTTATGTGCTGATACAGGGCGGTATGTATAAAGAAGCATCGGATATTTTACAAAATATTAACCGGGCTACGCTGGCAGAATATCTGGAGAGGTATTATTTCCTCATTTACAATACACTGTATGAAGCTATGGTAAAGTATACCATTATCGAGTCTCAAAGCAAGGAATATCGGGCAAAAGCCATGCTTTATAAAGATTCGATTATGCAGAAAAATGATTCTACCGATGTTTATATACGTGCTGACAGATTGTTGGAACAGGGAGATTATAGCAAAGGATTGCAGATATTACTCGATTTTTACCGCCAACTGGATCCTGATAACCGTGATGTAGCCTATGTGGCCTACTCCATATCCGATTTTTACAGAAGACAAGGAAACAGGGAAGAAGAAAAGAAATACTTGATTGTCTCTGCAATGGCTGATATGAAATGGGCAGTAAAAGAATATATTTCGCTGCGCCGATTGGCCACTATCCTCTATGAAGAAGGCGATATCAACCGGGCATATATTTATATGCGTCGTTCGTTGGATGATGCTACATTCTGTAATGCCCGCCTGCGTACTATTGAAGTGACACAAACATTGCCTATTATCGATAATGCCTATCAAGTCAAAACGAAGAAAGAAAAGAAACAGATGATGATTGCATTGGCATGTATCAGCATATTGTCTGTGTTTCTTATCGGTTTGGTAATTTATGTGCAGCGGCAAATAAAAAAACTATCGGCGGCAAGAAGCGAGCTGAACAAGGCCAATGAACGGTTAAGACAGTTGAATGTGGAGCTTAATTCTGTAAACGAACAACTTCAATCTGCCAATAAAGAGCTCCATGAAACCAATCACGCATTGTCGGATATGAACCAGTCGCTTTCGGAAGCTAACAATATTAAGGAGCTTTACATTACCAAGTTTATGACGGAATGTTCTTCTTACATCGACAAGATGGATAATTACCGCAGAATGCTCAATAAAAAAGCGGCGTCCGGTAAACTTGAGGATTTATTTAAAACATTGAAATCTTCCGTCATTATCGAAGAGGAACTCGAAGCGTTTTATAATACCTTTGATGAAACTTTCCTGCACCTGTTCCCGTCTTTTGTAAAAGCATTCAATTCATTGTTACCTGCAAACGACTCCATTGTGCCTAAGGAAGAGGGTCGTCTGACTACGGAACTGCGTATCTTTGCTCTGATTCGTTTGGGAATCACCGATAGTGAACGCATTGCATCTTTTTTACGCTATTCTAAAGCTACCATCTATTCTTATCGCTCGCGGTTAAGGCTGAAATCGCTGAATCCGGAGCATTTTGAAGAAAATATTATGCAGATTACATCCTTTTAAGTATTGTACGGCATTTATATTTTTATGTCTTGATCTTACTATCAAATATTTGATTTTCAGGTATTTGATAGTAAACTATCTTTGTATTTTAATCTTATATATTTATTTGTATTAGATTAATTTATGATTTTTGCATCAGCCTTTGAATTATAACAAGGACTGATTATAATATCATTTAATAACCAATAAATGTAATTACTATGAATTTAAAGAAAACACTGCTTGTAGGTTCTTTATTTTGCGGGGTATATGTATTTCCGTTATATGCGGAGACTCCATATTCCGAAAGTGAGACTATCGAGCAGCAAAAAGGTATCCGTGTCAGTGGTACTGTCATCGACAAAGAAAAAAACACTTTACCGGGTGTAAATATTATGGTAAAAGGTTCTTCAGGGGGGACTATTACCGATATTGACGGTCATTTTTATATTGAAGTACCTGATAAAAGCAGTATTCTTGTCATCACCTATGTAGGATTTAAAACTCAGGAAATTCCGGTTGGTAATAATATCAATTTTAATATTACTTTATTGGAAGATGTAGAAGCATTGGATGAAGTGGTAGTTGTGGGATACGGTAATCAGAAGAAACTCTCGGTTATCGGTTCCGTACAAACTTTGGAGCCTGCGAAATTACAGGTAGGTTCATCCCGTTCCATGAGTAATAATCTGGCGGGACAACTGGCAGGTGTCATTGCCGTACAGCCTTCGGGAGAGCCCGGGTATGATAACTCAAATTTTTGGATTCGTGGTATATCTTCATTCAGCGGAAATACGTCTCCGTTGGTTTTGGTAGATGGCGTAGAGCGTAGTTTGAATGATATCGATCCGGCGGAAATAGAATCGTTCTCGGTATTGAAAGATGCGTCGGCCAGCGCCATGTATGGTGTGCGAGGTGCCAACGGTGTTATTTTGATTAATACCAAACGCGGTTCGGTATCTGCTCCTTCCGTAAATTTACGTGTGGAGCAATCTATTCAGGCTCCTACAAAGCTTCCTCAGTTCATAGGAGCTGCCGAATATATGAGTTTGCTGAATACGCTTCAGTCCGACCCGAACAAAAGGCTGTTTACGAAAGACCAGATTTTGAAGACTTATTATGGATATGATAAAGATTTATATCCTGATGTAGACTGGATAGATGCGATAACCAAGGATTACGCTAATTCTACGCGTGCAAATCTGACGGTATCCGGCGGTACGGAAATACTTCGCTATTCATTGACAGCTTCTCTTTACCATGAAAACGGAATTATGGGGTCTGATAAAACACTGCCTTACGATACGCAAAGCAAACTGAACCGTTATAATATTCGTGCCAATGTGGATTTGGATTTGACGAAAACGACGCTTTTACGTTTCAATGTGGGAGGCTATTTACAGAATCTTCGTAAATCGAGAAGTAGTACGGATGAACTGTTTCAAGCTGCTTTTGAGACTCCGCCGTTTGTACATCCTGCCGTTTATTCGGACGGTACCATTCCTCGTGTCAGCAATACCCGTAAAAACCCGTGGGCTATGAATACGCAGAACGGTTATTACCGCGGTGGAAAAAGTAAGCTGGAATCTCTTTTTTCTTTGGAACAGAATTTAAAGATGATTACTCCGGGGCTGAAAATGAAAGTGACGTTTGCATTCGATACATATAATGAGAATTTTGTTACTCGCGGTAAGGAACCTGATTATTACAGTGTGGCCAAGTCGCGTAATGATGAAGGAGAATTGGTGCACAGTATTTTGAGTTATGGTAGTGAGTTTTTAGACCATTCAAGTAACGCCAATTACGGAAACCAAAGTACTTATCTGGAAGCTGCCGTTACATATAACCGTACTTTTGACAAACATGCGCTCGATGCGCTTTTCTTATACAACCAGCGTAGCTATGACTGGGGTGATGTACAACCTAATCGTACACAAGGTATCGCCGGTCGTCTTTCTTATACTTTCGACCGCCGTTATATCAGTGAATTTAATTTCGGTTACAACGGTTCGGAGAACTTTGCAAAAGGCAAGCGCTTCGGTTTCTTCCCTTCCGTAGCCATCGGTTGGTTGATTTCAGAAGAAAGCTTCATGAGGAATTTGCAGGAAGACATTACAAAATTGAAGTTGAGAGCTTCTGTCGGTTCGGTAGGTAATGATAATATCGGCGGTCGTCGTTTTGCATATATCACTACCATTAACAGTAATTCCAGCGGTTATCATTTCGGATATACCGATAGCAACTATTACACAGGTATTCAGGAAGGTGAAGTAGGGGTTTCCGATCTGACTTGGGAAAAAGCTCTTAAAATGAATATCGGTCTTGAATTGGGGTTGTGGAACGAGTTGGATGTACAACTGGATTTCTTTAAAGAAAAACGTACCAGTATTTTTATGCAACGTTCTACCATCCCTACCCAAGCAGGTTTCGTGTCTAATCCGTATGCCAACTATGGTAAAGTGAATAATCAGGGATATGATCTTTCGGTAACTTACAACAAACGGTTCAATGATGATTGGGCAATGAGCCTGAGAGGTACTGTCACTTATGCTAAAAATGAGATATTGGAGAAAGACGAGCCGGAATCGGTCAAAGGAACTTACCGTTCCATTACGGGACGCTCCATTAATACCCTGTGGGGATTGCAGGCAGAACGTCTTTTTACGGAAGATGATTTTATAAACGGGGAACTGAAACCCGGTATACCGAAACCTGAATTAGGAACGGAGGTACGTCCGGGAGATATCAAATACAAAGACCTGAACGGAGACGGTAAGATCGACAGCAACGACCAAATGGAAGATGTAGGAAATCCTTCCGTTCCGGAAATAGTTTATGGCTTCGGCCTCAATGCCGAATGGAAAGGAGCCTATGTCGGTATCTTCTTCCAAGGATCAGGAAATACATCGACCGTATTAGGAGCCAGCTCGGACGGAGCATTTTTCCCGTTCCAATGGGGAGTCGAAGAATCCGCTGTACGATCAGAAGTAGCCAACAGATGGACCGAACAGAACCCAAGCCAAAATGTAATGTTCCCGCGCATGCACTCTACCAATTATGATAACAATACAGCTGCCAGCACCTGGTGGCTGCGCAATGCCAGCTTCCTGCGACTGAAAAATATTGAAGTCGGTTACAACTTCAAGGAGAAAACACTGAAAAAAATCGGTATACAAGCTTTGCGTGTTTATCTGCAAGGAAACAATCTTTGTGTATGGGATGATATCAAAATGTGGGACCCGGAACTTGGAAACACCAACGGCGGCTTCTCATATCCACTGAGCCGGACTTTCACATTCGGTCTTGACTTTACTTTCTAATAATACATATAATACATTATATATATGAAGACATTGAAAAAACTATCAATCATAGTGGCCGTAGGACTAAGCACGATATTCTTTTCGGGTTGCAGCGATTATCTGGATGTATCGGACGACCTGGCGGCAGAATTAAGCATGGAAGAAGTATTCAATAATACCGGTTATGCCCGTCGCTTCCACCGATATATATATTCCGGAATTCCGGATGTATCAAACATTATTATAACCAGTTCTTATGCAGCCTTGACGGGATTGGATAATCCCTGGCCGGCAGTTTCCGACGAGTTAAAAAGTGCACAAAATAATGTCAAGACAATTCCGACAGTAGGTTACCA
>ENA-OPAA01001938-OPAA01001938.1-human-gut-metagenome-genome-assembly--contig:-NODE-1938-length-11180-cov-2.462112_pt1 | contig 11180 bp, 6 predicted proteins | sample MGYA00241049_ERZ501414 | MGnify/ENA primary metagenome ERZ501414 (study PRJEB25962, sample SAMEA2042520) | human gut metagenome | biome: human gut; feature: human-associated habitat; material: faeces... | reverse complement strand
CTTATCTCTTTTTCCGGACCGCTTCATTTCGTGGCCGGGTCACAGGATTCGGAAACTCCGGTTATCGTCGGCATTACAGATGTTACGACATTGGGTGATGAGGAATATTTGGTTCCAGTGCGTGTTGATTTCTCAAAGCATTCAGGTTTTTCTGCCAATACCGACAAAGAGGTTTGTTACCTTAAGTTGAAGACGAAGCAGCAGGTTTGTGTTCTGTCGCTTCCTGGAATGGAGCAGGTGACTGAAATCTCTGTGATGCAAGGAGAAGACGGTATGGTCATTGAGAAGAAAGGTTATACGTTGCAATTGCAGGCCTCCATCGGAGTGCCTGTCGATAGCAAATTTTCCATTGTGGCTGATCCTGCCTTGGTTGATAGTTATAACAAACAGCACGGCACGAAATACACCCCGATGTCTGCGAATGATGTAACGCTTCCAGACGAGTTGTTGCTTCCGAAAAATAGTCAGGCGACCACCCCTGTTGAGATTAAGGCTGTTGATTATGAAAAACTGACGTCGGACGGATCGATGGTGGTTTTGAAAGTCGATCTTGGCGGGAATGCGGATTTCAATACCATTGGAGATAAGGATATTGTTAAATTCGTGGTATTCAAAAAGATGGAAGGGAATATTGAGGAAAATGCTACGCGGGTTCCCGGTACGGTGATTGCGGATATGAGCGGATGGACTTATGATGCTCCGGGTGCAGAAGGGCTCGTCTCTTCGCAAATGTTCGACGGAGCAATAGCGATGAATCAATCAGGCTGGTATATTACAAACGGCTCCGTGACGGCGACTGTCGATATGGTGAATGTTCATACGCTTGCAGGTTTCCGCATCCGTCCCATGTATGGTTTAGGCTATTATAAGGTATTACGGCTTTATGACGTGAAGACGAGCGAAGACGGTCAGCATTGGGTTTCGCAATCGGGGGATTCTTTCGTCTCTTTGGCTTTGAGCGGTGATGATTGGCAGTATGTGAAATTCTATAAGCCTGTTTCTTGCCGTTTTGTCCGAATGACCTATCGTTGCGATAAAGAGAGTGCGCTCAATGGTTATGTAGGATGCAATGAATTCAATGCCATTGCTTCGAATTAATTGTTAAATACGGAAAAACTATGAACCTGAAATATTTTATTGTTTTTGTCGCAGGTATGGCTGCTCTTGCAGGGTGTCAGGAGGCTTCCGAATACATACCGTCGATTTATATCACCGAGGCACAGCGGCAAGAGGTTAAAACCATTACGATCTCCCAAGCTGGAGAAAAAGCCGAATTTACAGTTTCGGCGGCACAGATTGTCGACCGTGATACGCATGTGTCGTTTGAAGCATGTCCGGAACTGGTTGCGGATTATAATGACAGATACGGACGGACTGCCGTTGCACTCGAAGACTTTACGTTTGCGAAAAAAGAAGTGGTGATTGCTGCCGGTAAAAATGTTTCGGAAAGTGTCGAAGTTGTCGTGAACGAGGAACTGAAACCGGGAACATTCTATTGTCTGCCGGTCAAGATCGCCTCTACGGACGGAGGCATGTCGATCTTGGAATCGTCGAGTAAGCTTTTTCTTGTATTCCGGGCACCGGTTAGGAGTAAAGCGGTCTATATTGGGTCAGGCAACAAGTGCTTTGTTCCGACTTTCCCCGAGCATCCCTCATTTGAAGGATTGAATCTCGAAACGATGCAGGAGGTGACGCTTGAGTGCCGTGTTATGGTCAACTCATTCACGAAGAGCGATCCCTACATTTCGTCGATTATGGGATTTGAGGGTGATGTTTGTATGCGTTTCGGCGACGTGAAGATCGGCTATGACGTGCTCCAGGTCTGCAAGGGTGATTATCAGCCGGCAGCTATCAATTCTCCTTGTGCTCCGAACCTGTGGTATCACGTGGCCGCCGTGTGGTCGCGCTCTACATTACGTGTTTATATTGACGGAAAGTTTGTTGCTGAGCAGACGCACAAGGGCGAAACTGTCAACCTTGCTGGATACCATAAATTGGGCCGTACTGGAATTGGCTTCAGTTTGGGTGCAGCTTCGGTTTATAACAATAACCGTCCGCTTAACGGTTATTTGGCCGAGGCACGTGTCTGGTCGCGGGCGCTCTCGTCGAATGAAATCGCCAACAACAAGGATTTGGTGGTTGTCGATCCGCAGTCGCCCGGCTTGCTGGCCTATTGGAAGATGAACGAATGCGAAGTGCTTGAAGAGCCTCGTAGAGACCCGATTCTTAATCGCATTTTCTATAATCGGATTGTCGATCAGACGGGCCACGGATATGATGCCTACGGGGAAGGAAGAAATCCGGATTTTATTGACACCAATTGGTAAGCGACATACATTTTTTCGAAATGGTCCTGTTTTTTGAATCCCTATTTTAAGCAACGGACCTCGTTGTACGGAAAAATGCAGTGCTATGTATCGAAGCGGGCGGCCTGCAAGCCGTCCGCTTTTTAATTAAAAAATAAACTATGAAATTACGATATCTGTTTCTTGCCGCAGTGTTGTTTGCCGGGGCATGCAGCCGGCCGTCGGAGACCTTTTCTACGGGAATCATTCCCGTTCCGCAGCATGTGAATTGGGGTGAAGGGACATTCCGTATGCCTCGGACGTTGACTTATGTCACTGATCTTGAGGGGCAGGAAAAAGCCGATCTTGCAGCGTGGATGGAGCGTTCGGTTGCAGGCCGGTTTTTCCCCGTTCCTTTTGTCGAAGCCCTCGAAGGCGATATTCCGGCTCTGCGGTTGCGGATTGCAGATAAAGGTGCCCCCGAGAGTTATCGGCTTGATGTCGTCCGCGACAGCATGACGATTACGGCTCCTGATGCAGCCGGTTTGTTTTACGGTTTGCAGTCGCTGGCGCAGTTGGCAGAGCATACGGGGCAACGTATTCCCGCCGTTACGATCGAAGACGCTCCGCGTTTCGCTTACCGGGGCTTCATGCTCGACGTATCGCGTCATTTCCGGGATAAGGAGTTTGTCAAACGGCAACTCGATCTGCTGGCCCGCTACAAGCTCAACCGGTTTCATTGGCATCTGACCGACGGTGCTGGCTGGCGTATCGAGATCAAGAAATATCCCGAGTTGACGGATTTTGCGGCTTGGAGGCCCTATTCCTGTTATACGGAGTGGTATTACGGCGACCGGCGTTACTGTCATCGGGATGATCCTGCGGCCGAAGGCGGTTATTATATGCAGGAGGAGATCCGCGAGGTGGTTGAATACGCTCGCGCCCTGCATATCACCGTGATTCCCGAGATTGAGATGCCCGGGCATAGCGAGGAGGTGCTGGCAACCTATCCGCAACTTGCCTGCAGCGGCAAGCCTTATGTCAATAAGGACTTGTGTATTGGCAATGAAGAAACCTTCGAATTTCTGAAGAATGTGCTTTCGGAAGTCATTGAACTTTTTCCCTCGGAATATATCCATATTGGAGGTGATGAAGCGGACAAGGCGAGTTGGGCGACATGTCCGCGCTGTCGGACTCGGATGAGGCAGGAAGGACTGGAAGATGTTGACGGATTGCAGAGCTATCTGGTGCATCGTGTTGAGGTGTTTCTTAACGGTAAGGGACGCCGTTTGCTGGGCTGGGACGAGATTCTGCAAGGCGGATTGGCTCCGGACGCTACGGTGATGTCGTGGCGAGGTTCCGAGGGCGGTATTGCAGCCGCCCGTGCGGGACATCAGGCCGTGATGACTCCCAATAGTTATTGTTACCTTGATTATTGCCAAGATGATCCTACGCGTGAACCGCCGGCTGCTGCGGCTTTCGTCACGCTTGAAAAGGCTTATTCCCTGGATCCGGCTCCCGATTCGCTCGGCGTCGATGTAGTGCCGATGATCCTTGGTGTGCAGGGTAATTTGTGGTGCGAGCATGTGCCGACCGGGGAACATGCCGAGCATATGATATGGCCGCGCTTGATGGCTATTGCCGAAGTGGGGTGGAGCCTTCCGGAACGCAAGGATTACGATGATTTTCATGCCCGCGTACTCGATGCCGTGGCGTGGATGCAAGAGAGGGGATATCATCCTTTCGATCAGAAGAATGCCGTAGGGGACCGTCCCGAATCAATCGAACCTGTTCTGTGCCTCTCGACAGGCAAACCGGTTGTTTACCATACGCCTTACAGCCCGAAATACGCGGCTGTGGGCGATGGCTCGCTGACCGACGGGCTGCGCGGAGACTGGAATTACGGCGACGGCCGCTGGCAAGGCTGGCTCGATACAGACATTGATCTGGTGGTTGATTTGGGGGAATGCTGTTCAGTGAAACATATTGCCGCAGACTTTATGCAGGGATTCTATGCTGATATTTGGATGCCTCGGGCGGTTGAAATTTCTGTTTCGAACGATAATAAGGCGTATACGATGCTTGCGACCGTTGAGAACGACGTGCCGTTCGATTTCAGACAGGACTGTTACCGGACGTTTGGCTGGACGGGTGAATCCCAAGGACGTTATATTCGGCTGAAAGCCTTTCATAACGGACATCCTGGCGGATGGATTTTCACCGATGAGATAATTGTGGAGTAATACGTTGATCCTACAGAAATGAATCTTTCTTCGCGTTCACCCCTTCGGTGGGTTCCATCGCTCTACTTTGCGATGGGGCTTCCGTTTGTGGTTCTGAACATGGTTTCTGCGGTTCTGTACAAGGACCTGGGGATCTCGGATGCTCAGATCGCGTTCTGGACCTCTCTGATCATGTGGCCATGGACGATCAAGTTTCTGTGGAGCCCTTTTTTGGAGCTTTACCGGACGAAGAAGTTCTGGGTCGTGGGGAGCCAGTTGTTGAGCGGCGTTCTGTTCGGCGTCGCGGCCCTTTCGCTTCACCTTCCGCTGTTCTTCGCGGTCAGTGTTGCTGTCTTTGCGGTCGTTGCCTTCAGCGGGGCGACGCACGACATCGCGGCCGACGGAGTCTACATGTCGGAGCTATCGCCTGCGTCCCAGGCGAAATACATTGGCTGGCAGGGAGCGTTCTACAACCTTGCGAAACTGGTCGCCACGGGCGGTCTGGTGTGGCTTGCGGGGTGGCTTTACGAGGGTTTCAGCACCTCGGGGACCGCATCGTTCGACGCTTATGTCCGTTCGTGGACGGTCGTTTTGCTGCTCCTGTGCGTCACGCTCGTCGCTTTGGGCCTTTACCATCTCCGCGCGCTTCCTTCAGGCGGTTCGGCTTCAGAAGGCCGCTCGCTGCGGGATGGCCTTTCGGGCCTGAAAGAGGTTATCGCGGCGTTCTTCACCAAACGGCATATCTGGTACTATATCGCCTTCATCATCCTGTACCGGTTGGGCGAGGGCTTCGTGATGAAGATCGTTCCGCTGTTTCTCAAAGCCGACACGGCCTCGGGCGGTCTGGGCCTTACGAACCAGCAGATCGGCCTTTACTACGGGACTTTCGGCGCGGGGGCGTTTCTCATAGGCTCGCTTTTGGCGGGCTACTACATCGCCCGACGAGGTCTGCGGCGCACACTTTTCACGCTGTGCTGTATCTTCAACCTGCCGTTCGGGGTCTACGCCTTGCTTGCATGGTTCCAGCCTTCGAGCATGTGGCTCGTGGGCGGTGGCATCGTCGTGGAGTACTTCGGCTACGGCTTCGGCTTCGTGGGCCTCACGCTGTTTATGATGCAGCAGGTCGCTCCGGGGCGTCACCAGATGGCGCACTACGCTTTCGCTTCGGGTATTATGAACCTCTCGGTGATGCTCACGGGCATGGCTTCGGGCTTTTTGAGCGATCTGATGAGCTACCGGATCTTCTTCCTCGCGGTGATGCTCGCCACCATTCCGGCTTTTGTGATCACCCGGCTGGTTCCCTTTACCTATGACGACAAACCAAACGACAAATAATTTATATGGATACACTGAAAATTGCGGGCGCGAATCAGCCCGATATGCCGTGGGAGGATCGTCCCGCCGGCTCCAAAGAGGTGATGTGGCGTTACAGCGCGAACCCGATCATCGGGCGTCATGCGCTTTCGACGTCGAATTCGATCTTCAACTCGGCGGTCGTTCCCTTCAAAAAAGGAAAATATAACTATGCGGGCGTTTTCCGGTGCGACGACACGAACCGCCGGATGCGCATCCACGTAGGCTTTTCGGTCGACGGCCTTCGGTGGGAGATCGAGGAGTCCGACTTCCGGCTGGAGGGTGCGGACGCCGAGATCGGCCAGTGGGTCTACGGCTACGATCCTCGCGTTGCGAAGATCGGCGACAAATACTACGTTACGTGGTGCAACGGCTACCACGGTCCGACGATCGGCATTGCGTGGACGGATGATTTCGAGACGTTCCACCAGTTTGAAAACGCATTTCTTCCCTATAACCGCAACGGGGTTCTGTTTCCGCGCAAGATCGGGGGCCGGTTCGCGATGCTGTCGCGTCCGAGCGACACGGGTCACACGCCCTTCGGGGACATCTTCTATTCGGAGAGCCCCGACATGGAGTTCTGGGGCCGCCACCGTCATGTGATGTCTCCCTCGGCGTTCGAGGTTTCGGCGTGGCAGTGCATGAAGATCGGCGCGGGCCCCGTTCCCATCGAGACCTCGGAGGGCTGGCTGCTGTTCTACCACGGGGTGCTCCGCTCGTGCAACGGTTATGTCTACGCCTTCGGTTCGGCGCTGCTGGATTTGGAGGAGCCTTGGAAGGTCACGGCCCGCAGCGGTCCCTACCTGATCTCCCCTCGCGAAACGTACGAATGCATGGGCGACGTTCCGAACGTGACGTTCCCGTGCGCTGCGCTGCACGACCCCGCGACGGGGCGCGTGGCCGTCTACTACGGATGCGCCGACACGGTTACGGGCCTTGCGTTCGGCTATATCCCCGAAATCATCGACTTCACGAAGCAAAACTCGATCCTCTGATGCGACTGCGACGAACGCTGCTTACCCTGGCGCTCGCCGCAGCCGTTTTCGGCGCTGCGGCTTCTGCGCAGACCCCTGCCGACCGGGTCGACCCGTTCATCGGGACTACGAACTTCGGGACCGCGAACCCCGGGGCCGTCACGCCGCACGGGATGATGTCGGTGGTTCCGTTCAACGTCATGGGGTCGGAGGAGAACGTCTACGACAAGGACGCCCGCTGGTGGTCCACGCCCTACGAATACCATAACAAATTCTTCACGGGCTTCGCGCACGGCGCCTTGAGCGGCGTGGGGTGCCCCGAGCTGGGCGCGCTGCTGACGATGGCCACGACGGGCCCTCTGACGGTGGATTACCGGGAGTACGGCACGTCGTACAGGGACGAAAAGGCCTCCCCGGGCTATTACTCGGTCTTTCTGGACAAGTACGGCGTCCTTGCCGAAGCCACGGCCACGGCGCGTAGCTCGGCCGAGAGGTACACCTTTCCGGAAGGCACAGGGCATATTCTGTTAAATCTGGGCGAGGGGCTTACGAACGAGAGCGGCGCGATGGTTCGCCGGGTGAGCGCCACGGAGATCGAGGGTACGAAGTTGCTGGGGACGTTCTGCTACAATGCGCAGAAGGTTTTCCCGGTGTACTTCGTGCTGCGCGTTTCGAAGACTCCGAGTGCCGGCGGCTATTGGAAGAAGCAACGGAAGATGACGGGAGTGGAGGCGGAGTGGACGCCGGACAACGGGAGGTATAAACTCTATACGGAGTACGGGCGCGAGCTTTCGGGCGACGACGTGGGCTACTGGTTCTCCTTCGACGGCCTTGCGGCGGGCGAGCAGGTGGAGGTGCGCATGGGCATTTCGTATGTCTCTACGGAGAACGCGCGCAAAAACCTCGATGCCGAGCAGGCCGCGGACGCACCGTTCGACGCCATCCGGGAACAGGCCCGCAAGGGCTGGAACGAGGCTCTGGGCAGAATCCGGGTCGAGGGCGGGACCGAGGAGCAGCAGAGGGTGTTCTACACGGCGTTGTACCATGCGCTGCTGCACCCGAACCTCGTGAGCGACGTGAACGGCGAATACCCGCTGATGGAGCGTTCGGGCGAGACGGGCGTGACGGATGGCGAACGCTATACGGTCTTCTCGCTGTGGGACACCTGCCGCAACCTGCACCAGCTGCTGACGCTGGTCTACCCGGATCGTCAGCGGGAGATGCTGCGCTCGATGACGGGGATGTACGAGGAGTGGGGTTGGCTTCCGAAATGGGAGCTTTACGGCCGCGAGACCTTCACGATGGAGGGGGACCCTGCGATCCCGGTGATCGTCGACAGCTGGATGAAGGGCCTTCGGGATTTCGATGTCGCCAAGGCCTACGAGGCGATGCGCAAGTCGGCCACGACGCCCGGTGCGCAGAACCGCATGCGGCCCGACATCGACCCCTATATCGAGAAAGGCTATATCCCGCTGGGGTTCTACGCCAAGGACCTTGCGGGCGACACCTCCGTCTCGCACGCGCTGGAGTACTACATGGCCGATGCGGCCCTGTCGCTGCTGGCCGACTCGCTCGGACAGGGGGACGACGCGCGTCTGTTCCGCGCCCGCTCGCTGGGCTACAAACGCTATTACAGCCCGGAAAGCGGGACTTTGCGTCCGCTCCATCCCGACGGAACTTTTTTAAGCCCCTTCGACCCGAAGGCGGGCGAGAACTTCACGGCGGCCCCGGGCTTTCACGAGGGGAGTGCGTGGAACTATACGTTCTACGTTCCGCACGACGTGGAGGGGCTTGCGAAGCTGATGGGCGGGCGACGCAAATTCATCGACAAACTGCAAATGGTCTTCGACGAGGGATTGTACGACCCTGCGAACGAACCCGACATCGCCTATGCCTACCTTTTCAGCCGCTTCCGGGGCGAGGAGTGGCGCACGCAGCGGGAAACCCGGCGGCTGTTGGAGCGATACTTTACCACCGCCCCCGACGGCATCCCGGGCAACGACGACACGGGGACGATGTCGGCGTGGGCTGTTTTCACGATGCTGGGCCTCTATCCCGACTGCCCGGGCCGTACTACACGCTGACGTCCCCGACGTTCGACCGTGTGGAGATCGACACGGAGCGGGGAACGCTGGTGATCGAAAAAAGCGGCGAAGGGTATATCGACCGGATGACGCTTGGCGATAAACCGTTGAAAAATTATCGTATCTTGCACGATGAATTGCTCAAGGGCGGAAAACTTACTTTCGAACTTAAAAACAAGAGATAGATGAAACTTACGGGATTCTTATTCGCCGCGGCCCTGCTGGGCAGCTGCACGCAGCCTGCCGCGGAGGAGAATTACACGCGCCATGTCGATCCGAAGATCGGCACAGGCGGCCACGGGCACGTCTTCGTGGGAGCCAACGTCCCCTTCGGCCTGGTGCAGGTGGGTCCGACGAGCATTCCGCAGACGTGGGACTGGTGTTCGGGCTACCATGCGAGCGATTCGACGGTGATCGGCTTCTCGCACACGCATTTGAGCGGCACGGGCATCGGCGATTTGTTCGACGTGACGGTCATGCCCGTCACGGGCGAGGTGACCTACGCCCGGGGCACGGAGGATGATCCGACATCGGGTCTTTGGTCCTATGCCGACCGGACCCAAGAAATTGCCCGGCCGGGCTACTATTCGGTTCCGTTGACGCGCTACGGCATCCGGGCCGAGCTGACGGCCACGGCGCGCGTGGGTCTGCACCGCTACACCTTCCCGGCGTCGGATGCCGCAGCCGTGGTCTTCGACCTGGAGAACGGGGGTTGCTGGGACAAGGCCACGGAGACGCATCTCGCAAAGGAGGGCGACCGGACGGTGACGGGCTGGCGCCACTCGACGGGCTGGGCCAAAGACCAGCGGGTCTACTTCGCCGCGGAGTTCTCGAAACCCTTCGAAAAATTCGAAACCATCGGCGATAACTACGCCCGGGCTTCGTTCCGTACAACCGACGGGGAACAAGTGTCGCTGAAAGTCGCTTTATCGCCCGTAAGCGTCGAGGGTGCGAAAGCGAACCTTGCGGCGGAACTCTCCGGATGGGATTTCGACGCAACGGCGAAGGCCGCCGACAAGGCGTGGAACGCCGAGTTGTCGAAGGTGAAGATCGAGACCGCGGACGAGACGGCCCGCAGGATTTTCTATACGGCCCTTTACCATACGATGATCGCCCCGTCGCTCTTCTGCGACGTGAACGGCGACTACTACGGTTCGGACCATGCGATCCACCGCAACGCCGATTTCACGAACTATACGACCTTCTCGCTGTGGGACACCTACCGGGCCGCAATGCCGCTGATGACGGTGCTGCATCCCGAGAAGATGGCCGACATCGTGCAGACGATGCTGACGATCTCTGACGAGCAGGGGCGGCTTCCGGTGTGGCACCTGTGGGGCAACGAGACGGACTGCATGGTGGGCAACCCGGGCATTCCGGTTGTGGCCGACGCCATCGTGAAGGGCATCGGGGGCTTCGACCGCGAAAAGGCCTTCGAGGCGATCCGTAAGACGGCCATGAATCCCGACCGGGGCAACGGCCTGCGCATGGAGTACGGCTACATCCCGTGCGAGATGTTCAACGAGGCCGTGGCCTATGACATGGAGTACGCTTTGGCCGACGGTGCGGCGGCGCGTGCCGCCGAGACGCTGGGCAAGGCGGAGGATGCGAAGTATTTCGAGGAGCGCAGCCATAGCTACCGCAACTATTTCGACCCTGCGACGCGCTTCATGCGGGGCCGGGATTCGCGGAAGGGCTGGAGGACGCCCTTCAATGCGTTCGCCTCGACGCACCGCGCCGACGACTACTGCGAGGGCAACGCCTGGCAGTACACCTGGCTGGCTCCGCACGATGTCAAGGGCCTCGAAGGGCTGTTCGGCTCGCGTGCGAAGATGATTGAAAAGCTGGATTCGCTCTTTACGGTAAGTTCGGTCATCGAAGGCGGCGAGACCTCGCCCGACATCTCGGGGCTGATCGGGCAATACGCCCACGGCAACGAACCGAGCCACCATATTTTGTACCTCTATACGATGCTGGGGCAGCCGTGGAAGACGGCCGACAAGGTCCGCGAGGTGCTCACGACGCTCTACCACGACCGGCCGGACGGATTATCGGGCAACGAGGACGTGGGACAGATGTCGGCATGGTACGTCCTCTCGTCGCTGGGAATGTACGAGGCCGAGCCTGCGGGCGGACGCTACTGGTTCGGATCACCGCTCTTCGACCGGGCCGAAGTGAAGGTCCCGGGCGGTGTATTCACGATCACGGCCGAAAACAACTCCGCTGCGAATAAGTATATCCAGCGGGTGTGGCTCAATGGTC
>ENA-OPAA01001931-OPAA01001931.1-human-gut-metagenome-genome-assembly--contig:-NODE-1931-length-11207-cov-2.377690_pt1 | contig 11207 bp, 10 predicted proteins | sample MGYA00241049_ERZ501414 | MGnify/ENA primary metagenome ERZ501414 (study PRJEB25962, sample SAMEA2042520) | human gut metagenome | biome: human gut; feature: human-associated habitat; material: faeces... | reverse complement strand
TGTAATTTTCTGTAAATCATCCAGATTAGTGCTACAACAATCAGATAAATGAACAGGCACATGATCACATTTTGCAGAAGTGTCTGAAATATGATCGAATCTGGAACGTAAGCATAGATGTAATAGTCGCTCTGCTTCAGCATAACACCGTGACACCGGACTCCATTGATCGTTAAGCCCATCATATGCTTACTGTCTGCATGATCTTTTAACTTCTGGATTGCTTCATAGTCTGTTGTGCTTTGTCCGATCAGCCTGGTATTGTTTGAAGCAATGATCACGCCTTCATCTGCTACGATAATTGTCCCATCCCGGTCCTTCCGATAGCCATTCAACAACCTCTGTATCGTAAGTGTATAATTCGTTGCATACTCTGCGGAAGTATAATAGTAAGTCACTACAACTCCCGGTGCATCCTTTCTTGTGCAGGCAGCCATATCAATATAAGCCCCATCATTATGATTGATTCTCTTGGCATACACTTTTTCATCGTAAATTGCTGTATCCAGTACGATTTCTTTCTCTGCACATTCTTTTATTTCCGGCAATAAACTTTCGTTCGTACTGTATTCACATACTATATTTCCATCTATATCTAGAATTGCTATTCCCGTCAGCCATAACTGCTCTGCACTTTCTTTCACCCACTGATTATCCAGTGTTTTTTCATTTTCTATTTCTGCGGCTATATTTTTGCTGACCTGCCGGGTTCCCTCAATGGCACGAAGCAGACTTTTGGATTCTGATGATTCATTATAATGTGTATATGTAGAACATTGTACTTTTACATAATTTACCGTGTCTAAAAGATCAGCCTCTTTCTTTTCTTTGTCTGCATTGCTGAAAAAACATACAGACAGCACGACAAGACATATCCCAACAGCTATACTGATGATCCAGAATTTCTTTTCTGTTGGGACAGATTTTTTATTCTTCTTCAAGCTGGTCCACCTCCAGATATTTTTCTGGGTCATCAAGATATTTTCCTATGATTTTTGCGGAAGTTCCGTCCTCTCTCATTTCATCCAGAGTCTGCTCCAGTTTCTCCGGCAGATCCCGAGTTTCATTTTTTGAGAAAGCGACTCCGATTCCGACTGTCATAAGTGGTTCATCCAGAATTCGGAATTTCGCATCATAATCTTTCATATACTGTATAACCGATTCCTCATGTGCACCTATTGCATCTGCATATCCCTTTCCAAGGAATGTATAGATCAGTTCCCTGTGTTCCAGGCTAATCAGATTACCAAGCTTTGGAATCCTGCTGTCTGTTCTTTTCAGAAAAATTCCTTCCGGTTTTGTTGTAGATTGTACAGCAAGTGTCTTTCCTTCCAGATCACTCAGGGTATAGATATCACTGTTCTCATTGACTGCAACCACCTGGTTACTGACCATATACGGACCGACCCATTTATAATCATCCAATCGTCCTTTCATGGAGAAGCAGCCCATAATACAATCAATATCACCGTTCTCTACCAGCTCTTGCTTCTTCTCCCAGTCAATATTGACAATTTCTACGTCATAACCCATTCGTCCAAATGCTTCCGTTGCCAGTTCAACATCGATTCCTGTTGGTACACCATCTTCATTCAGATAATTATATGGGGGATAACTGTCGCTTCCAAGCTTTATAACCGAGCGTTCCGCTGTGTCAGATACTTGATCTGTTTTTCCACATCCGGAAAGCCCTGTTACCAGACATGTCAGCACAAGACATGCACTTATCACTTTCTTTATCTTCATATACCTTTTTTCCTTTTGAAATCAAAAATATGATTCTATTATATCTTGATATTATTCTGCGTACAAGAAAAACCTTGCTGTCCACCATATTGTTACTGTTCACACGATGTGCGACCAGCAACGCATCTCGCCATTCATATTGACATTCCTTTCACAGGGTGTCATAATACTTGCGGAGATAGTATTTGGAATACTACAAAACTATACTCTGACTGAATCACAACAATTTCATATCGAAATCGTTTCCGTCAATAGGTGACGGAGAAGGAGCTTATATTTATTAAGAGGTAAAATAAGACTCAGGGAATACGAAGAATAGCAGAAGCATTTGCAGGGAGAAGTATACCTTGATGATGCTTTTTTCATATAATAATTTGGAATTATGGAAAAAAGCATGGTTACACTCTATGTTTATGCTTATTTTTGTGTTTCCGGACAGAAAAGGAGTAAGACATGACAGTTGAGATGCTAAAAGGAAAGATTCATCGTGCTACGGTAGTACAGGCAGAATTAGATTACGTGGGAAGTATTACCGTTGATGAGGAACTGCTGGAGGCAGCAGGAATTATGGAATATGAGAAGGTTCAGATCGTAGACGTGAATAACGGAAGCCGATTTGAAACTTATACGATCTGTGGTAAGCGTGGAAGCGGAATGATTTGCTTAAATGGCGCTGCGGCAAGATGTGTAAGTACAGGTGATAAGGTTATTATCATGTGTTATGCAAATTATGAGGCAGAAGAAGCCAAAGAACATAAACCAAAAGTTGTTTTCGTGGATGATGAAAATAAGATCAGCCGTGTGACAAATTATGAAAAACATGGGTTGTTGAAAGACCAGGAAAAATAAGGAATCTAAAAACAAAATGAAATTTGTTGAATTCAGAACAAGAGGCTATCTCCGAATTTATTATAAAGAGGAGAATTATCATGCAGGTAACAACAACAGTCGAAGAGACAAGAAAATTAGTTAAGAACTGGAAAAAAGAAGGAAAAACCATAGGTCTTGTACCGACCATGGGATTCTTACATGAAGGGCATGCAAGCCTGATAAGGAGATGCCGTGAGGAAAACGATATCGTTGTGGTATCCGATTTTGTCAATCCGACACAGTTCGGACCGACAGAAGACCTGGAAGCATACCCGAGAGATTTTAAACGTGACAGTGAGCTTTGTGAGAGCCTTGGAGCAGATCTGATCTTCCATCCGGAACCGAAGGATATGTATCATGATCCACATGCTTACGTAAGTATTGATACGTTATCTGATACCCTTTGCGGAAAGACAAGACCGATCCATTTTAAAGGGGTATGTACGGTTGTTTCCAAATTATTCAATATTGTAGCACCGGACAGAGCTTATTTTGGACAGAAGGATGCACAGCAGCTTGCAATCATCCGCAAGATGGTGCAGGATTTGAATTTTGATATCCAGATCGTAGGCTGCCCAATCATCCGTGAGGAAGACGGACTTGCCAAATCATCCAGAAATACCTATTTAAGCGCAGAAGAGAGAAAGGCTGCACTGTGCCTTTCAAGAGCCGTTAAAACCGGTCAGGAGGCGATTTGCAAGGGAATTAAGGCAGAAGAAGTTCTGTCAAAGATGCGCGCAGTGATCGAAGCAGAGCCGCTTGCAAAGATCGACTATGTATCCATGGTAGATGCACTGGATATGCAGCCGGTCGAGAGTGTGGAAAAAGATGTTCTGGTTGCCATGGCAGTTTATATTGGAAAAACAAGGCTAATCGACAATTTCAGTTATGAGGTATAGCCTATGGAGAACAGAATGAAAAAAGTGGGAAAGGTCAGCTCTTTTCTTACAAAATATATCGGGGTCATCATTATCTGTTTTTCCGTCATTGCATTCTTCTGGCGTGACGGTTTTGCGTGGACAACGAGCTACACTTCTGTATTTCTCGGAGTTGCCATGTTCGGCATGGGGCTTACGATCAAAATGGACGATTTCAAAAGAGTCTTTTCCAGACCAAAAGAAATCCTGATCGGATTCGTCGCACAGTACACGATCATGCCGGTGATCGCGTGGATCCTGTGTCAGCTGATGCAGCTGCCGACAGATCTGGCACTTGGCGTGATCCTGGTTGGTTGCTGCCCGGGTGGAACGGCAAGCAATGTGATCACCTATATTGCCGGAGGTGATGTGGCGCTTTCTGTCGGAATGACGATCACATCAACTCTTGCGGCACCGATTGTAACACCACTTCTGGTGTATGTACTCGCCGGAGCCTGGGTAGAGGTATCCTTCTGGGCAATGGTAATTTCTGTAGTAAAGGTTGTTCTGGTTCCGGTACTTCTGGGAATTCTGATCAACTGGGTCTGGGGGAAGCAGATCCAGAAAATATCAGAGATTCTGCCACTGATCTCAGTTGTATCGATCGTAATGATCATCAGCGGAATTGTAGCCGTCAATGCAGAAAAAATCTTAAGCTGCGGACTTCTGGTTCTCGGAGTTGTGATGCTTCACAATCTCTGCGGAATGGGAATCGGACTTGGCGCAGCGAAAATTTTACATATTGAGTACGATAAGGCAACTGCCATTGCCATCGAAGTCGGAATGCAGAACAGTGGACTTGCAATCTCCCTTGCAACTGCCAATTTCGTGGCAAATCCACTGGCAACCCTTCCGGGGGCGATCTTCAGTGTATGGCATAATATATCCGGATCTTTGTTTGCTGGGATCCGCCGGAGCGGAGAACAGACGAAAGAGGCATATCAGGAAGTTACAGAATAAGAAAAATCCTGCGATTTTGAATTGGCAAAACCGCAGGATTTTTTGTACTCAGAACAGAAAATACAGAGACTAAAGCACGTCATTTTTGTACCGATTTGAATGGCAGATAAATGGAAAAGAAGAGAACAGGAACTCTTTTTTTCCATTCATTTGCCCCTCGCGTCAAACAAAAAAATTTCCCTCTTGTCAAATCATTCCGATTATGTTATATTATCAAATAGTTTGAATATAAAAATATTTTAAACGAAAAAGATTTTAAAACAAAAATAAATGGAGAGAACAACCATGAGAGGAAGGATATGCGGTACCGGTTCTTATATACCGGAGCATTATTACGACAACAATGATCTCGCGAAGTTTGTGGAGACGAATGATGAATGGATCCGTGAACGGACCGGAATTGTGCGCAGACATATTGCAGAAGAAGATACAACAGTCAGCATGGCGATAAAAGCGGCAAAAAATGCACTTACAGATGCAAAATTAAATGCAGACGATCTGGATCTGATCCTGGTATCTACAATCACGCCAAACACCGTGATCCCAAGCACTGCCTGCGAAGTCCAGAAAGAGCTGGGAGCAGTAAATGCAACCTGTTTCGACATCAGTGCCGCATGCAGCGGTTTTGTGTATGCCTACAATACTGCGCAGGCTTACATAGCAGCCGGAATGTATCAGAACATTCTGGTGATCGGAAGTGAAACCCTATCCGGAATTGTCAACTGGAAAGACAGAGGAAGCTGCATTCTTTTTGGTGACGGGGCAGGAGCAGCCGTGATCTGTGCAGAAGAAGGTGAAATCTTTCCGGCAGTTACCCATTCTGACGGAGCAAAAGGACAGGTACTTGCCTGCGAAAGCCGTCAGCAGAAAAACTGGCAGGACAAAGAAAATGAAAAACAGACTTATGTATCCATGGATGGACAGGCAGTTTTCAAATTTGCCGTAAAAAAAGTGCCGGAAGTCATCGGAGAACTTCTGCAAAAAGCAGATCTGACCGAGAAAGATATTGATCTTTTCGTTCTGCATCAGGCAAACTTACGGATCATCGAATCTGTGGCAAAACGGATGAAAACAGACCTTGCAAAATTCCCGGTCAACATTGAAGAATACGGTAATACATCATCCGCCAGCATCCCAATCCTCCTGGATGAACTGAACAAAACCGGTCGCTTCCACAAAGGACAGAAGATTGTTCTCTGCGGCTTCGGTGCCGGACTCACCTGGGGAGCCACACTCATAGAGTGGTAAATATAAAAATAATCAAACAATAAGGAGACTAAGAACATGTTAGAAAAAGTAAAAGAAATCGTAGCAGAAGGACTTGACGTAAACGCAGCAGACCTCACAGAGGAGACAACTTTTGAATCTCTTGGAGCAGATTCCCTTGATCTGATGGATATGGTTATGACATTTGAAGATGAATTTGGTGTGGAAATCGATACGGAAGCAATCGGTGATCTCAAGACAATCGGAAGTGTTGTAACATACATCGAAGGACTGAAAAAATAAGAATCGCAAAAACACAGACAGAAAGAGGTTGTAATATGAAAACAGAAGTAACCGAATTACTTGGAATCGAGTATCCGATCATCCAGGGCGGAATGGCCTGGGTTGCTGAGTATCATCTTGCGGCCGGCGTATCAAATGCCGGCGGGCTTGGGCTCATCGGGGCTGCAAGCGCCCCGGCTGAGTGGGTACGTGAACAGATCAGAGAAGCAAAAAAGCTGACTGATAAACCATTTGGAGTAAATATCATGCTGATAAGTCCTTATGCAGAGGACGTGGCAAAAGTAGTAGCGGAAGAAGGCGTAAAGGTTGTAACGACAGGCGCCGGAAGCCCGGAAAAATATATGAAAATGTGGAAAGAAGCAGGAATTAAAGTCATTCCGGTGGTTGCATCCGTTGCACTTGCAAGAAGAATGGAACGGTGCGGGGCAGATGCAGTTGTTGCGGAAGGATGTGAATCCGGAGGACACATCGGAGAAAATACGACTATGGTACTGGTTCCACAGATTGTAGACGCAGTGAAGATTCCGGTAATCGCAGCCGGAGGAATCGCAGATGGAAGAGGAATTGCGGCAGCATTTATGCTGGGAGCAAAAGCCGTACAGATGGGAACCCATTTTGTTGCGACCGAAGAATCTATCGTACATGAAAATTATAAAAATGCGATCATCAAAGCGAAGGACATTGATTCCAGAGTAACCGGAAGAAGCACAGGACATCCGGTAAGAGCACTTCGCAACCAAATGACGAAAAAATATCTGGACCTTGAGAAAAACGGTGCATCCTTTGAAGAACTTGAGCACCTTACACTTGGAGGCTTAAGAAAGGCCGTTGTAGACGGAGATGTGACAAACGGAAGCGTAATGGCGGGACAGAGTGCAGCCATGGTAAAAGAGATCATGAGCTGTAAAGACCTGATCCAAAAGCTGGTAAGTGAGACGGATGCACTGATTGGAGGCAAAGGATTTTATGAATAAAACAGCATTCATTTTCCCGGGACAGGGCGCGCAGAAGTGCGGTATGGGAAAAGATTTTTATGAAAACAGTGAACTTGCAAAAGAGATTTTTGATACAGCAACAGCAGAGCTGGGACTTGATATGACAAAGCTTTGCTTTGAAGAAAATGAGCAGCTGGATCAGACAGAATACACTCAGGCAGCCATGGTAACAGCCTGTCTTGCAATGACAGCCGAGATTGAAAAGAGAGGTCTTACACCGGATGTGACAGCCGGGCTCAGCCTTGGAGAGTACTGTGCGATCAGCGCAGCGGGAGGCATGCAGCCGAAAGACGCCATTTCTCTTGTGAGAAAAAGAGGGATTCTGATGCAGAATACCGTTCCGGCAGGTGAGGGAGCCATGGCGGCAATCCTGGGACTGGATGGAGAAACGGTTGAAAAAGTGACGGAAGAAATTTCGGGTGCGTCTGTGGCAAATTATAACTGTCCGGGACAGATTGTAATTACAGGAAAGACCGCAGCGGTAGAAAAGGCAGCAGAGTCTTTAAAAGCAGCCGGAGCAAAAAGGGCGGTTCTGTTAAATGTAAGTGGTCCGTTCCACTCAAAGATGCTGGAAAGTGCAGGCGAAGAGCTTGCGAAGGAAATGGAGAAGAGAAATTTTGAACCACTTGCCATTCCTTATGTGACGAATGTTACGGCAAAATATGTGACGGATATCAAAGAGACAAAGGCACTTCTTGCAAAACAGATTTCTTCACCGGTACGATGGGAAGAAAGTGTGAGAACTATGATTGAAGATGGTGTAGACACTTTTGTGGAAATCGGACCGGGAAAAACACTCGCCGGATTTATGCGGCGTATCGACAAAGGTGTCAAAGTATATAATATCGGAACCTGGGAAGATATGGAAAAAGTAATTGCTGAACTGGTGTAAAAAACAGGCAATGGAAAGGAAAAGCATATGACAGACAGAGCAAATTTGGAAGGACAGATCGCGGTGGTTACCGGCGCGTCCCGTGGAATTGGAAAGGCAATTGCGAAGGAGCTGGCTGCACAGGGAGCAACAGTTGTGATCAATTACAATGGTTCTGAAGCAAAAGCAGATGAAGTAAAACATGAAATTGTAGAAAAGGGTGGATGTGCCCAGTGTATGCAGTGCAATGTGGCAGATTACGAGGGATGTGAAGCATTTATAAAAGCAGTGATCGAGCAGTTTGGAAGAATCGATATTCTGGTAAATAATGCAGGGATCACAAAGGATGGTCTGCTGATGCGTATGAGTGAAGAAGATTTCTCCGATGTCATTGATGTCAATCTGAAAGGAACTTTCCATTGCATCCGTTTTGCATCCAGACAGATGATGAAGCAGAGAAGCGGAAAGATCATCAATCTTGCATCTGTAGTTGGAATCAGCGGAAATGCCGGTCAGGTAAACTATGCTGCATCTAAAGCAGGAATTATTGGAATGACCAAATCTGCGGCAAAAGAACTGGCATCCCGCGGAATCACGGTTAATGCGGTTGCACCGGGCTTCATTGAAACGGAGATGACAGAGGTTCTTTCCGATAAGCTCAAAGAAGAAATGAGAGGTCAGATCCCTCTTGCCAGAATGGGACAGCCAGAAGATGTCGCGAAGGCAGTGGCGTTTCTGGCGTCTGAGCATGCGAGTTACATTACGGGGCAGGTTCTGCAGGTCGATGGGGGGATGGTGATGTAAAAATGGTTGCAGAGAAGGTTGAGGGACAAACTGTACAAAAGATGTCCTTCAAATTCAGACTCGCAAACCATTCCGATGAGCCTCCTAAAACAAGGATTGTGTCAGCAAAGGCTTCCACAATCCTTTGAGTCTCATCTCCATTGCTCGAAAAATGAATTTGAATGACATCTTTTGTACAGTTTGTCATTCAACTTTGTCGAGAAAACCATTTTACATCCTTGAAGTAGTTCAATATACCAAGTGCGGATCGCGGAGGGGAAGAAATTGGTTTTAACTCGCATTTTGAGGGATAGGATTAATAACCTAAAAATACTTATAAGATGATAAAATTTATTAAAAAATGAAACAGTCAACAACACACCAAAAACGTTTCGTGGAAAACGCGTTTTAGCCAGTAGACTTGAGTCCGGCTCTGCACAAATATTCCTGTCGGCATTCTATTTTGTGCAATGGAGAGGAGACTCAAAGGATTATGGAAGCCTTTGCTGACATAATCCTTGGTTTCGGAGGCTCATCGGAATGGTTTGCACAACTTGAATGCCGACAGGAATATTTGTGCAGAGTCGAACACAACCTACATTTCCCGCATTTTCCACCAAAGGAGGCAATATGAAGCGCAGAGTTGTTATTACGGGGCTTGGAGCGATTACCCCGATTGGTAATACAGTAGAAGAATTCTGGAACGGTATCAAAAATGGAACCGTAGGAATCGGTCCGATCACAAAATTTGATACAACCGAATATAAAGTGAAGATCGCAGCGGAAGTCAAGGACTTTGTTGCAAAGAAACGGATGGATTTCAAGGCATCGAAGAGAATGGAAACATTTTCCCAGTATGCGGTTGCAGCGGCGAAGGAAGCGTGTGCGGATGCGGGATTTGAAATTGAAAAAGAGGATCCGTACCGTTGTGGCGTGATCATCGGTTCAGGAATTGGAAGCCTGCAGCAGATCGAGAAACAGTACACGACAATCCTGGAAAAGGGACCGGGAAGGGTAGCACCACTGATGGTTCCGATGATGATTTCCAATATGGCAGCCGGAAATGTATCGATCCAGCTTGGGCTTAAAGGAAAGTGCACAAATGTCGTTACAGCATGTGCAACGGGAACCAATTGTATCGGGGATGCGCTTCGTGCCATTCAGTACGGAGATGCGGACGTAATGTTTGCAGGTGGTACGGAAAGCTGTATCTGTCCGACGGGGATTGCCGGATTTACCGCACTTACCGCACTTACTACCAGAGAAGATCCACTGCGTGCATCAATTCCATTTGATAAAGACAGAAGTGGGTTTGTTCTTGGAGAAGGAGCCGGTGTGGTGGTTCTGGAAGAGCTGGAGCATGCGAGAGCAAGAGGCGCAAAGATTTACGGCGAAGTTCTCGGCTGCGGCAACACAGATGATGCTTACCATGTAACAGCTCCGCATCCGGAAGGAAGAGGCGCTATTGCATGTATGAAACAGGCTATTGCACAGGCAAATATCGACGCATCACAGATAGGTTATGTAAACGCTCACGGCACAGCTACCAATAAGGGCGATACTGTAGAAACCGCATCAATCAAAAGTGTGTTCAGTGACAAACTTCCGTATGTAAGTTCAACTAAGGGCGCTACAGGCCATATGATGGGCGCAGGCGGCATTACAGAAGTTATTACCTGTGTAAAGGCTATTGAAACAGGAGTAATTCCTCCGACAATCAACTTAAATGAAGTTGACCCAGAGTGCAGCGGAATAGACTTTGTCGCTAACACAGCAAAGAAAGCCGAAATAGATTATGCTATGTCGAACGCATTTGGCTTCGGCGGACAGAATTCAAGCATTATTGTAGGCAGATACAAGGGATAATCCCTAACGATATAAAGGAGAAATTTATGCAGTTTACTTATGATACAGATATGTTTGTAAAAACATTTGAAAGCGAATTTACATGGCTTAACGGCTTTATGAGAAATGTTCGCCGTTTTGGCAATAGAACAGCTGTTATTGACCCTGCCCGTAACATAAAGTGGACATATACAGAATTAAACACAGCTGCAAATAAGTTTGCAAATGCCATGAAAGCAGACGGTGTTAAAAAGGGCAATGTTGTATTTATGCAGCTTTTTAACTCTACACAATTTTTGCTTGGATATATATCACCGCAAAAACTCGGAGCTATCGGTAATCCCGTAAACTTTAATCTTTCTCCGGGCGAAACGGCGGAAATCATCGGTCACAACAAACCTGTTGTATATGTGTATGACACAGAAATCCTTGATACAGTTGTAAAGGCTCTTGAAATCACTTCTCATACTCCAAAGGTAATTATCGCCGTAAACAACTCCGGTAAAGAAATCGAACTTCCGCAGGGACATATTCTTTTTGAGGACTATATAAAAAATGCCTCCGAAGAAAATCCGCCTGTAGATTTTGAGCCGCATATATATGATGAGGTTGTTCGTTTGCAGACTTCGGGCACAACAGGCACACCAAAGGGTGTTCCGCTCAACAATGTAAACGAAGTGCTTTCGGCACACGATGTAATTATGCATTTCC
>ENA-OPAA01001930-OPAA01001930.1-human-gut-metagenome-genome-assembly--contig:-NODE-1930-length-11211-cov-2.843761_pt1 | contig 11211 bp, 10 predicted proteins | sample MGYA00241049_ERZ501414 | MGnify/ENA primary metagenome ERZ501414 (study PRJEB25962, sample SAMEA2042520) | human gut metagenome | biome: human gut; feature: human-associated habitat; material: faeces... | reverse complement strand
CCAGCATATGGAGCTGGGCCACCTTTACCGGGTCGGTGATAGCAGTCAGGTTCATTTTTTCATTCCATTCCAACAGCAGAGAAAGATAGGTCATGAACTGCTCCGTCTCTTTCTCTCCCAGAGAAACACCCATCTGTTCACAGCAATCCCTGAGCAATGCCCGATTTTCCATTTATTCCTTCCCCTCTCTCTCGATACTGAAAATTTTCCATGTGCCGAAGGCGTTTGGCTCCGCCACCATGCGAAAGGCAAACACCTCTCTGTCCTTTTTGCTTTTCTTGGCAACAGAAACGCGGCGGATACCTGCGCCCTCGTCCTCCAGAAAGCAATGATATTCCTTCAAATCCTTTAAGAAGCCTGCCACTTCCTCATAATCCACCACCTCAGCGACTCTTTCGGAAAAATAGCCCATAGCTTCGTCCTTTTTTCCACTTTCCACCGCCTGCAAAAAGGAACGGAGTGTCCCTCTTGGGTTTGGCAGGGAAACATAGGCAGGCTTATGGGTATCAAAGGCGGCATCCGTCAGGGAAAGCGTTTCCTTCGGCAGATAGAGCTTTTTCTCTCCCCGTTTCACCTGTTTTTCCCTTTCGTTCCAAGGCAAAAAAAATCCTTTCATCCCATCACCTTCCTTTCTCATATTTTTAATGCTTACGCTTCATTTGCTCCATATAAATCAACAGAACAGAAATATCCGCAGGGGATACCCCTGTGATTCTGGAGGCCTGTCCCAGATTTTCCGGACGCACCAGATTCAGCTTTTGTCTTGCCTCCAGGCGCAGTCCCTGTATGGTTTCATAATCCAGCTCCATCGGCAGAAGGCGGCCCTCCAGCTTTTTGAACTGCTCCACCTGCTTGAGCTGCTGGTCGATATAGCCTGCATATTTAATCTGGATATTGACCTGCTCCTGCACATCCTCCGGCAGCTTGGGTCTTTTCGGATCTACTTCCGCCAGCATCTTATAATTCAGTTCAGGTCTCCGGATCAGCTCTGCGAGCGAACTTCCGCCGGAAAGCAGCGTTGATCCATACTCTTCCAGAAGCTCATTGATGTTCGAGCTCGTTCCCACATACGTATTCTCCACGCGCTCAATCTCTTCCTGAATCCGCTGTTCTTTTACTTTCAGTGCCTCATACTGCTCCTCGCTGATCAGACCCACGCGGTAGCCGTATTTGCGCAGACGCAGATCCGCGTTGTCCTGACGGAGCAGCAGACGGTATTCCGCGCGGCTCGTCATCATACGGTACGGCTCATGGTTCTCTTTCGTCACGAGGTCGTCGATCAGAACGCCGATGTACGACTCCGAACGGTCGAGCACCAATTTCTCTTTTCCCTGTACGCAAAGCGCTGCGTTGATACCCGCGATCAGACCCTGTGCCGCAGCCTCTTCATATCCCGAACTACCGTTAAACTGGCCGCCGGAAAACAGATTTTTGATCGCCTTGAACTCGAGGGACGGCAGAAGCTGTCTCGGGTTAATGCAGTCGTACTCGATCGCATACGCATTCCGCACGATTTTCGCGTGTTCCAGGCCCGGCACGGTGTGATACATCGCAATCTGCACATCCTCCGGCAGTGAACTCGACATGCCGCCGACGTACATCTCGTTCGTGTATCTTCCCTCCGGCTCCAGGAACACCTGATGGCGGTTTTTATCCGCAAATTTTACGACCTTATCCTCAATCGAAGGACAGTACCGCGGACCCGTTCCCTCGATCATGCCGGAATACAGTGGCGACCGATTCAGATTTTCGCGGATAATTTTGTGCGTTTCTTCATTCGTATACGTCAGCCAGCAGGATTCCTGATCGATCTGTACGCTCTCCGGATCGGTCGAGAATGAGAACGGCACAACGCGCTCATCGCCAAACTGCTCTTCCATTTTCGAAAAGTCAATGCTCCGCTTGTCAATACGCGCCGGTGTTCCTGTTTTAAAACGCACCATCTCCACGCCGTTCGCCTTCAGGGAATCCGTCAGATGTGTTGCCGCCTGCAGGCCGTTCGGTCCCGTATATGTGCTCACATCACCGTAAATACACCGCGCATTCAGATAAACGCCGGTACAGAGAACGGCAGCCTTACAGTGGTAAATCGCGCCGGAAACGGCCTTTACGCCCGTCAGAACACCGTCTTCCACGATCAGCTCCGCAATCTCCATCTGGCGGATCGTCAGATGATCGGTATTTTCGAGAACCTCGCGCATCGACTGGCTGTATGCCCGCTTATCCGCCTGCGCACGCAGCGAATGCACCGCCGGTCCCTTTGATTTATTCAGCATTTTCGACTGAATAAACGTCTTATCAATATTTTTACCCATCTCGCCGCCGAGCGCGTCGATCTCTTTTACGAGGTGTCCCTTCGAGGTTCCTCCGATGTTCGGATTGCACGGCATCATCGCGATGCTGTCGACACTTACCGTAAATACAACCGTTTCCAGCCCCATCCGCGCTGCCGCAAGTGCTGCCTCGCATCCCGCATGGCCTGCGCCGATGACGGCAATATCAATTGTTTCTTCTAAAACTGCCATTTTTCTTTTATCCTCTTTCTCTATCTACAGCTTCAGATTCTGTCTTAAGCTTTTTACTCTGTCAAAATCCGGCTGTCGTTCCTTGTAACTCTATTCCGGCAGATCTTCGTAATCTGCATTTGCTGCCTTTATTTACCTGTACAGAACTTGCTGAAAATCTCATTCACAAGGTCCTCTCCCACCGCTTCACCGATGATCGAACCCAGCTCCTCATACGCATTCATAAGATCAATGGAAAAGAAATCCTCCGGCATACCCATTTCGATGCTTTCTGCCGTCAGTTCCAGACTCTTTTTTGCTGCAAGAAGCGCCTGCTTGTGGCGCGCATTCGTGATGTAAACCTCATCGTTGAACGAAATTTCGCCCTGGAAAAACATCTTTTTCATCTGTTCCTCCAGCTCTTCCATACCCGTCTCTTCCCGCGCGGAAATGCTGATGACCGGAGCGCCTGTCTTTTGCTCCATCTCCTCTTTTTCGATCACCGCAGTCAGATCCGACTTATTCAGCAGCACAATCGCCTTGCGCCCTTTCAGGATTTCCATGATTTTTGCATCATTCTCATCGAGCGGCACGGATGCATCCACCACATAGAGAATCAGATCTGCGTCCTTTGCATGCTCCAAAGCACGATCCACACCGATTTTCTCGACCGTATCCGCCGTTTTTCGGATCCCCGCTGTATCCAGAATCCGAAGGGAAATGCCCTTTAAGACCAGATTTTCCTCGAGCACGTCGCGTGTCGTTCCGGCGATATCCGTCACAATCGCTTTTTCCTCGCCTGCCAGCAGATTTAAAAGCGATGATTTTCCGGCATTCGGTTTTCCAAGGATCACCGTCTTGATGCCCTCCTGGATCATCTTGCCCTCATCCGCAGATGCAAGCAGCTTTTCCACCTGCTTTTTCTGCTCCGCAACAACCACGGCCAGCCGCTCCGGGTATCCGTCCAGACTGATGTGCTCCGGGTCATCAAGCGCCGACTCGATAAACGCGATCTCATAAATCAGCTTCTCGCGAATTGTCCGGATCGCCTTTTTCACTGTTCCGCGCAGCTGGCTCTCGGAGCTTTTTAAGGCATACGCACTCTTTGCCGAGATGACATCCATAACCGCCTCGGCCTGCGTCAGATCCATTCTTCCATTCAGAAACGCCCGTTTCGTAAACTCACCCGGATCTGCCGCCCGCGCACCGGCATTTAAGACTGCCTCGAGCACTTTTTTCACCGCCAGCACCCCGCCGTGACAGTCGATCTCGACGGTATTCTCGCCCGTATATGTTTTCGGCCCTTTCATCACCATGACAAGGACCTCATCAATCACTTCCTCCCCTTCGGTAATCCATCCATAATGAATCGTATGGGATTTGACCGCGGAAAGCTTTTTTCCTTCTTTTTTTGCACGGAATACGCGGTCCGCCACTTCGAACGCATCGTTTCCGCTGATTCTTACAATACCAATTCCCGCCGGCGCCATCGCTGTGGACACTGCGGCAATTGTATCATCCAAATGAAATCCTGCCATTGTTTCCAGTCCTTTCTAAAACCTCTCTTTTTGGGGATCCCAGTATTCAGATCCACATTTTTTCTTTCCTTTCGCATGGCTCTGAATAGTTCCATTTTAGCAGAAAACCAGAAAAGACGGTACCCCGTATTTTCAACAGGTACCGTCTTTTTGCATATTTTTTACGCTTTCTTATCGTTTCGGCGCTACAACTACGTGGCGGTATGGCTCGCTGCCCTCGCTGTAGGTCTCCACGAATTTATTTCCCTGCAGTGCAGAGTGGATGATTCTTCTCTCGTAAGGATTCATTGGCTCCAGAGAAACCGGTCTTCTGGTCTTTTTCACTTTGTAAGCGATGTTTCTTGCCAGATTTTCCAGTGTTTCTTTTCTGCGTTTGCGGTAGTTCTCCGTATCAAGTTTGACACGAACGTAATCCTTCTGCTCTTTGTTGACCACAAGGCTGGTCAGATACTGAAGGGAATCCAGTGTCTGTCCTCTTTTTCCGATCAGGATACCCATATCCTCACCGGCGAAATCAACTTCCAGAGAACCGTTCTCGGCATTATACTCCATCTGGATCTCAACCGGGAGCTCCATGGCTTTGAATACACCGCTTAAGAACTCAAGTGCCGTTGCCTTGATCTGGGCGATTTCCTCGTCTGTTCTCTGAACTACTTCACGCTCTTCTCTTGGCTCGGAGCGTCTTGCAGTTTCTGCCTGACGCGGAGCAGATTTTCTTTCCGTTTCTTTCTTTACAGCTTCTTTTTTCGGCGCTTCCTTTACCGGTGCAGGAGCTGCCTCTTTTTTCTCTGGTTTCTGGGGTGCTTCCGGTTCTTTTTCCGGTGCGGCTTTTACAGCGGCACGAATCACAGCCGGTTTACTTCCGATTCCAAAGAATCCGGAACTGCCTTCGCTGATGACCTGGATCTCCAGTTTATCGCTGGCAGCCTGAAGCTCGATGCAGGCTTTTGTAATGGCGTCGTCCACGGTTTTTGCGGATACTTCGATAAACTCCATAAAGATTTACCCCCTATTTTTTCTTTTTGCTGTTCTTTTCATCAAACTGTTTTACCATGTTTGCTTTCGCAGCGATGCTTCCGGCGCGGTATTCCTGATTGCTGTTGTAATACTCAGTCGAAGCCTTTCTTGCTGCCTCTTTTTCCTCAGCAGACGGCTCTTCGTTCTCCTGTACCTGAATATTACGCACACTCTGCGTTGCAGCCTGTGTGATTTTCTGCGGCGGAAGGCCGGCTTTTTCTCTCTTCTTTGCAGCTTTTTCCTGGTTTTTGCGGATCACCTCATCCATGTCGATCGAGGACATATGGCGGTTGATGATAACCTGCTGTACACTTCGAACGAGCGCACCGGCGATCCAGTAAATACCAATACCGATGGAGAATGATAAACACATAAATGCGGAGAAAACAGGCATTACCGTGTTCATGGTCTTCATGGAATTTTCCATGGAGTTTGCTGTCTTATTTCCGTTGTTGGAAGATGGTGCCTGCGGCATCAGCTTGTAGTTCAGCCACTGGGTAAACCATGCCAGAACCGGCACCAGAATTGCTCCTACAATCAGAAGAGCAGATCCGTTTGCCATACCCTCGCGGATGACATCCATCGGAGACTGTGTGATATTAAATCCAAGGAACATGTTGATATGCTTGGACTCCGCGGCGGTTTTTGTAATGGTATCCGCAATACCGGAGAACTCGCTGATATCGGCCAGCTTCGTCCACTGGGACGGTTTCAGCACATAAAACATGTCCAGAAGGTTATTTTCGGTTAATGTTTCACTTACTTTACTGTACATGGTAACACGGTTATCTGTGATAAACTGTGTCAGGATGTCAGAATATCCTGATACACCCATCATCTGTGTTGTCAGTCCCTGGAATACATTGCGGACACTTCCGATATATCCCGGAATATGATAGATAACCTGGTACAGTGCAAGCAGAATCGGCATCTGAACCAGCAGTGTACTGCAGCTTCCTGTCGGGGAGACACCGTATTTCTGATAAACTGCCATGGTTTCTTCAGATTTTTTCATCTGAGAAGCCTGGTCTTTTTTGTTCTGATATTTCTTTTCAATTCTCTGCAGATCCGGCTGCATTACGCTCATCATCTTCGACATCTTCTGCTGCTTGATCTGAAGCGGCGTCAGAACGAGATAAATGATAATCGTATACAGAATAATCGCAATACCGATATTCGGAATTCCAATTTTTTCCAGACAAAAATAAATTCCATTGATCAGCCAGCCGAGGATCTGGCATACCCACCCGATAATCGGCCACGTTGATTTACTCAGTACGATATCCAAAACGTCTTTTCCTCCTTATTTATCTACGGCACAGGGTCGTAACCTCCGTGTGAAAACGGGTTACATCTCAGTATTCTCCATAATGCCAGCAGACTTCCTTTGAAAGCACCATATTTCTGAATCGCTTCCAGCCCGTACTGCGAGCAGGTCGGCGTATAAGGGCAGTGCACCCTCTTCAGAGGAGACAGGTACTTCTGATAAAACCGGATACCTTTTATCAATACCGTCTTCATTTTTCTGTTTCCTTTAATATATGATGTAGTTTTCCCAGATGCAAAAGTGCTCCCTCTATCTCGAAATACGTACAGTTTTTTGCATTAACTCTTGCGATCACAACTACATCCATTCCACACTGAAATTCCTCTTCATGCAGACGATAACTCTCCCGGATCAGTCTCGCCAGATGGTGGCGCACAACGCTGTTTCCCACCTTTTTACTTACTGAAATTCCAATCCGGTTCCGTCCCAGCTGATTTTTCTTCACATACATGACCAGAAATCGGTTTGCAAACGATGTTCCCTGCTTATAAACCAGCTGAAAATCTCTGTTTTTTTTCAGGCTTTCCGAATATTTCATGAATCCATTCTTTCCTTCATGATTTGTCTAAATTTTCTTTTCATTGAATAGCTTTAGATAGAAGAAAAGACCACATAAATTTTATGCGGCCTTTGGTTTTATGCTGATAATTTTTTTCTTCCTTTTAATCTTCTTGCAGCTAAAACTTTTCTTCCACCTTTTGTGCTCATTCTTGCTCTGAATCCGTGAACTTTAGCTCTGGATCTTTTTTTCGGCTGAAATGTCATTTTCATAAGATAAGGCACCTCCTTTAAATTCTAATCAATAACTGCCTGCAAGGCAGTATTTCACTACATGTATGACAGAAAACATCATTTCAATTATATTCATAAACCCCCATTTCGTCAACCCTAAAATCAATAATTTTCGCAGTTTTTTCGGGAAAAATGCCGCTCTGACGCGGTTTTCCGGTCTGCCGCTGCCCGTGCCTTCCGTGTGCTGATTTTCGGTTTATCCACAACTTATCCACACTGTCCGCCGCACGCGTACAAATATCAGTTCGATTTTTGTGCTTTCCACACGATATCTTGTAACCGTAATCAACATTATCCACAATCTGTGGATAACCTTGTGGATAACTTTCGGTTTTGCTGTGTACAACCTGTGGGCATTTCCAATTTTTCCAGTATTTACGCCATGTATAATGTGTATATAAATTTTCCAGACTTTACACATTTCGGTTTTTCCAGCCCTCTATCCACAATTTTATCAACATAAGATTCCCTGTTATCCACAAACTATCCTCCATTTCATCAACAGGAAAATTTTTTACACATTCTGTGGATAAAAAAATAATTATCCACATTTTTGGGTTGAATAAAACGGCATTTTATTATATCATATAGAAGTAAAAATGCGACTATTCGGGGAAAATTTCGTTTTCCAGACAGAAGTTATCCCCAAAAAGCAATGATTATAGAAGCGGAGCGACAGAAAAAGCATGGAAATCGTACAAGATAAATGGAAAGAAATACTGCAGAGAGTGCGGGACGAGCACGAATTATCTGAGATCTCCTTTACTACATGGATTGAACCACTTACGATCCATTCGGTTGAGGACAATCTGATCACAATCCTGGTTCCATCCGAAAAAATGGGTCTCGATTACGTGAGCAAAAAATATACTCTTCCTATTAAAGTGGCAATCGCGGAAATCACAGGTGTCAACTATGAGATCCGCTTTATTCTTCCGGAAGAAGTGAAACAGGAAAAAGCGCCTGCTCCCGTCCAGAAAAATCTCTATGTGCCGAACCTGAATCCAAAGTATACCTTTGATACCTTCGTGGTCGGCAGCAATAACAAATTTGCCCATGCAGCTTCTCTCGCCGTGGCCGAATCCCCGGGAGAAATCTACAATCCGCTGTTTTTATACGGTGGTGTTGGACTGGGCAAAACCCATCTGATGCACTCGATCGCACACTTTATCCTGGAAAATAATCCACAGACCAGAGTACTTTATGTAACGAGTGAATCCTTTACGAACGAACTGATTGAAGCGATCCGAAACGGCAATAATACTGCTATGACAAAATTCCGTGAAAAGTACCGTAATATCGACGTTCTGCTGATCGACGATATCCAGTTTATCATCGGAAAAGAGTCCACACAGGAAGAGTTTTTCCACACGTTTAACGACCTGCATGGTGCGAAAAAGCAGATCATCATTTCATCCGATAAACCGCCGAAAGAGATCGCAACGCTGGAAGGAAGGCTGAAATCCCGCTTTGAATGGGGCCTGATCGCAGATATTTCTTCCCCGGATTATGAGACAAGGATGGCAATCCTCCGCAAAAAAGAAGAACGTGATTCCAAAGAAAAAGGTTACCATCTGGATGATGAAGTCATTCAGTATATTGCTACCAATATCAAGTCCAATATCCGTGAACTCGAAGGTGCACTGAACCGGATCACTGCAATGAGCAGTCTTGAACACCGCGAAATTACAGTAGAACTGGCACAGGAAGCCTTAAAGGATATGATTTCACCGAACGCAAAACGAGAAATCACCCCGGATCTGATCCTTCTGACCGTTGCAGAACACTTTCATATCAAAACAGATGATATAAAAGGTTCCAAACGAAGTGCTGATATCGTGATTCCAAGGCAGATTGCCATGTATCTGTGCCGTGAAATGACCAGCACACCGCTCAAAGCGATCGGAAAACTGATGGGAAACCGCGATCATACGACCGTACTTCATGGAGTTGAGAAAATTTCGAAAGAAATTGAGACTTCCGATGATCTGAAAAACACGATAGATATCATTAAAAAGAAACTGAATCCAAACTAGACGGCCGAAAAAGCATCGTCTTTTTATTTGTGCACAAAATAATGTGGATATGTGTTGGATACTGTGTGAATAACTTTAGCCAATTTCTGAGGATGTTAATAACCCACCGGTTTTCCTCAGAAATTTGTGGACTTTTCACCAGTTTATCCAACCTGTTTTTTCCCTTAAATTCAAGGATTTTGGGAGTTATTCACATATTCACATCCCCTACGACGGCTACTGCGGATTTTCTCTTTAATTTATCTCATTTAACCCACAAAGGAGTTATCAACACAATGAAATTAGTATGCTCAAAAAGTAATCTTTTAAAAAGTGTGAATATTGTTCTGAAAGCAATCCCAGGAAAAACAACCATGCCTATCCTGGAATGTATTTTAATTGATGCATCCACAAACAATATTAAATTTACAGCCAATGATATGGAACTTGGAATTGAAACCATCGTTGACGGTACCATTCTGGAAAAAGGAATTGTTGCAATTGATGCAAAAATTTTCTCTGATATCATTCGTAAACTTCCTGATAATGATGTTACGATTGAAACAGACGGAAATCTGACGACTACCATCACCTGTGAGAAGGCAAAATTCAGCATCAGCGGTCAGTCCGGGGAAGAATTTTCCTATCTTCCTTATGTAGAAAGAGATAATCATATTGTTGTCTCTCAGTTTACATTAAAAGAGGTGATTCGTCAGACTATTTTCTCAATCGCAGCCAATGAAAACAATAAGATGATGACCGGCGAATTATTCGAAGTCAAAGGCGATATGCTGCGTGTAGTATCCCTGGATGGACACCGCATAAGTATACGGAAAATTGAATTAAAAGAGGAATATTCTGATATCAAAGTTGTCGTTCCTGGAAAGACACTTATCGAAATCAGTAAGATTTTATCAGGCGAAACCGAAGATGAAGTCAGTATTTTCTTTACAAAAAATCATATTGTCTTTGAATTTGATGATACCGTTGTTGTGTCACGTCTGATTGAGGGTGAATATTTCCGCATTGATCAGATGCTTTCCAGTGACTACGAAACCAAGATTCAGGTAAATAAAAAAGAGCTTCTGGACTGTATTGACCGTGCGACACTTCTGGTAAAAGAAAGTGATAAAAAACCGATCATTCAATCACAGATGATAATATTGAACTTAAGATTCAGTCTCAGATCGGTTCCATGGATGAAGAAATTGACATCAATAAAGAAGGCAAGGACATTATGATCGGATTTAATCCGCGATTTCTGATCGATGCTCTTCGTGTTATTGATGATGAAACGGTTGATATTTATCTGATGAACCCGAAAGCACCATGCTTTATCAGAGACGAACAGCAATCTTATATATATTTGATCTTGCCGGTTAATTTTATGGCATAAGGAGTGAAAGTTTATGGAAACAATTAAATTAAGAGATGAGTTTATCAAACTTGGTCAGGCATTGAAAGCAGCAGGTTTTGTAGAGTCCGGCGTGGACGCAAAATATGCCGTTCAGGATGGTCTTGTGAAGGTAAACGGCCAGACAGAAACACAGCGGGGCAAGAAACTGCATGCCGGCGATGTGGTAGAATATGATGGTCAGACTGTAAAAATTACAGATTGATGGAATGATAGTAAAATCTTTGAAGCTGAATCAGTTCCGCAATTATGAGTCGCTGCAGTTGTCTTTTGATAAGGGAACGAATCTTTTCTATGGGAACAATGCCCAGGGGAAGACCAATATTCTCGAAGCGGTATATCTATGCGGAACGACGAAATCCCATAAGGGAAGTAAAGACAGGGAAATGATCCATTTTGGTGAGGAAGAAGCTCATATACGGATGGCGATCAGCAGAAGCCAGAGTGCTTATGAGATCGATATGCATCTGAAAAAGAACCGGCCGAAGGGCATTGCAGTCAACGGCGTGCCGATCCGAAAGGCGGCAGAGCTGCTTGGAATCGCAAACTTCGTTTTTTTCTCACCGGAGGATCTTGGTATCATTAAAAACGGACCGGCGGAGCG
>ENA-OPAA01001928-OPAA01001928.1-human-gut-metagenome-genome-assembly--contig:-NODE-1928-length-11218-cov-2.324375_pt1 | contig 11218 bp, 10 predicted proteins | sample MGYA00241049_ERZ501414 | MGnify/ENA primary metagenome ERZ501414 (study PRJEB25962, sample SAMEA2042520) | human gut metagenome | biome: human gut; feature: human-associated habitat; material: faeces... | reverse complement strand
CGAAGACGGTCGTGCCGGACGTGCGGGCGGCAAGCGCCAAGCGGCGCATGGCGCGGCGGTCTTCTTCCGGGGAGAGGGGCTTCAACCACGCGACCACCGCGCCGAAGGTCCCTTCGGCGACGGCGCGCTCCGCCGCCCAGTAGGCTTCTTCCGTCGCGGCGGGTGTCACGAAGAGCTGTTCGGTGAGGACGAGCCCGCAGGCTTCCATCGCCGGAGCGCAGGGCGTGAAGAATTCGACGCCGGGGAGCACCCAAAAGGCGCGCCCGAGGGAAGCGACCGCGGGGAGGATGAGGGAGAGTTCACCCGAAGCTTCCGTCATCGTGAGGAGTTCAACCAACTCACCCTTCGGGAAGCCCCCGCCCAGCATCTCGCGGATGACGGGATCGGCGACGGGGAGGCGGTCTTCTTCCGCCTTCTTCCCGAACCCGAAGGGGACGGAGGGAAGCGGAATGCCGGGAAGCCCGGGCAGAGGAAGCGTGTGGATCGCGGAGAGCGTGGCGGTACGGGCGGACATGATGACGAACCTCGAAGAATCAAACCCAAAATGAAGTGCGAAAACCCGAAAACGTGTTCGGATTCGTCTCGAGACTTAGTCTCAAAGGTTCGTGATGGCGCCGGTGAATGTTGATCCTGAGCCTTCTTTTCGGCCCACTTGTCAACAAGCGGATTCGTTGATGTGCGGGAAATGCTGAGGTAAAGGATCAGTTTGAAAAAAGAAGAAATGCATGATCCTATGGAAGTCGAAACGCCAAACAAAAATACATGAGAATCAACGACTTCCGAAAAGTTCCGGATCAAAATCGAAAGGCCTCAAAACGTGATCCTCAACGGCCTCTTTCGCTTTGCTCTATGATTTGGATCAAACCGGACGGCCCTCGTCTTCACGAAAAGAGGTCTTCGCCGTCCGCCCGCAAGCCTGTTTTGGAGTGAGGAATGACGCTGGAAGAGCGCTACCGCAAGGTGGTGGAGCGCGTGCGCGCCGCGGAGCGCGCCGCAGGACGGCCTGAAGGATCCGTGGCGGTCCTTGCCGTGGGGAAGACCTTCCCCGCGGAGACGATTGCGGCCTGCGCGGCGTTCGGCCAACGCGCCTTTGGCGAAAACTACGTCCAGGAGGCCGCGGCGAAGATCGACGCGCTCGCGCACCTCGACCTCGAGTGGCGCTTCATAGGGCCCCTTCAAGCCAACAAGTCCCGCATCGTCGCGGAGCGCTTCGACTGGGTGGAGTCGGTTGATCGGCTCCGCATCGCGGAGCGCCTCTCCGCGCAGCGCCCCGAAGGGATGCCGCCCATCAACGTGACGGTGGAGGTGAACCTGGACGGCGAAGCGACGAAGTCGGGCGTTTCGCCCGAAGAGCTTCCCGCCTTCATGGACGCCGTCGCGGCGCTCCCCAACCTCCGGCTTCGCGGCCTGATGGCGATCCCGTCGCCCGACGCCGGCCCCGAAACGTACGCGCGCATGCGCCGCCTTTGGGACGAGGCCCGCGCCCGCCGTCCCGAGCTCGACACGCTCTCCTTCGGGATGAGCGCCGACATCGAGCCCGCGGTGGCCGCGGGGAGCACCCAGGTGCGCGTCGGGAGCGCCATCTTCGGCGCGCGCGACTACGGCAAACATTGAGACCCCACTGAACATAGGAGATTGGGGATGAGAACGATCGGATTCCTGGGCGGCGGCAACATGGCCGGCGCCCTCATCGGCGGGCTGCTGCGTTTGGACGATGCGCCCGTCATTCACGTCGTGGACCACAATCCGGCGAAGCTCGAACGCCTCGCCGCTTTGGGCGCGAAGACCCACGAGGCGCCCGGCGACTGGATCACCGCGTGCGACCTCTTCGTCTTGGCGGTGAAGCCCCAGGGCATGAAGGATGCGTTGGGACCCGTGAAGGCGTTCCTGAACCCCAAGGGCGCGGCGCTCACGATCGCTGCTGGGATCGAGTCCGCGGCCTACGCCGAATGGCTCTCGGGCTACCCCCTCATCCGCTCCATGCCCAACACCCCCGCGATGGTGGGTGAGGGCGTGACGGGCCTCTGGGTCCCCGAAGGCATCGCTCCCGAGCACGCCGAAGCGGCGGAGTTCGTTCTCTCCGCCGTCGGTCGGGTCGTGCGCGTCGCGAAGGAAGAGGACATCGACCTCGTGGGGGCGATTCCCGGTTCGGGTCCCGCGTACGTCTTCCGCTTCATGGAGGCGCTCCAGGCCGCCGCGGTGCGCCGCGGCATGCCCGAAGCCGACGCCAAGGCGCTCGCCTTGGGGACGGTGAAGGGTGCGGCGCTTCTCGCCGAAGCCTCCGGGAAGCCCTTTTCAGAGCTGCGCGAACAGGTGACGAGCAAGGGCGGCACGACCGCCCGCGCTTTGGCCGTCATGAACGCGCGCGACATCGACGCGATGATGGACGAAGCCGTCGGCGCGGCCATCGCGCGCACGCTCGAAATGAAGGCCATGTTCCGCTGAAGGTAGGCCGGAAACAAAATTTTCCACTTTTGGCGTATGGACACGCCTAATGCGTTTTCCCTATGATCCCTGTCGGTTGCGTTCTGCGCGCGTAGGCGCGCGCAGAACGCGGCCGATCCATCCCCATTCACCGACCGAAGATGCGCGGGCTCCGGCCCCGGAGTGCGCATTTTTTCTCCCGGCGTCGGACCGATTTCCCCAGGAGGGGAGGCCCGGTGCGCGGGGCCGTCCTCTATGGAGATTCCATGATGTTGAAGCATTTCGCGCTGGCCGGCCTCGCCGCCGCCACGATGGCCGCTCAGGCCGCCCCCGTTGAAATCACGTGGTGGCACGCCATGGCCAACACCCTCGGCGACTGGGTCCAGGACACGGCCAACAACTTCAACAAGAGCCAGACGGCCTGCAAGATCGTTCCGACCTACAAGGGGAGCTACGATCAGACGATGACTTCCGGCATCGCCGCGCACCGCGCGGGCCGCTCCCCCAACATCCTCCAGGTCTTCGAAGTCGGCACCGCCACGATGATGTTCTCGAAGGGCGCCGTGGTTCCGGTGGGCGACATCATGGCGAAGGCCGGGTACGAATTCCACCCGGACGAATACATCCCCGCGGTCTACGGCTACTACGCGACGCCCGACGGCCGCATGATGAGCTTCCCCTTCAATTCGTCGACGACGGTCATGTACGTCAACCTGACGAAGTTCAAGAAGGCGGGTCTTCCCACCGAAACCGAGAAGCTCCCCAAGACCTGGGCTGAGGTCGAAGCCGCCGCGAAGGCCCTCAAAGCCGCCGGCGAAGCCTGCCCGATGACGACGAGCTGGGTGGGCTGGACGCAGCTCGAAAGCTTCTCGACCTGGCACAACGTCGAGTACGCGACCTTGAACAACGGCTTCGGCGGCCCGAAGGCCCGCCTCGCGGTCAATACGCCGCTCCACCAGAAGCACATCGAAAACCTCGCCCGCATGGCCAAAGAAGGCACCTTCGTCTACAAGGGCCGCGGGAACCTCGCCGACGCCACCTTCTACTCCGGCGAATGCGCGATCAACATGGGCTCGTCGGCGACCCTCGCCAACATCCGCCGCAACGCCGACTTCGAATTCATGACGCTCCCGATGCCCTACTACGAAGGGGTCGAGAACGCCCCGCAGAACACCGCGCTCGGCGGCGCCTCGCTCTGGGCGATGGCCGGGAAGTCCGAGGCCGAAAACAAGTGCGTCGCCGACTTCTTCAACTACCTCTCCGACCCGCAGGTCCAGGCCGACAACCACATGCGTACGGGCTACCTCCCGGTCACGCTGAAGGCCTTTGAAATCGCCAAGGCGAGCGGCTACTACGAAAAGAATCCGGGTGCGGACGTCGCCGTGAAGCAGATGCTCAAAACCACGGAAAAGAGCCGCGGCATCCGTCTCGGTTACCTGCCCAACATCCGTACGATCGTGGACGAAGAGTTCGAAAAGATCTGGTCCGGCAAGCAGGACGCCAAGACCGCGCTCGAAGCGGTCGTGCGCCGCGGCAACGAGCAGCTGGAACGCTTCGAACGCGTGACGTCCCGCTGAGCGTTTCCGAAGCTTTATAAAACCGACGCGCAGGAGCACCGCTCAAAAGCTCCTGCGCGTCCATTGAGTGAGGCCCCTACGTGGAAAAACGAGCAGTCTTTCAGAGCAGGTGGTTGCCCTACGCCCTGGTGCTCCCGCAGCTTCTGATCACCTTCATCTTCTTCTTCCTGCCCGCCGGTCAGGCCGTCATGCAGTCCGTCATGATGGAGGACCCGTTCGGTCTTTCGACCGAATTCGTCGGGTTGGCCAACTTCCGTGAGCTCTTCGCGGATCCGAATTACATCGCCAGCTTCAAGATCACGATCCTCTACGCGGTGCTCGTGGCCTTCTCGGGGCTTGCGATCAGCCTGCTTCTCGCCGTGTGCGCCGACCGGGTGCTCCGCGGGGGCGGCGTCTACAAAACCTTCCTCATCGTCCCCTACGCGATCGCCCCCGCGGTGGCGGGCGTCCTTTGGATGTTCATCTTCAATCCGACGTTGGGGACCCTCTCGCACGCGCTGCGCGCCTTCGGCCTTGACTGGAACTACATGGTCCACTCGGGCCATGCGCTGACGTTGATCGTCATCGCCGCCGTCTGGAAGCAGGTGAGCTACAACTTCATCTTCTTCTTGGCCGGCCTTCAGGCCGTGCCGAAGTCGCTCCTCGAGGCCGCGGCCATGGACGGCGCGGGTCCCTTCCGCCGCTTCTGGTCGGTGGTCTTCCCGCTCTTGTCGCCTACGACCTTCTTCCTTCTCGTCATGAACGTCGTCTACGCGTTCTTCGAAACGTTCGCGATCGTCGACGCGACGACGATGGGCGGGCCGGGGCAGGACACGAACATCTTGGTCTACAAGGTCTTCGTCGACGGCTTCCGCAACATGAATTTCGGCGGCTCCGCGGCGCAGTCCGTCATCCTCATGGTGATGGTGATCGCGCTCACCGTCTTCCAGTTCCGCTTCATCGAGCGGCGCGTCAACTACTGAGTCTGAGGAGAACGCAACATGGTTGAAAATCGTCCTTGGCTCAATGCGGTGACGCACGCCATCCTGATTCTGGGCGTCATCATCGTCGTCTTCCCGGTCTACGTCGCCTTCGTCGCGTCGACGCAGACGGCCGTGCAGGTCGAGCAGGCGCCGATGAGCCTCTTGCCCGGCGCGCACTTCATCGACAACTATCTGCAGATCCTGACGGAAGGCGGCGGCACCGCGTCGCGCGCGCCGGTCGCCCGCATGATGTGGGTCTCGCTCGTGATGGCGATGGGGATTTCGGTGGGGAAGATCTTCATTTCGCTTCTCTCCGCCTTCGCGATCGTCTACTTCCGCTTCCCCGGCCGCAAGCTCTGCTTCTGGCTCATCTTCATCACGCTGATGCTCCCGGTGGAAGTCCGCATCACGCCGACCTACGAGGTGATGGCTTCGCTCAACCTCCTCGACAGTTGGGCGGGTCTCATTCTTCCCGTGATCGCGTCGGCGACCGCGACGTTCCTCTTCCGTCAGTTCTTCATGACGGTCCCGGACGAACTCGCCGAAGCCGCCCGCATGGACGGCGCGGGCCCGATGCGCTTCTTCTTCACGATCCTGATCCCGCTTTCGCTCACGAACATCGCGGCGATGTTCGTCATTCAGTTCATCTACGGCTGGAACCAGTACCTGTGGCCGCTCCTCGTCACGACGAGCGAAGACATGTACCCGATCGTCATCGGCATCAAGCGCATGATCGGCGGCGGCGACTCCGCCAACGAATGGAACCTCATCATGGCGACCGCCATGCTGGCGATGATTCCGCCCGCGCTGGTCGTCACGATCATGCAGCGCTGGTTCGTCAAGGGACTCGTGGACACCGAAAAATAAGGAACAAGAAACATGGCTGGCATTCAATTGAAGGACATCCGCAAGTCCTACGGCGACGTGGCGGTGGTCCACGGCATCACGCTCGACATCCCGGACGGCGAGTTCGTCGTCATCGTGGGTCCGTCGGGCTGCGGGAAGTCGACGCTTCTGCGCATGGTGGCGGGTCTAGAACCCATCACCTCGGGCGAGCTCGTCATCGGCGACCGCGTCGTCAACAATCTCGAACCCAAGGACCGCGACTGCGCGATGGTCTTCCAGAACTACGCGCTCTACCCGCACATGACGGTCTTTGAGAACATGGCCTACGGGCTCAAGATCCGCGGCGTGCCGAAGGAAGAAATCGCCCGCCGCGTCGACGAGGCGGCGAAGATGTTGGAACTCGGGCACCTGCTGGAGCGCCGCCCCCGTCAGCTCTCGGGCGGCCAGCGTCAGCGCGTGGCGATGGGCCGCGCGATCGTGCGCGAACCCGCGGTCTTCCTCTTCGACGAACCGCTCTCGAACCTGGACGCCAAGCTTCGCGTGCAGACGCGTCTGCAGATCCAGAAGCTCCACCGGCGCCTGCGCACGACGAGCCTCTACGTCACGCACGACCAGGTCGAGGCGATGACGCTCGCGCACCGCATGATCGTCATGAACGGCGGCGTCGCGGAACAGGTGGGCACCCCGAAAGAGGTCTACGACGATCCGGCGACGATGTTCGTCGCGGGCTTCATCGGCTCGCCCCCGATGAACCTCGTGCGCGGCGTGGTTTCCGCCGACGGCGCCTCGATGGAACACGACGGGTTCAAACTCCGCCTCCCCGAACCCGTTCCGCAGCTCGCGGGCCGCGACGTCGTTCTGGGCGTGCGTCCTGAAGAGGTGACGGTCGTTGAGCAGGGCGGTCTCGGGAACTTCCGCTGCGAAACGGTGGAGGCCTTGGGCGCCGACCACCTGATCCACGGGAAGCTCTTGGGGCAGATGGTCGTTTTCCGCGAACCCAACGGCAAGTGGCTCCCCGAAGCGGGCGTCGACGCCGGGATGACGTTCGAGGCGAAGGCCGTCCACTGGTTCGATCCCGCGACGACGAAGCGCATCCGTCTCTGATCGAGGATGCGTTTTGACGGGGCGGCGGCTCTCGCCTGAGCCCTCCGCCCCGACCAAATCCCGAGGCCCGGCGTTCATGAAGGACGCCGGGCCTCACGTCTTCTCGGGCGAACGTCGCCTGAAATCCGCCGACAACTTTCGTTGCACAGAATCACCCGCCCGGCCCCCGGTTCTTGACGGGCGTTTCACCCACCTCCGGTATCCTTCACGGGTCCCCGAAACAGAACCCCAAAGAGGTTTTCCCCGTGATCGATTGGCTGATGCCGTACCTGCAGTACGAACAAATGGAGTGGGTGGTCTTCGTGGTCGCCTTCGTCTCCGCGACGGTGCTCCCGGGCGGCTCCGAAGTGGTGCTCCTGGGGGCGATCACCGGAAACCCCGACAAGTTCTGGATCTTCCTCGGGATGGCGACGTTGGGGAACGCGCTCGGCGCCATGACCGGCTACCTCATGGGCCGCTTCATCCCCGAGAAGGAAAAGGAGGGGAAGGCGATCGCCTGGTTGAAGAAGTACGGCTACTTCGCGCTTTTGATGACCTGGATACCGCTCTTCGGCGACGCGATTCCGATCGCGGCCGGGTGGCTCCGTTTGAACCCCCTCATCTGCGCCGTGATGGCCGCCTTGGGGAAGGGCGCCCGCTACCTCGCGATCTCGTCGGCGTTCCTGCCTTTCGTGAGTTGAGGTGAGTTGAGGTGAGGCGAACCGGGGCGAAGCCGCCCGGACAATGAGATTTCTGCCTTCGGGGAGCGGACGGGGTCCGCTCCCCGAACTGCTTCCAGGAGCTTTTTCGGGCGCGGGGTCGGAGGCCGGAGCCGGGCGGATCCGGGCGGATCCGTGGGCGTCGGGATCTGTCGCCATCTCCCGGAAGTTCCTCTCGAAATTGCCTTTCGCCATAAGGTTGGCGTAGGGGTCACCCCGTTATAATCCCCACCACATTCGAAGGCCTCTCCTCACTCTTTGAGGGCCTTCGTTCTCTTTTTGAAGGGGAAGCCGACCGCGCGGCGCTTCGGAATGAATGGAGCTGAAGCGCCTCAAGCTGCGGCCGCCCTCCCGCACACACCTCCCTGGACCGAAACACCCATGAAGATCCTTGTGGCCGTGAAGCGCGTCGTCGACGCGAAGGTGAAGGTTCGTCCGCTCCCCGACGGGTCGGGCGTCGACACCAAGCTCGCCAAGATGGCGATGAACCCCTTTGACGAAATCGCCGTGGAAGAGGCCGTGCGCCTGCGCGAAGCCGGGCAGGCCGACGAAGTCGTCGCCGTGACGGCGGGCCCCCTGAAGGCGCTCGACACGCTGCGCGTCGCGATGGCGATCGGCGCGGACCGCGGCATCCACGTTGAGACGGATGCGGCGCTCGAACCCCTGGCCGTCGCGAAGATCCTCAGGAAGATCGTCGAGAAGGAGTCGCCCGACCTCATCCTCTTGGGGAAGCAGGCGATTGACGACGACGCGAACCAGGTGGGGCAGATGCTCTCCGCGCTCATCGACCGCCCGGTCGCGACCTTCGCGAGCGAAGTGGCCGTTGAGAACGGCCGTGCGGTCGTCACCCGTGAAACGGACGGCGGCACGCAGACGCTGTCGCTCGAACTTCCGGCGGTCGTCACCGCGGACCTCCGCCTGGCGGAACCCCGCTACGTGACTTTGCCCGCGATGGCGAAGGCCCGCAAAAAGCCCGTTGAAACGATCGCGCTCGACACGTTGGGCGTCGATGCCGCCCCGCGCCTGAAGCTTCTCGGCGTCGAGCAGCCCTCGACCGCGCGCGCCGGCGAAATGGTGGGTTCCGTGGATGAACTCGTTGCGAAAATCAAGAGCGCCCTCGGTGCGCACTAAGGAGCCGTCATGACCGCGCTTTTGATCGCCGAACACGACAACCGTACGCTGAAGCCCTCCACCCGTCAGGCGCTCTCCGCCGTTCTTCAGATGACGGACTCGGTCGACATCCTTGTGGCCGGGAACGAATGCGCCCGCATCGCCGAAGACGCCGCGCGTCTTGAGGGCGTGCGCACGGTGCTTCTCGCCGAAGCCCCGAAGTTGGCGCAGGAATCCGCCGAAGTGCTCTCGAAGCTCGTCGTGGCGGAAGCCGAAGGGTATTCGCACATCTTCTTCATCGCGAACGCCGTCGGCAAGACCGCGATGCCCCGCGTCGCCGCGAAGTTGGACGTCTCCCCCGTCTCGGACGTTCTGGCCGTCAAGGGCCCGAAGACGTTCGTGCGCGGGATCTACGCGGGCTCGCTTCTCTCGACCGTTGAGGTGATCGACCCGGTCGTGGTGGGCACGATCCGCCCGACCGCGTTTGAACCGATCCCGACCAAGGTGGAAGCTTCGCCCGTCGAATCCGTGATGGTGGACGGGGCGTACGAGGCGAGCACCTTCGTCAAGTACTCGGAAACGATGTCGGACCGTCCCGAACTCGTCTCCGCCAAGGTGGTCCTCGCGGGCGGTCGCGGCTTGATCGACGAAGCGGGCTTCGCCGCGCTCGAATCCCTGGCCGACCAGATGGGCGCCGCCGTGGGCGCCACGCGTACGGCGGTCGACATGGGCCTTTGCCCGAACGACTGGCAGATCGGTCAGACCGGCAAGATGATCGCGCCCGAACTCTACGTGGGCTTCGGCATCTCGGGGGCGATCCAGCACACCGCGGGCTTGAAGGACGCCAAGGTGATCGTGGCGGTCGACAAGGATCCGGAAGCGCCGATCTTCGAAATCTGCGACTACGGCTTGGTCGCCGACGCCGCGGAAACGATCGCGGCGATCAAGGCGAAGATCTGACCTTCGCGACACCCCAAAGAACGGCGTGGCTCTAGGCGGGTCACGCCGTTTTTGTTTGGTTTTGTAGCGTTCCGGTGACGCATCAAACCTTCGGTATGATTTCTTGTTAATGGTTGATAACTGTCAATAGCTGTCGACATATAGGGTTTACCCCCCACGCGCGAACTTGACAAATCAAGGGTTACCGTTCTCGTCACGGCGCGCCTACAGGCGCCTTCGGTTTCTTTCCGCTTCGTGTGACTGCGAAGCGGTGACCCTTAAAGGAAATAACGATTATGAAGAAGTCTCTTGCTGCGCTCGCCGTTCTGGGCGCTTTTGCGGGCTCTGCTTTCGCCGCCGACGTGACGCTCTACGGCCTCGTCGACTATGGCTTCAACTACACGCATAAGGACGCCGACACCACGGGTGTTGACGCCAACGATCAGTTTGAAATGCGCGCCGGCCAGAACTCCGGTTCGCGTTTCGGCCTTCGCGGCACGGAAGACCTCGGCAACGGCCTGAAGGTCGGCTTCGTCCTTGAAAACGGCTTCGCCGCCGACTCCGGTGCGCTTACCACGTCCGGCAAGATCTTCGACCGTGAATCGCAGGCCTACTTGGAAGGCGCCTTCGGTAAGGTCGGCTTCGGCCGTGTCGGCCAGCTCGCGAGCGCCAACGGCACGTATGGCCTCCTCGGCCGCTTCTCGCCCTTCTCGTCCGGCTGGGGCGATACGATCGGTCAGCGCACCGTGATGGCCAATGGCTACAGCCGCATGGACAATATGGTCTCTTACGTCACGCCTGACTTCGCCGGCTTCAAGGTCTACGCGCAGTATTCCTTCAAGAACGCCGCCGCTGGTGCTGGTGATGAAAACAAGACGACGGCCGACCGCTACTACGGCATCGGTGCGACGTTCGACGCGGGCAACTTCGCCGCGGTCGCGATCGTTGACTCGATCAACATGGCGCATCCCGGCACGTATGCCAACGAAGAAGAGCTTGATGACCCGATGACCGTCACGCTCGGTGCGACGTATGACTTCGGCGTCGCGAAGCTCTTCGCGTCCGGCCAGTACTTCGACAACGTCCGTGAAGTCGGCTACAAGAACTCGTTTGCTGGCTTCAAGGATGCCGACGGCAACGAGTTCGGCTATGGCACGCAGACGAATGCTGACAAGAAGGTCTATGGCGCCAACATGACCGGCTACGGCATCGCGATCGGTGCGTCCGCTCCGGTTCTCGGCGGTACGCTCGCCGGTTTGATCGGCTACATGGACGCCGACAACGACGGTGGCAACGACAAGGCTCCGTATGAAAGCGGCTTTGACGTCAAGCGTTGGAACGTGGCCGTCGGCTACAGCTACAACCTCTCGAAGCGCACCAGCCTCTACGCCGGCGCCGCCTACACGAAGGACTCGGTGAAGATCATGAATGCTACTGGCACTCAGGAAGTTGCCAATCAGGATCCGACCTCTGTCGAAGTCCTCGGCGGCATGATCCACCGCTTCTAAGAAAAGCGTTGGGCCATCCCGTAATGGCTAGCTAAAAGCGAAGCGGCGGC
>ENA-OPAA01001923-OPAA01001923.1-human-gut-metagenome-genome-assembly--contig:-NODE-1923-length-11223-cov-3.360315_pt1 | contig 11223 bp, 8 predicted proteins | sample MGYA00241049_ERZ501414 | MGnify/ENA primary metagenome ERZ501414 (study PRJEB25962, sample SAMEA2042520) | human gut metagenome | biome: human gut; feature: human-associated habitat; material: faeces... | reverse complement strand
GATGACTTATTATCCATCGACTGGCGCGAGTCTGAACTGGAAAATGATGAGCTGAAAAATTATAAAGCAAAAGCGGAGTATTATATCCGGCAGCATCAGGACACGATTGCAATTGCGAAACTGAGAACAAATCAGCCGCTGACAGAAATGGATGTTGCCAGCCTGGAAAAAATTCTCTGGAATGAGATTGGTACGAAGCAGGATTACGAGCAGGAATTTGGAACGAAACCTTTGGGAGAATTTGTCCGGGAAATTGTCGGACTCGATATGAATGCAGCCAAAGAAGCGTTTTCAGAGTATCTGACGAATGCCGATCTTGACAGCAGACAAATTTATTTTGTGAATCAGATTATCGAATATATTGTTCATAATGGAATGATGAAAGACCTTTCCGTGCTTCAGGAAGCTCCGTTTACAGATCGGGGAAGTGTTGCGGAAGTCTTTACAGATCTGGCAGTCTGGATGGGCATTCGGAAAGTAATCAATCAGATTAACGAAAATGCGGTAGCGTAAATTCTAAAAAAAACATAAACACCGGCAGATTTCTTGACATAGAAATTTGCCGGTGTTATTATTTAACACGCGTAAATAAATAACACTGTTAAGCATTTGCGGCAAAAGGAGGGGGAAACATGAAAGATGCATTTGAAAAACTGTTTCGTGCGGTGCACCAGTTTAAAAAACTGAACGTATCAGACCTGATTCCGGGACTCAGCAGTTCCGAATTTTCCGTTATGGGTGCGATTTTGCAAATGGGAGAAAACGGAAAAATTACAAGCTCAGAGCTGGCGGCGAAGACAAAAACACTTCCGCCGGCTGTGTCGCGGACACTGCGCGGACTGGAGGAAAAAGGATATGTAGAGCGGAGCGTTGACAAAAAAGACCGCAGGAATACATATATCAGTCTGACAGAGAAGGGCTGGAAAAAAGGGGAAGAGGTACGGGACAGAATGCAGGACTTTGGCTGCTCTGTGATGTCACAGTTAAAGGAAGAGGATATAGATCAGCTGGTTGCTTATCTGGATCGTATCTATGAGATCGCAGAAAAAGAAATTGACACCCGAAAACGACAGAATTAGTGTGCCGGCAAGCTGGTACACAAAAAAAGACAGAAAGGGGAAAAAATGAGTAAGATTTTCAAAAACATGATCCCGTACTGGAAATCGATTCTCGTGATTCTTGTGCTTCTGTTTGTCCAGGCGTGGTGCGACCTGTCGCTCCCGTCGTATACATCCGACATCATCGATGTGGGCATTCAGAACAGCGGCGTCGAGCACGTTACGCCGAAACGGATCACCGAGGAAGAATTTCAGACGGCCGAGTTTATCATGACGGATGATGAGGTGGATTTATGGGAAAGCCTCTATACGAAAAAGGACGGCTATTATGAACGGAACAAAGCTTCTGAAAAAGAACTTGATGAAACAGACGATACACTGACCGTTGCACTGCTGATGAATTACCAGATGGGTGCGATGGAGGAGGATACCTTTAAACAACTCATGGCACAGCAGACCGGTCAGGATGCGTCGGTGTTTGAAAACATGACGATTGAGCAGATCGGCGAGATGATGCATGTGGAGCTGAAGAGCTTCCAGCAGGAAAAAGAGGATGACGATGGAAACAAAGTCGAAGTCACCTGTGTGGATGTCCGTCCAATCTTTGCAGCGATGCTCGAGAGCGGACAGATGGATAAAGACACCGTGCTCTCGATGCGCGACAGCATGGAAAAAACGCTTGATACGATGGGAAGCTCCCTGGTAAAATCGATGGGCATTGCGTATGCAGTTTCCGCAGACAAAGCGGCGGGTCTCGATGTAGACCAGATTCAGAAAACGTACCTTCTGACTGCAGGCCTCAAGATGGTCGGCATGGCACTCCTGATGGGTGTGGTAACTGTTCTCGTCGGACTGTTTGCCTCCCGCGTCGGCGCCGGAATCGGCCGCGATCTGCGCGAAAAAGTATTCAAACGGGTTGTCGGATTCTCCAATGCGGAGATGGATCAGTTCTCCACCGCATCGCTGATTACCCGAAGCACGAACGATATCCAGCAGATCCAGATGGTCTCCGTCATGGTGCTGCGAATGGTTGCCTACGCTCCGATCCTTGGCATCGGCGGTGTGCTGAAAGTCATGAAAACGGGAGCCGGTATGGAATGGATCATTGTTCTTGCGATCATCGTCATTCTCGGATACGTGATGCTGCTTGTCTCCCTTGCGATGCCGAAATTTAAGCTGATGCAGAAACTGGTTGACAACATCAACCTCGTATCGCGTGAAATCCTGACCGGACTCTCTGTCATCCGTGCGTTCGGAAGAGAGGACAAAGAGGAAGAGCGCTTCGACGGTGCGAATAAGGAACTGACCAAAACAACCCTGTTCACCAACCGCGTCATGACCTTTATGATGCCTGGTATGATGATGATTATGAACGTGCTGACCGTCGGAATCGTATGGGTCGGTGCACATAAAATCGATGCCGGCACGATGCAGGTCGGTGCAATGACTGCATTTATTACCTACGCCATGATGATCGTCATGTCTTTCCTGATGCTGACAATGATGTCAATCATGCTGCCGCGTGCCGCTGTTGCCGCCGGCCGTATCGATGAAGTCATTCAGACAGAATCCTCCATTCAGGATGTCAAAAATCCGGAGCAGCTGGAGGTTCACAACGGAGTTGTCCGCTTCGATCACGTCAACTTCCGTTATCCGGGCGCCGAGGAGGATGTGCTGCATGACATCGACTTCGTTGCCGAGCCTGGCAAGACGACGGCAATCATCGGAAGCACCGGCTGCGGTAAATCGACGCTGGTCAACCTGATCCCACGTCTCTATGATGTGACGGGCGGAAAGATTACGCTCGACGGAAAAGATATTCGAAACATTACGATGAAGGATCTGCGCGATGAGATCGGTTTCGTGCCGCAGAAAGGTGTGCTGTTCTCGGGAACGATCGCATCCAACCTGCGCTTCGGAAAAGACGATGCGACGGATGCGGAGATCGAAAAGGCAGCCGCAATTGCGCAGGCAACCGAGTTTATCGAGGCAAAAGATGACAAATACGAAACCGCGATTGCACAGGGCGGAACGAACGTATCCGGCGGACAGAAACAGCGTCTGGCGATTGCGCGTGCGATTGCAAAAGACCCGAAAATCTTTATTTTCGACGACAGTTTTTCTGCACTTGACCTGAAAACGGATGCGGCGCTTCGAAAAGCACTGGCGGAGAATGTCAAAGACAGCACCGTGATCATCGTGGCACAGCGGATCAGCACGATTCTCCATGCGGAGCAGATTCTGGTGCTCGATGACGGAAAAGTAGTCGGAAAAGGTACGCATGAGGAACTGCTGAGAAGCTGCGAGGTTTACCAGGAGATTGCGAAATCCCAGCTGTCAGAGAAAGAGCTTGGACTGAAGGAAAGTGAGGTGGCTGACCATGAGTAATGAAATGAACCAGCAGCCGCGCAAAAGAGGACCGATGGGACGGATGGGCCGCGGCATGCAGCCGGGCGAGAAGCCGAAAGATCTGAAAAAATCGATCAAACAGCTCGCCCAGTACATCGGAAAATATAAAATTGCGATTTTTATCGTTATGATCTGTGCCGCATGCTCAACGGTGTTCAACGTTGCCGGACCAAAGATTCTCGGAAAAGCTACGACCGCACTGTCCGAGGGACTGATGGAAAAGATCCGGGGCACAGGAAGCATTGATTTTGCAAGAATCGGAACGATTCTGCTGTTTGTACTTGGCCTGTATCTGATGAGCGCCCTGTTCAGCTTCATCCAGGGATGGATCATGACGGGCGTGACGCAGAAGGTGTGCTATCAGCTTCGAAAAGAGATTTCGGAAAAGATCAACCGTATGCCGATGAAATATTTTGAGAGCCGCACATACGGTGAAGTGCTCTCACGCATCACAAACGATGTCGATACGCTTGGCCAGGGACTGAACCAGAGTATCACGACGATCATCACCTCGGTGGCAACGCTCATCGGTGTTCTGATCATGATGCTGAGTATCTCCCCATTGATGACGCTGATCGCGCTTGTGATCCTGCCGATTTCAATGGGACTCATCGGACTCGTGACAAAGAAATCACAGAAATTCTTCCGTGCCCAGCAGGAATACTTAGGCCACATCAACGGTCAGGTTGAGGAGGTTTACGGCGGCCATCTCGTCATCAAGGCATTCAACCGCGAGAAGGATACGATCGAAGAGTTTGAAAAAACCAACAATATTCTTTACGATTCCGCATGGAAATCCCAGTTTTTATCCGGTATGATGCAGCCGATTATGATGTTTGTCGGAAATTTAGGCTACGCCTGCGTGGCATTGACCGGCGGACTTCTGGCGATCAAAAACGTGATCACGATCGGTGATATCCAGGCATTTATCCAGTATGTGAAAAACTTTACCCAGCCGATCCAGCAGATTGCGCAGGTTATCAACATGGTACAGTCGATGTCGGCGGCATCCGAGCGTGTCTTTGAATTCCTGAACGAGGAAGAGGAAGACCAGATTGTCGAGAATCCGGCAGCAATCGAGACTGTGACAGGAGAAGTCACCTTCGACCACGTACATTTCGGCTACAACCCGGAGCAGATCATCATCAACGATTTCAGCGCCAAAGTAAAACCGGGCCAGAAAACCGCGATCGTCGGCCCGACCGGAGCCGGAAAGACGACGATGGTCAAACTGCTGATGCGCTTCTACGATGTCAACAGCGGAGCCATTCTGCTGAACGACCACAACATCAAAGACTTCAACCGCAGAGAGCTGCGCGATGCCTTCGGTATGGTCCTGCAGGATACGTGGCTGTTCAAGGGAACCATCATGGAAAACATCCGCTACGGCCGGCTCGATGCGACAGATGAGGAAGTCATCGCAGCAGCAAAAGCCGCAAGAGCCCACCACTTTATCCAGACCCTGCCGGGCGGCTATCAGATGGAACTGAATGAAGATGCCAGCAATGTGTCGCAGGGACAGAAACAGCTGCTGACGATTGCACGCGCAATCCTTGCTGATAACAAGATTCTGATCCTCGACGAGGCAACCTCATCCGTCGACACCAGAACCGAAATCGAGATCCAGAAAGCCATGGATAACCTGATGAAGGGCAGAACAAGCTTCGTCATCGCCCACCGGCTGTCCACGATTCGTGATGCGGATCTGATTCTCGTCATGAAAGACGGAGACATCATCGAGCAGGGAAATCACGAAGAACTGCTCGCGGCAAACGGGTTCTATGCAAATCTTTACAATTCGCAGTTTGAGGATGTGGTGGCGTAACAGCCTTTGCGGGCGATATAAATTTATTGTAACAACACCTGAGTTGGCAAAACGGTTCAGGTGTTGTTTTTTTTCTCGAGGGAAAATCTCGTTACATTTTCCCGTCAGGCAAAAAAGCTCTCAGAGCAGAATGATCTGATGTTTGTCCCAGATCATTCATGTTATCCCAGGTTACTTGAGAGAAAAGAAAAAATTTGGTATGCTGTTGAGAAGTAGAATCTTCGATAAGAAGCACGGGGGAAAATAATGAATTTAATTTTATGTGATGATGATAAAGTGTTTTTAAATAAACTGGAAATCAGAATTCGAGGTTTATGTCAGAAACATAAGATTGCAGTGAAAATGGAGTGCTACGTATCTGCGAAGGAGATGCTGGAAGGAATCAAAAATCTTGATGAGATTTCTGTTTTTTTTATTGATATTGATATGCCGGAAGTGAATGGATTTGAGGCTGCATCGTATCTGAAAAAGTGGAACAGGGAATGTTGCATTGTGTTTGTATCGAATAAGGATGATCTGGTGTTTCAGTCATTGGTGTATCATCCATTCTTTTTTATCCGCAAGGCACATCTGGATGAGGAACTGGAGCCGCAGTTGCTGGAACTGCAGAAAAAGGCAGGAAAGAAAGTTCCCCAAATAGAACTGCAGACAGGGCGTCAGAGTGTAAAACTTGCATTGCGTGATATCTGGTTTGTGGAGAGCGAGAAGAACTATCTGCTTTTTTATCGGGAAAAAGATACGAGGGATGAGGCGATTCGCGTAAGGATGAAAATGTCAGAAGCGGAGAAAAAACTAGAAGCGCATAAATTTGTAAGGACACATAAAGGATATTTGGTTAACATGAACTATGTATATCGGTTGCGCGAAAAAGAACTTCTGCTATTGAACGGGAAAAGCATTCCTGTCAGCAGAAATTATCTGAATCAGGTTCGAATGAAAATTATGGGAGTGGTGATGGAATGAGTGCAGCATTTTGGAAGGTCTTTGAACTTGCAATTTCTGTTTGGGAAAACATACTTTTGTTGGAATTCTGCATGGATTTTATGCAGCAGAAACCCAAAGGGAAAAAAGGTAAAATTTTGTGGGGAATTGCAGTGCTATTTGGGCTAATCTTTCCTGCGTTGGAAAAGTATCCTGCGTTATATGACAGGTGGGAAATGTGGATCACATTGATTTGGCTTTTTGTCTATTTGATGGTGGGTACACAGGGAAGTGTTCTGAGAAAGGTTACTGCAGCGGTAGTTGCGAGAGCAGTATTGATGATGGTAAACACAGCGATCCTTTTCGGCGGCAGTTTTATCCTTCAAGAAAGTGTTGCATCGTTTATTCAAGATCAGGATACAGTAAGAATTGCGATCATGCTATTATCAAAAATTTCTTATTTTTTTGTTGGTAAATTACTAAATAGTCTTTTGTTTGAACGAGAGAATCTGATAAGCTGGCAATGGATTGTCATGGGATGCAACCTTGTTTTCTCAATTATTGCGGGAGATACTATGATTTTGGTAGTAAGAGATCTGCCAAGTGTGCAGATGCAGGAACAGAAATGGATTTTGCTGTGCGTATGCTGTATCTGGCTGATGTGCCTGATTATGTACTTTATAGTACAGCAAATGAGCAAGGATAATCAAACAAAGCTAGAATATGAACTGATGAAAGAAAAAGAGAAATATTCAAAGGAAAGTATGGAAATTATTAAGAGAAGTAATGAAGAATTACGAGAATTTAAACATGATTTGAAAAATTATCTTTTACCTCTGCAAGAGGCAATGGAGACCATGCCGCAGTCGGAAATGGTAAAGGTATGGGAAAAAATTAATCAGAAAATTGAAGATGTGCAGACACTAATTCAGACAGGAAACAGTTATGTGGATTCTATGATTAATACAAAAATTACTCTTGCGAGAAGTGAAAAAGTAGATGTGAAGTGTACGATTCTGAGCAAAATGGAAGGAATTGATGATTTGGAATTTTGCTCTGTGTTTGGAAATCTCATGGATAATGCGATTGAAGCAGAGCGGAAAGTTACAGAGAAGAAAGAAATTATAATTTTTGTAGAGGAAAAAATGGGATATCTTCGGTTGGAGATTCAAAACAAAATAGAAAAATCTGTTTTAAATGAAAATTCAAGTTTGAATACGACGAAGAAAGATACAAGCAGCCACGGGATTGGGCACAAAAGTGTAAAACGGACGATGCAAAAGGTAGGTGGCGCGTTAAAGTATTATGAGACAGGAGATTTGTTTTGCGCAGAGGCAGTATTTCCGATAAAATAAGATAAAACGTAATAAAAAAGACTTTATTTGTATGAAGGAAGCAAAAAGAATGCGGATTTCAAAGAACAAAGTTTTATTTTTTGCTATCTGTACTGATTATCCCAGATAGAGCATGATATCCCAGATCCGTTGACGATGGAGAAAAATTTCGCTATGCTTCGAGTAACAGAAGAGAAAGAACGAAATTTTGAAAAGAGGGGATATATGGGAAAGAAAGTATTGGGAATTATGGTAATATTACTGTTCTTTACAGGTTGTCAGAATATGGGAAATGAGTCAGAAAATTTGCAGCAGGTAGAAAAACAGGAAAATGGAGAAGAACGGAATAGTTCTATCAGCAATGATGAAACGGAAACAAATGTGACACCTGAAAATGATCAGGAATTAAGCAATGGTGAGCACATCCGTTTTCAGCTTGGCAGTCAGGCCAAAATTGATGCGATTGTTGACATGCCGGACAAAAAATGGAATGAGTTTGAAAAATGTGTGATAGAAGTGGATGGATTTCAAGGAGAAAGTGTGTTCAATAAAATACTTGGGAAAATTCCGGAAAGTGGATTGGAAACAAGAAAAGGAGACACAGGAGAGCCGGACGTTTGTTATTCGTATGAGGGAATACTTGGCGAACAATTAAAAAATCAAAAAGGAACGGTGTCTGTCAGCAATATATTAGGAGTGGAAACGGAAGAAGGAAAAAAAGTTTATTATAATTTACCTGTTGAATATATTACATCAGCCTATGGTGAAGGGATTTTGGTCAGAGACAATGAGCAGAAAATTTCATTGGAAGACGAAGAAAAGCTGATAGAGGAAGGAAAAGAGTTTGTTAGATGGATTGGAGACTGGGAAAAAGTTGAATTGACCAGTAAATACAGTTTTTCGTATGAACAGATGGAAAAACAGCAGGAATTAATGGAACAGGCAATCGAGAATGGAGAATTGCTAAAGCCTCAGAAGATTCAGAAATATGAGTGGTCAAAAGCAGATGATTGTTTCCTGTTGTTTTTTCAGGGTTATCTGAATGGGGTTCCTGTATTATGCAATGAAATTAACCGGCAGGATGATCTTTATATTCCGTCATCTAAAATACAGGCTGTTATAACGGAGGGCGGAATTCAATATCTTCAAGCAGTTAATCACTATGCTATTCGGGAAAAGGAACCGGTATCTCTTGCGGAAAAAGATATTATTTTGGAAACGCTGAGAAATAAGTATGATTTGGCAATTGCAGAGCCGATTACGCTGAATCAGATGAAACTGATTTATTACCCGATGACAACGGGAAGAAATGAAACAGGGCATTGGATGTGTGATATGATTCCTGCGTGGCAGTTTCGATTTATAGAAGATGAGATCGAACAGTATGTTTACATCAATGCACTGGATGGACGGGAAATTACAGGGTGAGTTTGTCTGAGATTTACGAGTTACTCAAAGAATAAATTGTTTTGCGGAAGATGTGACTCCGGGCTAAGCGGGTCACATCTTTTTAAAAGACGAAGAGGATAAGAGATTGTTGCGGAAGGACAAGAAGGTGATCTTTCATGAATTTTTTTCGAATGATAAAAATGGATTTTAAAAGAATGTTTTTATCAGGAAAATTTTATTTTGCCATCGCAGGTGCGATGCTGGTTACCGTGTTGAACATCAGTCAGGAAGCAATGCAGAGCCGGTGGAGTGCATCGGTATATTACCTGGTTGTCAGCAGTCATGGTGTGGGGGCATTTTTTGAAGTGTTTTCTGTGCTGGCTGTGCTGCCGTTTGCGCTGAGCTATTGGGAAGACAGCAGAAATGGCTATCTTAGATGCATTGAGACACGCATAGGGAGAACAGCATATTGCTGGTCGCATCTGGTGGTTGCCTTTTTCGGCTCTGTGATCAGTATTTTTCTGGGAATGGCAGTTGTTTATGGCGTTTTGGCATTAAAAATACCGTGGATAAAAAAAGAAGAGCTTGAAACATTAACAGGCAGTTTAAGCTATGGAAATGGACTCGTTCTGCCGTTTTACCTTGCCGCAAGATTTGGAGTTGAGGCTGTCAAGTATGCATTTATGGCAGGTTTTGCGCTTATGCTATCGGGGAAAATAAAAAATCTGTTTGTGCTGGTCAGCACACCGGCTCTTTTTTATTATGCAAGCCAGCTTGTAGCAGAAGCGCTGCAGCTGCCGGGCCAGATGAGATGGTACCAGCTCCATGGGGGAAGTATCCGGAATTTTAAAGACTTTTTTGTGATAGCTGGTTATTTCCTTATTCTTACAGGGATGGAAGGTGTAATTTTCGTACGAGTGGTAAAGAGGAGGGAGCAGAATGGATAGAATACGGATGAGTCTTCGGGTATGTCAGATACGTTTACGGAAAACATTCACAACACCACGGTTTTATGTTGCGCTGTTGTGGATTGCGATCCTTTTTCATGTAATGACGGCGGGGATTCGAGGCTTCTGCGAGCAGACCGGAGTTGATGTGACTTTTTGGATGCTATCGTTTATGACCAGATATAATGGAGACCAGATTATCATCGTTTTTGGGGCTCTGCTGCTTTTCTGTGATGCTCCGTTTCTGGAACCGAACAGCGGGTGGCAGATTCTGCGGGCCGGGCGGAAAAGCTGGTTTTGGGGAAACATGCTGTACATTGTGGTTGTTTCCTTTTTTTACACCATATGCTTAAGTATGATTCCGGTACTGCTTGTGTTTCCGAATGTAGGGTGGGAAACCGGATGGGGGAAGGTGATCAGTACGCTGGCTCAGACGAATGCGGCATATACCTTTGACCAGGAACCGTTGGATTACCTGATCCTTTCGAGATTTTCGCCGCAGGAGGCCATGGGGCTCACAATGCTTGCGATCTGGTGCCTGTCGGTTATGACAGGCGTTGTGAGTTATGCAGGAAATTTTCTGGTACACAGAGGATTTGGAATCGTCATCAACTGCGGCATCGCACTCACTGCGCTTCTGCTCAGCAAATTTTCCAGCATCACAATCGGCTATTACTGCGCGCCGCCGCTTTGGATGAATATTGCAAGCTACAAGTGGCAGGGGTATGGAAACGGGCCGTCGATAGCATATGTTTACAGTGTCTTTGCAATTGTCATCGGCGCATGCACGATCCTTTCGTATCTCGGGATCCGGAAAAAGGATCTGAACTTTGTGGAGGAAATCTGAAAGAATGGAAGAAAAGATAAGAATAGAAAACGTGACAAAAAAGTTTGGCAGCTACGCGGCGTTGGACGGGATCAGCCTGAGCTTCGAAAAAGGAAAAATTCACGGAATGATCGGAAGAAACGGAAGCGGCAAGACGGTTCTGTTCAAATGCATCTGCGGATTTCTCCGGGTGGACGATGGCGCGGTTTTTGTGGATAGAAAGCAGATCGGGAAAGAGATCGAAGCGCCGGAGAGTATTGGCGCCATCATCGAGACGCCGGGTTTTCTTCCGGGCTACAGCGCCAGACAGAATCTGCAGTTTCTTGCCGGCATCCGCAGGAAGACCGGAAAAAAAGAGATCGATGAGGCTATCCGAAAAGTCGGGCTGGATCCGGAAGCGAAGAAGCATGTCGGTAAATATTCCCTCGGTATGCGCCAGCGCCTCGGCATTGCACAGGCGATTATGGAAGAACCTTCTCTTCTGATCCTAGACGAACCGATGAACGGTCTCGAC
>ENA-OPAA01001921-OPAA01001921.1-human-gut-metagenome-genome-assembly--contig:-NODE-1921-length-11227-cov-5.512442_pt1 | contig 11227 bp, 9 predicted proteins | sample MGYA00241049_ERZ501414 | MGnify/ENA primary metagenome ERZ501414 (study PRJEB25962, sample SAMEA2042520) | human gut metagenome | biome: human gut; feature: human-associated habitat; material: faeces... | reverse complement strand
AGATGAAGGTGTTGGCCTGACCAGCCACCTTGCTGCCCTTGCACTTGACCTGTGCGACCTCGGGAGCAACGGCTGCGTCAAACTGCAGCTCGCCGTCCACAGCCAGCTCGGGATCCATCTCCTGAGCCTTGATGGTAGCGTCGTGGCTCAGTGCCACGGTGCCGCCCTTGCCGGAGCCCTTGGTGGAGAAGCTCAGCACAGCCACCTTCGGGTCGATGCCGAACAGCTTTGCGGTGCGGGCAGTCTCCACAGCCACCTCTGCCAGCTTGGAAGCGGCAGAGATCTTGACCTCGCCGGTAGCCTTATCGACGGTATCGGTGTAATCAATGTTGACAGCGCAGTCGCCCATGGCAATGCGCTTCAGACCCTCTTCGCCGCAGTCGCGGTCCAGAATAAAGCAGGAGCTCACCAGATGTGCGCCCTTCTTGGTCTTGACCAGCTGCAGAGCGGGACGGATGGTGTCGGCGGTGGAGTAGGTAGCGCCGCCCAGCAGGCAGTCTGCCTTGCCCATCTTCACCAGCATGGTGCCGAAGTAGTTGGATTTCTTCAGCAGGGCTGTGCACTCCTCAGCGGACTGCTTGCCCTTGCGCAGCTCCACCATGGTGCTGACCATCTCATCAAAACCGGCGTAGTTCTCCGGGTCGATGATCTCGGCAGCGGAAATATCAAAGTTACCGGCGGCGGCAGCAGCCTTGCACTCTGCCTCGTTGCCCACCATAACGACCTTCAGCACGCCCTCGGCCAGCAGCTTGCTTGCGGCCTCCAGAATGCGGGGGTCATTGCCCTCGGTGAACACGATCGTCTTGGGATTTGCCTTCAGCTGTGCTACCAGCGGTGCAAACATATCAGCCATTGTGATTACCTCCGAAAATGCTTTCCAAAATTTGCTTCCTGCGTCTGTTGGACACAAGGATGCCTTTCTTCTTTATTCTAGCACAGACGGCAAAAAGTTCAAGACAAAATTGTGTTTTTGTGCTATATTTTAGGGGAGAAACCTTTGTTTTATTTGTGAATAAAATATCATACCAGTTTTAAAGGAGATGTTCTCCATGGATATGGATACTTTAAAGGCTGAATGCCTTGCCTGCACCCGGTGCGAGCTATGCGCCACCCGGACGAACGTAGTGTTCGGGCAGGGCGTGCCGGACGCCGAGGTGCTGTTTGTGGGCGAGGGCCCCGGCCAGAGCGAGGACGAGCAGGGTCTGCCCTTTGTGGGGCGCAGCGGCCAGCTGCTGGACAAATACCTGTTTGCCATCGATCTGGACCGAAGCAAAAACTGCTACATTGCCAACATCGTCAAGTGCCGCCCGCCCCAGAACCGTGACCCGCTGCCCACCGAGAGCGAGGCCTGTATGCCCTGGCTCCGGGAGCAGTTCAAGCTGCTGCAGCCAAAGATCGTGGTCTGCCTGGGCCGCATCGCCTCTCAGCGGATGATCCGCACCGATTTCTCCGTGACCAAGGAGCACGGCACCTTTGTGCAAAAGAACGGCGTATGGTTCATGGGCACCTTCCATCCCGCCGCCCTGCTCCGGCAGGCGCAGAACAAACCCGCCGCCTTTGCGGATTTTGTGGCCCTGCGGGATAAAATCAACGAAGTCTGTCTGCATACCTATTAACCCTTCCGCCCAAGTATCATCTCCCTTCATTTTTGCATACCCTAAAGCAAAAGTGAGGTGTTCTGATATGAAAACGATCCAAAGCCGTTCCCCCGATTTCTTTCTGGGGGCCACCACACCGGCGGGCTTCAAGGGTTATTTTGAACCGCTGCGCCGGGAGCCCGGGATGCAGATGCTTCTCATCAAAAGCGGGCCGGGCTGCGGCAAATCCACCTTGATGAAGCATCTGGCCCAGGCCGCCGAGCAGCAGGGCCAGCGCATCGAAAAGATCCACTGCGCCAGCGACCCGGACAGTCTGGACGGGGTCATCTTCCTCGACCAGAAACGCGCCATCATCGATGCCACTGCGCCCCATGTGGTGGAGCCGGACGCGCCCGGGGCTGATGAGCTGGTGGTAAGCCTGTACCACACCATCGATGCCGGAAAGCTGGCTCCCCACCGGGACGAGATCAAGGCCCTGTTTGCCCGGAATGCCGCCCTGCGGGGCCGGGCAGCCCGGTATATCGCATCGGCGGGCAGCCTGATGCTGGACAGCCGCCGGGCCGAAGCCTGCAGCGCCAACTTTGAAAAGGTGCGCCGCTACGTCAAGCGGCTCTGCACCCGGCTGCTTCCCCGCACCGAGGGCACCGCCAGTGAGGAGCTACGGCTGCTCTCAGCCATCACCCCCAAGGGGATGGTATTCTACCGGGGCACGGTAGAAGCGCTGGCCGACCGGTATGTGGTATTCCGGGATGATTATGGGGCGGTCTCCCGCCTGCTGCTGGAACTCATCCGGGCCGAAGCGCTGGCCCGGGGCTACCACATCATCACCTGCCCCTGTGCCATGCACCCTGAAGATCAGATCGACCACATCTTCATCCCGGCCCTGCGGCTGGCTTTTTTGACCGACAACCTCTGGCATCCCATCCAGCTGCCTGGCGTACAGGCCGTGCGCTGCACCCGCTTTGTGGACCGGGAGAATCTGTCCGGCTTCCGCGCCCGCCTGCGCTTCAACGACCGTGCCGCCTCCGAGCTCATCGACCAGGCTGTCGCCCTGATGGCTCAGGCCAAGAACTGCCATGATGAGCTGGAGACTTATTACCGGGCCGCCGTGGATTTTGACCAGGTGAATGCTGTTGCAGCAAATTGTCAAAAGATCCTGGGTCTCGGGTAGGCCCTGCTGTTAAACCCCACCGTCAGCCCTTTGGGCTGCCACCGCCCCTAGTAGGGGCGGCCTTGGCAAAGCGATGTAGTTTGTGCGTAAAGGGGAACCCCAAAAAACTTTACGTAACGCCAGAGGCCCCACTATTAGGGGGGCTGGCGAGCGATAGCGAGACTGAGGGGTTTAGTTTCCCAACATACTGTGCACAACCTGAAAGGAAGTGAACCCCATGCCAACCATCCGTCTCTCTGTCCGGGAGCTGGTGGAGTTCCTGCTCCGCACCGGCAGTATCGACAGCCGCTTTACCGGCTTTGACCGGGCCAACGAGGGCGCACGCATCCACCGCAGGCTCCAGAAGGCGGCGGGTGAAGGCTACGCCGCTGAGGTGTTCCTCACGGCAGAGCGGACGATGGAGGGAATCGGGTTCACCATCGAGGGCCGTGCCGACGGCATTTTTACCGATGAGGACGGCACGGTGGTCATCGACGAGATCAAGACCACCGCCGCGCCCACCGATGCCATCACGGAGGACATGAACCCCTGCCACTGGGCGCAGGGCATGGTCTACGGGGCCATCTGCGCCGAGCAGCGGGAGCTGGAAACACTGGATGTCCGGCTGACCTATTACCAGATCGACACCGATGAGATCATCCGCTATACCCGGCACTTCTCCGCCGCTGAGCTGGATGCGTTTCTCAACGACCTGCTGCGGCAGTATCTTCCCTGGGCACGGCGGCAGCTGGACTGGGTGGAAGCCCGGAACCGGAGCCTTGGGGCCCTGCAATTTCCGTTTCCAGCTTACCGTCCCGGACAGCACGCCCTTGCCGGGGAGGTCTATCGCGCCTGTGCTGCGGGCAAGGCAGAGCAGAAGGGCGGTACCCGGCTGTTCTGCCAGGCACCCACCGGCATCGGCAAAACGATGAGTGCCCTCTTCCCTGCCCTGAAAGCCATGGGCAAGGGCAAGGGGGAAAAGATCTTCTACCTGACCGCCCGCAACACGACACAGGCCGCTGCTGAGGATGCACTGGCCCGTCTGCGGGCGGCAGACCCGGCGCTTTCCCTGCGCAGCGTGACCCTTTCGGCCAAGGAGAAGGCCTGCCTGTGCAAGGATGCTGAGGGCCGTCCCGCCTGCCTGCCGGAAGCCTGTCCCTACGCCAACGGCTACTACGAGCGGCTGAAGGATGCGCTGGCCGACCTGCTGGACAGCGCCGTCCCCTATGACCGGGCCGCCCTGACTGAGACTGCCCGGCGGCACAGGGTCTGCCCTTTTGAGCTGGGGCTGGACCTGAGCGAGTGGTGTGACGTGGTCATCGGAGACTACAATTATCTGTTCGACCCCACCGTGCACCTGCGGCGCTTTTTCGATGCGGCGGGCGACTACATTTTTCTCATCGACGAGGCCCACAACCTGCCGGACCGGGCCAGAGCCATGTACTCGGCGCGGTTCTGCAAGAGCTGCCTGACCGATGCCAGACGGGCCATCGGCAAAGGAAAAAGCGCACTGAAAACCGCGTTGACAAAGGCAGACAAAGGTTTTCTGGAAGCACGGCGGGCGGTAAGGAAGCTGGCCCCCCGCCGGGGTTCAGCGCCCACCGAATCGCCGGCAGAGGATCTCACCCAACAGACCAGCCTTCTGGACACCGAACCGGCAGAAGCCGTCTTCCCGCTGCCGGAGCCTTTGCTGGCGCAGGATGGCACGGTCTTTTTGCAAGAGCTGCCGAAGGAGCTGCTCCGACTGCTGTTTAGCCTGCAGGCCCCTCTGCAGGACTGGCTGGAGGCCAACCCGGAGGCCGATGCCCACGCCCAGCTGCTCGAGCTCTACTTTGCGGTGCAGGATATCACCCGGGCGGCAGAACGGTACGACGCGCATTTTGTCACCCAGCTGACAGCCCGGGGCAGCGAGCTGGAATGGGAACTGCTCTGCCTTGACCCTGCCCCCTTTGTGGATGCCAGCCTTGCCGCCGGGCGGGCTGCGGCACTGTTCAGCGCAACGCTCACCCCGCCGGGCTACTATCGCTCCGTGCTGGGCTGTCCCGATGCCCGGGCCGTGGCTCTGGAAAACCCGTTTCCGCCCGAACATTTGGGGCTCTACTGCCTGCCCGGCATCTCCACCCGCTACCGGGACCGGGAGGCCAGCGTGCAGGCCGTCTCGGATGCACTGGCTGCACTGGCCCGGGCCAAGGTGGGCAACTATCTGGCCTTTTTCCCCAGCTACGCCTATCTGCGGCAGGCATATGAGGACTTCACCGCCCGTTACCCGGACATCGGGACGCTGGCCCAGGAGAGTGGTCTGGACGACGCGGCCCGGGCGGCCTTTCTGGAACAGTTCGGCCCAAGCCCCGCAAAAACGCTGCTGGGCTTCGGGGTCATGGGCGGCATCTTCGGCGAGGGCGTGGATCTGGTGGGCGACCGGCTCATCGGGTGTGCCATCGTGGGGGTGGGCCTGCCTCAGGTAAACCCCCGGCAGGAGATCCTGCGCCGCTACTATGACGAGGCGGGCGGCACCGGTTTCGACTACGCCTACCGCTTTCCGGGCATGAACAAGGTGCTGCAGGCGGCGGGCCGGGTCATCCGCACGCAGGAAGACAGGGGTGTAGTGCTTCTGCTGGATGACCGCTTTGCCCGCGCCGAATACACCCGCCTGTTCCCCCGCCACTGGCACCAGCTCCAATACCTGCGCAGCACCACAGAGCTGGAGCAGCAGCTTGCCGCCTTCTGGGCACGGAACCAATAGAAAAAAGCCTGTCAGCGCAAAAACCGACAGGCTTTTTCTCATGCTCCGGACATTTTCCGGCTCTTACTTCTTTCTGGGCAGGGATCTGCGCAGTTCATCCCAGGCAGTCATCTCCACCAATGTGGTGGCGCGCAGGGCGGCAAACGCTTCATCCAGATACTGCATCTCGCTCACCGCACGCATGGCGTGATCCGAAATGCACCACTTCCCAACGACCGTCTGCGCCATCCAGTAGACCATCCTCTCGGTCTTTTTCCGCTGTTTGGTGCCCTCGCGGTAGCGGTCGGTGTTCTCCGCATCGTTCACGGGTACACCTGCCGCTTTCAGCATCTCACAGCACTCCCAGGCGGCATCCACGATCATCCTGCGCTGTTCCACTGTGGTGCGGGAAAGTTCCCCATCCACCGCATAGCAGGCATAGGCGCAGGGCAGGATAAAGGCGATGTGGCTCTTGAGCCACTCGTCCATATCGCTGTAATAGGTCAGCTTGTAGTGGGTGCCCTCAAAGGCAGCCTGCAGCCGCAGGCGGAATGCGCCGGACAGGGGAGCGGTTGCGCCGCCAACGGTCATTCCCATCCCCATGTGCACACTGACCAGCCGGTCATGCTCCCGGCGGCCTGCATTGTTCTGGAAACCAAAGGCGATCTTATCCACTGGGCGCTGCATGGCCTGCAGCATCTCCTGCGCATAGGGATCATTGCCCACAAAGATAAAGTACTGGCTCCGGTTTGCCTTGAGGATGGGCAGCACATCGGCCAGCTGCCCGGCCTGCACCGTGACAAACACAAGGTCATACACATCCTCGGGGGCCAGCACATCTGTCGTCTGCATCCGATCCACCGTTGTTTTCCGCTGGAGCATGTGGCGGATGGTCAGGCCCTTCTGGTCGATGACCTCCTTCCACTCGCCCCGGGCCAGCAGGGTGACCACATTTTTCTTGTTCTGTGCCAGACTGTGGGCCAGCTGACAGCCCTGAACGCCTGCGCCGTACACCAAGATCCTCATAACGAGATACCTCCTGTTTTGCATGATCAGCCCGGCCAGAAACACCGGGCTGTTACTTTTTCAGGAACGAGAAGAAGCCCTTTTTCTCATAGGGCCGGGTCTGCACGCCGGTCACGGTGTAGCCCGTTTCGGCAATAGCAGCCTTCAGCGCCTCCACATCCACCGGCTGCTCCGAGACGATGACCGTCTCGCCCTTGGTGTGGGAAGAAGTCACCTTGTTCACCCGGGCGGTCTTGCGCACCACATCATTGATGTGGCTCTCGCACATACCGCACATCATACCATCGACCCTCAGGATCGTTTCTACCATTGTTGTCCCCTCCATACTGTATCTGCAGGCACCCCTGTCAAACTGCACAAGTCCAGCCCGCTGTTTTCGTCATTTTGTTAGTTTTAGCTAACTCATTGCAGAAACAAAAAGGCTCCTGCCCCGCACAGCACTGCTCTGCGGAACTTTGCCGATCTGTTTTCAGTTTTATCATACCATACCGGTGGGCAAATTTCAAGCTGCCCGCAAAACCGGCCGGGGGACTTTTCAAAGGGTCAGTTCATGGAAAACAGCGCTGCTTTCCAGCTCTTTCCATTGCATCGTGTTTCCTTCCAGGGTCATGTAGCTGTGGGGGCTGTTCTCCTTGGGGATGCTCACAGAACCCGGATTCAGGTAAAGATTTCCCTGCCCGAACTCTGTCCAGGCCGGAACATGGGTGTGCCCGTGCAGCAGCACATCTCCCGGGGCCAGCGGCGGCAGATTTTTCACATGATAGATATGCCCGTGGGTCGCATAAATAAGCCGCCGCCCCACCGGAAGCACCGCATAATCGGCCAGCACGGGGAATTCCAGCACCATCTGGTCCACCTCGGCATCACAGTTGCCCCGCACGCAGAGCAGCTTCTCCTTTTTCTCGTTCAGCAGGGGGATGACCTCCTTGGGGGCATACTCTCGGGGCAGGTCGTTGCGGGGGCCGTGGTAGAGCAGGTCGCCCAACAGGAACAGCCGGTCGGCTCCCTCCCGCTCAAAGGCCTCCAGCATTTTGCGGCAGTAGTAAGCCGACCCGTGCAGGTCTGACGCGATCATCCATTTCATGGCAGATCCTCCTTTTGTGCATTCTGTTCTTATTTTACCGCCGCCGCGCCCCATGTCAAGGGCAAGGGCCCGCCGTAAAAAGTCATACTTTTATTTTAAAAAGTCCTTGACAAGTATCCCTGTGATGTGGTATCTTTGAACCAATAAAATATCGTGTGGATTTTTACAGCATTCTGCAACTTTTCGCCACACAATGGTACAAAAGCCATTGTGTGGCTTTTGCTTTGCCTTCAAATCCAAATCTGACCCTCAGGAGCAATGAAAATGAACGATACTTTTATGAAAACCAGACCGGTGTTCCCGCTGCTGCTCTCCATGGCCCTGCCCAACGTCATCTCGATGCTGGTGAACAGCCTGTACAACATCGTGGACAGCCTCTTTGTGGCCCAGATCAGCGAGCAGGCCATGACGGCGCTTTCGCTGGTGTTTCCCATCCAGAACTTTGTCAATGCAGTGGCCATCGGCTTCGGCATCGGCATCAATGCCCAGATCGCGCTCTACCTCGGCGCAGGCGACCACGAAAACGCCAACCGGGCCGCCACCCACGGCATGATGTTTTCCCTGCTGCACGGTGTGCTGGGCATGGTCCTCTGCATTGCCATCATGCCCGGCTTCCTGCGCCGCTTCACTACCGATCCCACTCTGGTGGACATGGGCGTGACCTACTCCACCATCGTGTTCCTGTTCTCGCTGGTCAACATGGCAGACCTCGCCTTTGAGAAGATCTTCCAGTCCGTGGGTCGGATGAATGTTGCCATGGTGGCGCTGATCACCGGCTGCGTGACCAACATCGCCCTCGACCCGGTCCTCATCTTCGGCCTTGGGCCGGTGCCCGCCCTGGGCATTGCCGGTGCGGCCCTTGCCACCGGCATCGGGCAGGCCGTTTCCCTTGTGGTCTACCTCTATGTCTACTGCACCACCGAAGTCGCCGTCCGCTTCTCCCGCCGCTGCCTGCGGTTCGATGCCGCCCTTGACGGCAAGCTCTATGCCATCGGCGTACCGGCCATCCTGAATCTGGCCCTGCCCAGCCTGCTGGTCACCTTCCTGAACGGCCTGCTGGCGGTCTACTCCCAGAGCTATGTGACGGTGCTGGGCATCTACTACAAACTCCAGACCTTCCTTTACCTGCCGGCCAACGGCATCGTGCAGGGGATGCGCCCGCTGGTGGGCTACAACTACGGTGCCCGGGAGCATGGCCGTGTGTCCAAGCTCTACAACCTGACACTGGGCCTGAGCGCTGGGATCATGGCCATTGGCACCCTGCTCTGCCTGACCATTGCAGGCCCGCTGATGGGTCTGTTCACCTCTAACCCCGAGACCATCGCCATCGGCCAGACCGCCCTGCGGATCATCTGCCTAGGATTCATCGTCTCGGCAGTGTCTACCACCTCCTCCGGCGCGCTGGAGGGTCTGGGCAAGGGCGTGCCCTCGCTGGTTATCTCCCTCTGCCGCTACATCATCTTCATCATGCCCATTGCGTGGGTGCTGTGCGGCCGCATGGGCCCTACCGGTGTCTGGCACGCCTTCTGGATCACAGAGGCCCTCTCTGCCGTGATCGCCTACGCGGTATATCACAAGGCAGTCCATCAGAAATAACCCTCTCTAACAAAAATTCCCGCTCGATGGAGCGGGAATTTTTTGTTATCATCTCTTCTTTTGTGGAAGGCTGCTCTCAGATCAGGCCCAGGGTTTTGAGCTCCCTTGCCACGCCGTCCTCCGTCACAGCCGGGCAGATGCGGTCGCAGAGCTTTTTCAGGTTGTCAGAGCCGTTGGCCATGCAGACGCTGATGCCTACCACATCGGTCATCTGCAGGTCATTGTCGCTGTCGCCAAAGCCGATGGTATCGGCCAGCGAACACCCCAGCTCATCACAGATGGCCTTGATGCCGGTGCCCTTGTTGAACTTGCGGTTGATGAGTTCCCCGTTGACGATGGCTGACGGGGTATCCCCCAGCCGGGACTCGCAGAAGATGAACTGATCCTCGTACAGCTGCTTTGCCTCGGCAAGGCAGGCCTCGTTGGGGGCGATGAACACCACCTTGTAAACCGGCTCTCCGTGGTATTCCTCAATGGGCCGGATGGTCATGCCATACTCCATCGTTTTGCGCCAGCGCTCGGCCTCGCTGTTCAGCTGCCCCGGCTTGCGGGGGAACAAATGGGCGAACCGCTCGATCATCCTGATGCCGCCGTAAGTATCGTCCCGGGCTTCCAGTGTGCACTCGGCACCGGCACGCCCCAGCACCTCCCGCAGGCCCTCGACCTGCGCAGGCTCCATGGGAAGATCCACGAGAATTTTCCCATCACAGCCTACATAGCCGCCTGCAGAGCAGACAAAGCCATCGAAACCGTAGGCAAGCAGCGGTTTTGTCATGCGCAGGTTACGGCCAGTGCACAGAAACACCTTGTGGCCGTTGGCCCGGGCCTGCCGGATGGCCTCCACGGCACTGGCCGGAACGGTCATCTCACCGGGCGGCAGCAAAGTACCGTCAATATCCAGAAAAATCAGTTTTTGCTTCATAATTCCCTCACTCTTTCACTGCCAGTTCATGGTAAAGCCGCGAATCAGCAGACCCACGGCCAGGATCGCCAGCAGTACCAGCAGAACGGTGCGGTTGGCCTGTTTCTGCTTCTGTCTGGCCCGGGCACGGCTGTTCCGGCTGCCGCCCTGCTTCCGGTTCTGGGATCTGCCGCCGGAGCTGCGGCCGCTCGTGTTCTGCTTTGTGCTGCGGCGGGAAGCACTGCCGGAAGTCCCCTCTTTTTTCCTGCCCGCAGTGTTCTGGCCGGACTTTGCCGCGCGGGGTGCTTTCTCTTCCGGGGCCGCCGACGCAATGGGCTTTTTGGCCCCGCAGCGGCTCAGATATTCCTCAGCCAGCCGGTAATACTGGCCCAGCTCACTGGTGCGCAGGGGCGCGCCTGCATAGCCCTCTTCCAGTGCTTCCACGGCCTCGTTGAAGAGGATCGCCGCCTGCGCAGCCGCCGTGCGGTCGGAGGCATGGGCCGCTTCATTGCGGGCGGTGCGCACCGCGTTGCAGGCCCGGCGGGCAGCAGCGGGGTGCTCCGTATTTCCCAACAGATCCAGCGGGCGGGCAGCATCTTTTTCAGGGTCCAGCAGTACCCGCATACACAGGGTGGTATCCAGCTGCTGCCAGCTGTTTCGGCCCGCCAGATCGGGCAGACGGTCATAATATTCGGGGCTCTCCTGCTGGCGGGTACGGATGTGATCCAGCAGGGCTCCCAGGCTGTGCTCCCCGGGCTTGTTCTCCCAGTGCCAGCGCAGTAGCTTGCGGCTGATCTCATCGCAGGTAGTTTTGATCTCAAAAGCGGTTTGCAGTGCTTCGTCAGGCATAACGTTTCTCCTTCGTACAACCAAAAAACGGAGGAAGCGCAGCCTCCTCCGTCATTCATTTACATCATAAACTGATAATAGACGAAGCCCCACAGCGCAATGCCTGCGCAGACGATGGCGGTGATGGGCGGGACCCAGCGGACGAGGGTCTCAGCAATGCCGTCACGGCTCTCTTCCGCATCGTCCTCCTCATCGTACTGCTCCACCTCGGGTTCCGGCTGGCGGGCCGGGGCGGCACGGCGGGCAGCAGCAGGCATCACACGGGTGCCTTCGTCCGCAGCTGCATGAGATGCCCTGCCCG
>ENA-OPAA01001909-OPAA01001909.1-human-gut-metagenome-genome-assembly--contig:-NODE-1909-length-11304-cov-2.465197_pt1 | contig 11304 bp, 7 predicted proteins | sample MGYA00241049_ERZ501414 | MGnify/ENA primary metagenome ERZ501414 (study PRJEB25962, sample SAMEA2042520) | human gut metagenome | biome: human gut; feature: human-associated habitat; material: faeces... | reverse complement strand
GCGGATACTCCAGCCGTTATGAAACACGTGCTCAGATGCCTGCAACTATGATCCGTCTGAACCTTGTAAAAGGACTTGGACCGGTTCTTCAGATCGCAGAGGGATGGACAGTAGCCCTTCCGGAAGAGGTATCTGACAAGCTTTGGAAACGTACAGATTACACATGGCCATGTACATGGTTTGCTCCAAGATGCGATGGCAAAGAGGGACCGTTCAAAACAGCTTACGATGTAATGAACAACTGGGGTGCTAACCACGGTGCGATCTCCTACGGACACATCGGTGCAGACCTGATCACAATGTGCTCTATGCTGAGAATCCCGGTATCCATGCACAACGTTCCTGAGAAGGATATCTATCGTCCGGCAGCTTGGAACGCATTCGGTATGGAAAAAGAGGGTGCAGACTTCCGCGCTTGCAAGAACTATGGACCACTTTACAAATAAATCATATTGTTAAGATAACGGAATATCAAATCCTCCGGCATGAATGTGCCGGAGGATTTTTTTGTGCCGTGGTATATGGATAGTTGGGAAATATACTGTTCGGATCTACGGAAAAAAGTTATAATAGAAAAAGATATATATGAATACGGGAGGTTACGTAGATGAAATATATACAGCTGAACAATACAGATCTGAACATCAGTCCTATCTGCCTCGGAACAGCAGGATTTGGAGATAAATCAGATCTGGAAAAAAGCTTTGAGATTCTGAACGCATTTGTACGCGCAGGTGGAAATTTTATTGATACGGCAAATGTCTATTGCAAATGGCTAAAAGGACATGGAAACTGCAGTGAGCAGATCATAGGAAAATGGCTGAAAGAGAGTGGCATGCAAGGAAAAGTTATTGTGGCAACGAAGGGCGCGCACTATTCCTTTGAGGATCCGGGCCGCAGCAGAGTGAACAAAGAAGATATCCGCATGGACCTGGATGAGAGTTGCCGCACACTGGGAAAAGATGAGATGGATTTTTACTGGCTTCACAGAGATGATCCGGAGAAACCGGCGGAGGAAATCGTGGATATTCTGGAAGAATTGAAAAAAGAAGGCCGGATCCGTTATTATGGATTTTCTAATTACCGCACAGAGAGGCTGAAAGAAATTGCTCAGTGTCTGAGAGAACGAAATCTTTCAGGGATCACAGCAGTATCCAATCAGTGGAGTCTTGCAGGAATCAATCCCGGAGGAAATACAAATCCGGATCCTACACTTGTGGAGTTTTCCAGGGAAGAATATCAGTGGCACTGTGAGACAGGCGCTGCTTCCGTTCCGTTTTCTTCCACTGCAATGGGATTTTTTTCAAAACTTCAGAAAATGGGGCTTTCCTGTACAGATGCAGAGGTGGATGAATCCTGGATGCGGGAGAAGGAAACACAGATCACAGGTCTTTCAGAAAGTATGAAAAGATCCTACTGGAACGAGACAAACCTTCGCACCTATCAGAAGCTGTTAAAGCTGCAGAAAGAAACCGGCCACAGCCTGCAGGCCCTGTCTCTGGCATACTTTTTCAATCAGCCATTCCAGATTGTGCCTGTAACCGGCGTCAGCAATCCTTCACAGCTAAAAGATGTACTGGATGGCTGTGAGATCGATCTTGCACCGGAACTGTTCGGAGGCTGGGTGAGCGCAGGAGGTGATCGATGAAACTGATCCATTTATCAGACCTTCACCTAGGAAAACGAGTCAATGAGTTTTCCATGATCGAAGATCAGAAATATATTTTGAACGAAATCCTGAGGATCATTGATGAAGAAGCACCGGATGGGATCCTTCTCGCCGGTGATCTTTATGACAGACCGGTTCCTTCGGCGGAGGCAGTGCAGCTTTTTGACCGGTTTCTTACCAGGCTTGCAAAGCGGAAGCTCCCGGTGTATGCCATCAGCGGAAATCATGACAGTGCGGAAAGGATCGCTTTCGGTTCACAGATCATGAGCAGCAGCGGGATCTGTATGTCCCCGGTATACGATGGAAAAACAGAAAAGTACTGTTTAACGGATAGCTATGGAGAAGTTTGGATCCATCTGCTTCCATTTGTGCGTCCGGCAACTGTGAGGCACGGACTGGAAGGAGAGAAAGGTGTGGATGAGATCCGTACCTACCAGGAGGCTGTGCAGGCAGCAGTTGCACATATGGAGATTGATAAACGTTATCGCAATGTATTGATCGCCCATCAGTTTGTGGTCGGTGCCATGCGCTGCGATTCTGAAGAGATCTCCGTTGGAGGTATCGACCAGGTGGAGGCAGATGTGTTCCGAGATTTTGACTATGTGGCACTTGGCCATATCCACAGTCCTCAGAATGTGGGAAGCGAGCACATCCGCTACTGCGGAACTCCTTTGAAATATTCTTTTTCCGAGGCAGGACAGCAGAAATCCGTGACAGTTGTGGAGCTTCTGGAAAAAGGAAATCTCAGGATCAGGGAGATTCCGCTGAAGCCTCTTCGGGATATGCGAAAACTGAAAGGCACATACATGGAGATCACATCACTGTCCAGTTATCAGGACACAAACACAGAGGATTATGTGCAGATCACGCTGACAGATGAAGAAGATATCGTAGATGGAATGCAGAAGCTCCGTACTGTTTATCCGAATCTGATGAGGCTGGAATATGATAACCGACGCACAAGAGAAAACCAGGAAATCGCAGGTACAGAAACGGTGAAAAGGAAATCCGAGCTGGAATATTTTGAGGAATTTTTTGAACTGCAGAATAACCAGCCCATGAATGAAGAACAGCGGAAATATTCCGAAGATCTGATCCGTAAGATCCAGGAGGTGAGACAATGAGACCGGAAAAACTAACCATCAGTGCCTTCGGGCCCTATGCAGACAAAACAGAGATTGATTTTTCAAAGCTTGGAGAGGGCGGTCTCTACCTGATCACCGGTGACACCGGAGCGGGAAAAACTACGATCTTTGATGCGATCACCTTTGCGTTATATGGAAGAGCCAGTGGAGAGGTAAGGGAATCCGCCATGTTCCGGAGTAAGTATGCAAAAGATTCCACGGAGACTTTTGTGGAGCTTGTTTTTTCCTATCAGGGGAAAACCTATCACGTGCGCCGAAGTCCGGAATATATGGCTCCGAAAAAAAGAGGCACCGGACAGACTCTTAGGAAAGCTGAGGCACAGCTGATCTATCCGGATGACCGGCAGCCGGTGACAAAGGCAAAAGATGTTACTGTGGCAGTGGAACAGCTTCTGGGACTGAGTTACGATCAGTTCACACAGATCGCAATGATCGCCCAGGGAGACTTTCAGAAGCTGCTGTTGGCAGGAACTCTGCAGCGAGGGGAAATCTTCCGGCAGATTTTTCATACGGGCCTTTACCAGCAGCTCCAGATAAAGCTCCGGGATGCGGCTATTTCCAGATATAAAGAATATGATGAGATGCGCCGGAGTATCGCCCAGTATCTGGATGGTGTGAAGTTCCAGCCGGATGCAGGGATGGAAGAAGAGGAATTTTCAAGGCTTAAAAAAGCGAAATTCGAAGGAAAGCTGGAACGGAGTCTTGAGCTTCTGAAACTGTTTATTGACAGAGGAGAACTCCGGGAAAAGGAACTTCAGAAACAGGAAAAGGAATTGGAAGAGAAGCTTCGGACAATGGAAACCATGCTGAATCTTTCTGCACAGAAACGAAGCCTGGAAGAGAAACGAGCGCTTGCTCTGGAGCAGCTTGAAAAGATTCTGTCAGAAGAGGCAGAAAAATATAAAGATGCAGATCAGAGATGTGAGGAACTTGGCCTTCTGATCCGGGAAAAACAGGAAAAGCTGAAAAAATACCAGGATCTGGAGCAACTGCAAGAAGAACGAAGAGAAATTGAAAGACAGCTGGGAAATTGTCAGACGCAAAAGGAAAAAATCATCCGGCAGGAAGAACAGCAGCAGAAAGAAATGGAGCAGCTGAAAACGGAACGGGAGCAGCTGGGAAATTCTGAGCTTGACCTGCAGAAAGCGCTCACAGAGAAAGAAAAACAGACGCGGAGAAAGAGAGAACTGAATGGACTTATTGCTGAGATCCGGAGATTCAGAGGCCTTTATGATGAAACCAAAGAGCAGCAGAAAAAGTATCAGTCTGCTTACAGAGATGCACAGCAGCAGAGGGAATATTATCAGCAGATATTCCACATTTTTCTGGATGCACAGGCAGGTCTTCTGGCCCGGGAGCTTAAGGATGAAATGCCCTGCCCTGTGTGCGGTTCCCTGAGCCATCCACATCCCAGAATGCTTTCAGAAGAACAGACAGTTGACCAGAAAACACTGGATAACGAGAAAAGCAGGCTGGATAAAATGGAGAAGGATTCTGTAGATCAAAGCCTGAAAGCCGGAAGCTTAAAGGAACAGAGCAATGCATCCTGGAGGCAGATCGTAGCCAGTGCAGAAGAGCTTCTGGAAGAGTTTCAGGAATTCCATAAGAAAAATAAAAACGGGAACGGACAGGCAGAGGATTTTCTGACTGTGTGGAAACAGCTGACTTCCATGGTAAACAGAGCGCAGGAACAGTGTGAGGATCTTCTGATGGAAAGTGAGAAAGAGATCAGGAAAGCCCAGGAAAATACAAAAAGAAAGAAAACAGTGGAAAATGCCATGGAGCGTCTTGAAAAAGAAAAAGAGGAGCTGCAGGAAAAAAAGAATTTCTTTGACAGAGAGCAGGCCGGCCTGAGTATGAAAGCATCCGAGAATCAGAAACAGCAGCAAAATGCGGCAGAGGAGATCCGACAGATCCGTCTGGAAACGGAAAAAGATAAGTCCTGTAAAGCGGACAGTACGAAATCGGAAGCCTTGAAAGCAGGAAAAGAAGATCTGGAAAAAGAAATCAGGGAAAAGCAGCAGGAATACGGGGAACTGAAGGAAAACAGCAAAAAAGTGAAAGAAACGCTGCAGAGATTTCAGTCAGAAAAAGAAAGGATAGCTTCCTCTATAGAGACTTTTGAAGCGCAGAAAAAAGAGATCGGAGAGATTCCGGAAGCGGAGATTAGAGAACAGCATGCACAGACTACTGCGAGGAAAGCAGATCTCACAGAAAAAAGAAAAGAGCTTTTTTCCGTTCAGAGTGGAAACCAGGATATTTTTCAGAAAGTGCAAAAGGGCCGGGAGGAAATGACAATAGCGGAAAAAGAATATGCATGGATCAGGAATCTTTCGGATACAGCCAATGGAAAACTGAACGGAAAGGCAAAGATCGAGCTGGAAACCTATATCCAGATGGCATATTTTGACCGGATCCTGCGAAGAGCCAATCTCCGTCTTATGACCATGAGTAGCGGTCAGTACGAACTGAAACGCCAGGAGCAGAGCAAAAATCAGAAAGAAAAAGCAGGTCTCGATCTGAATGTCATAGATCACTATAACGGAACAGAACGAAGTGTAAAGACATTGTCCGGTGGGGAATCCTTCCAGGCATCTCTGTCCCTTGCACTGGGCCTGTCTGATGAGATCCAGGCCTGCGCAGGGGGAATCCGGCTGGATTCCATGTTTGTAGATGAAGGATTCGGTTCTCTGGATGAGGAGTCTCTGGAGCAGGCATTAAAAGCGCTGAACAGCCTTGCAGATGGCAGACGCCTGGTAGGGATTATTTCCCATGTTTCCGAGCTGAAGGAACGAATTGACAATAAGATCATCGTTACCAAGCAATGTGGCGGAGAAGGTGTGGGAAGCAGTATCCGGATACAGTAACGCAGAAATAAAATAAGAATAAGATAAAAAAGCTCCGGCCGGGATGACATATATATGTATCGTTCTGGTCGGAGCTTCTTATATAGCTTTTTATTTATACAGAAGGTATGTTATCAGAGAATCAGTCTTTCTGATAATTTTTCTTCTGTTCCTTCTTGGCTTCGCAGGTAAGCTCAACACCAAGCTTACGGAAGCTGATCACATCCACATCGGAAAGCATTACGGAAGTATGAGCCTGGCATCCACGGAGATTCGGGATCTGTTCCAGGGCAAGGCGTGCGGCATCGCTGGTTGCGGCACTCATGGAAAGGGCGATCAGGATCTCATCAATGTGAAGACGTGGATTTCTGCTTCCCAGATATTTGGTCTTCAGCTGCTGGATCGGATGGATGGCATCCGGGGAGATCACATGAAGCTCGTGATCGATTCCTGCCAGCTCTTTCAGGGCATTGAGAAGAAGAGCAGCGGATGCGCCGAGAAGATCGGAGGTTTTTCCGCATACGATCTTTCCGTCAGGAAGTTCCATAGCGGCGGCAGGGCCATTGGTTGCTTTTTCTTTTTCGAGGGCAGCCGGAACAACCTTACGGTCAGTGATCTCTGCATGAGCCTGCTGGAGAAGAAGCTCGATCTTACGTACCTCATTCTCTGTGCCGGAGCCGGAAACCAGAGCGTTCATGCTCTTATAATAACGGCGGATGATCTCCTGGCGGGAAGCCTCCTGGCATACTTCATCGTCAACGATGCAGTTACCTGCCATGTTGACCCCCATATCTGTCGGAGATTTATAAGGGCAGCTGCCCATGATCTTCTCAAACATGGCCTGTACAACAGGGAAAACTTCTACGTCACGGTTGTAGTTGACGGTAGTTTTGCCGTAAGCCTCCAGATGGAACGGGTCGATCATGTTGACATCGTTCAGATCTGCAGTGGCAGCTTCGTAGGCAAGGTTTACCGGATGTTTCAGAGGAAGGTTCCAGATTGGGAAGGTCTCAAATTTTGCATATCCGGCTTTTGTTCCACGGATATTCTCATGATAAAGCTGAGAGAGGCAGGTTGCCATTTTTCCACTTCCAGGTCCCGGCGCGGTGATGACGACTAATGGTCTGGTCGTCTCGATATAGTCATTCTTGCCGAATCCGTTCTCACTGACGATCAGCGGAATGTTTGCCGGATAGCCCTCGATCTTATAATGCTGATATACTTTAATGCCTCTTTTTTCTAGTTTTTCACGGAACTGTACGGCACCGCTCTGTCCTGCAAACTGCGTGATGACAACGCTTCCCACATACAGACCCTTTTTCTCAAACTCTCCGATCAGCCGGACAACATCCACATCATAAGTAATTCCAAGATCCCCGCGGACTTTGTTCTTCTCAATATCTGCCGCACTGATCACGATCACGATCTCTGCCACATCCGCAAGCTGCATAAGCATCTGGAGTTTACTGTCCGGTGCAAATCCCGGCAATACTCTGGATGCATGATAATCGTCAAATAATTTTCCGCCAAATTCCAGATAAAGCTTGTCCCCAAATTGGTTGATCCGCTCTTTGATGTGCTCCGACTGAATTTTTAAGTACCTGTCATTGTCAAATCCTATTCTCATCCCTGATATCCCCTTATTTTTCATTCACTTTTTTATTTACAAACATAAAGAATATTATACAATAAAACCGGCACAAAATATACTCGAAATTTTCAATTTCCATCACAAATTTTAACGTAACATTTGAGAATTATTTTTGCAGATTTCATAAATAAGGCTGACCCTTTCCGGATCAGCCTTATCATTAAATTCCCAATAACTGTTTTTTCTTCGCTGTAAATTCTTCTTCTGTGATGACTCCTGCATCCAAAAGACCTTTGTACTTCTGCAGCTGTTCGATCGTATCGCTCTCAGAAGATTGCTTCTGCTCTTCCAAAGATCCGGTCTCCTGCTTTGCAGCCTGTTTTTTCTCCCCCGCTGTCATCTCTTTGACATTCGGATTCATCAGGTGTGCCAGATTGAGCGCCAGCGTGTGCAGACTCTCTGTTTTATCCTCATAGCAGCTCAAAAACGCCTCGACACTTGGACTGTCACTGTCAAAGGAAACTCCTGTCCAATCCCACATAATATTATCCCAGTAAGGATGGTCAAACGTCAGCTCCACATGGAAGGTATCTGCCGGAGAAGCCACGTCAAAAGATGGTCTTGGATGATACTCATGATAATGGTTATCATCTTTGTCATTTTCCTCATGCATCCGCTCCAGCCGCTCAAACATTTCATATTCCCTCATCTGCATCTGAAACTGTGCGATCTGCGGCTCCAGCTGCTTTACTTTTTCCGGAACTTTACTGTCGTAATGCTTTAATTCCTGATGATTTCCCTCAAATAAAACCCGGCTGTCCTCTAAAATACGGAAAGACTTTAAATTGTCCGCCTGAAATGCGAGTGAATCTTTGTCACAGTTCACACGGAAAAGTCCATGGAAAATATCTAATACCAGATCTCCACCAAACAGTCCAAAATTAAACGAATAGTTTTCCTCGAACTGATCTCTCAATGCCTGATTATCTTCGTAAAACTGGATGTACTGCTTAAAATCATCGATGGTCATCCGATCTGTCCTGCCTTTTGGCAGATAGATTTTTTTATCGCATTCCTTACAGATCGGTGTGTCCTGTATTTTTGTTGCAAGCAGCCGCGGTGTCGGATTCCCGCAGACCGGACATAATTTTTTATTATTACTGAATAATCCCATATTAATCCCCTTTCTGTGACAGATATTCTCTTTTATGAAAGCCAAGAATACCTGCAATTACATTTGTAGGAAACATACCAAGCGCACTGTTTAACTTTGTCACTGAATCGTTGTAGATCAAACGGCTGGTATATACCATGCGCCCATAACATTCCACCGCATCCATACATTTGGTATAGTTTTTATCTGCGCAGAGCAGTGGATTGCGTTCTGCTGCCAGACGGATGCTTTTTACGGTTTCCTCTATCACCTGCTCCTGCTCTGATACCTCCTCAGGTGCGGAGCGAGCAGTGATCACACTTCGTCTGGCTGCTGCACGCTCCATCAGCGGCTGTATGTCATCTGCTGCATATCCTTTCATAAGATCAAGCACTGCAAATAGTGCATCAAAACGTGAGGAAATCTGCACTCCGATCTGATTCATGGCATTTTGGATATTTCCGTCCATCACCGCAAACTTCCGCTGCACGGAGATGATCCAGAGAACAAGTAAAAGCAGGATCAAACCAATAATGATCAAGATTTCCATACCTAACATTTTTTCTTCTTAATCCTCCCTTCTTTTGTGTGCTTATTTTGGCTTTCTCCTTTGTCTGAATCTACAATACACGATTTTCCCCAAAAAATGGACGCACTGTCATGAATCGACCGTAAAATGTATTGAATCGACCATGTCCCTTCTTACTATTCATGTAGTTTATTCTATCAAAGAAAAAACAGACCGTCATAAGACAGCCTGCTCTCCATTAAACGCATATTCCATATATGTATTTTTGATTTCCGAACATTTTCCATGCGGAATTGGGATTTCCGCATCATTTACCATTTTGATGGAACGGCTGGAAATATTCTGGATATACTCCATATTCACAAGGAAGGATCGGTGGGGACGGAAAAAATTGCTGTACTGCATCAGCTGTCCTGCCAGATCATCCAGACTCCCTGCGCTTTCCAGAACTGCTCCGTTTTCCAGATGAAATAAAAGTTTTCGTCCCAGCACCGCATCCATCAGCCGGAAAAAGCTTTCCTCCCAGATCGGTTTCAACTGGTAAAAATAAGCTCCAACCGAATAAGATTCCACCGCAAACTCCGGGGATGAGGTCAGAAAAATAATTTTCATATTCGTGTCATACTGCCGGATCTCTTTTGCCACATCCATGCCATTCTGCCCCGGCATCACGACATCGAGAAATAATATATCCGGTCTTATGCCCTTCTCAATCTCCGTCAGCAGTTCAAACGGACTCTGGAATGCCGCATAGGTAATATCCTCATTCCGCTCTACCCGGTAGCGGTCTAATAATTCGTTCATCTGATGAAGCACTTCCATATCATCATCACAAAACGCGATCTTTATCATAAAATTTTCTTTTCTCCTGCGTAATTATAATATTTCCATACCTCTTGTGATCCATTTTACTGTCACAGGAAGCCTGCAAAATGTTTTTTCCACATATTATTATACTTCACAGAAGGGAAAATGAAAAGCCAATGTCCGCTACCTCCGCAGATCCTCAAATGCTCCATACACATCCAGCGTTCCATACCCCCACGACGGATTCGGATAACTCCTGTCATCCGCCCGGTCTGCGCCGCGGATCAGCATATTTTTGATATCCGCAGAGGACATGAAAATCTGATTTCTTTTTACCAGTCCCCATTCCATGATCTGCGCACATGCCCCGGCTGTGATCGCTGCCGCCGCACTCGTCCCGGTCATGGTCACAAAGCGGTTCCGCAGTCCCGGTCCATACACATTCACCGCCGGGGCACAGAAATCCGGCTTTACCTCACCGGAAAGTGTAAATCCCCTGCCCGAGTCCAGATACAGACCGCCATTTGCCACATTGTAGCCGCCCGTGCTTATGACCTGCCCTGCGTTACCCGGCACGGTGATCGTATGATTCGGATTTGACCGCAGGAAAAAAACATTTCCACTCGTAAAATTCCGCATGGGAAGCCACATATTGTAATCCCCTGTCACAATACTCTGCGGATACACGTTGATCGTCCAGATCCCCTGCGCTGCGTTTGAAAAACGTAAATAAATAAGCTGGTTTCCCTGCCGCCTGCCCGTCAGCCGGTAGTCGATGCTGACTCTTGTCTGCTCGAAAATAAAGACAAACTCCTGTCTTCCACCGCTCCGATAAGGCACTTTTGGCAGCACTTCCCCGGTGGGCGAGCTGACCGATACCGCATAAAGCTCCGGCGCATTTGCCCACATCTCAATGAAAAAACCCGGCATATTTTCCTCCACCGAGACTTCCACCGATTCGTACTCCATGTCCGGCTGTATTTTTCCAAGAAAATGATGTCTTGCATTCGCCTCGTTTCCTACTGCTGCCACACTGCATCTTTTCCGCCTTCTGGATACAATATCCAGATAAGTTGCCAGTTGTCCGTCCTTGCCACGGTTTCCCATGTTGCTTCCTAGTGCAATGCAGATCACAAGCGGCATATCCCGCTCCTTTGCCAGCCGGTCCAGATAGCTGACTGCCATCATGATATCATTCTCCTGATACGCCGGAACAGAATCCGGGATAAAATAAAATTCCCGCAGATAAGTTTTTGCCTCTTTCAGTTTTACGACTGCGATCTCGGAAAACGGCGCCGCCCCGATAAAATTATCTTCCACATCCTCGCTTCCACATGCCACCCCGGCCACAAAGGTTCCATGTCCATTGGTATCCATGGACGGAACGGTTTCCAGCGGATTTTCTGCCCGGAGTGCGGCATTGATCTGCTCTGTCTTATACTCGGAACCATATGCGATCCCCTCCGGCTTTGTTCCATCCCGGATCGTCTGATCCCAGATGCGGTAAATCCTTGTTGTCCCATCAGAATACTGAAATACCGGATTTCGGTAATCGATCCCGGTA
>ENA-OPAA01001901-OPAA01001901.1-human-gut-metagenome-genome-assembly--contig:-NODE-1901-length-11350-cov-2.821071_pt1 | contig 11350 bp, 7 predicted proteins | sample MGYA00241049_ERZ501414 | MGnify/ENA primary metagenome ERZ501414 (study PRJEB25962, sample SAMEA2042520) | human gut metagenome | biome: human gut; feature: human-associated habitat; material: faeces... | reverse complement strand
TCAGACATTACGAAATTGGGATGCAAATGGAAAACTTCATCCGCATCATACTACAACAAGTGGATATAGATATTATTCTGATGAACAGCTCAGCCAAGTAATGAATGTAAAGCCTAGAAATCGCATTACAATCGGATATTGTCGTGTTTCAAGTCATAAGCAAAAGGATGATTTAGAACGACAGATTGATAATGTGAAAACATATCTTATGGCAAAAGGACAACCGTTTGAGGTAATAAGTGATATTGGTTCTGGCATGAACTACAAGAAAAAAGGACTTCGGGAACTAATCAAACGCATTTCTCAAAATCAAGTTGAAAAGGTTGTTGTTTTGTATAAAGACAGGCTTTTACGTTTTGGTTTTGAGTTGGTAGAATATATAGCTTCGCTATATAACTGTGAAATTGAGATTATTGACAATACTGAAAAATCTGAGCAACGAGAACTCGTTGAAGATTTAGTACAAATAATCACAGTATTCAGTTGTAAGCTACAAGGAAAACGAGCGGATAAAGCTAAGAAACTTGTTCAAGAATTGATACAGGAGGAAGAAAATGATGGTAAAAGCCGTAAGGGTAATGTTAGAACCTAATAATGTACAACAAACTAAAATGTTTCAATATGCAGGTGCGGCAAGATTTGCTTATAACTGGGCTTTAGCCAAGGAAAAGGATAACTATGAAAAAGGTGGCAAGTTCATTTCGGATTCAGAGCTTAGAAAAGAATTTACAAGGCTTAGGAATTCTGCTGAATACGCGTGGCTACAAAATGTTTCCAATAATGTAACCAAACAGGCAATTAAAGATGCTTGCATAGCCTACAAAAACTTTTTCAAAAGTTTGCAAAAACATCCGAGATTCAAGTCTAAAAAGAAATCAACGCCTAAATTTTATCAGGACAACATTAAAATACAGTTTAGTGACACTCACGTTAAATTTGAGGGATTTTCTTCCAGCAGGAAAGCGAACAAACAAAAGCTGAACTGGGTAAGACTTGCAGAACATGGACGTATTCCCACAGATGCTAAATATATGAATCCGAGAATATCCTTTGACGGATTAAACTGGTGGATTAGCGTATGCGTGGAATTTCCAGACTGCAAGAAAAATCTAAATAATGATGGTATAGGAATTGATTTAGGAATTAAGGATTTGGCTATTTGCTCTGATGGCAACACATACAAGAATATTAATAAAAGCCAAGTAGTTAAAAAATTAGAGAAATGCAGACGCAGGTTACAGCGTAGAGTTTCTCGAAAGTATGAGAAAAATAAGAAAGGAGTAAGTTACTGTAAAACTAAAAATGTAATCAAAAACGAAAAACGTTTACTTAAAGTGAATCATAGATTAACAAATATTCGTAAAAACTATTTAAATCAGACCACATCTGAAATCGTAAATCGAAAACCAAGATTTATTTGTATCGAAGATTTAAACGTTAGTGGAATGATGAAGAATAGACATTTATCCAAAGCGGTTCAGAATCAGGGATTCTTTGAATTCAGAAAACAGCTTGAGTACAAATGTAATAACAATGGTATTCAGCTCATTGTAGCTGATAGATTTTATCCATCGTCAAAACTTTGTAGTTGTTGTGGAAATATAAAAAAGGGTTTGAAATTATCTGACAGAATTTATAAATGTGATTGTGGAAATGTCATTGATAGAGATTTTCAGGCATCTATAAATCTCAAGGCTTATGGAGAAAGATTTGCAAGCTAACACTAAAACGTTAGTGCAAATATGTACGGGTACGTTAATCCGGAATTTACGCCTATGGAGAGTACAAGAACTTGTGAGTAGATAGATATTTATATCATCAAAAGCATACTCGTTGAAGTAGGAATGAAACATAGAAGTTTATAACTTTTTATAAGTTTTCAGTAACGGAGCATTCATATGAAATACGACTTCACTTCCATCATTGACCGACATGGCAGAGATTCCATCGCAGTAGACGGCCTGAAGGGCGATGGTTTCTCTCCTGCCCCGCCGAAGGAGGGCTTCGATGCCATCCCAATGTGGGTAGCAGACATGAACTTTCCTACTGTACCTACCATACAGCAGGCGATCATCGAACGGGCCAGTCACCCGGCCTTCGGTTACTTCGAAGCCCCGCCGGAATATTATAAAGCCATCATCCGCTGGCAGGAAACACGCCACGGTGTCACCGGTCTGAAGCCCAGGCACATTGGCTACGAAAATGGCGTTCTGGGCGGAGTTATCAGTGCACTGAACTGCATCTGCTCCCGCGGTGATAACGTCCTGGTCCACAGCCCGACATACATAGGCTTCACCTCAAGCCTGAAAAACAACGGCTACGAGGCCGTACATTCTCCGCTGGTAAGGGATGAAAACGGCATATGGAGAATGGATTATGCAGACATGGAAAAACAACTCCGTGAAAAGAAGATCCACGCTGCCATTCTCTGCAATCCACACAATCCCTGCGGACGCGTGTGGGAACGCCGGGAGCTGGAAAAAGCCATGGAGCTGTACCGAAAATATGATGTCTACGTCATCTCAGACGAGATCTGGTCTGACCTCATCCTGAATGGCCATAAGCATATCCCCAGCCAGTCCATCAGCGAAGATGCCCGCCAGCGTACAGCGGCCTTCTACGCTCCATCCAAAACCTTTAATCTGGCAGGACTTGTTGGCAGCTATCACATTGTATACAACAGCTGGTGGCGGGATCGTATTTTGAAGGAGTCCAGTCTGAGCCATTATAATATGATGAATGTTCTGTCCATGCACGCTCTGCTTGGCGCTTATCAGCCTGAAGGCTATGAATGGACCGATGAACTATGCGAAGTACTAAGCGGAAATGTAAGCTTTGCCTGTGATTACATTGACCGGCACTTTAAGGGTGTCAACGTTTCCAGACCGGAAGGCACCTACATGCTCTTTGCCGACTGCACCGACTGGTGTACTGCCCATGGCAAAACAATCGAAGATGTGGAAAAAGCCTGCTGGGATGTCGGCGTTGCCGTCCAGGACGGCAGGATGTTTTTCGGTCCCTGTCACCTGAGAATGAATCTGGCCTCACCCCGTTCCCGCATAGAAGAAGCCTTCCGCCGAATGGATCGGTACGTCTTCAACAGGTAAAAATCCACTCTGCCATTCATTACAATCTATGCTATAATAGAGCTCATAACATCAGCGTTCCATCCTGTCACTTTCCGGAACGCTGTAAACAGGAGGAAATCAATATGGATATTAAAGAGGAAATCCACGCATTATCAGAAGAAATGCTCACAAATCTTGGCAGACTGGTTGCCATTGACTCCCAGCTCGGTACCCCTTCCGAGGGAAAACCATTTGGTGAGGGTCCTGCAAAAGCCCTGGAAGAGGGACTGAAGATTGCCGAAGAACTTGGCTTTAAAACCGTAAACCTGGATAACTACTGCGGTTATGCCGAAATGGGTGAGGGCGATGAGATCGTCGGCATCGCCGGTCATCTGGATATCGTTCCTGTAGGCGGAGACTGGACCTACGATCCGTTCCGCCTTACCCGTGAAGACGATCATGTATACGGCCGCGGGACCACTGATGACAAAGGCCCTATCCTGGAAGCGCTCTATGCCATGAAGCTTCTCCGCGACCACGGCGTGAAGCTGAACAAAAGAGTCCGCCTGATCATGGGCTGCAACGAGGAAACAGGTTCCAGATGTATGGATCACTACAATCAGGTAGCAGAAGAGCTTTCCTGCGGTTTCACACCGGATGCCAGCTTCCCGTGTATCCACGGTGAAAAAGGTCAGCTTGCCATGATCGCCTGCTCCAAAAACACCCGGATTATCTCCATGAACGGCGGTTTTGTATCCAATGCAATGTGTGACACCTGTACAACCATTGTTCCCGATGAGGACGGTCTGAAGGAAAAGCTGGAATCCGCACTTTCCCGGACGAAGCTCCAGGAATATAAGGTAACCGAAGAAAATGGTGAGCTCACCATCTACGCCAAAGGTATTCCGGCTCATGCCAGCACTCCCCATCTCGGTGTCAATGCTGCAGGAGTAACCTTTGAATGTCTGGCAAAAGCAGGCTTTGAAGATGACTTTGTGGAATTCTATAACTCCCATATCGGCACTGCATGTGACGGCTCCGGCATTGGTCTGAAATTTGCAGATGAATACGGCGATCTGACGTTATGCAACGGAATCGTAAAAACAGAAAACGGTGTCATTTCCTGTACCATCGATATCCGTGTTCCGGTAACTCTTAATGAGACCGATATCCGCAAAATGTGCCAGGACAGACTGGAAGATAAAAACGGTCGTATTGAGATCATAAAGGTTGTTGCTCCGTTATTCTTCCCAAGAGAATCTCCGCTGGTAAATGCTCTTTACAAAGCTTACACAGATGTGACCGGCGATACCGAACACAAACCAATGGTCATCGGAGGCGGCACTTACGCAAAATCCCTCAAAAACATCATAGCCTTCGGACCTGAAAAAGAGGGAATTGACTACCGTATCCACGGAGCCGATGAATTTATCCTGGTCTCCGGCATGGAAGAAGCAGTACTGATCTATATGGAAGCGATCAAAAATATGCTTGCGATCTGAAATCAGGAGGATAAGAAATCATGAGTACAAAAGCTGAACACGCTACAAAATTACACGAGAATGGCTGTACCTGTGCACAGGCAGTTGCCTGTTCTTTCTGCCGGGAATTTGGCATCGATGAAAACGAGATGTTCCGTATTGCCGAGGGCTTCGGCCTTGGAATGAGTGTTATGGAAATGTGCGGTGCTCTTTCCGGTATGGCTATGATCATCGGACTTTCCAACAGCCGCGGAAATACCGAAGAAGGTTCCGGCTCCAAAGGTGACACTTACAAAAAGCTCCGCACCTATATCCAGAAATTCAAAGAAAAAAACGGTTCCTGTATCTGCCGTGAATTAAAAGGTGTAGAGACAGGCAAGGTTCTCTGCAGCTGCCCGCAGTGTATCACCGATGCGGTTGCTCTTACAGAAGAATATCTTGCGGAAAACAGATAATCTCATAAAATAAAACAGCAGAATTGTATATTCCCTGTAATCCCGGGACATACAGCTCTGCTGTTTTCTGTTTCTATTCGCTTTTCACTGTCAGATCCTTCACCCATCTGTATTTCTTATAATTCAGGTACACAGCCGGGATCTTTGCAACTTCATCCAGACTGATGAGCTTTCTGGTAAAAATGCCGGCGCTCTTTTATTTTTGCCCACGCCTCTTCGTCAAACTTACGGTCTTTCCTGATTTTCTATTTCATCTCGATCTTAAACAGTCTGGCCGCTTTTTCCTGTGGCATCTTCACTACAAGATTTCCATTTTCGATCTTATATCCGCACATCTCTTCCTTCGGATAGATCACGGATACTCTGCGGACCTGCTCTGCATTTTCCAGCGGGATCACTGCTTCTGTTGTTCCCGGTGTCCATACCGAAAGATAGGTATTCTTCTCTGCTTTCACTCCGTAAGCAAGAACTTCAGATTTCAGAGTTCCAAAACCAAGCGGGAAGAACGGCACGCCGTCACGGACTTCCTCACGGATCTCCTTATACAGGGAGATTCCCTCCTTCATACGGTTCATGGAATTTTCGCCCAGCTTCCATACCATACCGCTGATATATGGGCGGAGAAGCATACCATTTACTACATTGTAGATCACATGCTCTTCTTCATCCTCATACGGATATACCCACATACCACCCTGCTCCGGAGTTACCGCACTGGCTACATTGGCAGCGATATTGGCATTGTAGAGATAATCTGTCTGATCACTGGTAGACTGCAGGCTTAAGATCTTCAGCATACCATAATCCATACGCTGTCCGCCGGAACCGCAGTTCTCCACAACAAGCTCCGGATGATCCCGGAAGATTTCCTCATACCACTGGTGAAGACATTCATAATGCTCACGGATGGCATCTGCACAGCTGTCACTGTTCAGATCACTTCCATATCCCATGGTTACGTTATAGTCCACTTTAAAGTACTCTACACCGTAATCATTGATCAGCCTGTCTACTACATCACGGCAATATTTCCGTACCTCCGGATTGCGGAAATCCAGCATATAGCGTTTATTGTCAATGTGGCGTTTTCCATGACGACAGACAAACCAGTCATCCGGAAGCTTGTTTGCCAGTTCGCAGGCAACTCCCATAACCTCGATTTCCAGCCAGAGTCCCATTTTCAGGCCTTTACTGTGTGCATGATCGCAGACTTCTTTCAGACCATTGGGGAATCTTCCGGATGCTTCTTTCCATTCCCCGACACGGTCCCACCAGAATCCGTCGTCATACCAGCCTGCATCCAGGCAGTAATATTCGCATCCGAGCTCTGCTGCCTTGTCAATGATGGAAAGCTCCCGCTCCGTTGTAGGGTCTCCCATCAGGCAATTCATGTAATCATTAAATACCACGTTCAGCTTCTCATCGTCCGTATTCGGTCTGCGTACTTTTCTCCGATATCTGGTCAGTGCCGCTGCTGCCGGATTCAGGCCACCTTTTACAACAGCTGCCCCTGCCGGAACGGTTGTAAAGCTTTCTCCCGGTTTCAGATTCTTATACCAGCCATGCTCCTGCTCTGTGGCGCCGCTTAAGGCAAGATACAGATTTCCGCCCTGTGCAGAGCCATATTCTGCCAGCCACTGTCCGGAGCTTTCAATCTGGAAAATATACGTCTCCCCTGTTTCTCTGTCCTCGGCAATTCCCATGGGAAGATACTCACAGGTAGACCAGGTGCCCTTTCCACTGTAACAATAACGGTTCAGGCCATATCCCTGATGATTGAAGCCATCTACGACCATTCCGTTTAAATTCAGCGTTTCTGCATCGTATTTCTGCCACTGTGCCTCACAGCACCAGCTGTTAAACGGCACATAGATATCTGTTTTTTTATAATAAGGCTTCTCGCCGCCTCTGGAGATTCCCTGATACATAAAAGAAGAAACATAGGTCAGCCCCTGATCCGCGCTTCCCTCATTGATGATCTCTGTCCAGGTCTGTACTGCCGGCACTCCGTCAAACAGGCGCATATGATATACTGCCTTCAGCTTTTCCGAGGAAATCATTACGATCTCCAGCTCTTTTCCACCGTCCTGTGCCTTCAGCTCATGGTTCTCATAAACAAAATCCACAGAGGACTGATTGATGTTGTTTTTGTAGGCATGCATGTTTAAGCTTCCTGTGCCGCTTCTGTGGATCTCAACAGCCGGATAACAGATATCCTCCTTCGGCTCCATGACTGCTTTTTTTACTTCCTGTGAAGAAAAATCTGCCAGCTCTACCACGCCGTTTTCCCGGATACGAAACTGGATATCCAGGCCATTCTCATGTAATTCGATCATTTTCATGTTTTCATTTTTATAGCTCATAGAAAATACCCTCCGTTTTTCTGATTCTGATCACAGTATAATATCTGTTTTTTTATAAGGTGACAGGTATCATCCCCTGAATGTAAAAATGCAATATATTGTCGTATTTATTTTTGCGTGATATACTGTTTGCTGACAGTAAAGAGTACAGTCAGTCAGACATGTAGGGCGATTTAATCGAATATCTGCATCTGTCCGACTCGCAATTTACAGCTGAAATATTTACATTCCGCTTCGCAGCATACTCAGGAGGTTTTTTCATGCCAGATATTTTCCAGGACTCTTCCCGATATTTCCATATTTCTGCTTTTTATGCTCTCTCCCTGCCTTATTATCATATGGAGCATCACACACATTCCAGCTATGAGATCATGTATATCACCTCCGGTTCCTGCCGGGTTTTCTGCCTGGATGGCACACAGGACACGGAATTCCCACTGAAATCCGGGCAATTTATCTTTATCCGGCCGGATGTACCTCACAGGCTGGAGATTCCGGATGGTTTTCCCTGCTCGATCCTGAATCTGGAATTTTCCCTTACTCCCGAAAAAAGTCCGGTTGCTCTGGAGCTTCTCCTGAAAAAGGATCCCGGATTTTCCCGGTTCTGGAATTTTATGGAAGCCTCCCAGGGCTTTTGCTCCGGCACGGATTCCCGCAGCTTCGGATACAGCCTGAAGGATCTGCTCACCTTTTTACAACAAAATTCCGGTCAGATACAAAAGGAAGAATTTCTCTTCTTTCTTCTTTTCAGCCGCATGCTTACAGAGCTTGCATTCTGCGCCCGCTCCAGCCGGAGCACCCAGGGAATCGTCTATCTGAAAAAAGCGCTCCGCTATATTGACGAGCATTATCTGGAAGACATTGATATTCCTGCCATCTCTGCATATGCAGGGATCAACAAATCCTACCTGCAGGCGCTCTTTACAGAAAAAAACGGCTGCACCATCAATACCTATATCAACCGCAAGCGTATGGAACAGGCCGCCTTTCTTCTGTGCAACAGTACTCTGCACATTACGGATATTGCCTTTTCTTCCGGATACAACAGCCGGCAGCATTTTGCACATACCTTCGAAAAATTTTATCATATGAGCCCCTCCAGGTACCGAAGCCTTCATACCCGGCCTCTCCGTTCGGATACCCAAAAGAAACGCTATCATATGACTGACGGACTGACGTTGGAAAGCGAACCCTTTCCTCAGAAATAAAACTTACTTCATACACCTACATCTTCAGGCTGATACCTGCGATCCACGTCTGAGTAGCCTAAAAAAGCCGGCCAGGTACGAAGCTCTTATCTCTTCGATAACCTGGCCGGCTTTTTATATTTATTGTCAAGCGGATATTCGCAATCCTACAGGGGACTTACTTGATTCGATTAAAAATTTTCTATGGAAGCAGATTCTGCATACTCTTCAGGCTGATCGCCAGTGTGGAGGTATTATGCAGAAGTGCGGATGAAGTCGGCTGCAGGATACCTGCAACGCCACAGGCGATAAGACCTGCGTTAAAGGTAATAATAAAACGGTAATTGCGTCTGATACGCTTCATCAGTGCATTGCTGATCTCTTTCAGAACAACCAGCTCCTGAAGATCATCTGCACCTACAGTAATATCTGCGATCTCCCGGGCAATTTCAGCACCATCACTGATGGCGATACCGACATTGGCTGCGGAAAGTGCCGGAGAATCATTGATTCCGTCACCTACCATGATAACCTTTCTTCCGGCTGCCTTTTCTTTTTCGATGAAGTTGGCCTTATCCTCCGGAAGCACCTCGGAATAATATTCGTCCACTCCCACACGTCTGGCAATGGCTGCTGCTGTACGCTCACTGTCCCCTGTCATCATAACGATCTTGGAAATCCCTGCCCCGCGCAGTGCTTCTACAGCAGCTTTCGCCTCCTCACGAAGAGGATCTTCAATACAGATCACGGCTGCAAGACGTCCGTCAATGGCAAGATACAGATGGGAATACTCTTCCGGAATATTGTCGAATTTCTCCTTGCCATCCTCCGGAATCAGACATTTCTCATCTTCAAATACAAAGTGATAGCTTCCGATCACGGCCTTATGGTCTTCGATTGTAGTGGAAATTCCATGCGCTACTACATATTCAACCTTTGAATGCATCTCCTCATGGGCCAGATGCTTCTTCCTGGCAGCACTGACAACAGCCTTGGCCATGGAGTGTGGGAAATGCTCTTCCATACATGCGGCGATACGCAACATCTCCTCCGGATCATTGTTGTCAAAAGGAACCACATCCACAACGGTTGGCTTCGCCTTTGTCAGAGTTCCTGTCTTATCAAATACGATGGTATCTGCCTCAGCCATTGCTTCCAGATATTTACCGCCCTTAACTGTAGCCTTATGTGTACCGGCCTCACGGATCGCAGACAATACAGAGATCGGCATTGCAAGCTTAAGCGCGCAGGAGAAATCCACCATTAGGATCGCAAGGGCCTTGGTGGCATTTCTGGTAAGGAGATATGTAAGTGCTGTTCCTCCAAGAGTATAGGGAACCAGCTTATCTGCCAGATGCTCTGCCTTTCCCTCCAAAGAAGATTTCAGCTTCTCAGACTCCTCGATCATGGTAACGATCTTGTCATAGCGGCTGGAACCACCTACCGTCTTTACGCGGATGGTGATCTCACCTTCCTCCACAACAGTGCCTGCATAGGCAACGCTGCCCTCTTTCTTGCATACAGGTACAGACTCACCGGTAAGAGAAGCCTGGTTGACCATAGCCTCTCCATCTGTAACACTTCCGTCAAAAGGAATTACGGTACCCATACGTACAACAACCTCATCTCCCGGCTGGACCTCTCCGGACTCTACCAGGATCTCCTGATCCTCTCTCTTCAGCCATACCCTGCCAACATTCAGGGACATGGTTCTTGCAAGATCACCTACAGATTTCTTATGCGTCCACTCTTCCAGGATCTCTCCGATTCCAAGCAGGAACATGATGGAGCCTGCAGTACCAAAGTCCTGACGTAATACAGACACTCCAATTGCAGTGGCATCCAGGACCGGCACCTCGATCTTACGGTGAAGAAGTGTATCGATTCCCTTCCAGATATATTTCAGGGAAGTAGCTGTTGTATAAATGGCATTCAGCGGATATGGCAGAAAAAGCCTTCTTCCGTAATGGCAGATCACCTTGGAGATCAGCTTCTCCTGATATTCTGCATTCAGTGCTCTCCCTGAGCTCTGCAGCACCTGTGAAGGAACCTCTACATCCTGATAATGAAATTCGCTGATACCACGGATAACCGCAGCTCTACTGCCCCGATAATTTACAACTGCGTCACAGGTTCTCTCGTATACCTTGGCAGAAACCACTCCATCAAGATTCTCGAGATAATACAACAGCGTATCTGCCTGCCCGTAGCTCATCCTCTTCTGAGCAAGATGGATACGAAGCCGGCCTCTTGTCTCATGTTTGATATAAAATTTCACGGAAAATCGCCTCTTTACTCAGCTGTCTCTTCTGCTGCTTCTTCTGTCTCTTCTGCTGTTTCTTTGAATGCTTTTGCAGCGATTTCGAAGAATGCGTTACCAGCGGATTTACCAACCAGTGCGATTTTCTTTCCATCAGCGGAACCTGCCATAGCCGGAACTGCGGATCCAAGGATCATTGCACCACAAAGAAGTGCGCTTACGATTTTTTTGTTCATGTTTTTTTCCTCCCATGGAATAATATAGTTTTTGTATTTGTAACTGCCCTGCCTTCTGCAAGGCAGTTTACAAGCTTTATAAGGTTACATATGAGTTAGTTAAGGATTTTTTATTTCGCTGTTTTTGCTTTTTTCTGAACTTCTTTAATAATGTTTGGAAGTGCAACTGCACCGATCAGAAGCACACCGATGATCAGCAAGATAACCTGCGGATGAATGTTTCTCTGTCCAAGACCAACACGAAGGCAGACGATGATAAATGCGGAAATCAGACCGCCGGCGATATTACCTTTACCACCT
>ENA-OPAA01001899-OPAA01001899.1-human-gut-metagenome-genome-assembly--contig:-NODE-1899-length-11364-cov-2.427801_pt1 | contig 11364 bp, 10 predicted proteins | sample MGYA00241049_ERZ501414 | MGnify/ENA primary metagenome ERZ501414 (study PRJEB25962, sample SAMEA2042520) | human gut metagenome | biome: human gut; feature: human-associated habitat; material: faeces... | reverse complement strand
CTCACATCATTGTCATTGATTAAAAATATAAGATCGTCCTTATGAGGTCCTTTACCTGTAACCTTGTATTTAATATCCTTTTGTCTTGAATTTCTTACTTCTTCTTCGAAATCATTCACATCAACATCAGGAACATAACATACTTTAATATTCTCAATACCACCAGTAAGTCTGGAATGAATATCACTGATTATTGTGTTAATCTTTTCTATGAAACTTTTTCTGCCTTTAATAATAAGGCTTCCATACTTAACAAGCTGCATGTCCCATATATCAAGAGTCTGCATCAGCTGTTCTGATGGTGAAAATGCTATATCTTTGAGAAGCTTGTTTCTCTGATTAAGTACTTTGTTGTAATTAACAAGGTTACTAAGATATATCTTGTCAAGCTGGCTAAGTTCCATATCCATAAATCTTCTTCTCTCTGAAGGACCATTTTTTATAATATTAAGATCTTCCGGAGAAAAGAAAACAATATTAATAATTCCAAAAAGTTCAACAGCTTTTTTTATAGGAATACCATTAACTGCTATACCCTTGGTTTTATTCTTCTTAAGGTGCATGTCTATGCGGTATTTCATACCATGCTTTAAGACATTTAGTTTAATATGCGATTCATCTTCTCCAAATCTGACTATTTCTCTGTCTTTACTGCCACGATGTGACTTAGAAGTTGAACACATATATATTGATTCTAATATGTTAGTCTTTCCCTGGGCATTGTCACCATATATTATGTTTACATGCTCATTGAAATTCATATCCAGAAATTCATAATTTCTGTAATCCTTTAACTCAACAGATTCGACTATCACATTAACACCTATTTTTTAATAAGAATACTGGAACCGTTGTATTCTACAACTTCTCCGCCAAAAAGTTTTTTTCCACGCTGTGTTTCAACAACGCCATTAACCTTAACTTCACCATCCTGAATAACAATCTTGGCTTCAACACCAGATTCAACTAATCCGGCAGCTTTAATTGCCTGTCCAAGTTTGATGAAATCATCTCTTAAAATTATTTCTTCCATAACTTTCCTTTCTCTTGTTAAGCTGTGAAGTTAACAGGAAGTATAAGATAAATATATTTCTCTTCCTTGTCTCTGATAAAGCAAGGTGATTTATGATTAACTAAATACATAGTCACATTTTCATCATCAATAACCCTTAATGCATCCATAAGGAACTTAGGATTAAAACCAATCATAATATCCTTACCTTCTTTATCAATATCAATATCTTCGTTAAGAGCTCCAATTGCAGAGTTAACATTTACCTGTAATAAACCATTTAATATATTAATAATAATTGGCTTCTTATCTCCTTCTCTTATAAGAAGATTAGCTCTGTCAATAGAATCAAGAAATTCTTTTTTATTAATAGATACTTTAGTTTCATAATCGTTAGAAAGCATCTGACTAATCTTAAAATAATCACCCTCTATAAGTCTAGAAACAACATGAGTCTGGTCAAATTCAAATAATACATGCTTGTTAGTAAAGTAAATATTAACAAAACTTTCAGCATCAGCATTAAGAATCTTGCTTATTTCCTGAAGAGTCTTACCTGGAATAACTACTCTTACGTCATCAGATCTGCCTTCAAGCTTAATATTACGGATAGCAATTCGGTGACCATCAAGACCTACAACTTTAAGTGTACCTTCATTTACTTCAAAAAGTTCACCTGTCATCATTTTATTATTATCATTAATAGCAATAGAGAATATTGTCTGATTAATAACTTCCTTTAACTGGAACTGGGAAAGTGTAATCATCTTATCTTTAATAATAGCCGGAAGGTAAGAAAAATCATCTCCGGATTTTCCTGCTATATTAAACTTACTTTTTTCACATGTAATAAGTGCATTATTATTTGAATCAGTAGTTAAAGTAATATCATTATCAGGCAGCTTTCTTACAATTTCAGAAAAAAGCTTAGCATCTATGGCAATCTTGCCTTTTTCTATAATTTCACCTTCTACTATAGTTTCAATGCCAAGTTCCATATCGTTACCTGTGAACTTGATTTCATTAGTAGTAGCATCAATAAGAATACATTCAAGAATATTCATAGTAGTTCTTGTAGGTACAGCTTTCATTACGATACCTACAGCTTTGTTTAAGTTAGATTTAGTAAAAACTAATTTCATGTTGATAACTTCCTTTCGATAAAATTGTAGTGGAGAAGAGCTATATATAAATATATAAATGCCGTAGCCGTAGTCTTAGGGGTTGTTAAATTGTTAAAAAGTATGTAAAGCCTTAAAAACACTGGATATATGAAAATAATAACCATGTTAGAAAACACAAAATTTAATGTTCAATGTATGTGAAAAATTAAAGTTTAAAAAAATGAACATAAATCTAAAAAAAAGTTATAAAGAACATTCAACATAAAAATAACATCTAATTAACAAATTATCCTAAAACCATTGTGGAAAACTTTTTAAGATGGATTAAGCTTCTTTATTAATATATCAATAGTGCTCTTGGTAGTTTCATTATTAGCTGTTTCTTTAGCAATCTTTTCTGAACCATATAATATAGTAGAATGATCTCTGCCACCTAAAGCTTTACCTATAGCTTCAAGAGGAGTCTGTGTCATCTGCCTGCACAGATACATTGCAATATGTCTAGGAAAAGCTATATCAGCACTTCTCTTATGAGATATTATATCTTCAGGCTTAATGTGGAAATGTTCAGCAACTACATCAATTATAAGTTCTGGTGTAATCTCTTTCTTAGAGTAAGGAGATATAAGATCCTTAAGTGTATTCTCAGCAAACTCTGCAGTAAGAGGTGTGTGGGAAAGCTTAGAATAAGCTGAAAGCTTGGTAAGCGCTCCCTCAAGCTCCCTGATACTTGAAGTAATATTAGTTGCAACATAATCTTTAACTTCATAAGGAAAATCAATTCCTAAAGCCTCAGACTTCTTATTAATAATAGCCATCTTAGTTTCATATGTAGGAATCTGGATATCTACCGGAAGTCCGCTTTCAAAACGTGTTCTTAATCTGTCAGGAAGAGTTTCCATTTCCTTAGGTGGTCTATCAGAAGATATAACAATCTGTTTTCCTAAAAGATAAAGGTCATTAAAGGTATTGAAAAATTCTTCCTGAGTAGAAACCTTTCCTATTATAAATTGAATATCATCAATAAGAAGAACGTCAATATTACGGTATTTATTTCTGAATTCAGTGTTCTTGTTAGTCTTAACCGATTCGATAAGTTCATTAGTAAATGTCTCAGAAGTTACGTATAAAACCTTCTTAGATGGGTCACTTGCAATAATAAAATGTGCAATAGCCTGCATAAGATGAGTTTTACCAAGTCCGGCACCTCCGTATATGAACAGAGGGTTATATATCTGTCCAGGTGTTTCGGCAACAGCGAGTGATGCTGCGTGAGCCAGATTATTATTAGTACCTATTACAAATGTGTCAAATGTGTAATTAGGATTCAGATTCTGTGAAGCAAGACTATTATCAGTAGAAACTGAAGATGTCTTTTTCTTTAATTCATCTTCCTTTTTCTCAGCAGATGACATAATAATTACCTGATATTCTTTGTTCATTACTTCACATACGGTAACTTCAAGAAACTTGAGGTAACGTTTTTCAATATATACAATGCTCCTTTCATCAGTAGAAGCGTCATCTTCTAAAGATGAGAAAGTAAGAGTAAGAACATTGCCGTCAAGTTTATATATTTTAAGGGGTTTAATCCATGTTTTAAAAGAAACATCAATAATTTCGTGTTCTTCTTTAAAAGTAGAGAGAATTAAATCCCATTTATCAATCAATGTCTGTAATTCATCCATAAATTCTAGGCCTTTCTGGCTTGTTAATTAGCCTGTCCAATCATAAAAATACATTCCTTTATATAATATATCATTTAGAAAATTATTTCAATATTTGGGCAGATTAAGCCCTGTGGATAATTTTATGGATAAAAATGTATTAACATGAATGTGGAAAATATTATAAACGCGAAAAAGGTCGAAAATAGGCACTTTTTCAAAAATATCGTTAATAACTAACGTAATTATAAAGAGTTTTCCACAAGTTATCAACATTTTGTGGAAAACTCTTTTATATTCTTTTTAAAAAATATTAAAAATGTCCTATTTATGCGGATTACTGGATTGTGAAAAACCTGTTGAAAGCGTTTTTTATAGAATTAGTATATATAAAAATAAATACAGTAATTATCAAGTTTTTCTTGACTTTATAATGTTTACACAATATAATCAGTTCTGTGTTTTGAAATTTTTTATATGAAAATATTCTTACCATAATAAACTACAATGGTAATGAAGGAGGTGCATAGACTATGAAGATGACATTTCAGCCAAAGAACAGACAGAGATCTAAGGTTCATGGATTCAGATCAAGAATGAGTACTGCAGGTGGAAGAAAAGTTTTATCAGCAAGAAGAGCTAAGGGTAGAAAGAAACTTTCAGCTTAATTAATATTTTCTTGATTTTGTTGGCAGATGGGAGTTTCTCATCTGCTTTTTTCAGATTATAATAATATTGAATTTAAGTAACATTTTAATTAATAAGAATGGTGAATGGTATGAAATATAAGGATTTTGAAACATTAAGAAGTAATCAGGAATTTAAAAAGGTGTACAATAATAAGAAGTCTTTTGCTAACAAGAATCTTATAATGTATATTTCTGAGAATGGAACGGATACTAAACGATTAGGTGTATCTGTGAGTAAGAAGGTCGGGAATAGTATTGTCCGACACAGACTGGCAAGACTGATAAGAGAGGCATTCCGCCTTAGTACAGACTGTATACCCGATGGATATGATTATGTTGTCGTAGCCAGAGCCAGTTTGAAAGATAAGGGTTTTTTTGAAACTAAGGAATCAATGATTCATTTATTGAAACTTCATAAGCTTTATAAGCAGAATTAAATAGGCGGTTAATATGAAGGATATAAAGATTAAGTTAAAGAATGCGGGCAAGTTCATAGTTCTTAAGATGATAAGATTATACCAGCTCGCAATATCTCCTTATAAAGGAGGAAAATACTGCAGCTTTATTCCAACATGTTCGCAATACGCAATTGAAGCTATTGAAATGTATGGAGTTTTCTTAGGTGGGTGGTTGGCACTTAAAAGAATATTAAGGTGCAATCCATTTAATAAGAACGCTTATGGCTTTGATCCTGTGCCAGTAGGCAGATATGGGAAAAGAAAAAAGCAATAAACAACTGAATATTTGGATAGTGCTATATTATGCGGAGGTGACAATTTGAGTATTATTAAGCCAATTGCACAGTTACTTGGTTACATTTTAGACATCCTTTTCATGGGTCTTAATGCAATAGGAATTGGTAATATTGCAATAGCAATCATTATTTTTACTCTGCTTGTTAAAATGTTAATGCTACCATTACAGATTAAGCAGCAGAAGATGACTAAGTTACAGTCAGTTATGAACCCGGAGATAAAGGCTATTCAGGAGAAGTATAAGGGAAAGAACAGTGATACAGTAGCTATGCAGAAGATGCAGGCAGAAACTAAGGCTGTTTATGAAAAATATGGTGTTTCACAGTGGGGAAGCTGTGTGCAGCTTCTTATCCAGATGCCTATTCTTTTTGCACTTTACAGAGTATTCCAGCAGATACCACTTTATATTTCACAGATTAAGGTACTTTTCCTTAATATACTTGGACTTAATGGTGCTGATGGTATCTCATCTGTTTCAGGATATGCTGATACTCTTAATGAGATATACGGAAAGACTGTTGACTGGAGCAATACAAGCACAGCTGTAACAACACTTAATTCATTCACTGCAGACCAGTGGACAAAGTTAAAAGAAGCATTTCCAGCATTTTCTGATATGATTACACAGAATCTTGATAAGATTAACCATATGAATACTTTCTTAGGCGTTAACATGTCTCAGAATCCAGGTTTTGGTCTTCATATAGCTATATTAATTCCAATTCTTGCAGGCGTTACACAGTTTATATCTGTTAAGGTTTCACAGGCTGGCATGGAGCAGCCTGACAGTGATAATCCAGCAGCAGCATCTATGAAGATGATGACTTATTTCATGCCACTTATGTCAGCATTTCTTGCAATAAGTCTTCCTTCAGGTCTTGGTGTTTACTGGATTGCAACAGCTGTTATACAGACAATTCAGACAATCTTCATTAACAGATATTATGATAAGATTGGAACAGATAAGATTGTAGAAAAGAATGTTGAAAAGCGTAACAAGAAGAGAGCCAAGAAGGGACTTCCAGCAGAAACTATCGTTAAAGGTGCTTCTGTAAGTACTAAGAATGTGAATAATAATAAGAATTCTTCTGCTTCTTCAAGTGCTGACAGAGCAAAGAAGCTTCAGGAAAGAAAAGAAGCTAACGATAAGAAGATACAGGAATTAAAGGAAGCCGCAGCAGCAAGCGGTAAGGCAGCTAAACCAGGAAGTCTTGCTGATAAGGTTGGTATGGTATCAAGATACAATGAGGTCAACGATAAAAGAAAATAGAGAGGGTTAAGTAATGGAATATATTGAAGTTACAGGAAAATCTGTTGAAGAAGCTATAACTAATGCCTGCACTAAGCTTGGTATTCCAAGTGATAAGCTTGATTATGAAGTTATAGACAAAGGTAATTCAGGATTTTTAGGAATATTTAATTCTAAGCCTGCTAAGATTAAAGCAAGAGAAAAACAGGAAGAACCAGAAGTTAATTCTGTTGAGACTCCTAAAAAGTCAGAAGCACCTGTTCATGCAGAAAAAAAATTCGAAAAGAAGGCAGATGATTTCAAGAAAGCAGAACCTAAGAAGGAATTTAAGTCTGAACCTAAGAAAGAGTTCAAAAAGGAACACAAGCCTGCTGATAATCACAAGAATGCAGAAGTTAAGGAAGCACCTAAGGTTGAAGCACAGCCACAGCCTAAGGAAGAGCCATTTACAGCAGAACAGAAGGAAGTTATTAAGAAGGATATTAAAGAATTCCTTAATAATATGTTTGGTGCTATGAGCATGGAAGTTAAGGCTGATATTACATTTGACGATGAAGAAAACAGCGTTAATGTAGATCTTTCTGGAGATAACATGGGTGTTCTTATCGGTAAGAGAGGACAGACACTTGATTCTATCCAGTATCTTACAAGTCTTGTAATTAACAAGAACAGTGAGAAGTATGTAAGAGTTAAATTAGATACAGAGAACTATAGAAAGAGAAGAAAAGAAACTCTTGAGTCTCTTGCTAAGAACATTGCATACAAGGTTAAGAGAAGCAGAAGACCTGTTTCACTTGAGCCTATGAACCCATATGAAAGAAGAATTATCCATTCAGCACTTCAGGCAGATAAGTTTGTTTCTACAAGAAGTGAGGGTGAAGAACCTTTCAGACATGTTGTTGTTTATCTTGAAAGAGAGAATAATAACAGATATAACAGATAATTAGATATATGATTTTATTAAATGCTGTGGTATTATTATCACAGCATTTTTTATATGGAGGATGGAAATGGAGGATACAATAGCAGCTATATCTACAAGTACAGTGTCAAGCGGTGGAATTAGTATTGTAAGAATAAGCGGTCCTGATGCAATTATTATTGGAGATAAAGTTTTTAAGTCAAAAAAGAATATTAAGCTTGCAAATGTACAGAGTCATACGGTACATTTTGGAAATATATGTGATAACGGTAATGAAATTGATGAAGCACTTGTAATTGTAATGAAAGCTCCTAACACTTATACAAGAGAGAATATTGTTGAGATTGACTGTCATGGCGGTATTCTTGTTACTAAGAAGGTGTTAGAGGCGGTACTTAACGCTGGTGCAAGGCTTGCAGAGCCTGGTGAATTTACAAAGAGAGCATTTCTTAATGGAAGAATTGACCTGTCACAGGCGGAGGCTGTTATTGATATTATTAATGCAAAGAATGATTATGCTCTGAAGTCATCTGTTAATCAGTTAGATGGTAAGTTATCTGAAAAGATTAAGAATATAAGAGAGATAATATTGAATAATGTTGCATTTATTGAGGCTGCTCTTGATGATCCAGAACATTTTGATATAGATGCTAATGTAGATAACCTTAAAAATGATGTGGAAAACTGTCTTAATAATGTGGATAACTTGTTAAAAACATGCGATAATGGCAGAATCATGCATGATGGCGTGCGTACAGTCATTTTGGGGAAAACTAATGCAGGAAAGTCAAGCCTGCTTAATGTACTTGCAAGAGAAGAGAGAGCAATTGTTACTGATATAGAAGGAACTACGAGAGATACTCTTGAAGAAATGATTAATCTGTCTGGAATTACTCTTAATCTTATTGATACTGCAGGAATCAGAAAAACTGATGATGTTGTTGAAAGCATTGGTGTTAATAAGGCTAAGAAGCTTGCAGAAATCGCTGATCTTGTAATATATGTAGTTGATTCTTCAAGAGTACTTGATGATAATGATTATGAGATTATGGAACTTATCAAGGATAAGAAGGTTCTTGTAATACTTAATAAAGCTGATCTTGCACAGGTTACAACAGCAGAAGATATTAAGAAAATAATGAATTGTGAGACAGTTACTATATCTGCAAAGCAGGAGACAGGAATTGAAGAACTTGAGGAAACTGTTAAGAATATGTTCTTTAATGGTGAAGTTAAGTTCAATGAAGATGTATATATTACAAGTACAAGACATAAAGAACTTTTAAAGAAGGCTGAGAACAGCTTAAAGCTTGTACTTGATGGAATTGATAACATGGTAAGTGAAGATTTCCTTACTATTGATTTAATGGCTGCATATGAGAATCTTGGTCTTATAATAGGAGAGGAGATTGAAGATGATCTTGCCAACAGAATTTTTTCAAAGTTCTGTATGGGTAAGTAATGCAGGTTGATAAGGAGAAGTAATATGCCTAATATTAGAGAAGAATATGATGTAGTTGTAGTAGGTGCTGGTCACGCAGGTTGTGAGGCTGCCCTTGCTGCTTCAAGAATGGGACTTGAAACAATTATATTTACAGTAAGCGTTGAAAGTATAGCAATGATGCCTTGTAATCCTAATATAGGAGGAAGTTCTAAGGGACATCTTGTAAGAGAAATAGATGCTCTTGGTGGCGAGATGGGAAAGAATATAGATGCTACATTTATACAGTCAAAGATGTTAAATGCATCAAAAGGCCCTGCGGTTCATTCACTCCGTGCACAGGCTGACAAGTCCGATTACAGCAGAAGAATGAGAAATGTGCTTGAGAATACTGAGCATCTGCATATAAGACAGGCAGAGGTTTCAGAGATTATTGTTAATGATGGAAAAATTGGTGGTGTAAAGACTGTTTCGGGTGCAGAATACATAGCTAAGGCAGTTGTTTTATGTACAGGAGTATATCTTAAGGCAAGATGTATATATGGTGATGTAAGTTATCATACAGGTCCTAACGGATTACAGGCTGCCAATCATCTTACACAGTCACTTATTGATAATGGAATTGAAGTGAGAAGATTCAAGACAGGTACACCTGCCAGAGTTGATAAAAGGTCAGTGGATTTTTCTAAGATGACAGAGCAGTTCGGTGATAAGAGAGTTGTGCCATTTTCATTTGAAACAGACCCTGAGAGCATACAGAAAGATCAGGTAAGCTGCTGGCTTACATATACTAATGAAGAGACACACAAGATTATTATGGATAATCTTGATCGTTCACCTCTTTATTCAGGAGATATCCACGGAACAGGCCCAAGATACTGTCCATCAATTGAGGATAAGGTTGTAAGATTTGCAGACAAAGACAGACATCAGGTATTCATTGAGCCAGAGGGCTTGTATACTAATGAAATGTATCTTGGTGGAATGAGCAGTTCAATGCCTGAGGATGTGCAGTATGCAATGTATAGAACAGTTCCTGGTCTTGAGAATGTCCGAATCGTAAGAAATGCTTATGCTATTGAGTATGACTGCATTAACGCTGTTCAGTTAAAGTCTTCTCTTGAATTCAAGAAGATTGAAGGATTATTTGCTGGTGGACAGTTTAATGGAAGCTCAGGATATGAGGAAGCTGCTGCACAGGGAATTGTCGCGGGTATCAATGCGGCACTTTTCGTTAAGAAGGAAGAACCACTTATACTTGACCGTTCAGAAAGTTATATAGGAGTTCTTATAGATGACCTTGTAACTAAGGAAACAGCAGAGCCTTACAGAATGATGACATCGAGAAGTGAGTACCGCTTGATTCTCCGTCAGGACAATGCGGACGAAAGACTTACTCCGCTCGGTCACAAAATCGGACTTATCAGCGAAGAAAGATACCAAAAATTTCTTAACAAACAGGAGCTTAAAAAGCAGGAGATAAAGCGACTTAAGACAACCGTAATTTCTCCGACAGAAGAAGTAAACAAAATTCTTACAGAGCGTGGCACAAGTGAAATTACCACGGGAGTACATCTTATTGACCTTATAAAAAGACCGCAGCTTGACTACAAGTCGCTTGAAAGTATAGACACAGGCAGACCAAAACTTGACCCGAACATTTTTGAGCAGGTTGAAGTGGAAATCAAGTACGAAGGCTACATTTCAAAGCAATTAAAGCAGGTTGAGCAGATGCGCAGACTTGAAAACCGCCGACTGCCCGATGATTTTGACTACAGAACAATTAAGGGATTAAGACTTGAGGCGCAGGAAAAGCTGAATAAAATCAAACCGTTGAGCATTGGACAGGCATCCAGAATTTCGGGAGTTTCGCCTGCCGACATCAGCGTTTTGCTCATTTGGCTTGCACAGAATAAATAATCGGAGGGATTTATGATTAAGAATTTGCTCCAAAATTATATAAAAGATTACAAAATCACACTCACGGAAAATCAGTACGAGCAGTTTCAAAAATATTTTGAACTGCTTGCAGAGTGGAACGAAAAAATGAATCTTACCGCAATTACAGACGAGAGCGGTGTGGCACTCAAACATTTTGCCGACAGCCTTAGCTTGCTCAACTTTGTTGACATTCCGCAGAACAGCAGTCTTGCCGATGTCGGTACGGGTGCGGGTTTTCCGGGTATTGTTCTGAAAATTGCCAGACCCGACATAAAGCTCACACTTATTGACAGCCTTAATAAAAGACTTGTTTTCTTGAATGAGGTTTGTTCTCAGCTCGGCATAGACGCAGAGCTTATCCATAGCAGGGCAGAGGACGGCGCAAGAGATGAAAAACTCAGAGAAAGTTTTGATTTTGCAGTGTCAAGAGCAGTTGCGAGAATGAATGTTTTGAGCGAATACTGCCTGCCGTATGTAAAGGTGGGAGGTGCGTTCTGCGCAATGAAGGGCGCACAGGCAAACGAGGAATTTAAAGAATCTTTAAATGCAATTAACACCCTCGGC
>ENA-OPAA01001894-OPAA01001894.1-human-gut-metagenome-genome-assembly--contig:-NODE-1894-length-11377-cov-2.421922_pt1 | contig 11377 bp, 10 predicted proteins | sample MGYA00241049_ERZ501414 | MGnify/ENA primary metagenome ERZ501414 (study PRJEB25962, sample SAMEA2042520) | human gut metagenome | biome: human gut; feature: human-associated habitat; material: faeces... | reverse complement strand
TACTTATTTATATATCTAAATATATCGAATTGCCTTTTTATTTATAAATAATTTTAGTCTATAATGTTATAATAACTATTAATGAGTCATATATTTCATTAACTGTAATTGATTTATCCATTAGTATGGATCATGTAGGAGACCTATGGAACTGACAGACATTCAAATTCCTAGCGATTTGCGCGACTGTTCTCTCACAGAACTCGAGGTCATCGCACAACATATACGTAATTTAATTATCCATAGAACATCACACATTGGCGGTCACATCGGTTCATCCTTAGGAGCCACTGACATTATTGTTGCTTTGCATCATGTGTTCGGCCTTGATGATGCTCAATTCATATTTGATATTTCCCATCAAAGTTATGCTCATAAAATTTTAACAGGCCGTTACGAAGGCTTTAAAAATAAGGACAAATTTCACACCGTATCCGGTTATAGCAATCCTGATGAAAGCACCTACGACGCATTTCACTTAGGCCATGCTTCCACAAGCCTCAGTTTAGCTTGTGGGCTCATGATTGGACGCGATTTACAGCATAAAACGCATCCAATTATTACGTTAATCGGCGACGGAGCTCTCTCTGGTGGCGAGGCTTACGAAGCATTAAATCACTTAGCTACAATGTCCTCTCAATGTTTGATTATCATCAACGATAATGACCAATCTATTGCAGAAAATCACGGCGGTTTGTATAGCCATCTTCAACAATTACGCGAAACTAATGGTGAAAGCCCTAATAATATCTTTAAAGCTCTAGGATTTTCGTATCGTTATGTCGACGATGGCAATTCGTTGCCAACCGTAATTAAGGCTTTAAAAGAATGTAAAGCAGAGACAACACCGATAGTGCTCCACATCCATACGACAAAGGGCTACGGTTACAACAAGGCTATTACCAATCCTGAAAGCTTTCATAATCCATCCGGATTTGATATTGACACAGGGGAAACAAAAAAACGCTATACCAACAGCTATGAATCTATCGTTGCAAAACAACTCATTGATGCACTGGAGCAAAACAAAGCTGCATGTATCGTTACAGCTGCTACGCCTGGCGGTTTCTGTTTAACCAAAGATATACGTAAAAAATTAGGTGCTCAATACATCGACGTAGGCATTGCAGAAGAACATGCTACAACATTACTTGCTGGCATTGCCCACAACGGTGGCACGCCGATTTTACCGATTTACAGTACATTTTTACAACGTGCCTATGATCAAATTATTAATGACCTATGTATTAATAATAGCAATGCACTGATCCTTGTATATCGCGCGTCCATTTATGGTAATAAGGATATGACACACCTTGGATTCAACGATATTACTATGCTCAGCAACATGCCAAATCTCATGTACCTAGCACCTACAACAGTAGAGGAATTAGAATCTTCCATTCGTTATGGAGTAGAACATCACAATCATCCTATCGCCATCCGTATTCCTGTAGGATTACCGATTTACGAAACTAGTCAATCCAATACAACAGGATGTCCTGTAACGTCGTGTAACATAACTCAATCAGGTAATACGATTGCCATCATAGGTGTCGGTAATTTCTACCATAAGGCGGTCGAACTTAGCCAAGCAATACATGATGCCATTCATATCTTTCCGACGCTTGTCAAACCACTTTGTATTTCTAGTTTAGACACTGATACATTGAATGAATTAACAAAGAACCACAATATCGTCATCACCTTAGAGGACGGCGAACTCGAAGGTGGCTATGGTCAAAAAATTGCTAGCTATTATGGAAAAACGTCCATGAACGTCTTAAACTATGGCATTTCCAAACAATTCTACGACCGATACAATCCAGAAGATGTATTACAACAAAATCACCTAGATTTTGAACACATTTTAGATGATATACAAAACATACAACATTAATTCAATACATATATGTCAAAAAGGGGCTGTAACAAAACAGCCCCTTTTCGTATCTATAGAATTTGTCATGAGAAGGTATTGTATCAGATACATATATTATTAACGATCAATTAGAACGCTGGGATGATAGCTCCCTTATAGAGTTGACGTTGTTTGCTCGATAGAAATAGTTACAGGCGCTGATAATTTAGCCTCTAACCAAGCTTTTATTCGTTCCAAATCTGCATCAGATATAGTGGATGTAGTATGGATAATCACCATATAGCGACTCGCTTTAGGCTGTTCTAGGTTATCTATTAAAGGCATGCCTTCCACTTTGCTTACAAACGGGAATAACGCCTTTGCTTCAGCTTCTGTCGTTTTCATAGTATTTATAGTTTCACTTACTAATTGATAAGTCGGCTGGTACAGATTACTCAAGTTTTTATATGTTTCAAGATTCTCTGAAGATTTATTCAAGTTCGTCTTATCCATAGTAGATTTTTTCTCATCTACGCTATTAACAAATCGTAATGTATAAGGCTGCAAGTACTCATCCTTATGTAACTTGTCATCCAACTGGGCTTGCTCCTCTGAAGTCACAGGAGCTCCTATAACTACTATGTCTACTAGCTTATTCGTTTGATCCAATGAATAATCAATCACTTGTCGACGTCCCTCTTGATTAATATCATTCTTAATAAACTGCTCCATATGATTTGACTCAGAATACTTGATGGTCATATCATAGCCCGCATAAATACTTGGTATAGCCATAATAAGACCAATCACGAGAAATATCAGCTGGTTACGACGATTAACCTCTTCTGCTTGTTTATGGAATGGCAAACTATATACACCCTTTAAAACAATAAAAGATGCAAAGAAGATGAAGAATGCATTTATAAAGAATAAATAGCTAGCCCCAAAGAAATAATTCCAATTTCCATTAGCAAGTCCATATCCTGCCGTACATAGTGGTGGCATAAGTGCAGTCGCAATCGCAACACCTGGTATAACATTATCTAAGGTCTTACGCGTTTGCCCAATAATCCCAGCTAACCCACCAAATATAGCAATGAATACATCAAAAATATTCGGTTCTGTACGCGCTAATAGTTCAGATGTAGCCGTCTGAACGGGAGAAATATAAAAATATAAAGCAGATGCCAAAACAGCAATCGTAATCTGTAAGGACAATCTTAAAATACCGCTTTTCACAACTGTAAAATTAAGCGTAGCGAAGCCAAAACCAGTTGCTAAAATAGGTCCCATCAACGGCGATATAAGCATAGCACCAATAACAACTGCGGTACTATTCATATTCAACCCAATAGAGGCAATAAACATGGAGAGGATCAGGATAACCAAAGCAGGTCCCTTAATCTTAGCACCACCTATCAGTCTTTTGGCGATAGTTGCATCATCAGCTCGCTCAAAATGTATATCAAAGTATTTATTTATTTTCATTCTTTCTCCTTATAATTTCATCAAATCTGCAAAGGTCCCTACGTTTACAAACATATGCTGTGTAGTTTTCAACATTTGAACCATTAAGATAGCTCCTGTCCCTTCCCCCATCGACATGTGGGCTTGAATAGGAACCATGTCTTGTGTAATATCTACCTCTGCTAAAGCTAGCTCTGTGCCTTTTTCTCGAGAGTTATGAGATGGCAATGCATAATCCTTAACACGATCATTCATATGTACCGCACAAGCTGCTGATACAGCTGTAATAAAGCCATCAATGACGAAGGGCTTTTTAAACTCAACACAAGCGAGCATAGCCCCAAGAATAGCAGCAATATCAAAGCCCCCTACATGGGCTACGATTTTACGAACTCTTTCAACTTCACTGTCAGAAACGATACTAGCCTTTTGCTTATCTAATACAGCGCGCACAAAATCAATTTTTCGTTTCATCAAATCTGGTTTATTCGGCCAAGAACCGGGGCCTACTGTTTCAGTAGGATCAGCCCCAGTTAAGGCAGACAACACACAGGCAGAGGTCGTCGTATTACCGAGTCCCATTTCACCAAAGGAAAAAAGATTTATCCCTTGCTTTACATAATGTTCAACTCGTCCATAGCCAGCTTGAAAGGCACTATTAAATTCATCCTCACTCATAGCAGGATGGTTTAATATATTCTTTGTCCCCTTTGCGACCTTGCGATCCACTCCGATGCCATCATCTGAGGCAATTCCTACATCCACAACTTCATAAGGAATATTGTTAAAGTTACAAAACTGTGTAGCCGACGAACGACCTAAGAGCATATTACGCGACTGCTTTTGCGTTACCTCATAGTTATAACCTACATAACCTTCCATATTGCACCCATTATCGGCGGAAAATATGATGTGCTGAGGTCTAATTTCACTATCGATACGGCCCCAAGCCGTACAAATTTTACGAAAATAGGTTTCCCATAAACCAAGGCCACCAGGTATTAGGCACTTAGGTTGGAGGAATTTATTCAATTCTTTATCAAATGAAGTTATTTCGTTATCTTTCATTTTATATAGTATTACCTTGTCGATATAAATCTAAGAAATTTTTGAGGACTCGACCTGTTAATCCCCATATCGTATATTGCTTATAGGGATAAAAATAAACAGAATAGTTCTGCCGAATTTTCCAATCTATTTGATACCCTTCTAATAAATGGAACGGAAAATCTCGTAATGGTTTAGTTCCGATATCTAAGTGCCCTACCGTTGGTTCCATATTCAATAAATACGAAAGTGGTACCGTAAAAATTTCACCGACCTCATCAATATTAGGGCGAAATTCATCCGTATGTAAACGTACCGCCACTGCATGTAATTTAACACCAATGGCAGATACTAAACAATCTAATGCCCCTAACAATTCAATTTGCTCTGTATCTATTCCTAATTCTTCCGAGCATTCACGAATAGCCGCAGCAGCTCCAGTTTTATCGGTGCTTTCACAATGTCCACCAGGAAAGCTAATTTCACCAGGCTGTCTACGTAAGGTCTGACTACGCACCGTAAATAGGACGTGATCTTCACCATCAATTTCAAGCAATGGCACTGCTACCGCTGCCGTTATAACATCAATATCTGTAGTCACTTGCGGTTCTCGCCCATTTAAATATGCGCTTAATTGTCTGTCCATAGCCATCCCCCTTTTCTTAATTATACCAAGAATCGTTTTCCAGAAAATAGTACAAATGGCACAATTTATAATCTATGATTTGAAGACAAAAATAGGTTACCTCACATACAAGAGGTAACCTATATATATTATGCTTTTATTAAGTACAATCTACGCACCTTGGAATTGAGGCATGTCATCATGAGAGTCAGGATCGTCTAATGTACCTTTCAAATCATTATCAACCATTGCACATACAGATGCATCGGACCAAACGTTTTCAGCCGTTTCAATCATGTCGATAATTGTATAGATTGGTAAAATAATACCAAGCAAACCGATTGGCGCGCCAATGGAACTCATCAAGGATAATGTTAAGAAATAGCAACCCATTGGAACCCCTGCATTACCAATGGCTGCAAGAACAGCAATGAATAACCAAGCAATCATTGTACCCATAGTTAATTCAATACCTGCATTTTGCATTACAAATAAGGATGTAACAAGGATAAACGCTGCGCAACCATTCATATTAATAGTTGTACAAATTGGTAACACGAAACGCGCTACAGAAGGATGGGCTTTCAAATTGTCTTCTGCAGAGGCCAATGTAACAGGCAATGTAGCCGCAGAAGATTTCGTGAACAATGCAACAGCTACGGCTGGAGACATTTTGCGGAATACATCGATAGGGTTTAAACCACGGAATAACAAGAACAATGGAATTACAATAAAGAATTGAATCAAGTTGCCGCCGATTACAACAGCTGTATATTTACCTAATGCACCAACGATAACCCCTGCTTCGATTTGTGCAGATAATTGACCTGCAAAAGCAAGGATACCGATTGGTAAAACGTAAAGTAAACCTCTAATCAATGTGAATAGTAATTCTTGTAAACCAAATAACACCTTCAATACTGCTTCACGACCTTCTGTACGAGGCATGAAAGCAAAAGCTAAACCAACAGAAGCAGAAATGAACATAACGGACAATACGTTACCTTCTAAATACGGTTTCAAAATATTGTTAGGAATAACGGATAAGAAATGATCATAATATGTTACGTGACCTAATTTTTCAGGTACTTGCGCTGCACCGGCACCGATTACATCAAGTGGTAAGTTACCTGGCGCAATCCAAAGGAATAAACCAAGACCAACAGCGGCTGCACAAATTGTTGTTAACAATGTATAGGTGACAGCATGACCAAAGATACGGCCTGTATCCTTCTTAGCACCCAACATGGACAATGTGGTAATAACCGCTAGTGATACAGTAGGTATTGCAATGAATTGGAATAAATGCGTAAATACTGCAGCAATGAAATTAAATAAATCATTAAGAACTGGAATATGTGCCATCCTAAGATAGCGCCGATGATGAGCGCACCCATCCATAATATAAATTGACGTAATTTACCTTGACCACGACTTTTCAAGGTAATCTCTTGCGCTAAGGCATCGACCTTTTTATTATTTTGATCTGCCATAAAAACACCTCTCAACTAATAAAACTACTAGAGACTAATAAATAAATCCCAGCCCTTGGGGCTGGGATAATTGTCACATCCGAGTCTCTTCATAAAACCCATTATAAAAATATGTTTTAGAATTGTCAATTACAATACTTGAATATATTGTAATATGTTCAAGTATTGTTCCAAATTATATATACAAACTCTGCCCAACTCTAATGATACATATCTATATCTACAGTAATCATTCGAGTTCGCTCTGGATTAAACATAAAGTAAATGACTCTAGGCTGGTCTTGATCAAAATTATGATAAACAACATATACTACATATTTCTCAGCTGATACTCGAGTACTATAATAAAAATCTTCGTTGGGATCATCACCGACACTTTGTCTACCGTCAATTAACCAGGGAAATAATTTCCAATTTTGTCGTCGAATGGTAATAATCTCATAATAATTGCTTACATCACTAACCAATACATTTTTATCTTTTGGATATGTAAACGAATTAAGTACTTCAACTGTAGTATCTTTGTCCCTACCATTTATAAACGAATACCAAGCATTAGATTTAACCGTTTCCTCATACCTTGAAATCGTAGCTTTATCACCATCTAATACTAAACAGCTTTGATTCTCTCCATTACTTAGATTGATAAAACACAGCCCGTGTCCCATCATTACTGATCAAAAGTTCCACGAAATGAGGTCTTTTAGTGTTCCCATCGTCTACAAAGACATATAGTCTATGATTTTCAGTAGAATTATATGTGTACTTCACCACTTTTTTCGTTTCTTTTCGAGGAGCAAAGCGTAACCACTCTATAAAACTCCGTTGTGGTAAGTTTAGAGGTTCTTCCTCGATGCTCTCTATAATGTTATAGCTATTAGGATGAGATATAAAACGCTTTTTCTCCCCAGTGTCTAAATCACGCAATACACCATCCGCATCAATTTGCGCTTGATACACATTGTGTTCCTTAGCAATCTCCTCATACTGTGCAATAACTGTAGGATTTCCTTCTAATACAGTATATCTTGTAGGATATGCATTTGCCCACGCTAAGCTATCGCCAGATGCAGAGGCCTTTGAAATACCTTCAGGAAGGTTCTTAGGACGCTTTAGACCTTCCGGCAATCCGTCATCATTTGGCCAACCTCGTTGCCAGTCCATAGTACTAAACTCAAATCCATCGGTTTGTTCAAGAGTCGTTTGAGTATCGTACTTAAGCCAATCCGCAACAAGTCCAGCTAAACATAAATTAAATATAATAAATACGCAGCAAATCAATTTAATATGTGTTTTTTCAGATAAAGCATGTTTCTTATACCAGTCATATTGTAGTACTAAAAGCAATACTATTGCTACGCCAAATACAATATATGTTATAGGTGCTATATTAAATAGCATTGCCACAATAAATAGCATAATTATATATGCAGTTAATAGGCCATAAAATATGCGAACCAAAACTCTCTCCCTATATTTCTATGACTACAACATTTTCTTATATAGCACTTCTATATCGTTACGGCTCACTTCAGCCACTGTATTCGCAATATTTCCTGTAGCTACAACGTATACATTATCCACGAGCCATGGAATGTCCTTTTTCGTAAATCCTAATTCTGTAAGGTTTGTAGTAAGGTCTAGGTCATGTACGATTAGGCGTAATGCTTCACCCAGCTCAGAACCATCACCATGGTTGAATATACGTGCCAATGAGTTGAATTTTTCAGAGTTAGCACTCCATGTGTATTCCACTACAACAGGTTCAATAACTGCAAGACCAACACCATGGGTAATATCTTTAAGGCCACTAGCAGGGTGTTCCATACCATGACCAAGTGTGACGCCTGCGGTATTGATAACCATACCGCCAATAGTGCTAGCCAAAGTAACGGACTCCCATGCTTTTGTTAATTGTTTTTTGTTAAGTACAGCTTCTTGACCATTCGCAATCGCTTTCACATGTTTATATAGAGGTACAAGATATTGTGCTAGTAATGTTACTGCATAATGAGCTAGTGCATCGGTGAAAGGTTGCGCCGTTTTAGATGTGTACGCCTCGATGTTATGGCACAATGCATCGAAACCAACAGATGCCAACACATGAGGAGGCATAGTCCCCATTACAGCAGGGTCCACGATAGATACCTTAGGCACGATGGCATTACAGCGTAAAGATTTCTTATCCCCTGTTTCAGGGTTCGTGAGGACACCAAAGCCATTACCTTCAGAACCTGTGCCACAAGTGGTTGGAATCACAATAAGCGGTAACGCATTATCACTCGTTTTACGGTTAAAGATATAATCATTAATGTCGCCGTCATTCACAGCCATAAAAGCAATGCCCTTTGCACAATCCATAATGGATCCACCGCCGATGGCAATAACCATATCACAGCTTTCAGATTTAGCTAACGCAGCGCCGTCTAAGGCAGTCGTAGTCAATGGATTGGCATCCACTTGATCAAAGAGAACATGTTCAATATGGGCCGCATCAAGCTTAGCTACTACGCGGTCATATAAACCAGATTTTTTAGCACTAGTACGACCAGTTACAATAAGTGCTTTCTTGCCATACGGTGCAGCAAAACCAGCAACATTATCTACTTTATTCCAACCGAATTGAATGTTTACAGGTAAAAAATAAGAGAATTCCATGTGATAACCTCTTTTCTTTGAAAACTAGTTCTTAGTGTTATTGTAAAGGATATTTACAAGCATGTAAAACCTCATAGGGTTTTCACCAGAAAACAGGTATACTAGTAATAAGAGGGGAGGATTTATATTTATAGAGGGAGAGAACATCTATGAAATTTGCTATTAAACATGTATGGTCTTCGCTGCGAGACCTAGCAACGCAGTCGCCTATATTACTGGCATTAATTGCCATATTTTCATGTACACCGTTGTATATTGAACAAGATTGGTTTGCCGAAATCGACATTAAGCTATACTCACTGTATTTCTTTATCGTTATTTTACAAAGCTATATAACAAGAGCTCGAAAGTTTTCCATTTTATATACCTTAGTAAGTATCGGAATCAGCGTTGGCCTTTATATGATTCACGAAAGCTACGGCTATGTGCGAGGTATTGAACTGGCTACGGAAAATATATCATACCTATGGCTATACTCCATGATTGCCTTGTATTTCACATCGCCTGGTGAACACTACATCGGTGAAATCATTAACCGCATCAAACGGATTGGCATCACCCTTGTTACGTCTACGCTATATAACATTGTTATCATCATGAGTTTATGGTTCTTCTTCATCATCGTGGACCAACCATTCAACTTTGAAGAAACCATTTTTAAGGTACTCGCATCCATTAATCTATTCATTTGTCTATCTATGGTATGTTCTTACAAAGAGGATTCCGCAGGTCCTCCAGCGCCAAACTCATTTTTTACTGTTGTATTCGGCATCATCTTGCCTAAGGCGTCCATTATTACAGGCATTCTAGCTAATATCTATTTAGTCTTGATCCTGTTAGGGCTTCGAGAGGATACGCGTTTCTTCTACACCTATTATCCGTATGTAGCCATTTTCTACCTATTCTACTTGGCTAGCTTTAGATCTAGTGAAAGTAGCAGAACACAGCAAATCCTATGCTTCTTGTTCATTACACTAACTACACTGTGCTTAGTTCTTATCGGTAAACGTGTGATTAATGAACCAGTTCTCTGGCTCAATACGATTTACGTGAGTGCATTCAATTTAATCTTCTTAGTACACAATGTATACTCTCTAGTGAAAGTTTTAAAACCTTCTGTACACACAACCGTTATGGCTCTTGCCTTAGGTGCTGTTCTCTTGACACCATTCATAGGCTATACAACGTATCGTGAATTTGTGACCTATACTAAAGTTGATGGAGAATGGCATGCAAGCCTACCAATAGCTGCTACCTTTGATCCTAACTTCACGGACTATGGCACACCATATGTCCCTGTAGATGATTTAAAACTGCCAGATACAAACCCAACAAACGGCAGACGCGTCGAGTATATCAATTTTGATGCTTTGTCTGCACCAAAGGTTATGTCTATTGCAGGATACGATAAATACATTGAAAACATCGAGTTAATTGTATACGAACAAGATCTTAAGGAATACCAAGTGGAATCTGCTAACTTCGACTCCATCGCCTTCAAATTCCTCAACAAAGGCCTTGATTTAGAGGTATCTCTACCAAATGGAGTAACAGAGGTGCATCATATTTATGATAAGTTCCTTACAGTCGATAAAACAGCTATCGATCCAGTCATTATAGAAGGCAATGGATATAAGCTATTGATTACGTCGTACTTCATAAACCAATTCGATACGCGTAAACTTAAATTTAATGTACTTTATAATTAAGCATATAATACAATATAGTAATAATTACAACATCATATATAATATGACAAAAGCAGTACCCCGGAAAGGGTACTGCTTTTATTCATCGATCTAACTTGGCTAGAATATGTTGGACAAAGTCTTGGGCCGCTTTAAAATCGTCTTCATTTGGGTGTACTGCAGCTTGTTTGTGACGTGCATCGCGATCAGCAGATTGACCGTGGCTATGCCCTTTCGGGAACATCTTGTACATCATTTCGATAACCTTAGGATCTACCTTGCCTTGGCAGATAAAGGTTCCTACAGGCTCTACGCCATCGGGTAAACAATTTGCTGCATTGATTAAGCTCTCCTTAGCATGTGCCATTTGCGGTGGTACGCCAGCTGTAGCAAACAGAGCAATGTGAGGGTTATGTAATGTGCCTAGTACATCACGGGCCTCTTTATTAGCTGTCCCTTTATCAACCCAAAATCCGGCAAACACCAGATCATAGGATGCCATATCTGAGGGTAGTTCCGACAGAGATACACATGGTGT
>ENA-OPAA01001880-OPAA01001880.1-human-gut-metagenome-genome-assembly--contig:-NODE-1880-length-11420-cov-2.976947_pt1 | contig 11420 bp, 6 predicted proteins | sample MGYA00241049_ERZ501414 | MGnify/ENA primary metagenome ERZ501414 (study PRJEB25962, sample SAMEA2042520) | human gut metagenome | biome: human gut; feature: human-associated habitat; material: faeces... | reverse complement strand
ACTAAAGTAAAATATAATTTATTATTTTAGTATAATAACTACTTCAATGAATTTATACTTTTATTAATTTGAATACTACTCATCATGACTTGGAGGTATACATCATGGGTGAAGAAAAATATACACAAAAAGTTTTAGAAGCTATGCAATCCGCACAGCAAGAAGCAGCACTTCGCTATCATCAAGAAATCACATCAGCTCATGTACTTTCAGCCTTAATCAAAGAACCTGAAGGTTTACTCGCTACTATTTTTGCTGAATGTCGAGTAGATTTACCTATGCTCAAAGCAAAACTAGAACAAATGCTCAAAAAAATTCCTAGTGTAAAAGGTCAAAGCCGTCTAGGTATGAGCACTGAAATGGTTCGTGTATTAGGCAGAACAGCAAAACTTGCCGAAAACATGAATGATGAATATATAAGTACAGAACATTTATTATTAGCTATTGTCAGCGATAGCGATGATGAAATGCAAGCACTATGTAGAGAATTCAATCTACATCAAAATAAAATCCAATCTGTAATTAAATCAGAACGTAAACAAAATGTAAATAGTGATAATCCTGAAAGTGGTTATAAATCACTTGAAAAATACGGTCGTGATTTAACAGCTATGGCAAGAGTTGGTAAGCTCGACCCTGTTATTGGCCGTGATGAAGAAATCCGCCGTACTATCGAAATCTTATCTCGTCGTACTAAAAATAACCCAGTATTAATCGGTGAACCTGGTGTTGGTAAAACTGCTATCGTTGAAGGTTTAGCTCGCCGTATCGTAGCAGGTGATGTTCCAGAATCGCTAAAAAATAAAACATTATATTCTCTCGATATGGGCTCATTAATCGCTGGTGCTAAATATCGTGGTGAATTCGAAGAACGTCTAAAATCTGTATTAAATGAAATCTCTAAATCCGATGGACAGATTTTATTATTCATCGATGAAATTCACACTGTAGTAGGTGCAGGTGCAACTGAAGGTGCCATGGATGCTGGTAACTTATTAAAACCAATGTTAGCACGTGGACAACTCCGTTGTATTGGTGCCACTACTTTAAATGAATATCGTAAATATATTGAAAAAGATACAGCTCTTGAACGTCGTTTCCAACCTGTAATGGTAGGTCAGCCATCTGTAGAAGATACTATTTCTATCTTGCGTGGCTTAAAAGAACGTTATGAAGTTCATCACGGTGTAAGAATTCGTGATAATGCACTTGTTTCTGCAGCTGTATTATCTGATAGATATATCTCCGATAGATTTTTACCAGATAAAGCTATCGACTTAGTTGATGAAGCTGCTGCTAAACTTCGTACTGAAATCGAATCTATGCCAGAACCTATTGAAAAATTGCGTCGTAAAATCATGCAATTACAAATAGAAGAAGAAGCATTAAATAAAGAAACTGATGAAGCATCTAAAGAAAAACTTGCCAAACTCATTGACGAAAAAACTAAATTACAAAATGAAGAAAATGAATTAAAAGCAAAATGGGATAAAGAAAAACAAGGTATTGTTCGTGTACGTGCTATCAAAAAAGAAATGGATAGTGCCAATACGGAAATGGAAAAAGCTCAACGCAGTGGCGATTATGCCAAAGCTTCTGAAATCAAATACGGTAAATTACCACAACTTCAAAAAGAACTTGAAGAAATGGAAAAAGCTGTTCATGATGAAGAAGGCAATCGTCTCTTAAAAGAAGAAGTATCTGAAGAAGATATTGCCCAAGTAGTAAGTCGTTGGACTGGTATTCCTGTTACTAAAATGCTCACAGGTGAAAGAGAAAAACTCGTACATCTAGAAGATGTTCTCCATGAACGTGTTGTCGGTCAAGATGAAGCTGTAAAAGCCGTAAGTGAAGCTATTATTCGTGCTCGTGCTGGTATCAAAGACCCTAATCGTCCAATTGGTTCTTTCATTTTCCTCGGCCCTACTGGTGTAGGTAAAACTGAACTTGCAAAAACTTTAGCTGAAAGTCTATTTGATGATGAACGCAGTATTATTCGTATCGATATGAGCGAATATATGGAAAAACATTCTGTAGCTCGTTTAATTGGGGCTCCTCCAGGATATGTTGGCTATGATGAAGGTGGTCAACTCACTGAAGCAGTTCGTCGTCGTCCATATAGCGTAATTTTACTTGATGAAATTGAAAAAGCTCATCGTGATGTATTCAATGTATTATTACAAATCTTAGATGATGGTCGTTTAACTGATGGTAAAGGTAGAGTTGTAAACTTCAAAAATACTGTTATCATTATGACATCAAACTTAGGTAGTCATGAAATCTTAAATCAAGAAGATTTTGCTACAGCTGAAAAATTAGTACGCGATATCTTAAAAGATTATTTCCGTCCTGAATTTTTAAATCGTGTTGATGATATTATCGTATTCAAAGCTTTAGCTAAAGAACAAGTACGTCAAATTGCTCGCATCATGCTCGAAAATCTTAATAAACGTCTACAACATCAAGTTAATATTTCACTTTCTTGGTCTGATGAAGCTTTGACTAAACTTGCAGATGAAGGATTTGAACCAAACTTCGGTGCTCGTCCACTTCGTAGATTATTATCTCATACTGTAGAAACTCAATTAAGTAAAGAAATCATCAAAGGTAATATCAAAGAAGGCGACACTGTAGATATTAACGTAAACGGTGAAGAATTCACATTTAATCCAATTCGCAAAATGGAAGCATAAATTTTAAATTAAATAATAGCACTCTAAAATAAGATTAATTTTAGGGTGCTATTTTATTTTTTAGTTAGTTAAGAATATCATATTATCGAAAAGTCTTAACAAATTTTAATAAAAAGCCAATGATAAAAATACAATGTTACATTAAAAATAAAAAAATAACTACTAGACAAATACTTTTGAATATGATATTATAAATCTCGTAAAATAGAACAGCAAAGGCAATGGAGCCATATGAAACATCTGTGCATTAATATATCTATTCAATATATTTTTATTAATAGGTTTTTATGACATTAATGCAGTCAGGTTTGTTTTCATACGGCTTTTTTTAGTTGCTACATAAATTTTGTTAATAAAAGGTGGGTCTTTTAATGAACGATTTATTATATGTTATTCCTGCAAATTCTAAAAAAGAAGATATTATTGCTACATTGAAACAACATCCTGAAATTAAATTTGTTTCTTTAGTAGGTATCGATTTAGCTGGTAATGATACTGATGAAAAAATTCCTATGAGAGTTTTTCTTGAAGATATTGACTCTTTCTATAATGGCTCTGCTGTTCAAACAGATGGTTCTTCTGTAGTATTAACAGGTATTGCTACATTAAATAATGCTAAAGTAGATATGCCAATTGATCCTACTGTTAATTGGTTCGTTGATTACAATATCGAAAGCTATGATGATGAACTCGGTAAACCAGTTGGTACTCTCCGTATTCCTGCAGCTCTTATTCATGATGGCAAAGCTGTAGACTCCCGTTCCATCTTAGCTAACACTTTAACTTATGTAAAAAAAGGTTTATTAGATCTCTTTAAAAATAATGCTAAAATCTCCGGCTTAGAACACATCAATGGCGCAGATGTAAAAGATATCGTATTTACTTCCGCTACTGAACTTGAATTCTGGGTGAAAACTCCACTTAGTGAAGCAGATATCCCTGAAATGTCCGCATCTCAGGTTATGCAAGAACAATATTGGCAACGTACACGCGGTGCTGTTCGTACAGCTCTTGAACAGTGCATGTTAGCTCTTGAAGCTTATGGTCTTTCCCCTGAAATGGGTCATAAAGAAGTTGGTGGTATGAAAGGTCATATGGATACTGATGGTAATATGACTCATGTTTGCGAACAGGTAGAAATTGACTGGAAATTCGCTGATGCACTTCAAGCTGCTGATAATGAACTCGTTGTTCGTATCCTTGTAAAAGAAATCTTCCGTGAAAATGGTCTTGAAGTAAACTTCAAAGCAAAACCTATGATCGGTCTTGCTGGTAATGGTGAACATACTCATTTCGGTATTGGTGCTATCATGAATGATGGTTCTTTCGTAAACTTATTTGCTCCAACTGATATGAAAAAAGACTTCATGAGTGCTGTAGGTTATGGTGCTATCATGGGCTTACTTAAAAACTATGAAGTTATCAACCCATTCGTATCCGCAACTAATGACTCCTTAAATCGTTTAAAACCAGGTTTTGAAGCTCCTGTATGTATCGTTACTTCCTTAGGTCATAAACCAGAAGTTCCATCTCGTAACCGTACAATCTTAGCTGGTCTTATTCGTGATGTTAACAATCCAAAAGCTACTCGTTTTGAACTTCGCGCTTGTAATCCATATACAAACACTTATCTTGTACTTGCTGCTATTTATACATCTATCCTTGATGGTGTTAAATACGCTGTTACTAAAACTACTGCTGAATTACTTGCTGAAATCTCCAAAGATGTAGGTGATGATGCTGGTTACTTAGAAAAAGACCGTGCTTATCGTGCTGAAGATGATGTATTTGAAGATTACACTGAAGAAGAACGTCATCAACGTTTTGGTGTACATCCTGCAACAGTTTGGGAAAACTTCTCTAACTTGAAAAAATATCCTGAAAAACGTGCAGTTTTAACTGAAGGTAAAGCATTCAGCGATAAAATTATTGATGCATTTGTTGAAGGTGAATTAATTCGTTGGAAAACTGAACTTATCAGCCGTATTATTCCTGAAAATCGTATGCTTATCAGCAAATTTAAAGAAATTAAATCTGCATATGTAACTGATGAAGATTCTTACAACTGGAATAAACTCAACCGCATTCGTTATTATCTTGCTAAAGACAGCATCGATAATAAATCCTTATTCACTCAGTTAATCAATGCTTTAAATTCTGGAGATTTTGCTACAGCTTCTAGCTTACAGGTAGAAATGTACGATAAAATGGAAGAATTAAAAGAACTCTATGCAACTTATAGAAACAATATGATTTAATAAAAATCTCCAAGAAGGCTTCTATTTTAGGAGCCTTCTTATTTATATTTTAGATTAGAATAATAAATTATTTTTATAACAAAGATATTGACAAAAATCTATTTTTTCTATATGATAATGATTAGCAATTATATAGAATAACTCATCAAGAGCAACTGAGGGACTGGCCCAATGACGTTGCGGCAACCATTGAGTATTTATCAAACGGTGCCAAATCCTTTAAGTTTTACTTAGAAGATGAGAGATGGATATAAACTCTCTCCCGTTTAAGTTTAGAGAGTTTTTTTTATGTTATTTTTTAATTGTTAAGATATAAAAAAATATACTAGGAGGTTCCTAAATGTCCAACAGAATATTATTTACTTCTGAATCTGTTACTGAAGGTCATCCTGATAAAGTAGCAGACCAAATTTCTGATAGCATTTTAGATGCAATTTTAGCCAAAGATCCAAATGGTCGTGTAGCTTGTGAAACTTTCGCTATGACTGGTCAAATCCATGTAGCTGGTGAAATATCCACCGATTGCTATGTAGATATTCCATCTATCGTTCGTGAAACTATCCGCAATATCGGTTATACTCGTGCAAAATTCGGTTTAGACTGCGATACTTGTGGTATTTCTTTATCTATTGATGAACAGTCCCCTGATATTGCTATGGGTGTCGATAAATCTTTAGAAGCAAAAGAAGGCGAAGCAGACAAAACAGATCTTGGTGCTGGTGACCAAGGTATGATGTTCGGTTATGCTACAAATGAAACTCCTGAATATATGCCTCTTCCTATCGCTTTAGCTCATAAACTCGCTCGTCGTCTTACTGAAGTTAGAAAATCTGGTGAACTCTCTTATCTTCGTCCAGATGGTAAAACTCAAGTAACAGTTGTTTATGAAGATGGTAAACCTGTTGCTGTAGATACTATTGTTATCTCTACTCAACATGACCCAGATGTTACTTTAGAACAAATTAAACAAGACCTCATGGAAAAAGTAATTAAACCTGTTGTTCCTGCTGAACTTTTAACAGCTGAAACAAAATATTTCATCAATCCTACTGGTAAATTCGTTATCGGTGGTCCACAAGGTGATACTGGTCTTACTGGTCGTAAAATCATTGTTGATACTTATGGTGGTATGGCTCGTCATGGTGGCGGAGCTTTCTCCGGTAAAGATCCAACAAAAGTAGACCGTTCTGCAGCATATGCAGCTCGTTATGTAGCTAAAAATATCGTAGCTGCTGGTCTTGCTGATAAATGTGAAATCCAATTAGCATATGCTATTGGTGTTGCAAAACCTGTATCTATCAGCATCAATACTTTCGGCACTAATAAAGTAACTGAAGACGTTATCACAAAACTTGTAAATGATAACTTTGACCTTCGTCCAGCAGGTATCATCAAAGAATTAGACTTACGTCGTCCAATTTATGCTCAAACAGCAGCTTATGGTCATTTCGGTCGTACAGATGTAGATCTTCCTTGGGAACATACTGACAAAGCTGAAACATTAAGAAAACAAGCTGGCTTATAATAATATTATATAAAAAACCTCTGATAAATAATTTATCAGAGGTTTTTCTTTATCTATGACGACCATGTCTAGGTGAAGGTGGCGGAGCAGCCTCTGTTGTATTTGCACTTATGACATAACTAATAGGTGTTGCTAAGAAACATGCCATAGTTAAAATACCAATAGATTTTTTTATTCTGTTTTTTAACATTATAAAATCTCCTTTCAAAATGGGGTGTGTCCGGTAATGTGAAAATCATTCAATTTACGCTATGAATGAGTTTTTCAATTACCGGATGGCTTATAAGTATTTTACTTCACGTAGGTGCTGGTGTACAGTGTCAAAATTTCGTTTCTGTAACTTATTTTGAATGATTTAGTACCTTAGCCTCCTAAAAAACCCGAACTCCCTTCAAGCACCACAAACAGACATTTGAGCGGAATTTTTGGCGAAAACTTTTTTTTGCCACGACGTTCCTTTGACAAACATTTTCATGGACAACTCCTATAATCGTGGACACGGTTGCAGGACAACTGCAAAACATAGATACATGAAAACTTCAAAGTTGTCCGGCGTACAGAAATAGATAATTGCGAAACTCATAAAAGCCTAAAATGAATTGTGAAAAATTGACAAAAGACATGAAAGACACTGGGGAGCCGCCGGCACTTAGAAGGCAGGTACAACGGCAAGTTGTGCCTGGCTTCTTAGTACCGTTGCGAGCGACACGTAGCGAGAGCGTGTCTTGAATGTTTTTGTTAATTTTGAACAATTAAAAGAAGACTATGCAGAGTTTCGCACGCACTTATTCATGAAGGAACAGGAGATTTTATGGAATTTAAAAAACTGAATGCACCTTCCCTGAGGGAACTTTTTGTAAATGAACTGCAAAATATGATATTATCCGGCAAACTTGAGATTGGCTCCAAACTGCCACCTGAACGCGAACTGGCGGAATCCATGAAAGTGTCCCGTGCAGTTATCAACTCCGGTATCGCGGAACTGGAAAAGAAAGGTTTCCTCGTGGTTCGTCCAAGAATCGGAACCTTTGTAGCAGACTATCACAGAGACGGTTCTTTAGACACACTCGTTGCCATCATGAATTACAATGGCGGCGTTTTAAAAAACCGTGAAGTAAAATCCGTACTGGAAGCAAGAATCATGTTTATGGTGGAAGCCACCCGGTTTGCGATTGACCGTGCATCAGATGAAGAACTGTTAGGGCTTCAGGAATATGTCTACCAGATGGAAAACTGTACTGACCCGGAAAAGACTGCTTCTCTTATTTTTGAGTTCAGCCACGAGATTGCCTACATCAGCGGCAACACTCTGCTCCCACTCTTTTTTGTCTCGTTCCGCGATCTTGTATGTAGCCTCTGGGTTCGCTACGGACAAAAATACGGCACCAAAGAATTATACTACAGTGCAAAAAAAATCTTTGACTGCCTTCTCGCAAGAGATAAAGAAGCAGTCAAAGATTTTATCACAACCTCCACAATGGAGAGCATTGATGGCTCACGCACCATTTATTATGTGGATTAGTATAACTTTTGTTTTTCAAAAATCCTTATGCCTGTGAGGATGTATTTACAAACTGGCTCTCATAAAGATTTGCATAGAATCCCTTTTTAGCCAGCAGTTCTTCATGACGTCCCTGCTCAATAATATGACCATCTTTCATAACCAGGATAATATCCGCTTCCTGAATGGTCGACAGACGATGAGCCACAATAAAACTGGTACGTCCTTTCATCATTTTTGCAAACGCTTCCTGAATCTTGATCTCGGTTCGTGTATCAATGGAAGAAGTTGCCTCATCCAGAATCAGCATTGGCGGCAGGCAAAGCATAACACGGGTAATACATAACAACTGTTTCTGTCCCTGGGAAAGATTACCGCCGTCCTCTGCCATCACGGTGTCATAACCCTGCGGCAGACGCTTGATAAAACTGTGTGCATGGGAAGCTTTTGCCGCTGCGATCACTTCCTCATCAGTTGCATCCGGTTTTCCCATCACGATATTATCACGAATTGTTCCACTGCGCAGCCATGTTTCCTGCAATACCATACCATAATTATTTCGAAGACTCTTTCTTGTCATATCATTGACTGGCACTCCGCTCACACGGATCGTTCCGCTGTTTGTATCATAAAAACGCATCAAAAGATTGATCAATGTCGTTTTTCCGCATCCGGTCGGACCGACGATTGCTACCCTCTGTCCCGGTTTTACAGAAAGATTAAAATCCTCGATCAGTTTCTGTTCCGGCACATAAGAGAAAGATACATGCTCTAACGCCACATGACCGTCTGCCTCCTCTAAGTTCACTGCATCCGGCGCATCCGGAACTTCCGAAGGCTCCTCCATCAATTCAAACACCCTCGCTGCACATGCCAGCGCATTCTGTAACTCTGTCACAACACCGGAAATCTCATTGAATGGTTTTGTATACTGGTTTGCGTAACTGAGTAACGCAGAAAGCTGCCCGACTGAAATACCTCCTGCAATTGCGGTAAATGCTCCTACCACGCCAACGACTGCATACACCAGACTGTTGACAAACCGGGTTGCAGGATTTGTGATACTGGAAAAGAAAATGGCTCTCAAAGAACATTTCTGTAACCTGCCGTTGATCTCATCAAACTTTTCCAGCGCTTCATCCTCATGGGAAAACGCCTGAACAACCTTCTGGTTACCGATCATTTCCTCGATAAATGCGGTCTGTTCTCCTCTCGTCTCGGACTGTAATTTAAACATGGAAAATGTTTTCTTTGCGATAAAACTTGCCACAAGCAGCGAAACCGGTGTGATCACAACGACTGCCACCGTAATTTTCACGCTGATCGTGAGCATGAAGATCAATGTACCTAAAATCGTTACAATACCGGTGAAAAACTGGGTAAATCCCATCAGCAGGCCATCCGCAAACTGATCCACATCCGCAATGACACGGCTGACGATCTCGCCGTAGGAATGTCCGTCAATATATTTTAATGGAAGTCTTTCAATTTTTTCGAATGCTTCTTTTCTGATATCCCGGATAATATGATAAGTGATCTTATTGTTGCATGCGTTCATGATCCACTGTGCAACTGCAGTCAGAAGGATAATGACTGCCATCTTTTTCAGGATTGCAAGGATTCCTGCAAAATCCACCACTCCTTTTTCAATGATCAGATCGACTGCGCGTCCGGTCAATACCGGCAGATATAAAGTCAATGCAACTGTCACTGCCGCAAGGACAATGGACATTCCAAGATACCCCCAGTATCTTCTGATATAATTCATCACTTTTTTGATTGTTGATTTCTGATGACTATTGATAATCTTTTTCATTTATCTTCCCTCCTTCTCATCTTCGGTCTTTTTAAACTGGGAATAATAAATTTCCTGATATACTTCGCACTGTTTTAAGAGTTCCTCATGGGTTCCCATTCCAACAATCTGACCATCATCTAACACAATGATCTTGTCTGCATACATAATGGATGCTGCTCTCTGCGATACGATAAATACGGTTGCTTTGTTCTCCATATCGCGGATTGCCATACGAAGTTTTGCATCTGTCGCAAAATCCAGTGCAGAAGCACTGTCATCTAAAATCAGAATATCCGGTTTTTTCACAACCGCGCGGGCAATCGTCATTCGCTGTCTCTGTCCTCCGGAAAGATTCTTACCGCCCTGCTCGATTTCAAAATCAAGTCCGCCTTCTTTTTTATCTACAAACTCTTTTGCCTGGGCAACTTCTAACGCCTGCATGATGTCCTCATCTGTTGCATTCTCATTACCCCATAACATATTTTCGCGGATCGTTCCCTTGAATAAAACCGCTTTCTGGAGTACCATACCGATTTTTCCACGAAGTTCTTCCAGCGAATACTCACGCACATCTTTTCCCTCAATCTGCACGCTTCCCTTTGTCGCATCATAAAAACGCGGTATCAGATTGACTACCGACGATTTTCCGGAACCAGTACCACCAATGATACCGACCGTCTCTCCCTTTTTCACAGTGAAATCGATGTCTGTCAGGGATTCCTCTCCAGCTCCGGCATAAGTTAAGCCCACATGGGAGAATACCACTTCCGGCACCTCTCCACTGTGTTCTGTTTTTTCCTCTGCCACAGGCGTCACCGCATGATCTGTGATGGATGGCTGTAATTCAAAAATCGCCTGAATACGGTTTCCGCATGCAATAGATTTATTAATGTTGATAATAAGATTTGCAAGTTTTATAAGCTCCACTAAAATCTGGGACATATAATTTACCAGTGCTACCACTTCACCCTGTGTGATATATCCGCTGTTAACACGGATTGCTCCTGTCCAGACTAAAACAACGACTGCACCATTTATGATCACATAAGTAAGCGGATTCATCAGTGCTGAAATTTTTCCTACATAAAGCTGGATCTTTGTCAGTGCATCATTGCTATTATTAAAGTCTGTGATCTCATCATCCTCTTTATTAAAAGCACGGATCACCCTGCTTCCGGTCAGGTTCTCTCTTGTGATTCCAAGCACCTTGTCCAGTGCAGACTGTACTTTTTTATACAATGGAATACTCACAAGCATAATTCCGAATACCACAACCGATAACAGCGGAATCGTTACAACAAAGACAAGAGCAGCTTTCACATCGATCGTGAATGCCATGATCATTGCACCGAACACGATAAACGGCGAGCGCAGAAACAAACGTAATACAAGGTTTACACCGTTCTGCGTCTGGTTGATATCACTTGTCATTCTCGTGATCAGTGTGGATGTTCCCACAGTATCCATCTCCGAAAATGATAGTTTCTGAATATGCTCAAAAAGTGCGTGGCGCAGTCCTGTGGAAAAACCGACCGCTGCCTTTGCTGCAAAATACTGGGCCGTGATAGAACACGTCAATCCGATCACTGCAAGCAGCACAAGTACCAGACACATTTTCATAATGTGTGGTTTATCTCCGTCTGCT
>ENA-OPAA01001879-OPAA01001879.1-human-gut-metagenome-genome-assembly--contig:-NODE-1879-length-11420-cov-3.091157_pt1 | contig 11420 bp, 6 predicted proteins | sample MGYA00241049_ERZ501414 | MGnify/ENA primary metagenome ERZ501414 (study PRJEB25962, sample SAMEA2042520) | human gut metagenome | biome: human gut; feature: human-associated habitat; material: faeces... | reverse complement strand
AAAATTTTCAATGTTCTTTCAATTTAGCCTTGACTTTTTATTTGCAGGCTTAATATTTGTTTTTCTTTGCTACTTGGTTTTCGTAGACTTATACCATTACTCAATTACAACCATCAAGGTTCTACCCTATAGTTAGCAAGGCTGTTTCAACTTGCACTGGTTCATTTCCTGTAATTCCAGTAGTTTTAAGTTACCAACTAGTGTTTTGGATTTTAAACACCTTTGAGTGTATTTACTCACATTTGTTGACATTTCTGATTACATATGTATCCCTCTTGTCTGATCGATCATTCGATATACATATGCGGATCGATCTATGTATTCCTGATGTAAACATTCCCTATAATCCGCATCTGGTAATATAATAATACAGCAGTGGTTTTTCCCTGTAAACCTGATTTCTCCGGTTCTATAAAGTATAGGGTATAAACCACTGCTGTATTTCTGTTATAGCTTTATTGTATATCTGTCCGGTAATCCGCCGCAGAATGCTGCTGAATATACATTACTGTTCACTCTGTTCTCAGTAACACGCCTGGCGATGCACAGAATTTATGCTGATCGCATAAATTCGCGCGGTATGTCTCGGATTTTCTCTTTATTTACTGATTCCCTTCATGGAAAGGCTGATACGTTTTTTCTTCATATCAACACCAAGAACACGGACATCCACGATATCTCCCACACTGACTGCTTCCAGCGGATGTTTGATGAATTTCTCGCTCATCTCGGAAATATGGACCAGGCCATCCTGATGCACACCGATATCCACAAAAGCACCGAAGTCAATGACATTGCGGACAGTTCCCTTGAGGACCATGCCTTCTTTCAGGTCCTTCATATCCAGGACATCGGTACGGAGGATCGGTTTCGGCATCTCGTCACGTGGATCTCTGGCAGGTTTTTCCAGTTCCTTTACGATATCACGTAAGGTTGGCTCTCCGATCTCCAGCTCCTTTGCCAGTTTTCCGTAATCGCGGATCTGCCCAGAAATACCGGTAAGCTTACGCTCTGCCACATCTTCCGGTGTGTAGCCCAGCTTTTCCAGGAGTTTTTTTGCTGCGTCATAGCTTTCCGGATGGACACTGGTTGCGTCCAGAGGATTTTTGCCTCCTGTGATCCGTGTGAAACCTGCACACTGCTCAAAGGCTTTCGGACCAAGCTTGGCAACCTTAAGAAGCTCTCTTCTTGTCTGGAAACGGCCGTTTTCCTCACGGTAAGCTACAATATTCTTTGCGATGGCCTTGCTGATTCCGGAAATATACTCCAGAAGGGATGCAGACGCAGTATTCAGATCCACTCCGACCTTGTTTACACAATCTTCCACAACGCCGTTAAGGGCTTCTCCCAGCTTTTTCTGGTTCATATCATGCTGATACTGACCGACACCGATGGATTTCGGATCGATCTTTACAAGCTCTGCAAGCGGATCCTGTACACGTCTTGCGATGGATGCGGCGCTTCTCTGTCCAACATCGAAATTCGGGAATTCTTCCGTGGCAAGCTTGCTTGCGGAATATACAGAAGCACCTGCCTCGTTGGTGATAACATACTGGACCTTTTCCGGGATTTCCTTAAGAAGCTCCACGATGATCTGCTCGGATTCTCTGGATGCCGTTCCGTTTCCTACAGAGATCAGTGTCACATGATATTTGCTGATAAGCTTTTTCAGGGTTTCCTTTGCGGCACGGATCTTGGTCTCATTGGTTGGTGCTGTGGGATAAATAACTGTGGTATCCAGAACCTTTCCGGTAGGATCTACCACTGCCAGCTTGCATCCGGTACGGAAGGCAGGGTCCCAGCCAAGAACTACCTGTCCTGCAATTGGAGGCTGCATGAGAAGCTGCTCCAGATTTTTGCCAAAGACATGGATGGCACCGTCCTCTGCTGCCTCTGTAAGGGCGCTTCGGATCTCACGCTCAATAGCCGGTCCGATGAGACGTTTATAGCTGTCCTCAATGGCTTCTTTCAGAACAGGTATAGTGTATGGATTATCGCGGACGATCACCTGTTTTTCAAGATAACGGATGATCTCTTCCTCAGGTGCAAGGATCTTCACAGTAAGGAATTTCTCTTTCTCACCACGGTTCAGAGCAAGGACACGATGACCTGCAAGCTTTTTCACCGGCTCCTCAAAGTCATAATACATCTCGTATACAGACTGCTCCTTCTCATCTCTTGCGGTGGAACATATAGTTCCCTTATCCATTGTTCTCTTACGGATACTGATACGATAATCTGCTTCATCAGAAATGTGTTCTGCAATGATATCTCTGGCACCGCTGATGGCCTCTTCCACAGTTTTGACTTCTTTTTCCTCAGAAAGAAATGCTTTTGCCTCTTCTTCAAGAGGTTTCTTCGTCATCTGGAGAAGGATGATGTCGGCCAGCGGTCCCAGACCTTTTTCCCTGGCGATGATGGCACGTGTACGGCGCTTCGGGCGGTACGGACGGTAAAGATCCTCTACCACAACGAGTGTCTGCGCTGCCTCGATCTGTTTCTTCAGCTCCGGAGTCAGCTTGCCCTGCTCCTCGATGCTGCTCAGAACCTGAGCCTTTTTATCCTCAAGATTTCTTAAATAAGTAAGTCTCTCATTAAGATTACGAAGCTGTTCGTCGTTCAGTGTACCGGTTGCTTCCTTACGGTATCTGGAAATAAAAGGAATGGTGCAGCCTTCATCGATCAGCTTAACCGCTGCCTCGACCTGCCATTTCTCAACGTTCAATTCTCTGGTAATTACCTGAATAATATCCATTTTTATCTTTCTCCCGTTGTTTCAAATTTGCCTGAGGCTGCTTTTTCCTCTTTACACAGCTTCTGACATTTATCAAAGATCAATCTGTGCGATCACGTCCTTCAGAGCATTGGCGCTTGCATGAAGCTTCTCTGTCTCCTCCTCGGTCAGCGGAACACGAACGATACGTTTTACACCTTCCGGTCCGATAGAAGCCATGGTACTAAGACATACGTCTTCAACACCGTACTCTCCGTGAAGCATGGTTGATACACTGACTATTGTATCAGATGCTGCAAGAAGAAGCGAGCAAAGTCTGCAAACAGATACGGCTACCGCATAAAATGTAGCACCCTTCTTGGCGATCACTGTTGATCCTGAAGTATGAACATACTCCAGAACCTCTTCTCTGTCAAGTGGCTGCAGATCTTTCTGATCCTCATGAACGATCTTGTCAAATTCATCAAGGGTCGCACCTGCAACAAAGGCTCTGGACCACGGTACAAAGGAAGTATCTCCATGCTCTCCGAATACATAGGCGTGGATGTTTTTCTCAGATACACCGTAGTGCTGAGAAAGTCTGCAGCGGAGACGGGCCGTATCCAGGGCGGTTCCGGAACCAAGGATCTGATTTTCCGGCAGTCCGGAAAGCTTTGCAAATGCATAAGTCATAACATCACATGGATTACTTACAATAATATAAAGCGCTTTGGGAGCCACCTTTACGATCTCCGGAGTAATACTCTTCATAATGTTGACGTTGGTCTGTGTCAGCTCGATGCGAGTCTGTCCCGGTTTTCTGGCAATACCGGAAGTGATGATCACAATGTCAGAATCTGCAGCATCCGGGTAATCTCCTGCCACGATGGAGATCGGCTCACGGAAACTGGTTCCCTGCTCAATATCCATAACCTCACCTTCAGCCTTATCTTTGTTAATATCGATCAGAACGATCTCTGATGCAATACTCCTCTGTGATAAGGTATAAGCGATAGTTGCTCCTACACTTCCTGCTCCGATGATCGTAATTTTACTGCTCATATTTGTTCTCCTTTCAGCGTTGTTTGTCATTTTAATAACAACTTTAATTATACACATTCAAACATAACATAAAACATTGCCCTGTGCAATAAAAATTTTATTGTATTTCTCAGGTTAATCCCCGCTAATTTGCATTTCAAATTATTTAAACCGCTTATATTTTCTGATATTTTTCCTATTATTCTGTATACATTCCTGTTATTTTTTTATCGATTTATAGAAGCAATTTCAGAAACCTAGCAAAAAACCTCTGAACTTCAAAAAAAATCAAGAAGTCCAGAGGTTTCTTTCACCTCTTATTATTGGCTTAGATTCAGATGTTTATAGCTGCTCCAACGTTCACCCGGTTAATTCTTTGCCTGGGCAAGGGCTTTTTGTGCAGCGTCCAGGATCCCTTCGGAAGAATATGTGGCTCCGCTGACAGTATCGATTCCATCCGCCGACTGGTTTGCCATGATCTGAGAATAGATCGTGCTCCATGCAGGATCAAAAAATTCCGGTGTATCCTGATTTGTCTGCTCAATGGATACGATCTGGCCTCCTGAGATCGTAATTATCAGATATGTTTTTCCTCCATATCCAAAAGCCGAGCCTGTATACGTTCCATCTCTGTACATTCCCACCGGTTCCGGTGCTTCCGTTGGCTCCGGTGTTGCATCCGGCTCATCTGTCCCTGGTGTTGGAGTTACATTGGGTTTTTCAGGAACCGGCGTCACATCCGGGTCGTCCGGCTCCGGCGTCGGGGTTGCTGCCGGCGTCTCTGTTGGCTTCGGTGTGGCTGTTGGTTTCGGCGTTGCCGTAGGTTTCGGTGTGGCTGTTGGCTTTGGTGTCGGTTTCTTTGTCGGAGTTGGTGTCGGTTTCTTTCCATACTCCGGATTGATCGCTTCTTTAAGAGCTTTTTTTACAGCGTTGAGAATTCCGTTGGAGGAATAGGTTGCTCCGCTGACTGCATCAATATCATCTACAGAATCCGTACCAATGATCTGTTCCTCCAGCACGCTCCATGCTTTTTCAAAAAACTGCTTTGTGTCCGTATTTTCCTGTTTCAGAGCTTTGATCACTCCATCCTTGATGGTCACAATTACTTTCACGTCTCCATTGAAGCCCTTTGCCGAAGCTGTATATTTACCATCCAGATATTTTTTGGGACTGTCCGGATCTTCCGGTTCCTTTGTAGGAGATGGTTTTTTGGATGGTTTTTTTGTAGGTGACGGAGCTAATGTCGGAGTTGGTAAAACAGTTGCCGCAGGTGTAGTGGTGACCTGCTGGCTGTTTCCATCTGCCGCTGCCTGGGAGAGGGCATTCTGAACTGCCTGGATGATTCCGTTGGAGGAATAGGTTGCTCCACTTACTGCATCTACATTCGGTGTATTTCCGGCGATCATCCTGCTGATCACACCCTGAGCTGACGCAAAATACGACGCGGTTTCTCCAGATGCCTCCAGAATATCTATGGCTGCAATCTTTCCGCCGCTGATTGTTACTCTCACGCGGATCGTCCCGCCAAATCCGGTTCCGCTTCCTTCATATGTACCGTCCTTATATCCATCTGCCGGAACGCTTGCTACCGGTGTCTGCGTGGTTCCCTGTCCTGCGGCGCCGGCATTGCTTTTTGCAGATTCGGAAACCGTTCTTGTACCGGAGCTTTTTTTCGCTGCTGTTTTTGTTGTACTTTTTTTCTCAGCTGTGCTGTCAGAAACAGTATTTTCTTTTTCATACCCGAGATATTTTTCCAGCTCTGAAGCGGACATTACGGTCGTCTCTGCCTGCCCGACTGCTTCTGTCTCTACATCAGAGCCCTTCGCCTTTATGCCTGAAAACACAAGCGCCGCAATCACAGCAGCTGCAGGGACCAGCTTGGTCCAGGGTATCTTCGGAGTATTTTTTTCCTCCTGCTTTTTATCTTTCAGATCTTTTTCCATGCTTCCTTACTCTCTCCTCTTTTCTTGCGGCCTCTGTCAGACATTGCTCTTCAGAAATCAGCAGACCTCTGCCGCAGACATTGCTCTATGTCTGCGGCAGAGGCTCCCGGATATCTGTGCTCGCATTCAGTTCAACAGCGAAATTATTTAACTGTTACCACAAATTTCTTTGTAATTCCGTTGCATTTCACTGTGATCGTTGCTTTACCTTTTTTGATTCCCTTTACAACACCCTTGCTGTTTACAGCTGCAACTTTTTTATTGCTGCTTGTATATGTAACCTTGCCTGCAGGTGCTGCTTTGGATCTGATGGTTGTTGTTTTACCTTTTTTGATCGTTGCAGAAGATTTTACAAGACTGAATGCAGGATTCTTGACAACTACTTTGCAGGTTGTCTTCAGGGCTCCTGCCTTTGCTGTAATCGTAACGGTTCCTGCTTTAATTCCTTTTACAACACCTGTTTTACTGTTTACGGTTGCAACCTTTGTGTTGCTGCTTGTGTATTTTACAGTTGCAGATGGTGTTGCAGTTGCTTTTACAGTTGCTGTTTTTCCTTTGTAGATCGTTACGGAAGCCTTTGCGAATTTAATTGTAGAAGCTTTTACTGTTACCTTGCAGGTTGCTGTGGCATTTCCGACCTTTGCTGTGATAACTGCTGTTCCGGCTTTTACGCCTTTAACAACACCCTTGCTGCTTACTGTTGCAACCTTTGTGTTGCCGGACTTAAATGTCACTGTTGCATCGCTGTCATTTGTTGTTGCCTTAAGAGTCGTTGTTTTTCCTGTATATACAGCTGCTGCTGTCTTATCAAATGTAACTGTTACCTTCTGAAGCTCTTTCTCTGCTCCCTGAAGATGTTCAAGTGCTTCATTTACCTCAGCCTGACTTGCATCTGTTTTTGCAAGAATGTCTTCTGCTTCCTGAAGCTCACCGGCAAAGGACTTCCAGGTTGCAATTGTGTAATCTGCCTCTGCCAGAGCCTTTGCAGCTTCCACTTCTGTTTTAAGACTTGTAAAATCAGTTGGCTCCATTGTAGGATTTACGATATTCTCTGCAGTTGCCTGGAAGCTATAGGTATAGTCATTATATCCAAGAGCATACACTGTCAGTTTCCAGTATCCTGTTCCGTCTGTTCCTCCCGGAAGCTTGCAGCGTGCAGATTTTGTAAGTCCAAGCTGGATTCCCATTGCTTTATGCATCCAGTTATCTGCGGCAAACTTGGTTCCATAAGAAGCGAGGCATTTTGTATATGTGGAATCATCTCCATAATAATCCCAGCGTACAGCCTGCATATTTGCACCAAGATCACCATAATTTCCATTGAGATCCACACGGAGGAATTCGCCGTAGCTTCCGCTTGCTGCTTTTACACTCGGCTTGATCTCTGTTGCTGTTTTTAACGCCTGATCCTTGATACCGGAAGCTGTTCCGTCTGATTTTCTTGCTGTAAATGTAAAGCCGTCACCATTTTTCTCCGCATATTTCAGACCATTTGTCTGTGCATTTACGTCTGCCACAAGGCCTTTATAATACTGGAGATTGTTTTCACTGTATCCTCCGGAGAGCACAGCTCCATCCTGTACAACATTATACTTTTTGCAAAAATCTGCAAAATCTGCGGTCTTAACTGCTACCGGGACATATTTCAGACCATATATCTCATAATGATCCATCGTATAGGTTTTTCCATCTTCTGTTGTTATACTGCCTCTGTTCCATTTTACCTTGGAACCGTCTGTAAGATAAAGTGTGCTTCCTTTATCCTCCCAGTAGGATACGTCGAATCTGGTTCCGTCTTCAGCAATGATCGTAGCTTCTGTCTGATAGCTTCCTCTGTGAAGTCCATGATTTGCAGTCGCTCTTGTTACTGTATCAAAAGCTCCTGTATCAAACTCACTATGTGAATCCTTCTCTTCTGAAGAGCTTGTATCTCCAGCTGCATATACGCCTTCTGCTGCCCAGTACTCACCCCAGGTAAGTCCTGCATATACGTACTGATACTCGCCTGTCAGCTGGTCAGAATCGGAAAATGCTTCCGCCACTTCATCGCCTTCTGTGAAATTCTCTTCCCCTGTAGAGAACGGGTCTGCTTCCTCTGCTGTATCTTCCTGCTGGATATCCTCTGTCTCGTCTGCAGCAGCTTCTGGCACTGCTGCATCCTCTGCTGCTTCTTCTGTTATGTCTGCAGCATCCTCTATAGCTTCTTCTGCTACAGCTTCAGTATCCTCTGCCGTTTCCTCTGTACTAAAATCCTCCGTATCTCCTGCCTCTGCCTCGGAAACCACGGCTGCATCAAGATCAGATGCCATTACAGCGGTCGGAAAGGTTGTTGCTGCCACTGCAAGACTTAAAATGCATGGAGCTGTTTTTTTCAATAGATTCCACTTCTGCATTGCTTATTCCTCCTAAAAATATGATATATTTATAGAACCCTTTCCAGGTTTACTATCGCAAGTACTGCGGATATGAGCATTCCCCTCTGCCAAACAATCATAAACCGGATCGCCGGGAGATCAGCTTCACTCTGCAATATTCTCCACACTGTAGGAATCCGCAAGCAGGCTGAACCGCTCTTTCATCCCCTCAGTGAGATATACATGATGGTCTTCATCCACAAAAAGTCCGTCTGCACCGTAAGCTTTCAACAGCTGTGTCCCTTTTTCCACCCCCAGCACAAAACATGCTGTGGAAAGCGCATCTGCCTCCAGACCTGAGTCACAGACTACCGTTACCCCGGTCACTCCGCTTTCTGCCGGATAGCCGGTAGACGGGTCCATAATGTGGTGATACCTTACAGCATTTTCGATAAAATATTTCTCATAATCTCCAGATGTGGAAAGAAATTCTGTACCATTTAAGGCAACCACACCAAGATAGTCATCCTCATTTTCAGCTCTGGGATCTGTCACTGCCACATTCCAGGAAGAACCATCCGGCTTGCTTCCGTAGGTCATGACACTGCTTCCTCCCAGATTCATAAGTGCTGCTATTACATCCTTCTTTGTTTCCAGTTCTTTAAGGATCCGGTCACAGCCAATACCCTTTCCCGCTGCTCCAAGATCCAGAGAACAGCCCTCCTCCATGTGGACCGTATTTCCGTCAAGAAAAATTTTCTGATATCCGGAATCCTTCAGAACATTCTTAATTTCTGCTTCTTCCGGAATTTTCTGGTTTTCCCCTCCAATATCCCACAGGCGGATCAGCTTCCCGATGGTTGGGTCAAAGGCTCCGTCAGAATCCTCTGCGATCTTCAGAAGACGTTTCAGGTATCCGGAAAGCTCGTCGGAAATCTCCGTATCTTTTCCGCTGTCTGCATTCACCTTATAGATCTGGGACTTCTCATTGGTCCAGGAAAGAAGGTTCGTCTCCACATCTGTCAGCACAGCTGTCAGCTTACTGTTTATATCGTCACCTGTGGTATAGAGTGTTTCTGATACCACAGTATCCATTGCAAAATCTGTATCGGTATATGTCTGTACATCATTTTCCGAAGCAGCCATGCACAGCACAGGAAACAACACCGCAATTCCTGTAAATGTAGCTGCTGCCAGAAAAGTTTTCTTTTTCAGAGCCTGATATCTCATAGATCATTTTTCCTCAATTATTCCAATGTGAATATTTTTTCTCGGGCATGCTGCGGCACATGCGTGGCAGCAAAGACATTCGCCGGATCTGCCTGTGTCGCCGTCGATATCCAGATGAGCCGGACATCTTTTTTTACAGAGACCACATTTCGGCGGACATTTCTCACGGTTTCTCCGAAACAGTGCACCCGGAAGGATTGGCATTAATGCAAAAACCGCTCCCATGGGACAGAGAAACTGGCAGAAAAACCTTTCCTGTGTACACATTCCCACAATGATCAGCACCAGGAGCACAATTCCCACCAGATATTTGCTGTTCGGGAGCCGTCCTGCCGTGAGCATGGAAAAAACATCCCACGGGCTGGTTCCCGTAAGCTTTCCGTATACACCTGTAAGGCAGGAAAGCAGGATCAGTGCCAGTACGATATATTTGACTTTCTGAAGCCCGTGAACCATTTTTTCGGAAAGAGCCGGTTTCTTTTTTTTGTGAAAGCATTTCATCCGGATCCAGGAAAAGCCTTCATATACGGCATCTCCGAAAGATCCGAATGCACACGCATATCCGCAGAAATGTCTTCCGAAAAAGCAGGTAAAGATCAGAAGCACTGCCGTTACAGTCAGAAAGGAATTCCACTCCACCGGCTGACCGGCCGCAATGGCAAGAAAGATCGATTTGATACCTGCAAAGGCTGTAGAAAACAGAGACGGGGCGGCAATAAAAAATGCCAGCTGTATTCCCGCACGCATCAGCCTTACCTCCCGCTGTCTTTTTTTCATGAGTTTTCCGCCTTTCCAAGTGCCGCATCCACTGCGTTCAGGATTCCTGTGGAGCTGAACGTTGCTCCAGATACGGTATCCACATCTGTACTCTGAGCACTCAGGATGGAATCGATCACACTCTCTGCCTGTGAAAGATATGCACTGTCCTCACCTGGGGCGCTGACTACGTTGATGGATGTGATCTCATCACCGGTAAGTGTCACCTCCACCTGAATGGTCCCGCCGTATCCCTCGGCTTCTCCTGTATAGGTTCCATCTTTATATACATTATCGGAATCTGCGGTTGCTGTGTCCTCTGCGTCTGCATCGGATACATTGCCATCTGAAGTGTCTGTTGTTTTGTCATCGCCTGCTGCATCTGCATCACTGCTGCCTGATTCTGCAGATGCTGCCTGATTCTGCATACGATTTACATAACTCGTCTCCAGCGCACTGAGAAGTTCATTCTGCTGCTCCTGAAGTGTATCTACCTTATCTGTCAGAGCCGCGATCTCTTTTTCATTTGCCTGGGCTTTCATGCTGCTGTTATAAAAAAGTACAGCCAGGATCACCAGCAGTAAGGAGATCACTCTCATATAAAAATTCAGATTTTTCATCTCTTTTCTCCCTTGTATTTTTAACAATTCTGTAAATTGCTGCATCAGACTCACGCTATGCGAACATATATTGCTACGTCAGATGCTCTCGATCCAGTCCTGTAATCTGCGTATAACTGTCTTTTGGACAAATTATATAGTTTTTATCCATATATATAAATTAGTTTTGATTAATCTTTTTTGCAAAATTAGACAGTGCTAACTTACAGTTAGGTATTATATCACCTGTTTTTTTTCTTGTCTACACTTTTGTTAGTAGTTTATAACTTTTTCCAATATGAATTTTTCTGTTTTATGTCTTTTATAAAAGAAAAATCATCACCACTCCTCCCTTTCCGTTGGGAACAGCTGTATGAATTATGGTTAGATATCATTAACTTATGTTTGCCTTTTAATTTCGATTATGATATGATTTTTCTGAATCTGTAACAGAAATGGAGATTTGTTTTGAAGAAAAAAGAATTGATTTTTATTGCCGGGATCCTGATTCTGGCTGGGGTTCTCTGGCTTGGTTTTCAGATTGCGGGGAAACGTTCCCATAATACGATCCGTATTACAGTTGACGGAAAAGAATTCGGAACCTATTCGCTTTCCCAGGACCAGATCATCCACATCGGAGACACCAATGTCTGCGAGATCAAAGATGGAAAAGTTACAATGATCGAAGCAACCTGCCCGGATCATTACTGTATGAAACAGAAGGCTGTGGACGAGCACGGCGGTTCCATCATCTGCCTTCCTAATAAGGTTGTGATAGAAGGGG
>ENA-OPAA01001876-OPAA01001876.1-human-gut-metagenome-genome-assembly--contig:-NODE-1876-length-11425-cov-2.603606_pt1 | contig 11425 bp, 10 predicted proteins | sample MGYA00241049_ERZ501414 | MGnify/ENA primary metagenome ERZ501414 (study PRJEB25962, sample SAMEA2042520) | human gut metagenome | biome: human gut; feature: human-associated habitat; material: faeces... | reverse complement strand
TTCTCTCGGGCATCTGTCTAATGAATTAAATAATAAAAAAGGGGAAAAATATTTGGGAATGAGGATGGATGTAGTTTACTAATTAAGTAATTATAAGTAAAAATAATTATTTAAAGGAAAATATTGACACAGAACAAAGGCTGTGTTATGCTGTTGCTATGTTCATAAATTTATTTAATAATTAGTAGAGGTTTATTGGGATTGTGTCTTAAGTAGAAAGGCGGGAAACATTGCAGGGAGATGTTATAGATTCATGGGAAGAGAGACTTCGGCTTACTTTAGACCATTTTCGTAATGAGAATATGGCGGATTTTCGTAAGAATTCCGAAGCATACAGGCGTTTGGTGAGAGAAGAAGAGGAAGCCTATGCGAAGCTGGACACGCTGAATCTGACAGAGGAGCAGAGGGAGGTTATTGAAGAGGCTTTTGAGGCTCAGAGTGCAGCGGAGGCAGAGTATGCGACAGAGAGTTATTTTTGTGGAATAGCAGATTGTATCCGTTTTTTGAAATATATTGAGGGGACAAGAAGCAAGTAATGTGGTATTTGGACATTTTATCCTCTTACAGCAAGAAGACTCCGACCTCTAAGGTGGGAGATGAATTGCCAGGCTATTAGAATTTAAATTATATTTGGAGGAAGATTGCGTATATAATATTTTTCTAAGATGAACAGAGATGGGGACAATAATAGAAACTGGATTAAGAGATTAAGCGGGAATCCCTGGCAATTCAACTACCGGGGACTTTACATAAGGATAAAGAGTCGAAAAAGATTGAATATATGAGATTTTCCTTGAAAAGAGGTATAGGGTTTGATATAATGTTTTATTGACTATGGGCTGAGGAAAAATTTTAAGTCCCATGATAAATGAAGATAGATACACTGTTTGAATGCCGGTAAGTACGGCACAGGGAAAGTAGGAGGAAGAAGAATGCATTGGTCTGAGAAGATTGCAAAGGATATTATTAAGAGATCTCCGGACAAGGAAGAGTACGTTTGTGCAGCGGGTATTAGCCCATCCGGATCCATTCACATCGGTAATTTTAGAGATATAGCAACAAGTTATTTTGTATATAAGGCTTTAATTAAACAGGGCAAGAAGGCTCGTCTGTTGTTTTCATGGGATGAGTTTGACCGTTTCAGAAAAGTACCTGTTAATGTTAAAGAAGTAGCACCAGAGTTAGAGAACGAGATTGGTAAGCCATATGTAGACGTTAAGGACCCATATGGATGCTGTTCTTCTTATGCAGAACATTTTGAGAAAGAGTTCGAAGCATCTCTTTCACGTTTTGGAGTAAAGGTTGACTTCCGCAGACAGAGCGAGAACTACCGTAGCGGTAAGTATGCGAAGTATATTATTCAGGCTGTACAGAAGAGACGTGAGATTTTTGATATTCTTGATAAGTTCCGTCAGCAGGTTGCAACACCAGAAGAGAGAGAAGCATATTATCCAGTAAGTATTTACTGCCCGGTATGTGGTAAGGATGAGACTACTATCACATCTTCTTCTGAAGATGGAGTAACTTGTGAGTACACATGTAAGTGCGGACATAAGGGAACATGGGATTTCAGCAGGGACTTTAACTGTAAGCTTGCATGGAAGATTGACTGGCCTATGCGTTGGATGATTGAAGGCGTTGACTTTGAGCCGGGCGGAAAGGATCATGCCAGCCCAGGAGGAAGTTACGATACAAGTAAGATTATTGCTAAGAAGATTTTCGGAGCACAGGCTCCTATGTTCAAGGGATACGAGTTTGTAGGTATTAAGGGAACAACAGGTAAGATGTCTGGTTCTACAGGTCTTAACCTTACACCAGATACATTACTTAAGATTTATCAGCCAGAAATGATTTTATGGCTTTATTCTAAGTCAGAACCAAACAAGGCATTTGATTTCTGTTTTGATGATGAGATTTTACGTCAGTATTTTGAGTTTGATAAGATGCTCAAGGTATATCAGGCAGGTAAGGGTAAGAACTACGATTACATCGAAGGTATCATGCATAACTGTATGATTGAAGGGCGTGAGCTTTATCCGGTACCAATGCAGCAGATTGTAAACTTTGGTTCTGTTGTAGACTTTAATGCAGATATGCTTGAGACAGTATTCGAGAAGATTGGTACTCCATATAAGAAAGAGGAGTTTGCAGAGCGTCTTGAACTTGCAAAATACTGGTTAGAGAAGTGTTCCCCTGAGAACATGAATACTCTTCTTGGATATAGAAACTGGGATTTCTATAACACTTTGAATGAGGTAGAGAAGAAGGAGATTCAGTTACTTCATGACTTTATTGCTAAGGGAGAGTATGATTTAGATGCTCTTAACAGCTTTATTTACACGATTCCAAGAGAAGCAGACCCAGACTTCCAGGAAGAGAATAAGAAGACTGCACAGGCACAGTTCTTCAAGAATGCATATAACCTTATGATTGGTAAGGCAGCAGGCCCAAGACTTTACTTATTCCTGTTTGCTGTAGAGCCACAGAGATATCTTGGACTTCTTGATTTCTCCACTCCACAGACAGAGGAAGAGAAGACTCTTGCAGCAGAAGCAAAGGCTGAGGCAGAGAGAAAAGCTGCTGAAGAAGAAGCAAGAAGAAAGGCTGCCGAGGAAGAGGAAGCTCGTAAGAATGCAATCGCACCAATCAAAGAAGAGATTACAATTGATGAGTTTGATAAAGTAGACATGCGTGTTTGTAAAGTTATCAACTGTGAGATTGTAAAGAATGCTAAGAAACTCTTAAAACTCACATTGTTTGATGGATTAGATGAGAGAGTTATTGTATCCTCTATCCGTGATGACTACACACCAGAAGAACTTATCGGAAGAAAGATTATCGTAATCGCTAACTTAAAACCAGCGAAGTTTGCTGGAGTGAAGAGTAATGGTATGCTTATTGCAGCCAGCGGAGATGATTTTGGATGTAAGATTATCTTTGTTGATGACTGCGTACCAGAAGGAACAGCAATTCACTAAAATATTTTTCAAACACGCTCTAAAGTGCTTTTACGATATTTTACAAAGAATACAGACAGATAAAATATATAATGCACGTCATATTTTGCCAGGCTGGTATAATGTGGCGTGCATATTTTTATAATAATTTTGCAGGAAGCGGGTAAGGGGATGTTATAGATGAATAAAAAAGAAAAGAAACTTATCGGAGCATTGATCGGACTTGCGAAAGCATGTAATGTTCACTTAAAAACAGAGAATACAGATGGTATTATTATAAAGAGTCTTGCGTCAATATTTCCTTTAGAGGAGAATGGCGAAGAATTATTACAACGTGTCCGTGAAGAAAAGCTTGCGGTAGCCCCAGATTGTGCCACCTGTTTTGCGCCTTGCGGCAATACAGACGAGTATAACCTGGATGAGCTGCAAGCGTCTGGTATAAGTGAGACTGTACGGGATTTAAAGTTTCAGCTTTTGAATGTAAGTCATGAAATCGCTTCTGGAATGGTATCTTATACAATAAACAGCACAGAAGAAAACATAAGCTTATTGTATAAGGCATTATGTGTGGTCAGTTATGATGTAGACGAAGAGAGGGTGCAGACTGTCCTTAAAGAACTGCAGAGGATTACAATATAATAAAAGGAGAAAAACAAACAGATGAATACTATCTGTTTGTTTCTCTCATCCCACAAATCAGCTTTTATTTTTTGCATTAAAACAGTAGAAAGTCACGGTGTCCCCAGATTCTAATGTTGCAGTATACCCTGCTACAGAGTCTTCGAATAAATCTTCTTCATCGATTTTGTCGTAGGAAATGACAGCAGGAATGGTAATAACACCTTCCTGTCCTGCAAGGTTGAACTGGATTTCATCATCATCTGCATAATAATTAAAGAAGCAGGAGTCAAAAGAAATCCAGATTTTGTTGATTCGTATATTTCCCATAATGCCGCGATAGTTGCGGAGTAAGGTATGGAATTCAGATGTTTTTGTCATAAAATAATCCTCCAGTCCAGAGCGTGTTTGAGAAATCAAAAAGGATATGCACGCTCCAGTATTTAATAGTAAATTACATGGATATAGTTTATCATGTTTCGACAATAATTGCTATTTTTTCTGTATAATGATAAGATTAAGACAGAGTATAAAATATATTCTAATAGTTATATCAGATGTGAGATGACTCCCACATCTGTAGGTGGCGAGCAACAAATCAGTATCAGTGGGCATTCTTGAAAAATGTATTTTGGGGATTGTCATGGACTATAGAAAGAAAATTAAGGGATAAATAAAATTTGGGCGCAATTAACAAAAATTTCTTATAAAATCAAACATAAAAAGATTTTGGGAGTACATAACATTTTTTAGAAATTAAGCAGGAATCTCGATAATTCAGGTACCGAGTTTTTCATGGAGGGAAATATTGAAGGAGAGAAGAGGGTTAAGTAGAGAATTGAAAAGGGCAGGAAGTATTCTATTTTTGCTTTGTTTTATTTTGGCGGGAAGCCTTTTTTTCACAAAAGATGTAGATGCAGCGACATTTTCAGATACACAAAAAGAATATATTAATGTGCTGTCAAAGTTTATGATAGAGGGAACGGTTTCGGGAAATCTTGATGTTTACCGAACGGTGAGCCAGGGAAAATCTGGTAAGAAGTGTATGGAAGCGGCAGCTATTTCAAACAGAGCAGCTCTTATGGCTGAGGGAATAGATTTTCTTGATTCTAACTGGTCACAGTATTATGCAGTAGAAACGAGAGATGGAGCGACAACATTTAACAGTACGAAGCTCATAAGCCGCAGTAAGTTTCGCAGAAGGTATAAGAAGATTATACGAGGGCTGGATGAGGCATTGTCAACCGTAGATTCTTCTATGAGCCAGGCAGATAAAGCGATGGCAGTGTATATTTATTTTGCGGAGAACACGACGTATAAAGAGTCAAAAGATGCACACACAGGATATGATGTGTTGGTAAGTCATGTGGGTGTGTGTGACGGTTTGGCTAATGCTTATGCTCTTGCGATGAATACGCTTGGAATTCCATGCGCGGTTATCAGTAATTATTCAAAAAACCATTCCTGGAATATAGTAAAGCTTAATGGAATCTGGTATTTTGTTGATTTGACCAATGGTGTGGGAGTCGGCAAGCATGAGGGAATGGTAGTGACTTATGATAGTTTCCTTGTGGGAAAGAATACTTTTCTAAAGACCCATCCTGGATACAAGAAGCAGGATCTATACGGACAGGGCAATTCAAATAATCTGAAGATGCGGAAGATTAAACTGGCATCTTCTGATTATATAAAGAATTCAAAAGAGATGAAGCAGGCGCTTGAGAATAAAACATGTACATTCTATCATAAGGGATACTGGTACTGGATTTCTCAGGATAATTATCTGAAAAAGTCGAATTTGAGAGGAAATAAAGCGGTTGTATTTTATGCGCCAAGGTCGGGTAATTATATAGGGTGGATTCGGCAGTATAACAATCGGATTATTCTGTCATTGAATTCTGGAATCTATCGAATGAGCTTTTTAAATAAATATCCTGTTTTACTGAAAAAGGTAGATAATCGGGATAAAAATGCGGAGACAAAGGGAGCATTATGGAGTCTTATTTATATTGGAAGATTCATTGTGAATAAGAATGGCTGGCTTTCCTATTATACGACAGACTTTCATGGTGTCAGGAGAGGAAATGTAAAGATTTTTCTCGGAAGGGCACAGCAATCTGGTCAGCTTACAAAGAGTGGTCGCAAGATCATACAGCTGCAGGCAGGACAAATAAAGCAGCTTGCAACGATTCATATGCATGACAGAGGGCTTAGGACAGCAGGCTGGACAAGTGCAAATCCATCAATTGTAAGTATTGATAATAATGGATATATGAAAGCAAAGAGGAGCGGAAAGACATATATTTCTACCAGAATTAATGGAAGAAAAAGAGCTTTTTGTGTAAAAGTTTCTGGCTACACGATTACTTATAAGAACGTAGGAATTAACTCTTCCAAGAATAGAGAGAGGTTATCTGGAAAGAGAGCAGTTACATTGCGAAGTCCGCGAAAAAAAGGTTATACTTTTGTTGGCTGGTACGATAGCTCAGGAAAAAATGTAACAGTAATTCCAAAGGGAAATACAAAGAATCTTATTTTGCATGCAAAATGGGATAAGACAAGTTCAAAAGACAGCGTAAAAGCGAAATAACAGAAAAATAAACGGTATGGATTACATAAAAATACATATAAATAATAGATGCAGTGTAAAGAAAAGTGATATAGGAGAATGAGATCATGGAAGAGAACAAAGAAAAAACAGTAAAGAAAAGACAGGAATGTGATCCGGCCTACCAGTGGCATATTCAGGATTTATATGCTTCTGACGAAGCGTGGGAGAAAGATTATGAAAGTCTTACGAGTGAGATTCAAAGCCTTGCAGCATATGAGGGACGTTTAAAAGAAGGTTCTGAAGTATTTGTGGAGTATATGCGTAAAAAAGAAGCGCTTATGAAAAAGTTTGAGGCGATTTATGTTTATGCAAATCAGCGTTATCACGAGGACACAGGAAACAGTTTTTACCAGGGACTTGCAGGTAAGGCGCAGACATTATCCATCCAGTTAGACAGTGCTGTAGTATTTGAGGAACCAGAACTTCTTGCAATTGGGAAAAAGACGATAGATAGCTGGTTTACACAAAACATGGATATGCAATTATACAAAAGATATTTTTACGAATTGTTCCGCCAGCAGAAGCATGTTCTTTCTAAAGAAGAGGAAGCGATTCTTGCTGATGTGTCCGATATGTCTGCCGATGTATCCAATATTTTTTCTATGTTCAATAATGCAGATATCCGTTTTCCATCTATTGAGGGAAAAGAAGGAGAAAAAATTCCAGTAAGTCATGGAAGATATACGCTTCTTTTAGAAAGCAGAGATGTGAATATTCGTAAAAGTGCCTTTGAGTCAGTTTACTCACAGTATGGACAATATAGAAATACTTTAGCGGCGCTCTATGCAGCGAATTTGAAGAATACTGCATTTTTCGCAAAAAAAAGACATTATAATTCTTCTTTAGAAATGGCATTAGAAGGCGGGGAGATACCAACTTCTGTATACACGAACCTGATTGATACAGTACATGAGCATATGGATTTAATGCATCGCTATGTTTCTCTTAGAAAGAAAGCGTTAAAGGCAGAAGAACTGCATATGTATGATCTCTATGTACCAATGGTCGATGAATTTGAGATGAAAGTACCATTTTCTAAGGCAAAAGAAATCGTAAAGAAAGGGCTTGCACCATTAGGAAAGGAATACGGTAAAGTTCTTTCTGATGGAATGGAAAGTGGCTGGATTGATGTATATGAGAATGAGGGAAAGAGAAGCGGAGCCTATTCCTGGGGAGCTTACGGATGCCATCCATTTGTATTGATGAACTATCAGGATAATCTGAATAATGTGTTTACGCTTGCCCATGAAATGGGACATTCCATGCATTCTTATTATTCAGATAAGAATCAGCCATACATTTACGCGGGATACCGTATCTTTGTTGCGGAAGTAGCATCTACATGTAACGAGGCTCTTTTGATGGAATATCTTTTAAAGAATACAGAAGAGAAAAAAGAGAAAATGTATCTGATCAATTATTTCTTAGAGCAGTTTAAGGGAACATTATACCGTCAAACCATGTTTGCAGAATTTGAGAAAATTACACATGAGATGGCATGGAATAAAGAGCCGCTTACTGCGGAAGTATTATGTGACATTTACTATAAACTGAATCAGAAATATTTTGGAGAAGACATTGTTATTGATAAAGAAATTGCCTTAGAATGGGCAAGAATCCCACATTTCTATACACCATTTTATGTATATCAATATGCAACTGGTTATTCAGCAGCGATTGCAATCAGCAGAAAGATTTTAAGTGGAGATGAAAGGGCAAAAGAGGGCTACTTTAAGTTCTTAAGTGGTGGAAGTTCCATGAATCCAATTGATTTACTTCGTCTTTGTAATGTAGATATGGCTGCAAAGGAACCGATAGAATCTGCATTAAAGTTATTTGGCGAGCTTCTTGACGAGATGGAAGAGATGCTGTAATTGTGGTATAGTAAGAAAATAAATATAAAAAATGCCATATAAATTATGTCTTGGAATGCAGGCTTTTTATCAAGGAATTTTTTCGGGATAATGAGGCAGTATATTTAGAGGTAAGCATTTGATATATTAAAAAATAACAGAGTATTGGGAGATAAATTATGTATGAATTTACGTTGCTAAAAAGCATGTTTTTTGAACTGGATAAATATAAAATAGAAGGGGTTACTCAGACGAAGGAGAAACAGAGAACTTTTCGCCGTCTGGAAGTTTCCTATGACAGTGTACCGGAAATAACGTCTATTATAGCAGAAGAGAGAATTCTTCCATATGTGGACAGATATTATCTTTTTATTAATGACGAACGTGTGGACACAGATATTCATGACCCGAAGGTAAAACAGGTTATCTATGAATTTTATAAACAGCATCATCCAGAATATTTAAAGGAGAATCTTCCTGATGATATGACAGATGTAGATATTTTAGACTGTTTTGAAGTATTTAAGATGCCAGATTACCGACCAAAGCATGCATTTCCAGGTCTGGTAACACTTGAAGACATCCGTAATGGCAATATTCACGATGAAGATAAACCAAAGTTTGCATTTCCGGGCTTAGAGTTGTATTCTAATAGGGATGCGTCTGAAGATGAGGAAGAAAAACCGATGGTAGCTTCTTACAAAGGTTATACTGCATTTGACGGTGACCGGGAACAGGCGAAAGATAAAATAGAACAGTTGAAGAGTCAGTTTGCTTCTCAGATAGAAGCATTAAACGTAGATGAAATTTTGAAAAACCGTTCTGAGAATCAGGAGGAATAGATAATGTACAGAGAAGTATCCAAATTAATTTTATATCGGGATTTAGGAGAAGACAGTATTCTTTTAAATATGGCAGATATTTTTTAGAGATTCGATAGCTGCCATTACAGAGCTGACGAATTAATCACAGACATTTACAGAGAAATGAAAGCGCTTTTAGATCTTGCGACTACATATGGATTTGATAAGAACTTATGGCACAATTACCTGACATTTGTCTTAGTAACCAATGAAAACTCTTTCAGCATGACAAGCGAGAAAGTCGGAGCAAATAATGGAACAGTTAATCACTTTGCAAAGAATGATTTCCAGGTATTTATGAATCTTTTCCATTATGACTTCAGACCGATCGAGGAGACATTAGGTATTGATTGTTTCAGCACAATTTTAGATTATAAGGCAATCGGCAAGACAGAGCGAATGTATAATAAAAATGTAAGTGAAAAAGTACGTGCCCTTTCTGATGAACTGGCAGCGGCAGAAGATGTAGATACATTCTTCAATGCAGTTGTGAAGTTCTATAAAGATTACGGTGTAGGAATGTTTGGACTTAACAAAGCGTTCCGTATCGTAGAGAATAATGGAAAGCCGGACTTTGTTCCGATCAATAATCTGGACAAGGTTGTGCTTGATGATCTTACAGGATATGAGATTCAGAAAAAGAAACTTGTAGATAACACAGAAGCATTTGTACAGGGTAAAGTAGCGAACAACTGTCTTCTTTATGGTGATGCCGGTACAGGTAAGTCCACAAGCATCAAGGCAATTCTTAACCAGTATTATGGTGACGGACTTCGTATGATTGAGATTTATAAACATCAGTTTAAATATCTTTCTGCGATTATCAGCCATATCAAGAACAGAAACTACCGTTTTATCATTTACATGGATGACTTATCTTTCGAAGAATTTGAGATCGAATACAAATACCTGAAAGCAGTTATTGAAGGTGGAATGGAGACAAAACCAGATAACGTACTTATCTACGCAACATCTAACCGCCGTCATCTCATCCGTGAGACATGGTCAGACCGTTCCGACAAGGACGAAGAACTGCATCGTTCTGATACGGTACAGGAGAAGTTATCACTGGCAGCACGTTTTGGTGTAAGTATCAACTACTCCAAACCAACACAGCAGGAATACTTCCAGATTGTAACAAATCTTGCAAAGAAGTATCCGGAAATCAAGTTAAGCGACAAAGAACTTTGTGCAGAAGCCAACAAATGGGAACTTTCTCATGGTGGAATCTCCGGCCGTACCGCACAGCAGTTTATTAATTATATAGCTGGTAAATCTGAAAAATAATATATTAAGAATAGAATCCTTCTTTTTTGCAAAAGATAATCTTTGAAAGCAGAGGTGTTTTTTGTGAAAAAGAAGGAAAAATTATTTTTAGGGGGAGAAATTAATCTTTCAGAGCTTGATGCGGATGTTCAGAAAAAATATGAGGTTGCAAAAGAGCTTGGAATCTATGACAAAGTTTTAGAAAAGGGCTGGGGTTCACTTACAGCAGAAGAGACAGGAAGAGTGGGCGGAGTGCTCAGAAAAAGAAAGAACTCCGGGGAAAGAGTTCTTTCTTAGCCTCGCTTAGAGGCATTCATTAAAAGGAGGAAGCCCATATATCCTGATATACGGGCTTCAAAATATGAAAAAAATCTTTAGCCACAAGAAATAGAGGGATTTCTTTGTTGCTGTCTATACTATAAAGAAAAAGTATGTCCGATTTTTGAAGAAAATTTGAACAAAAGGTGAAACGGATTGAAAAATATAGATATGTTTTGCGGGGCAGGGAGGAAAATGTAATGGGTGTTGTGATTGGAAAAATGGATGGACAGGTTGAAAAAATATTTTTAGGAAATAATTTAACAAGAAGTACAAAAAATTATGCTAAAATCTTGAAAGATGAGAGCTTGTCAGAAGAGGAAAAACAGCGTATTCTAGCAGCAGAGAAGAAAAAACAGGAAGAGGATATCATTTTATGAAGATTTCAGTAGCAATGGCATATTATAATGGCGGTACATATATAGAAGAACAGATGGACTCTATCTTATCACAGCTTGGAAATCAGGATGAGGTGATTGTATCTGTAGATGGGGCGAGTGATGGTTCAGAGCCCATTCTATTGAATATGGAAAAAAAGGATTGCCGAATTCAAGTTATAAAGGGTCCAGGTAAAGGAGTAGTGAAGAATTTTGAAAATGCGATTCGGCATTGTACAGGGGATATTATTTATTTATCCGATCAGGATGATATATGGAAGCCCGATAAGGTGAAAAAGGTGAATGCAGCCTTTGATAATTTAGAAGTAAAAGCAATTCTTCATGATGCAGAGATTACAGATGAGAATGGAAAGGCAACAGGAGCAGAAAGTCTTTTTGCTTTAAGGAAAAGTAAGCCAGGTATTTTAAAAAATCTTATCAAAAACAGTTACGTTGGGTGTTGTATGGCATTTCGAAAAGAGCTTATTCCAGTTATTTGCCCGATTCCTAAAGAAATGTATATGCATGACTATTGGATTGGAACAGCGGCAGATTATATGGG
>ENA-OPAA01001863-OPAA01001863.1-human-gut-metagenome-genome-assembly--contig:-NODE-1863-length-11497-cov-3.472819_pt1 | contig 11497 bp, 8 predicted proteins | sample MGYA00241049_ERZ501414 | MGnify/ENA primary metagenome ERZ501414 (study PRJEB25962, sample SAMEA2042520) | human gut metagenome | biome: human gut; feature: human-associated habitat; material: faeces... | reverse complement strand
TCCTGTTGTAGCGATACAGTACCGGTTCGATTCCGGTCGCCGGCATTAAGAGGTCTCAAGTGTTGAAGTTCGTTCAGCATCTGGGGCTTTTTATTTTTGTGTTGAGATAAGAAAAATCCGCCAGCCCACAGATGCTGTGGACGGCGGATTTTTTTCTGCGATCTTATTGTTTTTTGACCGGAGCCTGATATCTTGCGGTTGATTCACGCTCGATCAGTGTAGCGCGGAGCTGTGTACGGCAGATTGGAATGTGATGTACCAGGGAGTTTAAAATGACATAAGCACATTTTCCGAGTTCACTGCGTTCCTGCCGGATAGTGGTAAGCGGTGGCTCTAGCATGGAGGAGATCGGAATGTCATCGAATCCGACCACGCTGATATCTTCCGGCACGCGGAAACCGCGGAGCTTGCATTCCGTGATAACACCGGATGCGATCAGGTCATTGCCGCAGATGATCGCAGTAGCACCCGCACCCAAAAAAGTAGGAACGTGATACTTTGCACTGTCTGCCACATAATAGCCGTAAACGGTCAGGTCTTCATTGATCTCAAGACCATGTGCTTTCATGCTGTTATAGTAGGCTTCCTGACGCTGCTCGGATACCATGGAGTGCAGGGAACCATTTAAAAAGGCAATTTTTTTGTGACCGAGTGTGTAGAGATGGTCAACTGCCGCATCGATTCCCTCATAGTTGTCCGTTCCAATGTAAGCAACATTCGGATTCTTCTTAATATAATTGTCGAAGAGAACAGTCGGCATGGTGGTTTGTTCTAACTGTTTCATCCATTCGTCGTGAAGGGCGAAGCCGACGAGAAAGGCTCCACAGAAACCATTCTTTAACATATAGGTGTCATATTTTTCTGCGAGCTGGAATGCCGGTGTGACCGGAATGACTGTCACATCCCAGTTGTGGCGGAACGCATTCTGTTTGAATCCCAGGACAATTTCATAACCAAACTGTGTGGCAGCTTCATAGTCCATATTTTCAATGAAAATCGCAAGCTTGCGGTTTTCTACTTTTTTTGATCGTTTGGTCGCATATCCCATTTCCACTGCGGTATCTAAGACCATCTGTCTTAATTCATCACTGATATCGCTTGCTCCGTTCAAACCTTTGGAGACAGTGCTGACGGATACACCCAGACGATTTGCTATATCTTTGATCGTAGCCAAGTCTTTATCCTCTTTGTTATAATTATTCGATGTTCTCTCTTATTATATAAAATCGAATTTCCGTTTTCAAGCAGTCTGCTCAGAGATTTCAAAAAAGTTTCGAAACAAAACGAGAAAAACTTGTCATTTTACACAAAAAAACAAATATAAAAACGTGAAAAATAGCAAAATCGATATTAATATTTGCAAATTCGTTGACAAAAACGTTTCAATAAACTAAAATTACCTCAGATACGAAAATTCACGAAACAATTCGTATAGGTTTTGAATGCGGGATCATTCCAACAGAACGGGAGGAAATGAATTGGGATCAAAAGAATTGACCAGGGGAGCAGGAGTCCTGCTGGCAATCACAAGCTTACCATCTTCATATGGAATAGGAACATTAGGGGAAGCTGCATTCCAATTTGTTGATTTACTTGTCGATCTCAAGCAGAGGTACTGGCAGGTGCTTCCGATCGGTCCTACCAGTTTTGGAAACAGTCCGTATCAGTCCTACTCCGCATTTGCCGGAAACCCATATCTCATTGATCTGGATGATCTGGTGAAGGATGGATTGTTACAGGAGACGGAGATCCGCAGTTTTAACTGGGGAACGGATGATGCAGATATTGATTATGCAACCATCTATGAGAACCGTTACAAGATTTTGCGAATGGCTTTTTCGAGATTTTCTGCGAAGAGTGAAGACTTCCTTGCTTTTACAGAAAAAAGCGACAGATGGCTGTCTGATTATTCTCTTTATACCGCATTGAAACGGCATTTTGGAGATATAGAATGGCAGAGCTGGGACGTGCCGCTCAGGGACAGAGATCAGGAGGCAGTGAAAGAGTATCAGGAAATATTACATAATGACATCATGTTTTGCAAATTTTGCCAGTACGAGTTTTTTAAGCAGTGGATGCAGCTGAAGCAGTACGCAAATAGCCGTGGAGTCCAGATCATCGGTGATATGCCATTGTATGTGGCGTCAGACAGCGTGGATGTATGGGCGCACCGTGAGATGTTTTTACTTGAACCGGATGGAAGACCGAATGTGGTCGCAGGGGCAGCACCCGATGCATTTTCCGAGAGCGGTCAGGTATGGGGCAGTCCGGTATATGACTGGAACGTCATGGAAGAGGATGGCTTTGCATGGTGGAAGGCAAGAATGCTTGAGAACATGGAATTATTTGATGTGATCCGGTTAGACCATTTTTCCGGTCTGGTCCGTTATTACACCGTTTCTGCAGATGCAGAAGACGGAAGAAATGGCAAGTGGAGCAAAGGACCGGGCAGGAAACTGACAGATGCCATGACAGAGGTTCTGGGTGATATGCGGGTGATCGTGGAAGACATCGGACCAAAGGGCGGGCTTCCGGGAGTGAAAAAGTTAAAGACAAAAACCGGATGGCCGGGCATTAAGATTTTAATGTTTGCCTTTGATGATGACACCGCGAATGAGCATCTTCCACATAACTATCAGGACACGAACATGGTCGTATATGCAGGAACTCACGACAACGAAACGATCGTTGGTTATTTCCGGGATAAGTCAGATTACGAGCTGGCATATCTGTATGAGTATCTGAACATTCATTATAAAGAAGAAATACCGGATGCACTGATCCGGGCAGCCTACGCAAGTATCGCAGATGTGGCCATTATCCAGATGCAGGATCTGATGAAGCTTGGAAATGAAGCCAGAATGAACGCACCTTCCACGGTGGGACGCAACTGGCGCTGGCGTATCGGAAAAGATACTTTGAGCGAAGAACGGAGAGCATGGATACGGACTCTGGCAACCGTATATCGCAGATAACAAATACGCTATAAGATGCATAAGCATTTTATATAGAAGTCTTATTCTAAAAAAGGAGAGGAATCAAATGAAAAAGAAAGCAATCTCATTATTACTTGTTGCAGCTATGACAGCTACAATGACAGCAGGCTGCGGCGACAAACAGGAAGCAGCAGACAACACAACTGCAGGAAACGATGCGGCACCTTCTACAGAAGCAGCAGCATCTGATGATGCAGCAACAGAAGAAGAAGAGGAAGCATGGAGCGGTACATTGACTGTATGGAGCCCACAGGAAGATCAGGATACAGGCTGGTTACAGAAAGAATGTGACGCATTCAATGCGGCTCATCCAAACTGGGATGTCACATTTGAGTATGGTGTATGTGCAGAGGGTGATGCAAAAGCTACTGTCACAACAGACGTTGAGGGATCTGCAGATGTCTATATGCTGGCAAACGATAACATCCCTGATTTAGTAGCAGCAAACGCACTTGCTGAGCTCGGCGGATCTTATCTTGATTATGTAACAAGCACAAACTCCGATTCCATTACAGCATCTGTTACATACAATGATGCAGTAGTAGCATTCCCATTTACATCTAATACATGGTTCATGTACTATGATAAGAGTGTATTCTCTGATGAGGATATCAAGAGCTTTGACACAATGTTGGAGAAAGGAAAAGTTGCCTTCCCATTATCTGATTCCTGGTACATTCAGGCATTCTATGTTGGAAATGGCTGTTCATTATTCGGAGATGGTACAGACGCAGCAGCAGGTATCGACTTCGATGGAGAAAAGGCAGCAGCTGTTACAGATTACTTAGTTGATGTAGTTGCAAATCCTAACTTTATCAATGATGCAGACGGAGCTGGTCTTGCAGGTTTACGTGACGGAAGCGTAAACGCTGTATTCTCCGGTACATGGAATGCAGAAGCTGTAAAAGAAGCACTTGGTGACAACATGGGTGTTGCAGCACTTCCATCATTTAACTTAAACGGAACAGACTGCCAGATGAAATCCTTCATCGGATCTAAAGCAATCGGTGTAAACCCAAATGCTGAGAACATGCAGGTTGCTATGGCATTGGCAGCTTACCTTGCAGGTGAGGACGCTCAGAAAGATCACTACGATATGAGAAACATCCTTCCTACAAACACAAACATTGCAGTTGATGATGAGATTGCAGCAGCAGTTGCAGACGCAATGATCAACACATCTATCATGCAGCCATTAGTACCTGAGATGAGTAACTACTGGTCACCAGCTGAGAACATGGGTAAAGCACTTGTAGCTGGCGAGGTCACACATGATAACGCTGCAGAAAAGACAGCAGATATGAACACAGCAATGAACACAGACGCAGCACAGTAAAAAGAATACAGAAGATTCTTACATGCAAAATACAAACCTCGGGGCGCATGAGCGCTCTGAGGATTGTTTGATACTAAGGAATCTATTTTTATTTTAAGGAGGCCCATAACGTGATACAGGCTGGAAAAAGAAAAAAAGAGTTTGCGGATCCATATACCGTGACCGGTGCGGTTACAAAAGGAAACATCATTACAAAGCTTTCCCTGCTTATTATGGGCTTGGGTAATATCGCACACAGACAGATCGCAAAGGGACTGATGTTCCTGGTTGTTGAGATTGGATATATATGGTTTATGATCCAATCCGGAATTTATAATTTATCCATGTTTCCATCATTGGGATGGAGAGAGCAGGAAAAAGTCTGGAATGAAAAGAAAAGTATCTATGAGTACACTGCCGGTGATCAGTCATCCCTGATCCTGTTGTATGGAGTTGCAACGATTTATATTACATTGATGTTTATCGTTGTGTGGAGAGAGGCAGTAAAAAGCTCTTATAAATCAGAAGTGCTTGCAAAATCAGGAAAGCACCTGAACACCTTTAAAGAAGACTTCAAGAGTTTGTTTGATCAAAATTTACATAAATTATTACTTGCAGCGCCGATCATGGGAGTATTGATCTTTACGATCCTTCCACTGATCTATAATATTTCCATGGCATTTACCAATTACAGCAAGGTAAATGATCATCTGGTATTATTTGACTGGGTTGGGCTTGCAAACTTTGCAAAAATCTTAAATTTGAACGACAGTATCGGTAAGCAGTTCTATTCCGTACTGACATGGACGATCACCTGGGCGATTTTTGCAACAGCATTAAACTATATTTTCGGTATGATCCTTGCAATCGTGATCAACCGTAAAGAGACACATTTTAAGGGATTCTGGAGATTCTGCTTTGTATTATCCATCGCAGTACCTCAGTTTGTTTCCCTGCTGATCATGAGAAGTATGTTACAGCCTACAGGTATCGTGAACACTTTATTATTAAAATATGGTCTGATCGATACGGCGCTTCCATTTTTCTCAAGTGCGACATGGGCCAGAGTGACAGTTATCGTTATCAACCTGTGGGTAGGTATCCCATATACGTTACTTCAGGTAACAGGTATTTTACAGAACATTCCGGGTGAATTATATGAGGCAGCGAAGATTGATGGAGCTAATGCAATCCAGATATTCTTCAAGATCACATTGCCATATATGTTATTTGTCATGACACCATACCTCATTACACAGTTTACCGGAAATATCAATAACTTCAACGTTATCTACCTGCTGTCCGGCGGTAATCCGACACCGGTGGATGCAACAGCCGGTAAGACAGATCTGCTTGTTACATGGCTGTACAAACTGACCGTTGATAAGAACTACTACAACTTAGGTGCAGTAATTGGTATTATGACGTTCATTGTCCTTGCGATCGTTGCGCTGGTAACATATCGTAATACCGCATCCTACAAAGATGAGGAGGGATTCATGTAATGAGTAAAAAACAAGTGACATCTGGCACAAAAGCAAAGAAAACAATTGTGAATATTATTATCCATATTTTTCTGGCAATCCTGTCATTCATCTGGGTGCTGCCGATTTTCTGGGTAGTCCTGACAAGTTTCCGCGGTGAGAAAGGTTCTTACGTAACCACTTTCTTCCCGAAGACTTATACGATTAACAACTATGTGAAATTATTCACAGATACAAGTATTTTGAACTTCCCGAAAATGTTTGTGAATACTTTTATCATTGCGATTTTTACATGTATCATTTCAACCATTTTTGTACTTTCAGTATCTTATACAATGTCAAGAATGCGTTTTAACATGAGAAAACCATTTATGAATGTGGCAATGATCCTCGGATTGTTCCCATCCTTTATGTCCATGATCGCTGTTTACTATATTTTAAAGGCTCTTGGACTGGCAGAGGGATCTATGATCCGTATCGCTTTGATCATCGTATTCTCAGCAGGATCCGGTGTTGGATTCTATGTTGCAAAAGGTTTCTTTGACACGATCCCGAAGGCGCTGGACGAGGCTGCGATCATCGATGGGGCAACAAGATGGCAGGTATTTACCCAAATTACCGCGCCGCTCAGTAAACCAATTATTGTTTATACCATTTTGACATCCTTCATGGGACCGTGGGTAGACTTCATTTTTGCAAAGGTTATCTGCCGTGCTGATGCACAGTACTACACCGTATCTATCGGTCTTTGGAAGATGCTTGAAAAAGAATACATTGACAGCTGGTATACCTGTTTTGCCGCAGGCGCAGTTGTGGTATCCATTCCGATTGCAATTCTGTTCTTACTGACACAGAAATTCTATGTAGATGGAATGAGTGGAGCTGTAAAGGGTTAACCCGGGCAGCGGATAAGTTTTGGCTGTGTGTGGGACTGTTGTATGAGAGTGAAAATCTTGATACAGCAGTCCCTTTTTATGTAAACATAAAAACGCTCCGCGAGGATGCGCAACTCGCGGAGATGAATATATAGCTACGCTATCCGCTCGTGTGCGAAAGTGTGCGCAAGCGCACACTTTGTTGTATAATACGAAGAAGAGAAGCTTTAAATGATATGAGAAAGGCATGGTTATAGGAATGAAAAAACGTTTGATTGCAGCCCTGTTAGCAGGAATGATGTTGGTACAGACAACCGCTTGTGGAAATAGCACCAGTGGAACCGTAGGTACTGTGGATAATACAGAGACAATGTCGGAGAGTGGAACAGAGGCAGATACAGAAAAAGAAGGGAATGAAGTTACTGCATTGTCTTTGATGCAGCAGGTCAATACGGCGGAAGAGAATGTGATCGATGACAATTACCGTACTTATTATGAAGTGTTTGTTTACAGCTTTTATGACAGTGACGGGGACGGGATCGGTGATCTGAAGGGATTGACAGAAAATCTTGATTATATCAATGACGGTGATCCTGGGACGGACACGGATCTGGGATGTAATGGTATCTGGCTGATGCCGGTCATGCCGTCCACAACGTATCACAAATATGATGTGACGGATTATGAAGCGATCGATCCGGAGTACGGGACGATGGACGATTTTACGACACTTGTAGATGAATGCCATAAGCGTGGAATCAATGTGATCATCGATTTTGTCATGAACCACACATCTTCACAGCATGAGTGGTTCCAGACTGCATACCAATATTTGCAGGGTCTTCCGAAAGGTGTAGAACCAGATGCGTCAGAGTGCCCTTATGTAGATTATTATAATTTTTCCAAAGAAAAACTGGGCGGTTATTATCCGGTGGAGGGAACAGACTGGTATTATGAAGGACAGTTCTGGAGCGAGATGCCGGATCTCAACTGGGATAATGAGATGTTAAAGACAGAGTTTGAACAGATCGTACAGTTCTGGCTGGATCTCGGAGTGGATGGTTTCCGTCTGGATGCAGTAAAGGAATTCTATTCGGGCGCAGATGATAAAAATATTGCAGTCCTGACCTGGTTTAATGATATGGTGAAATCCAAAAAAGAGGATGCATATCTGGTCGGAGAGGCATGGAATGATTACAATGTCTATGCGAAATATTATCAGAGTGGCATGGACAGTTTCTTTGATTTCACTTTTGCAGATAAGGACGGTATCATAGCAGACACAGTAAAGGGAATCAATGGCGCTTCTGCTTACGGAAAGAGTCTTGTCAATACGCAGGAGCTTTACGGCAGCTACAGCGATACTTACATTGATGCACCGTTTTACACCAATCATGATATGGCGCGGAGCGCAGGTTATTATTCCGGCGATTATAGTGAAGCGCAGACAAAGCTTGGAAATGCAATGAATCTTCTGATGTCGGGAAGTGCATTTTTGTATTATGGGGAGGAGCTTGGAATGAAAGGCTCCGGAAAAGATGAAAATAAGCGTGCTCCGATGTACTGGTCGACAGATGCCGATGCCATGGGTATGTGTAACGGACCAAAGGATATGGACGATATTAAGATGAAGTATGGCAGTTTAGAGGAGCAGGAAAACGATGGTAATTCCATTTATAACTTTGTGAAACAGACGATCGCATTGCGGAATGAGTATCCGGTGATCGCCAGAGGAAAGGTCGCATTTGATGAGGGGATTTCGGATGATACGGTATGCGTGATCCGGAAAACCTGTGATGAGGGACAATTGACGCTGGTGTTCAATACTTCAGAGAAGGCACAGACGGTCGATTTTGGGAAATCAGCTCTCGGAGCAACGGAAGACAGGAAATATCCATTGCAGATCGCAGGGGAGCTTCTGACAGGAACGGAAGCTGCCGTTCTGGATGAAGAACAGCTTACCATACCTGCGTATTCGGTCGTGATCTTAGAGTAAAAAAGAATACTTTTCCGGATAACAGAAATCCCCGGTATGAGACGGTCTATCGGGGATTTTTACTTGAATCTGTGCTTTTTTGGTATATAATAGTAATATCAAAGACGGAAAATACAGGTGTTGTGGAAATGCGTGTGTTTAAGAGAAAATCTGGAGGAACAATAGATGAAGCGGAAAGTCAGAACAAGAAAGCTGGGGATCAAATTTAAAATACTGATCCCGGTATGTGTATGTGTACTCGTTGTCTGTGTGGTTATGGGAGTAAATTCTTACAAACATATCCAAGACGGCATGGTTGAGATGGGCGTTCAGGAGGCAGACATGGCGGCAGATCTGACACTTCGTATGTTAGATGGCGACGAGGTGGAGCAGATCGTTCCGGGGGCAGAAGAAAGCGATGCATATAAAGGAGTTCTGGCAGCTTTAAAAAATATGAAGGACAGCTGTGGGATCGCATATCTGTATACTTTATATACCGATGGGACGAATGTTTATTACGGAGTAGATGTGGAAGCAACCGAAGATGTAAGTTATCTCGGTGATCCTTTTGCTGACTCTTATGAGGAGTTAAAATCTGTATTTGAGGGACAGGAATATGTGCAGGATTATATTGATGAGACGGAGGATGGAGACCTGATCACAGTCTACAAGCCGATCACAAACAGCGCAGGAAAAGTGGTGGCAGTTCTGGGGTGCGATTATGATGCATCTGATATTACTGCCCGGCTTGAGGCATCACTTGTGGGAGTGATCAAGATCGGTGTGGTCTGCATTGTTCTTGCAGTAGCGGCTCTCAGTATCATTATTTCAACGATCACGAGAGGTCTTCAGAAAGTGGACGACAAGATTTATGAGATCGTGCATAATGAGGGAGATCTGACGCAGAAGCTGGACATCCACAGTGGAGATGAGATGGAACTCATTGCAGGGAATGTCAATGCTTTATTGGAATACATACGGGGAATCATGTTGAAGATCTCCGACAATTCAGAACATTTAAATGGTTCGTCACAAAAGATTGCACAAAACCTTGCAGCAGCAGAGGTGAATATCACAGACGTTTCCGCAACTATGGAGGAAATGAGTGCGGCAATGGAGGAGACAAACGCTTCACTGGAGCAGATCAGCACCTCAGTGGGACAGGTTTATGCATCCATTGAAAACATGGCAGCACGTGCAGAGCATGGAAAAGAGTCTTCCGGTGAAATGAACGGACGGGCAGACAGTGTCCGCACAGAAGCCTCAAGCAAACAGCAGGAGGTTGCAACGCAGGTGGCCGACATGGCACAGAAATTGAATGAGAAGATCGAGCAGTCCCAAGCGGTGCAGGAGATAGCACAGCTTACGGCAAATATTATCGAGATCACCGATCAGACTAATCTGCTGGCATTAAATGCGAGCATTGAGGCAGCAAGGGCAGGAGAGGCAGGAAAAGGATTTGCAGTCGTGGCAGATGAGATCGGAAAACTTGCTGCCAATTCGGCAGAAGCTGCAGAACAGATACAAAAAGTGAGCGCAGCGGTAGTTGAGGCTGTGAATGGTCTGGCACTTGCGGCAGAAAATATGGTCGAATTTGCGGGAATAACTGCTGTGGATGGTTATCAGCAGTTAGTGGAAATGAGTGAGTGTTACAGCAAAGATGCAGGTGATATGAATGCCATTATGGAAGATTTCACAAGTGCTGCCGGCGAATTGCAGAAAGCCATGGATGAGATCAAAGAATCGACTACAGCAGTCAGTGCTGCTGTCGAAGAGAGCGCAAAGGGCATTGTAAATGTGGCAGAAATGTCCACAGATCTTACAGGAAGTGTGGGAGATATCCAGAAAGCGGCTGATCATAACAATGAGATCGCAGATCTGCTTGATACTGAGGTGAAACGGTTTAAGCTGGAGTAACGGAGATTGTAAATCATAATTGAAATAAAAAATCGTGCGAACAGAAACGTATCATGTTTGCACGATTTTTTTATCAATAGGTGTTCAGTTCATAACATAATGAAAGAAATCAACAGCATTCCCTTTGTTATCAGTTGCGTATGCAATGCCGAAGCAGACCGTTCCGGTGTAGTAACCGTAGTCAGAAAGCCATTGGTTGTCGTTCAGTTCCAGACCGCAAGGGAGTGTCTCACCGGTTTCGGAATCTGTTGCATAGACGATCATATCTTTGTACTGTTCTAATTCATCCGCTGTTAAATAATCCGTAAGAGGCATAAGACTTCCGGCATCAGCGTATTGCTGGAACACAAATTCCGGTGCAAAAAGAACGTCGGCATCACCGACAGAAAGTTTTAAAGTCAGTTTCTGGTTACTATAGTAGTTTGTGGAGTAATTATCGTCATCAGAAAAAGTGATGGAGGTATCTACGGTAACTTCTTCTTTCTTTGTAAAGCCTTCCTGTTCAAAAAATTCATCTGTGGAAGAAACGCTTTCTTCATAAGGATTTAGGGTATTTACCATCACTATATCTAAAACACTTTCCCTATAGGCAGCATAATGTACGATCATGGAAATGACAAACGCCACAAGACAGATGGCAGCAATGATGTGCCAGCGGTAATAGTCCCAGATATATTGCACCTTTGCTTTGCGGGAAAGGTCTTTGAATGCTGTTTTCTTTTCCATAGGAAAACCTCCGTAATTCTGTGCGTTTTTCTAACGCGATAATGATAGGATAACATAGAAAGAAGCAGGTTAAAAGGGAAAAAGTATAAAGTTTATCTAAAATAAAAAATGCTAAGAATGAAATAGATTCATTCTTAGCACATTCGTTGTACACAAAAAGCGGGTGATGGGAATCGAACCCACGTATCCAGCTTGGAAGGCTGGTGTTC